>Ga0070737_10002298_pt1 | contig 23457 bp, 22 predicted proteins | sample Coa_R1_10_FD_66438 | JGI IMG/M metagenome (GOLD analysis project Ga0070737, IMG submission 66438) | Surface soil microbial communities from Centralia Pennsylvania, which are recovering from an underground coalmine fire - Coalmine... | ecosystem: Environmental > Terrestrial > Soil > Unclassified...
GGCGAGCGTGGCGGCTGAGCGCAGTGCCGTGGCGGCGGTCTCGAGCGCCTCTACGGCCGCGGACGGGCCGCCGTTCGGTCGGGTGGCGCGGGCCCATACGTTCGCAAACTGGACGCTGCAGTCGGGCTGCTCGCCGGCCTCGCTCCGATGGATCACGGTCAAGACGTCGCGGGCGCCGGCACCGCGGGCCGCCAACTCCAGCGCCGCGATGCGCGTCTCGGGCTCACCCTCGGCGGCCGAAGCCGCGGCGAGGCCGCCGGCGACGATCGCTCCGGCCCGCTCGAGGTCCTGTCGGTCCAGCTCATCTGGAACCAAGCGGCCGTCGCGCACGGCGTCCGGTAGGTCGATGAAGTCCTTGCCGGGGGCGGCCGCCACGACACCGTCCACGAGCTCGGCCGGCCACCAGGCGCGGTCGATGAAGCCAACACGGCTCGAACCAAGCTCGTCGAGATAGCCGGCGAGCAGCTGCGGGAGCTTCTGGGAGGCACGCAGATCTTCGAGGATGCTGGTGCGCCGCATCCATGGGTGCACCCGCTTGGACAGCTTCGCCAGGAACGCCGGCGGCGCGTCGACCGGAACAGCGACGACGCCCTCGTTCCAGTAGATGCACAGGTTGGTCAGATGGGCGATGTCGTCGGAGCGGTACACGTCCCCGTAGATCAGCGCCACATGTACACCAGCCTCACGCAACCGCTCGCGCAGACGATCGATCCGAGCCTCGTAGAAGCCGCGGCGCTCCTGGGCCGCCTCCACCAATCCGCGCTTCATGCCGATTCTCCGGCCAGCCTCGCGGCTATCGGGATGAGACCGCCGCCCCGGAGCATCTCGATCAGGAAGGGATCCGTCGGCCTGCCGTTCACCGTCTCACCGGTGCGCTCGTTGCGCAGCGTCCCGGCCGCGACATCGACGCTCACCGGATCGCCGTCAGAGACGTGCCGCCTGATGTCCGGAATCTCGAGGATCGGCAGACCTATCTCGAACGCGTTGCGGTAGAACGTCCGCGCGAAATACTCCGCCACGACGCAGCCGACCCGCGTCGCCTTGATCGCCTTGGTCGCGATCGCGCGTCCCGACGACTGGCCGAAGTGCCGCCCGGCGATCAGCACGTCCCCAGGGGCGACCCCGGCGGCGAAGCCGGGGTGGGCGTCCTCGAGGACGTGACGGACGATTTCCTCCATCGGGAGGAACACCCGGTGGGACTTGACCATCTGGTCTGAGGGGATGTTGTCGCCGACCAGCCACGCCCTGCCGCTGGTCTGCATCGCGACTTGGCTGGTCATCGCTCCGCTCCTGCCGTCACACCAGCCAACTCCGTGAGGTCGGGAATGACCTCGCGCGGATCCGTGATCCGGCCCTGGGTCGCGGAGGCCGCGACGGTGAGCGCCGAGGCGAGATACATCTCGGCCTGGCTCGACCCGTTGCGGCCCGGGAAGTTGCGCGCGTGCGTCGAGATCATCGCCTCTCCGGCGCTCATCGCGCCCATGTTCACCGCCTGATTCGAGCCCGTGGAGGGCGGGAAGAATGTCGCGCCGCCGCTGTGGAGCTCGGCCACCAGGCCCTCCTCGAGCGCCTGCGCGAAGACCTGGCGACTCGACGGCACGATGTTGAAGCGCACGTCTGGGTGCTTCGGCAGGCGACGCAGGACGTCAGCCGCCAGCCGCAGATCCTCGATGCGACCACCCCCGTGTCCGCCGAGCTCCGCCCAGTTGATCTCGCGCCCCCCAGCGTCCTCGACAGCCTTGACGTTGCCGACGGTCGGCGGGCAGGCGACCTGCGGCCTCAGAGCGGATACGTCGTAGGTCCAACGTTCGCTCACGTCGCCGGGATCTCCGCGCAGCGGCTCGTGGCCGGGCCGTGCGGGCAGCGTTGCGACGAAACGCTCGGTCACCTCGTCTGGCTCGATCAGGCCGCACTTGGCTCCCAGGTCGATCGTGATCAACGGCAGCAGCCAGCGGTCCCAGAACGAGAGCGACTCGACGAACTCGCCCTCGAACTGCAGCGCTTTGTAGACGGCCCCGCCTTCACCGATCTGCCCGACCAGCCACAGCGCCACGTCGCGCGTCGTCGTGCCCGGTTGGAGGGTCCCGGTGATCATGACGTGCACGGTCTCGGGAACACGGAACCAGGCCTTTCCGTACGGCAGGACCATGCCGGCGTGCGAGTCGTTGCCGATTCCGGTGGCGAACGCGCCAAGTGCCCCGTAGACCGGCGTGTGACTGTCGGAGCCGACGATCACGCTGCCCGGCCGAGCGTGTCCCCCGTGCGCGACGACGTGGTGGATGTTGCCGCTGCCGCAGTCATAGAGGTTGATCCCGTGACGCCGCGCCCAGGCCCGGTCGTGAACCAGCACATCGGCCGTCTCCTCGGTCGCAGGCGAGAACGTGTGGTCGAACACCAGCGTCACCCGCTCGGGGTAGCGAACCGGAAGTCCAACCCGCTCCTCGTAGACCTTTGAGGTCAGGTAGGCGCTCAGGTCGTGCATCACCAGGCCGTCGACGTCGGCGACGACGATCTCACCCGGCGCGACCTCGGCGCGGCCGCTGGCCCGCGCCAGGATCTTCTCGACCATCTTCATACCGCTGCCTCCACGCGCTCGCCTGATCTGACGAACTCGCGCGGGTCCGTGATCCGCCCGGTTAGGGCGGAGGCCGCCGCGGTGGCGGGACTCGCAAGGAAGATCTCCGCGTCGTAGCTGCCCATCCGCCCGCGGAAGTTGCGGTTGGCGGTCGAGAGCGTGCGCTCGCCATCTGCCATCACGCCCCCGTCACCGGCGCAGGCGCCGCATCCAGGATTGGTGATCAGGGCGCCTGCGTCGAGCAGAGTCGCGATGATGCCGTCGTTCACCGCCCGGGTCAGGATCTGACGCGAGCCGGGTGTGACTATCAGACGAACGCGGCTGTCAATCGTGCGGCCCTTGAGGATCGAGGCCGCCTCGGCAAGATCGTCGTACTTGGCGTTCGCGCACGAGCCGATGAAGACCTGGTCGAGCTCGGTTCCGGCGACCGCGTCGATCGGCTGGACGTTGTCGACTGTGTGGGGGCAAGCTACCTGCGGCACCAGCTGCCGCCCATCGATCTCGACCGTCTCGCGGTACTCGGCATCTGGGTCCGGGAGCGACGGGTCGTAGGCATCAGCAGCGATACCGCGTTCGGACAGGTACGCCTCAGTCACCTTGTCGGTCGGCACGACAGCGTTCTTGGCCCCCATCTCCATCGACAGATTGCAGAGCGTCGAGCGCTCCGAGATCGAGAGCCCCTCTGCCCAGGCGCCATGGAACTCGAGCGAGCAGTAGGTGCCGCCATCGGCGCCGAGTTGCCCGATCAGACGCAGCATCACGTCCTTCGGATACACGCCGGCCGGAAGCGGACCGTCGACCACGATCTTGATCGACTCTGGGACCTTCATCCAGAGCTTCCCAGTGACCCACGTGGCGGTGATCTCGGAGAAGCCGACACCGGTGCCGAACGCTCCCAGCGCGCCGTAGATCGTCGAGTGCGAGTCGGTGCCGATGATCAGGTTGCCCGGAAGGATGTGCCCGTTCTCCATCAGCACCAGGTGTGCAATCCCTGCGTTCACGTCCCAGAACTTCTCGATGCCATGCTCCTGCGCGAAGGCACGGCACAGCTGGTGATGGGCTGCCGTGCGCGAGCTCTGCGCGGGCGATAGGTGGTCCATCACCATCGCGATCCGGTCAGGCGCATACAGGGTGCGGCCCGGCATCTTCTCCAGGGTCTTGATGCACCGCCAGCTCGCAACGTGGCTCATGTAGAGATCCGGATAGGCGTCGACGATGTCACCGGGTTTCAGCCCGGAGGAACCCGATGTGCGCTCCAGGACCTTCTGGGCGAATGTGCGCGGAGCGCTCATGCTGCACCTCCATCCATGCTCTGCAGGTAGGGCAACAGCCCGCCGGCCTCCAGGATCGCCTGGAGCCCTGCTGGGTACGGGGCGAACGCATAGCTCGTTCCGTTCACCTCAACCCGACCGGCTGCGTAGTCGACGGTTACGACGTCGCCATCACGGGCCGCCGCAGCTGCCTCCGGGCATTCGACCGCGATCAAGCCGGTGTTGATCGCGTTACGAAAGAAGACGCGGGCGAACGAGCCCGCGACCACCGCCTGAATGCCGGCGCCGGTGAGAGCTGTGGCGGCCTGCTCACGCGCGCTGCCACAACCGAAGTTGCGTCCGGCTACCACGACCTTGGACGCAAGCAGTCGCCGCTGGACCTCCTCGCCCAGCGGCTCGAAAGCGTGCGTGGCCAGCTCGGCCGGGTCGATCGACACCAGGTAGCGGCCGGGAATGATCACGTCGGTGTTCACGTCATCTCCGAACGTGATGCACGGGCCGCCAGCCGCGGCGGCTTGTGCGCTGGTCGCTGAGTGCTGTTCCATCAATCAGTCTTTCTATCAAGAAGAAAATGAATGCAGATTAATTCTGTTGTACAGAAGCAGAGGGAAGAGCCGCTATGGCTTCCATTTCCACGAGCTGGTCCGGCGAGACCAGCCGGGACACCTCGAACATCGTCGACGCCGGGTAGGGCTCGGCGAAGAACCGCGCGCGGGCGGCCGCCACCTCACCGAAGCGGGCCATATCGCAGACGAACACCGTCAGCTTCACGACGTCGGCCATGGACCCGCCTGCTCTTTGCAGGATCTCCTGGATCGACTCGAGGATGCGGGTCGCCTGCGCTCCCACATCCCCCGGCGCGAAGGTCGTCCCGTCCTCTGTCTTTGCGGTGAGCCCGCTGACGAACAACAGGCGGTCACTCGCGTCAACCTCGACCGCGTGTGAGAGTGGTGCCTTGAGCCCCAGGGACTCGATGTTCAGGCTGCGGAACGCCATGCCATCTCTCGCGTGACCATCGAACCACTCATCGACGCCGCGTCGGAGAGCAGGAACATCAGTGCGCCGACCGGCTCCTCGGGGCCGTCGAGCTTTGACGTATCCATCCCGGGATTGGCCGCCCGGAACTGCGGCGTATCGATGATCCCGGGGCGGCACAGGTTGACCTTGATCCGCCAGGGCGCGACCTCGCGAGCGAGGGTTTTGGCGAACGAAGCAACAGCGCCCTTGGAGGTGGTGTACGGGGCGGAGCCCGCCTTGCCGAAGTCCGCCGTTCCCGAGGAAAACATCACGATCGAGCCCGAGCCCTGCTCGCGCATCACCGGGATCACGGCACGCGAAGCCCAGATGACGCCCTTGAGGTTGACGTCGAGGACACGGTCCCAGGTGTCCGATTCGACTTCCAGCACATCGCCGATCGGCTGCACGATCGCCGCGCACACGAGGCCATCGATCCGGCCATGGTGTGAGCGGACGTCCGCGATCACGCGGCTCACGTCCGCTTCGTCGGAGACGTCCAGGTGCTCGAACTCGATCGCCCCGGGGGAATGGTCCTCCGCGGCAAGAGCTGCGCCGGCCTCGTCCTGGACGTCCGCGACGACGACGATCGCGCCGGCGTCGGCCGCACGACGCGCGAGCGCGGCGCCGATGCCGTTGGCTCCGCCGGTGATCACGACGACGCCCCCGGCGAAGTCGAAACTGGCATGCATCAGCAATAACCCTCTTTCTCCGGTCCGTCTACGTAGAGTGCGCGGGAACGCAGGTCAGTCGCGGCTGGATTCCACCCCGGCCGACGGGATCCATCACACGAACGATTCTTTTCTTGGCAAACTCCCAGCTCGCGCTTTCCCGAAGCCGGAAAATGTCCACCGAGCCCGCTTACCGCATCGAGTCCGTCGACAGAGCCCTGAGGCTGCTCCACATGTTCGGGGGACAGCCACGCTGGACCGTGTCCGACGCAGCCCACGCGCTCGATGTCGCCCCCTCCACGGCGCACCGCCTGCTCGCGATGCTGCAGTGGCACGGGTTCGTGCACCAGAACCCCGGTTCGAAGGCCTACGTCCCGGGGCCGGCGTTGCTGGCAATCGGCCTGTCCGCGGTCCGAAACCTCGCGGTGCGCGACGTGGCCAGACCTGAGATCGAAGATCTCGCACACAGGCTCCAGGAGACCGTCCATCTGATCGTCCTGCAGGGCTCGCGCACGTTGATCGTCGACGCCGTCGAGTGCCAGCAGATCGTCCGCGTAGGCGCTCGCATAGGCGGCTCCGCGCCCCCCAACTGCGTGTCGGCCGGCAAGGTGCTGCTGGCGGCGCTCAGCGACCGGCAGGTCGCCGCATTGATCGGTCCCGACCCACTGCCCCAGATGACGCCGCGCTCGATAGGGACGCTCGCGGAACTGAGCAGCGAGCTTGCGACCGTCCGTGCGCAGGGCTACGCCACCAATATCGACGAACACGAGATGGGCGCGACCGGTGTCTCCGTGCGGATCGACGGTCCTCCCGGTGTCACGCCCGCGGCGCTGACCGTCAATGCACCATCTGTACGGCTTCCGCCGGAGCGGATTCCCGAGGTCGCCGCCATCGCCAGGGCATTCGCAGACCGCATCGCCGCCAAGCTCATGGGAGCGGCTGACGGCGAGGTCGCCGTCGATGATGCGTGAGCGCCGGGGCGCCGCCAACTCGCTGCCGAGCCCGTCCCGCGCCCACAGGACACGCCACCGCGTTCCCTCATCTCCCATGCCTCCGAGGCTAGGTCCGGACCGCCGCCACTTCCAATACAACTTGCGCTGCACCCATAGCCGTGTGAGTATGGGTTGCCGATGGATACCCGGATCTCGATCTACAAGCTCGAGGTGCTTTGCGAGGTTGTGTCAGCCGGTTCCGTGACCCGCGCGGCCGCCAAGCTCGGCGTCGCGCAACCGGTGGTCACGGCACACCTGAGATCGCTGGAAAGCCGACTCGGCGTCAAGATCGTGCAGCGCGACGGCCGCGGGATCGCGCTGACATCGGCGGGCGAGATCGTCTACCGCTGGGCCACGGAGGTGGTCAACGACACGCGCCATGTGGACACCCTGCTGAAGGCCCTGACACGCGACGGCGCCGAGGGCCTCTGCGTCTCGACCGGGATCAATGGCTCGAGCAACGGGATCGCTCATGCCGTCGTCCGTTTCCAGATCGAGCATCCCGGCACGCGGCTCGACCTGCGGGTGCTGCCGACCGATCAGGCGGTCGCGGCCGTGCTCACCCGAGACAGCGACTTCGCCGTTGTCTCGTATGTGGACGTGATGAACCTCGACGCCACGCTCAGGACGCACCAGATCGCCGACGACGAGTTGATCCTGGTGGCCTCCCCCGAGCTGGTCGAGTCCACGCTGGCCCCGCGCCGCGTCCGGCGCAACGGCCCGCGCCACGCGGTCACCGCAGCCAAGCTCGCGGAGATCCCGTTCGTCTGCACCCCGGGCAGCACCGTTCGCCGCAGCGCGATCGACGCGGCGATGCGCGAGCGGGGGGTGTCCGAGCGCCACCTGGTGATGGAGGTACGGTCCGAGACGGCATTCCACGCCGCCGTGCGCGACGGACTCGGGTTCGCGCTGCTCTCGCGCCGCACCACTGTGGACATGCTGCAACTTGGCCAACTGGTCGAGGTCGACATGCCGGGCGGGCCGATTCCGCTTGGCATCGATTTGGTCTGGCGCCGCGACCTGCCGGCTCGCCCCATCCACAAGCTGTTTCGCGAAGCCGTCGAGGCCGAGCTCCTCAAGACGGCACCACGCGCCTGACGCCCCCGCACGCCGCCACCGGTTTTCCAGCAGGAAGAAAAAAACTCCTTCGGAGTTCTGCTGGTTAGCGTCCCGACGTCCTCGGCAACGACGACCGAGGCACGACGAGTCGAGAGGAGTCCAGATGTACTTGTCCCGCTCCCGCAAACGCAGGAGGCGATTTGGGTTGCGGTGGATGCTGGCCTCGGCAGGAACCATCGCGGCCTTGATGGTCGTGCCGCTGCTATACGCGGCCAACGGGTCTTCCGCATCAACCGGGAAGGCTGACGCTCCGTCCCTCCCCCCAGGGGCGATCGCGCCTGCCACGCAGTGCTCGCAACTGCAGTCGACCAGCTTCACCTCCGTACCCGATGCGATATCGCAGGTGACCGGCGCGACGTCGATCACCTACAACGGCGCCGACTACTGCGACATCACGGGATACATCGCTCCCCAGGAGCAGTTCGACATCAAATTGCCGGAATCCACCTGGACCGGTGATTACGTTCAGGAGGGATGTGGGGGCCAATGCGGCACGGTGTCGGTGACCCAGCCGACCGTGTCACAGGACTGCATGCCAGTGACCGGGAACCAGGTGGTGCTGGCAAGCGACGACATGGGTCATATCGGTGCCGCCACGCCAATCTGGGCAGCCAATGACATTGCCCTCCGCGTCTCGTACGGCTACTCCTCCGAGCATGCCCTGGCGCAGCTCTCGAAGGCTGTCATCAGCGCCTACTACGGGACAGGTCCAAAGTACTCCTACTTCGATGGTTGCTCGACGGGAGGCCGCGAGGCGCTCGAGGAGGCGCAGCGCTATCCAAAGGACTTCAACGGCATCCTCGCCGGAGCCCCGACCAACGATCTGTTGGCGCTGAGCGCCGAGTCACACGCATGGGTGATCCTCGCCAACACGGACCCCAACGGCAGGGAGATCCTGACATCTGAGAAGCTGCCCGCGCTGCACGCCGCCGTGGTGGCCAAGTGCGGCGATGCGGATGGCGTCATCCGCGATCCGCGGTCCTGCGACTTCAATCCGGCGTCGATCCAGTGCGCTCCCGGCGTCGATAACGACGACTGCCTGACGGCCGCTCAGGTGGCAGCCGCGATCCGCCTCTACCAGGGGCCCAAGGATCCGCAGGGCGAGCTGCTCTACCCGGGTGGGCAGCCCTACGGCTCCGAGCTGGCCTGGCCGGGCGTGCTGATCGACTCATCGACCGACGCAGCGTTCCCGAGGGACCTCGAGGACTATCAGTTCGCCTATGGCGTGCTGAGGTTCGAGGCACTCGATCATGTCCTGCCGGCGTCGTTCCAGCTGTCGGACTTCAAGTTCACGCGACAGTGGTTCCACGAGATCTCGAAGCTGAACGGTCTCTACGACGCGATCGACCCGGACCTCTCGGCCTTCCGGCGCGCGGGCGGCAAGCTGATCATGTGGCAGGGCTGGGCAGACCAGGACGTTCCTCCCACCGGCACGGTTCAGTACTACTCGGCCGTCGTGAGGGCCGCCGGCGGGTATGCGGCAAGCCAGGAGTTCACGAGGCTGTACATGATTCCCGGCGGGTACCACTGCCTCGGCGGTGGATCGCCGCAATCGAACGGCGACCTTCTGACGCCACTCATGAACTGGGTGGAGCAGGGCCAGTCGCCGGGTGCCGTCACCTTCCCGCTGACTCAGCCGACGTCGACGCTGACGGCGTTCACCGTATCGCCGCTCAATCCCGACGCCCCGCCGGTCGGTGGAGCCAGGGGCCTCAACTCCAACGTGTCCGGATTCATCGGCAGCTATCCCACGGGTCACGAGCTGTGGTGCGACACCGACGGGATGCATTCAGCCTGCCGGGTCGGACGCTGGGACCCGAATCACAGCCGCAGCTGAGCGCCCACAGGTCTCGCGTGTCCACCTCGGGCACGCGAGACCACTCGCGTTGTCGTCGACGCCCCCCGATGGTGCTTTGCGCGACAGGGCTTGTAGCCAGCTCCGTGTCGCATAGAATCGCAACAGTTTCGGCGGACGCCCGGGCCGGCGTCTGCAGACTGGGAGAGGCCTGTGAGTCTGCGCGTTGGGCTTTCTGAGGAGGTACTCAGCGGGGGTACCACAAACGCTGGCCTGGTCACCAGGGTGGGTGACACCGTCCGTCGGCCCACGCGACCGACCAGCCCCTCGACGTGGGCGCTACTCGACCATCTCGAGTCCGTTGGCTTCGAGGGGGCTCCCCGGTATCTGGGGATCGATGACCAAGGGCGAGAAGTGCTCTCCTACATCCCTGGCCGCGCAGCGCACAGGCCCTACCCGTCCTGGGCGCTGACCGACGAGGCCCTCATGAGCGTCGCCCACCTGCTGCGTGACTATCACCAAGCAGTTGCCGGCTTCGACTTCGGCGCATACGAATGGTCGGAGCCCCTGCCGGTGGCCTTTCGGGACGGCATCGTCTGCCACAACGACCTGAACCTCGACAACATCGTGTTCGTGGACGGGCGCGCAACAGCGCTCATCGACTTTGACCTCGCCGGTCCCGGCTGTGTTGGTTGGGACCTTGCCGGCTGCGCTCGTCTCTGGGCCCCCTTCGAGCTCGACCCCGACCGGCCGACCACCAGCGAGCAGTCACTGCGCCGGCTCACGGTCTTCGCCGATGCCTACGGTGCCACCGCTGCCCAGCGCCAGGAGCTGGTGGAGGCAATGGTTCCCTGCCACGACTGGTGCTACGAGATCGTCCGCGAGGCCGTCGGCTCAGGCCATCCGGCGTTCAGCCGGGACTGGCACAACGGTGGCTATCTGCGTGCCCGGCGGTCGCGGCAGTGGCTCGAGGCAAATGCGCCGGCCATGCGGGCAGCTCTCCGGCTGGCTTCCTGACGCGCGCGACGAACCGGCTGTGGCGCTCAGGTGTCACGCCGGCTGAGTTCCTGCGCGAGCGACTCTGCCATCGCAATCGCACCCAGCACTCCCGCATCGTCGCCCAGGGCGGGCGCGACCACGTAACGCTCGAGCCCCGGATCCAGAACCGGCGTCTGCAGATAGCCCCCGAGCAGATCACGCAGCCGGCGGCGGATCCGCGGCAGAAGCGTCGCCTGACCCAACACGCCGCCGCCGACGATGATCCGGTCCGGCCCGACCGTGAAGACGATGTTCGCCAGCGCAGCCGCGATGTACCCGGCCTCGAGCTCCCACGCGGGATGGTCCTCCTCGAGCTGCTCCGCGGGGCGGCCCCAGCGCTGCTCCAGCGCCGGCCCGCAGGTGAGCCCTTCCAGACAATCTCCGTGGTATGGGCAGGTTCCAGGAAAGGGATCGACGAGCAGGTCGTGCGGAACGCGCATATGCCCGACCTCGGGATGGACGATCCCATGCCACGGCCGGCCGCCGAGCAGGAGGCCCACGCCAACCCCGGTGCCCACGGTCATGTAGCACAGGGCGTCACTGCCCGCCCCGGCACCCCACCGGTGCTCGCCGATGGCTGCCGCCGCGACGTCGGTGTCGAATCGGACCGGGACCCCGAGCTCGCGCTGCAGCACGGGGCCGATCACCGCGTTGGACCAGCCGGGCTTCGGGGTCCGCGTGACCTCTCCCCAGTGTGGAGACGAGGTGTGGAGATCCACCGGACCGAAGGCGCCGACACCGATCGCCGCCGGCGCTTCCGCCGCCTGGAAGAACCCCACTATCCGGGCGAGCGTCTCGAGCGGAGTGGTCGTCGGCAGCTGCTCGCGCGCGAGTATGTGCTCAGGGCCGGTTCCGAGCGCACACACGCACCAGCTTCCGCCGGTCTCGAGACCCCCGAACAGGGCCGCTCCCGTTTCGCTCATATGAGCGTTATTCTGCTCATATGCTTACTGAGGCTAATGAAACCGCGGGCGCAATGTCAACCGCGTGCGACGTCGGATAAGTTGCGCTCCGATGAATGGCTCCGCCCGCGGCTGATCTATGGCCTCCGAACGAACACGGACCTCCGGCCCGGCTCAGACGGTCCTGGCCGCTAAGATCGCGCGCCGCTTCTACATCGACGGCATCAGCAAGCGCGACATCGCCGCGGAGCTGGGCCTGAGCCGGTTCAAGGTGGCGCGAACGCTCGAGCAGGCGCGGAGCTCCGGACTGGTCCGGATCGAGCTGCACTACGACGGGGACATCGACCTCGATCTCTCGGTTGAGCTCTCGTCCCAGCTCGGCCTTCGCCGATGCCTGGTCGTCGGCTCATCCCCCGAGGATGACGAGGCAGCCCTGCGCTCGGATCTGGCCCGCGTCGCCGCAGGATTGCTGGAGGAGATAGTCGAGCCCGATGACGTGCTCGGCCTGTCCTGGTCGCGCACGTTGCTCGAGATGCGCTCCTATCTGCGCGACCTCGCGCCGTGTGCGGTGGTCCAGCTGACGGGAGCACTGTCACGACCCGACGTCGACGAAAGCTCGATCGAGCTTGTCCGGGATGTCGCCCGGATCGCCGGCGGCCCGGCCTATTGCTTCTACGCGCCGATGATCGTTCGCGACGCCCAGACCGCGGCTTCGCTGCGGACGCAGGCCGAGCTGGCGCGAGCGATGGCCAAATGGGATGAGCTCACCAAGGCGATAATCACGCTCGGGGCGTGGAAGCCCGGGCAGTCCACCGTCGTCGACGCGGTCAGCGCCGAGGAGTTCGAACAGGCCAGCGCTGCCGGTGCGGTGTGCGAGACGGCGGGCATGCAGCTTGACGCGTCGGGGGCGCCGATAGGGACGAGGTTCAGCGAGCGGATCATCGGCATCGATCCAGAGCGGCTTCGCCGGGTCCCGGAGATCGTCGGGATTGCCTACGGCGCCGATAAGGCGGCAGCCGTTCAGGCCGCCGTCAAGGGCCAGCTCGTGACGACGCTCGTCACGCACCGGGCGCTCGCCCTTGCGCTGCTCGCGTCGGCCTGACGTGCGGCACTCCGCCTCGGCTGAGTAGCTCCGACCTCAAACCCGACGAAGGATGCACGCGCCACGTCAGGGAAGCCATGGCCCCGCGAGGCTGCGGTCGGCGTGCGTGGAGAGGTGCTCATATGAGCGCTTTCTGGATTTTTCTGCACATAAGTTGACTTTCTGCGAGCAGGCTCGTACCTTGTCGCACGAGAGTGAGGAGGCGCCGAGCGAGGCGCTTCTGGCATCCCGAGGCTGGCGTCCGCCGTATTTATGCGGCCATCCATGGACGGGTCGCGGCGTGCTCAGATGCCCATGCGGCCCGCTCCTCAGAGGCGACGTGCGTCTTTGGAGAAGGAGGAGTAAGTGGTGTTTCTCAAGCGCAGGACAGGGCCGGTAGCGCCTGGCCGCTCGGCCAAGCGCGCACGCCGGGTCACAGCGGCCGCGGCCGTCGCGGCAGCTGGCCTAGCGGTGGCCGCGAGCGCCGGGACGGCGAAGCAGACAGGTCATCAGGCCGGCAAGTCGACGACGGTCCGAGTCGCCGTCGTGTCGAACTCGAACATGATCAACATTGAAAAGCTGACCAACCAGTTCGAGGCGCAGAATCCAGGGATCAAGGTCAAGTACGACACCCTCAACGAGAACAACGAGCGGTCGCTGATCGAGACGGACATCACCAACCACGCCAACGAGTTCGACGTGGTGATGATCTCCAACTACGAGACCCCGATCTGGGCAAAGAACGGGTGGCTGGTGAACCTCACGCAGCCGCTCACGGCCGATAAGAGCTACGACATCAAGGATCTGCTGAAGCCCATCGCCAGCTCGCTCAGCTACAAGAACGGCCTCTACGGAGTGCCGTTCTATGGCGAGTCCTCGATGCTCTACTACCGCAAGAGCATGCTGAAGGCCGCAGGCGTCAAGATGCCGCTGCATCCAACCTGGAAGCAGGTCGCGGCGATCGCGGCGAAGGTGAACGACAAGTCCAAGGGAATCGCCGGCATCTGCCTGCGCGGACAGGAGGGCTGGGGAGAGGATCTGGCGGCCCTGGACACGGTGATCAACACCGCCGGCGGGTCATGGTTCAACATGAAGTGGCAGCCGCAGCTGAGCTCACCGAAGACCGCGGCGGCGATCAAGTTCTATGTGAACCTGGTGCGCAGCGATGGCGAGTCTGGCGCGTCCAATGACGGCTTCACCGAATGCGAGACCGCCTTCGGTGAGGGCAAGGCGGCGATGTGGTACGACGCCACCGTGGCCGCGGGCCTGATCACCACGACGTACCCGAAGGTCGGCCGTGACACGGGGTATGCCTACGCGCCGACCGGCTCGCCGACCGGCGCTCCGGGCGTCCCGTCCGGCTGGCTGTACACCTGGTCGCTCAGCATCCCGAAGGGCGATCCGAATGAGGCCGCTGCCCTCAAGTACATCGAGTGGGCGACCGGCAAGCAGTACCTCAAGGCCAGCGGCCCGAAGGTCGGCTGGGCCAACATCAACCCCGGCACGCGGTACTCGACCTATGCGCTGCCACAGTACAAGAAGGCCGCGGGCGCGTTCGCGGGGATAACGCTGGCCTCGATCAACCGCGCCAACCCGCTGCACCCGACCCTGCCGAGTGTGAAGGTCCCGTACACCGGCGTTCAGTTCGTCGATGAGCCCTGGTTCATCGCCCTCGGCACGGAGGTGTCCAACCAGATATCGGCGGCGATCGCCGGGACGGAGTCTGTGCAGCAGGCGATCAGCACCTCCCAGCAAGATGCTGCGAGCACCGTCCGATCGGCGGGCCTCAAGTAGGCGACGGTCTCTCCTCGGTACGGCAGTGACACGCAATATCCACATATGGACCGTGGTCGCGTATGGCTGACGTGCTGACACCGGTCGACGCTCCCGCGGGCCCTCGGGTCCGCGGGAGGCGTCGCCGGCGTTCGGTGACACCCGCGCCGGTGCCGCTGAAGGGCCGCCGGGCGTGGGCGCGGCGCGCGCCGCTGTTGCCCGCGCTGATCTACATGATCGTCGTCACCCAGATTCCGTTCCTGGTGACGCTCTGGTACAGCTTCCGCGGCTGGAACACCCTCACCCCAGGGACGAATCACTGGGTTGGCCTACGCGAGTACTCGCTGGTCTTCAGCGACCCCACTTTTCGCTCGGCGATCGTCAATACCGTGGTGATCACGGCCTCGGCCGTGATCCTCTCGATGCTGCTGGGCACCGCCCTGGCGATCCTGCTCAACCGCAAGTTCTTCGGACGCGGCCTTATCAGGACCCTCCTGATCACACCGTTCCTGGTGATGCCGGTGGCCACCGCCCTGCTCTACAAGACGACGGTCTATGACCCGATCTTCGGGCTGCTGGACTGGGTCCTGAGCCCGTTCGGCGTCCACCACGTGAACTGGATCGGCACCTACGCCGCCCCGTCGGTGATCGCGGTGCTGGTTTGGGAATGGACGCCCTTCATGATGCTGATCGTGCTCGCCGGACTGCAGGGCGAGTCACTCGAATCGCTCGAGGCCGCGCGGGTGGACGGCGCCAACGCGGTCCAGACCTTTCTCGCCATCACGCTTCCGCATCTGCGCCGCTACATCGAGCTCGGGATGCTGCTGGGCTCGATCTATCTCCTGCAGACGTTCGGTGAGATCTTCGTCCTCACCCAGGGCGGCGGCGGACACGGAACCGCGACGACGAACCTGCCGTACTACATCTACGAGCTCGCCTTCCAGCAGTTCAACGTGTCCGAGGCCGCAGCGGCGGGCGTGATCGTCGTCATCGGCACCCAGATCGTCGCGACTGTCGCGCTGCGGCTGCTGTCGGGCCTGTTCGCCGCGGCGGAGGGGATGGCGTAGCCATGGCGACCGCTCCCGTCTACACCCCGCGCCGGTTCCGCATCACGCGCCGCCGGGCCACCGGCAGCTTCTGGTCGGCGATCACATGGCTCGTGGCCATCGTCCTGTTCTTCCCGGTCTTCTGGATGGTGATCACCTCCTTCAAGAAGGAGGGCGACGCCTACACCAATCCGCCGCGGATCGCCTTTCACCCCACCTTCTCGCAGTTCTCGCAGGTGTTCTCGAGCGGGGCCGGGCCGCCATTCCTGCACTCCGTCTTCGTGAGCCTGGTCTCGGTCGTGCTCGTGCTCGTGTTGGCGTTACCGGCTGCGTACGCACTGTCGATCCGGCCGGTGAAGCGTTGGCGCGACTCGCTGTTCTTCTTCCTGTCGACGAAGATGCTGCCGTACGTCGCGGCGATCGTCCCGATCTACATCATCGCGGAACACATCGGGCTGCTCGACAACGACTGGGCTCTGGTGATCCTCTACACGGGGTTCAACCTGCCGCTGGCAGTCTGGATGATCCGCTCCTTCTTCCTCGAGGTCCCGCGTGAACTGCTCGAGGCGGCGCGCATCGACGGGGGCGGGCTGCGTGTGGAACTGACGAAGGTGATCATGCCGATAGTCGCACCGGGGATCGCGGCGACTGCGCTCATCTGCGTGATCTTCACGTGGAATGAGTTCTTCTTCGCCTATTTCCTGACCGCGACCAAGGGCCCGACGGTGCCGATCTTCCTGGTCAGCTTCCTGCAGAGCGAGGGTCAGTACTGGGCCCGGCTCTCAGCGGCGGCCACGGCGGCGTGCCTGCCCGTGATCCTCGCTGGCTGGATTGCGCAGAAGCAGCTGGTCAGAGGTCTGTCGCTGGGAGCGCTCAAGTGACCCTCCCGTCAGCCGGTCAATAAGGAGAGCCATGGCCAACGTTTCAATCAGCAACGTCTCGAAGGTTTACCCGAACGGCTTCCAGGCTGTGAAGGGCCTCGACCTCCAGGTGGAGGACGGGGAGTTCATGGTGCTGGTCGGGCCTTCCGGATGCGGCAAGACGACTGCGCTGCGGATGGTCGCCGGACTCGAGGAGATCAGCGGCGGGGTCATCGAGATCGGCGGACGTGTCGTGAACGACACCGATCCGAAGGACCGTGACATCGCGATGGTTTTCCAGAACTACGCGCTCTACCCGAGCATGACGGTCCGGGAGAACATCGGCTTTGCGCTGAAGCTGCGCCGCCGGCCCAAGGAACAGATCGCGGCCAAGGTCGATGAGGCCATGAATCTGCTCGGACTCACCGACTGGGCCGATCGCAAACCGGCCCAGCTCTCCGGCGGCCAGCGGCAGCGCGTGGCGATGGGCAGAGCGATCGTCCGGGAGCCAAGCGTGTTCTTGATGGACGAGCCGCTCTCCAACCTCGACGCCAAGCTGCGCGTGCAGATGCGCGCGGAGGTCGCCCGGATCCAGCGGCGGCTCGCCGTGGCCACGCTGTACGTGACCCATGATCAGGTGGAGGCGATGACCATGGGCGACCGGGTCGCCGTGCTGAGCGCCGGCGTTCTGCAGCAATGCGACAGCCCTCAGGCGGTGTACGACCACCCCGCCAATCTGTTCGTCGCCGGCTTCATGGGCTCTCCACCCATGAACCTGTTCGAGGCCAGCATTTCGGACGACGCTACCGCGGTACGGGTCGGCTCCCAGCAGCTCGACCTGCCGAGCTCGGTGCTGAGCGAGAACCCAGCGCTACGGTCGTACACCGGCCGGCGCGTCGTGCTCGGAGTACGACCTGAGGATCTCAGCTCGCCGGCCGGCGAATCGGCTGGCTCGACCGGAGCCTGCTGCCTCGAGGGGCGTGTTGAGTTGGTCGAGGCACTCGGCTCTGAGCAGCTCATCCACTTCACCACGGACGCGCGCGCCATTGACGTCCATGGCGCCCATGAAGAGGACGCGGAGGGACTCGACCGCGGCACGATCAACCGCGGCGGGGCCGGGGTGGCGCGGATCGATGCCCGGACGCGGGTCCGCGCCGGAGATGCTGTGCGGTTCCGGATCGAGCCCGGCCGGCTTCGATTCTTCGATCCGGACACGACCGACGCGATCGGCCCACCGGCGCTGGGCCCGAACGGGACGGGCCCGCAGCCCAACCGGGTCGACGGCGACACTTCGAGCCGACCCGCCGCCGTCCCGTCGCCCACCGTTGGAGTCGATGACGCCGGCAAACGTGGCTCGGGCAACCAGAGGTCGCCGGACGAGCGGGCTCGCGATGGAAGCTGACTCGGCGGCGCCCCCTCTCAAACCAGTCGCGCTACAGGCGGCGACACTCGAGTTGCTGGCCGGTCGCGTTCCCGTACCCAACTACGACCGTGAGAGCCTCAGAGCCGGGATCGTCCATTTCGGAGTGGGCGGATTTCACCGCGCTCATCAGGCTGTGTACGTGGAGTCGCTTCTGAAAGCCGGGCACACCGACGGCTGGGCGATCTGCGGTGTCGGTGTCATGCCGGCTGATCACGCTATGCAGCAGACGATGGCCGCGCAGGATCAGCTGTACACGCTGGTCCAGAAACACCCGGATGGTCACTACGAGCCACAGGTGGTCGGGTCGATCGTCGAGTACCTGTACGCGCCCGACGATGCCGAGGCCGTCGTCCGCCGACTCGCCGGCGAGACGACGCGGGTCGTCTCGCTGACCATCACGGAGGGCGGCTACGCGATAGACGACGTAACTGGCCGTTTCGATCCTGACGCACCGGGGATCGCGTCGGATCTGGAGGCCGGCGCGGCTCCGCGCACCGTCTTCGGGCTGATCACCGCCGCGCTCGAGCGCCGGCGCAGCAGCGGACTGGCGCCGTTCACGGTCATGTCCTGCGACAACCTCCCCGGCAACGGGGCTCTCGCCCGTGAGGCCTTTTCCGCCTTCGCCGAACTGCGCAGCCCGGGCTTTGGCGCATGGGTACAGGAGCACGTTCGCTTTCCGAACTCGATGGTGGATCGAATCACGCCGGTCACCACCGATGAGGATCGGGCCGAGCTGACGGCGAGGTTCGGCATCACCGACGACTGGCCCGTGGTGTGTGAGCCGTTTACGCAGTGGGTGCTCGAGGACTCCTTCAATCTCGGGCGGCCCCCGCTCGAGGAGGCGGGGGTGCAGATCGTCGCAGACGTTGCTCCCTATGAGCTGATGAAGCTGCGGCTGCTGAACGCCAGCCATCAGGGCCTGGCGTACTTCGGCCATCTGTGCGGCTACACCTATGTTCACGAGGCAGCGCAGGACCCGCTGTTGGCGGAGTTTCTGCGGGCCTACATGGATGAGGAGGCAACTCCGACGCTCGACCCGGTGCCGGGTGTCGATCTCGGCCTGTACAAGCAGCAACTGATAGAGCGATTCTCCAATCCGGAGATCCGGGATACGATCGCGCGCCTATGTGCCGAGAGCTCCGACCGCATACCCAAATGGCTGGTTCCCGTCGTCCGCGCTCAGCTCTCGGCGGGTGGCCCGATCTCACGCTCAGCGGCGATCGTGGCCAGTTGGGCGCGCTACGCCGAAGGTGTGGATGAACAAGGGCGCCCGATCGAGATAGTCGACCGCCGTCGAGACGAGGTCATGGCGAGGGCCAGGCGGCAGAGCGTGGAGCCGACAGCGTTCCTCCAGAGCCCTGAGCTGTTCGGCGACCTGGGCTCAGATGAGCGCTTCGTCGAGGCGTACCTGGCTGCGCTGCGGTCGCTGCATGAGCGGGGAGCTCGACGGACTCTCGAGGCACTCGTGGAGAGCGTGCCGCCCCGGCTCTCCCAGGATGCTGTCGGATAGGTGTCACGGTCGGCGCTCCCACGAGCACCTTGGCCCGCGGGATAAGACCCCGTACGGCTAGCCCCGTCCCGGCGGCTATCTGAACATGCCCCCCAGCTGGCCGGAGCCGATCCAACGCTGTGCGAGTACGAGAACGACGACGACGGGTGCGCCCGATACCAGAACAAGCAGCGCAACCTGCCCCGGTGGCGAGCTCGTGTGCAGCTGGAGGCCGGCCGTGTAGAAGCCAGTGGTCTGGGAGTTTCGGAGCTGCAGCGCGATCCCCAGCGCCAGCGGATAGCGGTTGATTGCGTCAAACGACCAGTACATGACCCAGGGCAGGAAGAAGTTTGTCCAGCTGGCAATGAAGTTGAGGAACACAATCAGGGCGGAGACCGGTAACGAGAGGGGCACGGCGACCTGGCGGAATGCCTGCCACTCGTTACAACCGTCGATGCGCGCGCTCTCCAGCAGCGCACCGAAGCGGGCGTTGTGGAAATACAAATATGTGAGGTAGACGCCGAAGGGGAAGAGCCCGTAGGGCAGGATCAGCGCAAGGGGGCTCGACAGCAAGTGCGCGGCGTTTGCCTCAAGGAACAGTGGCAGCACCAATGCGCTGGGTGGGATCAACATCAGGAGAATGGTGAGGATCAGCAACGGACGGCGCCCTGGGAAATCGTGCGTGGCCAAGCCGTATCCGGCGGGCACGCACAGTCCAACCGCAAGCACGACACCGCCGCCCGAATACATGAGCGAGTTCAAGAGCCAATGCACCGCGGTCACGCCGACAGCCTCGCCGAGCGCCCACACGATGGGAACGGCGAAGAAGGCACCCGCGATCGTGAGAACCCCGTACATGAGCAGCTGCCCCGCCGGGCCGCGCACCGTGCTGAGTTCCAGGCGTGCTCGTATCACGTGTCCAACGCGAACAACCCCGAGCGGCGCAGGATGATCACAGCGGAAAGAAGCGCGACCGCCAGAAGATCGACCGAGACCGCCGCGGCGTAGTTGAAATTGCCGAGGTGGAAGGAGAGGTTGTAGGCGACCTGATTGGGCGACCAGGTCTGATTGAGGACGCCGCCGGTGGCTTCGCTGATCAACTGCGGTTCGGCGAACAGCTGCGTACCGGCCGCGAATGCACCGATCAGCATGTAGCCGATCCACCGTCTGATCAGCGGAAGTTTGATCGTGAGCGCCGTTCGCCAAGGACCGGCTCCGTCGACCTTCGCCAGCTCTAGTACCTCTGTCGGGATGGTGGCGAGCGCCCCGTGCATGACGACGATCCAGCTTCCGGCACCACTCCAAAACGCGATCACGGCAAAGATCGCCGCCAGGTGCCCGCCTGCCAGCACGGCTCCGAGCGTGGAAAGGCCGAACCAATTCAGGACAAAGCTCCAGGGACTGAGGCCCGGCTGCAACATGAACAGCCACAGCATCACGCTCGCTGAGCCGGCCAGCGCGGCCGGGAGATAGAACAGGAATCGGTAGGCCGCGCCGATCCGGTGGTCGAGCGAGTGCAGCATGAGCGACAAGCCCACGACCAGGACCACCAGCGCCGTGAGCCAGATCACCAGGAACAGGCAGATGTGACCAACAGCCGGTAAGAACGTCGGGTTCTGCCAGGTCTTCACGAAGTTGGTGACGCCCGAGAAGTGCGCGGTGAACGAGGTGAGCGCAAGGGTGAGCGTGTAGCCCATTGGATAGATGCCGGCGACCAGCAGCAGCACCACGTATGGGGCCACGAACAGATATCCCGACTTGCGCGGCCGCATGCTCGCCGTCACAGCCCCTCGCTGACGGCCACGCTCATGCAAGGCGAGCGGGCGTCGGGAGCTCGTTCCAGAGCCGAGCATCGATCCCCATGGTGATCCACGCGGCGCTGGCCTGGACCTGCGCAGGGGTCCGCATGCCGGTCACCACGCTCGCCACGGCCGGATGCCGAAGCGGAAACTGAAGCGCAGCGGCCGGCAGCTCGACCCGGCGTCGCTCACAGGCACGAGCACATGCGCGCGCCACATCCAGAACGTCGACAGGGACGATGTCGTAGTCGAACATAGAATCCGGAGCCGGCTCCTGCCGAGCGAGCAGACCCGAGTTGAAGGGAGCCGCGACCACAACTCCGACGCCAGCCTCACAGCAGTCGTCAAGCAGTGGCTGGGCTCGCTGATCGACGAGAGTCCAGCGCCCGGCGACCATGACCACGTCCACGTCCGTCTCCGCCACGAAACGGCGAAGGGGCTCGACGTAGTTCATCCCAGCGCCGACAGCTCCGAGCACCCCTTGGTCCCGAAGGTCGGCGAGAGTCGGTGCCGCTTCGGCGACCGCTGCGTCCATGTAATCCTCGGGATCGTGGATGTAGGCGATGTCGATGCGATCAAGGCCCAACCGCTCGAGGCTCGACTCGATGCTGCGCAGCACTCCGTCGCGGGTATACGAGCGCAATCGCACCAGGTCGTCAGGAACAGCGAAACCGCCGTCTTCCAGGTCCGATCCCGTGGGCGAGGGATTGGGTGCGAGCAGGCGCCCCACCTTGGTCGACAGCGTGTACTTGTCCCGCGGCCGGCCCTGCAGTGCGCGCCCCAGACGCCGTTCAGACAGGCCCAGACCGTAGTGGGGGGCGGTGTCGAAGTAGCGGATACCTTCTTCCCAAGCCGCGGCCGTCGCTGCTAGTGCAGTGTCGTCGTCGACCGCCCGGTACAGGTTGCCGATCGTAGAGCCGCCAAAACCGAGCTCTGAAACCATGACGCCGGTGTCGCCTAATGCATTTTGCTTCATGACGGGCCTCCTTCGCGCAGCCGATGCGCAAGCTCAGCGTTCTGGCAGCCAGAGGTCACGCTCGTAGATCAGTTTCAGTCGAGCTTCGGTATTCCCTCTGCCGTCGATCGGCTCCTTGTAGGGCGCCATTTCGCGCTGCCATCTCCGATCCCGCTCGTCCTGGGCCAGCCGTCGCATCGACTCGTCGAAGTCGTCGCATTCAGCCACATGGAACAGGTCGAGCCCGTCCTGAAAGATGAGCCACCGGCGCACACCGGCGTCGCGTTGGGCGTCCAACAGTCCCTGCGGGACCTGATCGTGCGCACGCACATAATTGTCGGCAGCGCCCGGCAAAAGGCGTCCTCTCAATGCCGTGAACGCCGACTTCCCGGCCATCACCATGCCGCGGCGGTTTCCGCTGTCGTCCGAAGCCGCGCCCCGCTCCTTGCATCAAAGAAGAGCATCGATTCGGGCTTAACCCGCAGGCCAATGAGTTCGCCCTTGAACGGGGCGAGCCTCGGCTCGACACGGGCGACCACCGTTGCGGACGCGCCCGCGAGGACGGCCGACTCAGAATCGATCGAGGCGTGCACGAATGCCTCCGCACCGAGTTCCTCAACGAGATGGACCGTCGCCGGAATCCCCTCGCTCGGAGCGGTGGGCTCAAGCGCCTCGGGCCGCAGTCCGGCGGTGACGGCGCTGCCGACGGGAGCCGGCAATCCGAGGGGGACCGAGAGCAGCGAGGAACCGACCATGATCCCTGCTTCAGTGACCCGCGCCTCGATCAGATTCATCGGTGGCGAACCGATGAAACCGGCCACGAAGGCATTGACGGGATCGTCGTAGAGCCTGCGCGGGGTATCGCACTGCTGCAGGATGCCGTCCTTCATGACCGCCACCCGATCACCCATCGTCATCGCCTCGACCTGGTCGTGCGTCACGTACAGGGTCGTGATGCCAAGGCGCTGCTGGAGCGCGGCGATCTCCGCGCGGGTGGCAACGCGCAGCTTCGCATCGAGATTCGACAGGGGCTCGTCCATCAGAAAGACCCGAGGCTCACGCACGATCGCACGCCCCATGGCGACGCGTTGGCGTTGACCGCCCGAGAGCTGCCGCGGCTTGCGGTCCAGAAAGTCCTGGAGGTCGAGGATCTTCGCCGCGTCGCTCACGCGCTTTTCGATCTCCCGCTTTGGAACCTTCGCCATCCGCAGGGCGAAGCCCATGTTCTGTGCGACGTTCATGTGCGGGTAGAGCGCATAGTTCTGGAAGACCATCGCGATGTCCCGATCACGCGGCGCCAGCCCGACGACGTTTGTGTCGTCGATCAGGATCGCGCCGCCGTCAACGTGTTCGAGACCGGCCAGCATCCGCAGGCTCGTGGTCTTGCCGCAGCCAGACGGGCCGACGAGCACCACGAACTCATTGTCGGCGATCTCGAGATCGATGCCGCGGACGGCCTGCACGCCGCCTTCGTACGATTTCACGACCTTGCGGACAGATACTCCTGCCACAGGACTTCTCCCCCTTCTTGGCAGGGAGTGTGCAGTGGGCAGGAGCGCCGGACAAGCGTTTCGTCGCGCGGCGACCTGACCGGACGGCTGCTAGAACTCCTCCCACCCATCGTCCGCAGCTGCAGACGCGGTTTGCTGCTTGG
>Ga0070737_10002299_pt1 | contig 23450 bp, 15 predicted proteins | sample Coa_R1_10_FD_66438 | JGI IMG/M metagenome (GOLD analysis project Ga0070737, IMG submission 66438) | Surface soil microbial communities from Centralia Pennsylvania, which are recovering from an underground coalmine fire - Coalmine... | ecosystem: Environmental > Terrestrial > Soil > Unclassified...
ATGGAATCCAGGAGGAAAACGGGGAAATAGAGGGGGATAAAGACCGACTCAAATGATCGAAACTCACTTACCGAAAGCCGACGGAGATGGCGTTTACACAAAATACTTGACAAGCCCCGGATGCCGATTTGATCTTGGGGAAGGTGGAGCGACTTTGTCAACGGATTTCTAACTCAGGACACTAGCTACTCGGCTCCATGCAGGAAATCCTCAACCACCTCCCCAGTGGCGCGCTCGTTCTCGATTTGGGGTGCGCATCGGGAAGCTTTCCGCGCTCCGCCACCGCCGCTACCGTCGTGCGGTTCGACCGGGACCCGCACGGCCGCGCCCAGGGTGAATCCCGCGTGCAGGGAGACGCATCGCTTCTACCCTTCGCGGACCGTGTCTTCGACGCGATCATCTCCAATCACAGCCTGGAGCATTTCGACCGCCTCGACGCCGCTCTCAGCGAGATCGGCCGGGTGATCAAACCCGGCGGAGCTTTGTTCGTTTCCGTTCCCGATTCTTCCACGCTTACCGACAGGCTCTACCGCTGGCTCGGCCGCGGCGGAGGCCACGTGAACGCCTTCACCTCTGCTCCAGCATTGGCCGCCAGAATCGAAGGCGCAACCGGGCTGAAGCACGTTGCCTCGCGCACCCTATACTCATCGCTCTGTTTTCTCAACCGGCATAACGCTTTGAAACCGCGGCCGCGCCGCCTCCTCCTTCTCGGCGGAGGTTTCGAAATGTCCTTGACCGTATACGTATGGCTCTCCCGCCGTTTGGATGCTCTCTTCCACCTGCGCACGGGCATCTATGGCTGGGCCTTGTATTTCGGAAACGTGCCGGAGCCGCCTGCCACGGAGGCGTGCCCAAACGTCTGTATCCGCTGTGGAAGCGGCACTCCAGCCTCCCTCCTCAAGCCTGAATCCCCGCGCCGGATTCTTTGGTTTTCCACGTATCGGTGCCCTTCTTGCGGAACCCTCAATCCTTTCGTTGGCACATAGCCGGCGCTTTGGCGTTACCGGGCGGTACTCCTCTCTCCCCGGCCAATACGCCAAAATGCCGCTAAACCGATGGAAGCTGATCGAAAGCGCAATCCACCAGCGCGCGACCTTGCTCAACGCCATTCTGGCCGATCTTTACGGCCCGCAAAAGCTGTTGCGCGACGGTCTGCCGCCACCCGAGCCTCTGATCCAACGCCACGCCGGAAGAAAGATGCCGAGCCGATCCCGTCATCCCTTTCTCACACCAACTTCGAGTTCGTCTGGTTCAGCCCGTCGCGGATCTCCCGCGCCAATTCGAGCGAGTCCCCCGTCTTGAACTGGCACGAAAAGTAGAGCCCCCACTTCCTTTCGCGCATCACCTTCACAACGCCCATCGCCTCAGAAGCCAACATCCCGAAATCCACTACCGCCGCGGCGTTCTGGCCTCCACCGTAAGGCTGGAAAGAAACCGGCGCCGCCAGGTTTAAATAGGGGCTCACGGCGATCCCGCCCAGCGTGATCTGCTCCGCCCGCGGCACCTCGAAACTCACGATACCGTCTTCCTTCACGCTCGGCGAAGCTCCCAAAATCCGGCCCAGCAGGTCGGCCGGCAGCGGAGTCGCCGGGCTTTGCGGCAAACTCTGCGGAAACGGCGTCGATGTCACGCTCAGGGCCGCTTTCAATCCGCGCGCCACCTGCTCCATGTCGCCCACTGCCCGAAAATCGTGTCGAACCCCGCCGGCGCGCCCGGAGCGCTCCGGTACGCACTCTGGCCGGAAGCGGTCTGTGCGCGCACCGCCTTAGCCGCTACGCAGCCGCTCGCTGCCGCTCCCCCCAGAGCGAACAGCCGCCGCCGGCTGATTGCGCCTGAAAACAAATTCATAAACGTACATTCCTTACTGCATAGGTTCGCCGAAGCGGCGTCGGGAAGCGGCCTTACCTTCTTTTTACCGGTTCGATCCGGCTGCCGCTGTTGCGGAATGCCCAGGCGCGGCGCGCCCCGTGCGAACTCCATTGTTGGTAGATGGCGTGCTCTTTCGCGGCATATAAGCCGGCCGGCCTCCATTACTCTCGGAGTCATCGCGGGCGGATTGATCGTTGGGTCGCTGGCCATTTATCTTGCCGCCAGATTCGGAGGCATCTCCCTAGCCACCACCTCCGAGCCGTTACCCTTCGAGGAGGCCTTGGCCCATACAGCCTTGCACGGGCGTTAGCATGGTTCCTGGAGCATGCACATGCAACTCGGAATGATCGGCTTGGGCCGAATGGGAGCGAACATCGTCCGTCGCCTGATGCGGCACGGGCACCGTTGCGTGGTATTCGATACGAGCGCCGCCGCTGTCGGGCAACTCGCCGCCGAAGGCGCTACCCCGTCCTCTTCTCTCGAAGAGTTCGTCTCTAAGCTGGAAGCGCCGCGCGCAGTCTGGTTGATGGTGCCCGCCGCGGCGGTCGACGGCCTCATCCAGCAGATCTCTCCCCTGCTCGCTTCCGGCGATATCTTTATCGATGGCGGCAATTCGTATTACATCGACGATCTCCGCCACTCGCAATCCCTCGCGCCCCGCGGCATTCATTTCGTCGACGTCGGAACCAGCGGCGGTGTCTGGGGCCTGGAACGCGGCTACTGCCTCATGATCGGTGGCCCCCGCCCCGTGGTCGAGCACCTCGATCCGATATTCCGCGCGCTCGCCCCCGGTCTCAATGCCGCCCCCCGCACGCCCGGTCGCGATCGCATCAAAAACGGCGCGCCGGCCGAATATGGCTATTTGCATTGCGGGCCTTCCGGCGCAGGTCACTTCGTCAAGATGGTGCACAACGGCATCGAGTACGGTGTGATGGCCGCCTATGCGGAAGGTCTGAATATCCTGAAGCACGCCAACGCCGGCTGCCGCGAACAGACTCATGACGCCGAAACCGCCCCCTTGCGCAACCCCGAGCATTACCGCTATGACTTCGACCTCGCCGAAGTCGCCGAGGTCTGGCGGCGCGGCAGCGTCATCGCCTCCTGGCTGCTCGATCTCACCGCCGCCGCGCTGTTCGAACAGCCCGATCTGGCCAAATTCTCCGGCCGGGTCTCTGATTCTGGCGAAGGCCGCTGGACCATCCAGGCTGCTGTCGACGAATCCGTTCCCGCCCCTGTCCTCACCAGCGCCCTTTATGCACGTTTCGGTTCGCGGGGCGAAGCCGAATTCGCCGACAAGCTCCTCTCCGCCATGCGCTACGCTTTCGGCGGGCACCTCGAAAAGCAAGGCTGAGGCAGCTTCCTCGGAACTATTCAGTACTTACCAAACTTACGTGACGTATAGTACAATCCTCACATGCGGCTGGTCTGCGCACTTTTGTTATTTGCCTCCAGTAGTCTGTCAATGACTCCTCTCGAAGCCCGCCTCGACCATCAGATGAAAACCTGGCAGCGGCGGCTCAGCCTGGAGGATTGGAACCTCACCGTCCGGCTGGTCCGGCAGTCGGAACTCGACCCCAATTCCTGGGGCATGGCTGAGTGGGACCCGGTTGCCAAAACCGGGGTCATCAGCGTGCTCGATCCACGCGATTACAACCTCCATGGCGGCGAGCTGAAGCTCGACATGGAATGCACCATCGTTCACGAACTGGTGCACATTCAGGTCTCCCCTCTTGCCACCCACGATGAGGCCGTGCGCGAAGCAATCGTCAATAAGATCATGGCCGCGCTGATCAACCGCGCCTGCCCCAATTGAAATCCGCCGGGTGAGGTGGCCGCCCGCGCCCCAGACGAACCCGCGCCCCCGCCTCGCCCCCTCCCGGTTAACCGCGTCTAAACAGCGTCAAACTGACTCCAAAACGGCCCCAAAAGGCTATTGCGTTTCGAGCGCACGTGATATAATGCCGTCCCGAGGCTGCTTCAGGGGACCGCCTCTTCGGTGTTGGTGAACCTGTAAAAAAACTGGCATGAGGGAGATATGAGCTATAAGCGAACGCTGTTAGCGCTGGTTATCACTGTGCTTTTGTTACTGCCGGGCCAGTCGCTCTTTGCGCAATCGGCCGGAACGGGCGCGCTGACTGGGACGGTAACCGATCCTTCGGGGGCGGTCATTCCGAATGTGACCGTGACTTTGACGAACACCGCCACCGGCCAGGTGCGCACGGTGAAGGCGGGCGCGGACGGAGTGTACCGCTTTGCCTTGATTCCGCCGGGGACGTACCGGGTGAAATTCGAGGCAGCGGGTTTCAAATTAGCGGAAGTCCCGTCGGTGAATGTCAATGTGACGGAGACGCCGGTCTTGAACCAGTCCCTGGAAGTGGGACAACAGGCCGAATCCGTGGTGGTCGAGGCACAAGCCGCCCTCCTCCAGACCGCCGATTCCACGCTGGGGACCACGGTCGGTTCGCAACAAGTGGTTGGACTTCCTCTAAGCAACCGCAATTACACCCAGTTGCTCAGCATGGCGCCGGGCGCGCAGGCCAACGTGGCCAATGCCACCGCACTGGGCAGAAACACCATGGATATCAGCGTCAACGGCGTGGATCCGGAAAACAATAACTACCAAATGGATGGAGTATCCATCGTCAATACCGCCAATACGGGCAGCGCCAACGATGCCGGCATTTACACCGGCATCGGCATTCCCAATCCGGATGCTATCCAGGAATTCAAGATTCAGACTTCCACTTATGACGCCAGTTATGGCTCGCACCCAGGAGCGAACGTCAACGTAGTTACTCGCTCCGGCACCAATACCTTTCATGGGGGCGCTTGGGAGTTCTTCCGCAACTCCGATCTGAACGCCAATACTTTTTTCGATAATCGCGATGGCGGCGGTCAGAAGCAGATCTTTAATCAAAACCAGTTTGGTGGCGACTTCGGCGGCCCCGTCAAGAAGGACAAGCTCTTCTTCTTCGTAAACTACCAGGGGACGCGCCAGAAAAACGGCTACTCCGGTTCCGCCGATGAGTTCCTTTTCCCGCTGCCCGCGGATCGCACGGCCGCGAACGTAGGAGCCGCGCTGTGCCCGGCGAACCATCCCACGCCCGCCGGCGCGCCGAATCCTTACAACACATTCCTTGGCCCGCTCACCGGAATGCAGTTGGCGTGCGATGGTTCCAACATCAATCCGACGTCGCTCGCACTGCTGAATGCCAAGCTGCCCAATGGTCAGTATTACATTCCAGGCAACCCCAGTGGCCAATACGGCCCGGTGCTTTTTAGCGCTCCCGATATTTATAACGAAAACCAAACCGTCGACAATGTGGATTACGTCATTAACAGCAAGAACACCTTCGCGGCGCGCTTCTTTTGGACTTCCAGCAATACTTTGGAACCGATTGCCAATAATCTGCCCGGAACGCCGATCACTCTCCGGTACGGCAACATCGATCCCGTCGTGAAACTCACGACATTGGTGACGAACACGTTCGTGAACGAAGTCCATGTGGCCGGGCAGCGAAACGGGCAGCACGGAAGCGACTCTACGGTGACAACGCCGCAAGCCATCGGGCAAGCAACCATCGTTCCCACGATCACAGAGCTTCCGGTGACCGTGATTTTTAATGGACCCAGCATGAACGGGTCGCTCTATCCCAGCAACAGTCCCACCGATCAGATGCAATACGGTGACCAGATTTCTTGGACTCACGGTGCGCACACGATTCGTGCCGGCTACGAATTCCAGTACACGCAGTGGCCCATTACCTTCGAAGGACTGGAACGCGGATTCCTGTTTTATGGAACCTTCGCCGATTGGCTGATCGGCCGTGCCGGCTGCACGCCGGGCGACACCAGTTGCAGTGTCAGCAATCCCGGAAATACAAACGGCGGCATCTTAAGCAACATCCTGCAGTGCCTCTTCTGCGTGCGCGGCGGGCCGAACGGCGTTGTGCACAACTATGTCGAGCACAATCATTCGGCATTTGTGCAGGACGATTGGAAGGTGAGCCGGCGTTTGACGCTGAACCTGGGAGTTCGCTGGGAGTACGACGGTATGTATAGCGACAAATACGGCAACCTGACGAACATCTGGCCCAGCCAGCTTGCGACAGTGCCGGTGCCGCCCACAGCCGCCACCACTGCAGGCCCTGGGCTTGTCGGTTATGTGGTGCCGAGCAACTACACCGCGCACTATCCTGCTCCGCCCCAAGGCGTGCTGGTTTCCAAAAAGAGCGATCCCCTTCAAACCGGCCCTCCACTGAGCAACTTTGGTCCGCGCATCGGCTTCGCGTTTCAGCCGAAAGAAGGAGGCAAGCTCGTTATTCGCGGCGGATTCGGCATGTTCTACGACCGCATCGGCGGGGGCACCTTCGTGCATGGCCTGGAGCAGGGCTATCCATACGCCGTCACGCTCGATTACAGTGGCGCGTACCAATACAGCAACCAGAACCCATACCCCTCCACACCTCTAGGCACGTTCGCCTCTCGCTGGGCTAATCCTCAAACCGGCCTTACGTCCGCCCTGGATACTCCGATTATCGACCCGAACCTTCACACTCCCCTTACCCGCTCATACAACTTGAACGTTCAATACCAATTCGCTCCGAACTGGGTTTTAGAAGCAGGCTATGTGGGATCGGCTTCTTTGAATCTCCTCGACGGCTACCACAACATCAACACTCCTCTTCTGGCCAGCCCGTCCAATCCCATAAACGGGATTACCACCAACTCGATCACCAATGCCGCTCTCCGGGTGCCTTATCTGGGGTACATACCGGCGGGTATCGATGAAACTGCCTTCGACGGAATGGGTAATTACAACAGCCTGCAAATTAGCGTTCGAAAACAGTTTTCTTACGGCCTGACGTTGCAAGCGTCCTACACCTGGAGTAAGGATCTGAGCACCATGTGGGAGACAAATGCAAGTGGCAACCAAGGCGATAGCAACAATCCAAGCAATCTTGGGCAACAGTATGGACCGGCTACCTTCAACCATCCGAATCGTTTCATCGTCAATTACGCCTACGACCTGCCCCTCGGAACTCACAGAGGCGCGCTTGGCGTGCTGGTTAACGGTTGGAATGTTTCCGGGGTGACGACGATTCAGGATGGCACTCCGCTCACCATCAGCGATCAGAATGCCGGCACGGCGTTCGACCTCGGCACTTATGACACACCCCGCGCGCAGATGGCCCCGGGAGCGACGTATGCACAGGTCGCTACTTCCGGCGGGATCGAATCGCGGCTGGGCGGCCCCAGCGGTGGACCTGGTTATCTGAACATCAACGCGTTCGGCTCGGCTCCGATTGCGCCATACTCCACTGGCGGGGCGACGCTTTACGGCAACAGCGGCGTCGGGATAATCCTTGGGCCGGGCCAGTTCAACTGGGATATTTCTCTTATGAAGCAGTTCAAGATGACCGAGCGGCACAACCTGCTGTTCCGGGCGGAGTTCTTCAACACCTTCAATCATCCGCAATTTGCCAACCCGGGGACTACGGCCATCAGCACACCCAGCACATTCGGACAGATCACCGCGGTATCGGTGAATCCGCGCATCATGCAATTGGCCCTGAAGTATAGCTTCTGAAGTGCGCCGGGGCGGGCGTTACCAGCCCGCCCCGATCCGTAAGGCTCCCGATCTCACCCCAGTCAAGACCGCACGGGATCTACCCTAATTGTCTTCATACGAAATCGTCGCGAAAGCCTCCGAGCCCAAAGATGACCGTAAGTCCATGATGCAACTGCTGCCGGTGCGAGTGTTCATCATGGATCGGGTCGAACGGCCTTCGGAGAACTGACTCGTATAGATCAAAATGAAAGGAGGGACAATCAAACACTTATTCGTGTTTGGTCTGCTGGCATTCACCCTGTTGTTTTCTCTAGCACATGAAGTGATGCCCGAGATTTCAATAGATGCCCGACAGCTTCTAAAAATTAGGGCGCGTGAAGCAGGGTTCTTCACGCGCCTGTTCTTCGCTGGGAGTAAAGTACGCCAACAGGGCGATTGAGGCACCGAACCCGTGGCGACGGAACGTTACGGCCGGCGCGCGGAGCCAACGCCGGAAAGCGATTGCGTTTACGCGGCTGGCGGCAAAGATCAGCAGGCATCCGGCGGCGAGCATAAAGGCCATGGAAGGCTCGGGGACAGGGGACGGATCTGGAATCGGGCCGTTTACAGTGTCTATGAATTGAACCGAGAACGGACTTGCATCGACTGTGTTCCAGGTGCCGATGTCCCCGGTTTTAGCGTTTCCATCGTTCAGGTCGACAGCGAAGTGGCCGGTCGTGGTGCAGCCGGGGGCGTCAGGATTGCTGGAACAACCAGGCGGCAGAGGAAGTATCCCCGGATGTGCAGCATCCGTACCGTAAAAGAAAATCTGTAGCTCACCGGGGTTATACGCGATCAGACATGTCGTGAACACATCCGGCGACTCGCAGGTAAATACCGGCGACGACGTGGGATACTGCGCGGGATTGCCCCAGCTGAACCCGGATTGCGTCAGTCCCGGAACGTCCACCTGCACCACAAACTCCAATTGAGTAATGGTGCTGCCATAGGGATTGAAGAAATCGCAGAAACCGCCGCCGTCTGTCGGAGACGCGCTGCACGTCGAGCTGTACGTAAACGCGCTGCTGAGGCTGCCTGCATCTATGGCGATTTGCGGGTCCGCTGGCTGGACGTCGGCATGGGCCACGAACCAGAATCCGCCAAGCAAGGCGGCAAACGTGGAGAGGCGGGTAAGGCGCATTGGTCCTCTTGTTGCGACAGTTTACACCCATTAAGGCCGATTACCAAAAATTAGAAGATCGAGACGTACCAGTTTGAGTACTACTATGTTAGAACTCAAGGTTACCTACCGCTGGTTCCAGAGTACTGTTTGGCCAGATTCTCGAAATCCGGCAGGCCGCGCAGCGGTTTCAACTCCGGATCGTGTGACGCTTCTCTCCAGGAGTATCCGTTTTTCAGAGCTTGATTGAGATCTGCCACGGCTTCAGAGGTGCGGCCGGCCAGCGCGTTTATGGTGGCCTCGTCGTACATCAGCGTATTCAACACGGGATCGAGCGCGCGGGCCTGCCGGATGAACCTGATCGCCTGGCGGTCGTCTTTTTCCTTTGCGTAGAAGAGTCCCAGTTGCCCAAGCAATTCTGCGTCCTTGGTATTTACCTGATAGCTTTTGAACGCAAGGGCGATGGCTTGGTCATAGGCTATTTTCGCTTTGGCGGCATCGCCCGACCAGCGGTAGGCATCGGCCAGATCTCCCCGGAAGCTGAAGTCGTTCGGCGCCATCTCCACCGCCTTTTTGAACAGCGGAACTGCCTGGCTGTACTGCTCGAGAAAAAAGTAAGCGAATCCCAAGTTGGCATAGTACGCTGCAATCGGCTGTAACGTAATCGCCTTCTGGAACATGGGTACGGCTTGTTTCCATTCTCCTTCCCGCAGATATACCGCGCCCTGGTTGGCGTAGCCGGCGGCCCGGTCGGGATCGAGCTCGGTTACGTGCCGGAACGCCTGGAGCGCCTTTTCGTTCTGGCCCAGGCGGAACAACGCAAACCCAAGTTGGTTGTAGTTGGCCCAGAAGTACGGGTTTATCCGAGTCGCCTTTGTATAGGATTCAATTGCTTCTTTTGGCTTGCCGGCAGCCGTATACGCAATCCCCAGCCGCCGCAGGGCTTCGTCGGAATTCGGCGCAAGTGTCAAGGCGTGCTGCAACTCTACGATCGCTTCCGTGGTCTTTCCAGTTGCCGAATCGATGCTGCCCAGGGCGAAATAAACCTCCGGAAGTTGATCGTTAAGTTCCTCCGCCTGCTGCGCGGCGCCTCGGGCCTTCTCGATATAACCGGCGTCTTTGGTGCTGTCCCAAAGGTGCAGGTAGGTATCCGCCAGTCCCGCATAGGCCAGCGCGAAACGCGGATCAGCCTTGAGCGCGCCGGTAAACAGGCCGGCGGCCGCGGTAAACGCCTGCACGCCCTGTGCGCTCTGCGCACTATGCAACCGGCTCCGCCCCTGCAGATACAGCTCGTAGGCATCGCTGTTTTCCGTGGGGTTCACCGAACGGGCCGATTCGTCGTTCGTCAGCTTGATCTCCAGCGCCTTCACCACCTCACTGAAGGCGTTGCTTTCGAGCGTCAGCAGGTCCGCGCGATGTCCATCGAATTCCTTGTTGAGAAGGTTGCGCGCTTTCTTCCCCGTTTCATCGAGGGAAAGCGTGATGGCGATCCGATCGCCCGCGCCCTGCACGGTTCCCGTGACGAGCAGGGTCACGCCGAGCGCACGGGCCAGCTTTGCCGGATCTGCCGCGGAGACATCCTGTTTCCCTACAGCCGCATTTACCGCATTCGCCGATGCCACATACACGTTCCGCAGGCCCGCCAGCTTGGCGGAGAGCGAATCGACTACGCCGTCGGCCACAATGGTACTGGCCGGATCGCCCACCGCGCGGAACGGCAGCACCGCCAGGTAGTGTTGGAGAGCCGCAGGCGCGGCCGTGTCGGCGGCCCGGTGCGAGCGCGCCTTCCACCAGCGCGCGCCGGAAGCCGCTCCGAGGCCGAACAGCAGCCAGCCAAATACGATCAACCTCCGACGCGTTCGCCCGGAGAGTTTGGGAATTTGGATGCTGATGGTTTCGGCGTTGTGCAGGTCGGGCGCGGCGGGCGCTTTCGCCTGCCAGCCTTTCCCCAGCAAGTCAGCTGGGGCACGCTCCGCTTCGAGGTCGGCTAAAATTTCGCGTGCGTTCTGATAGCGCCTGGCCGGGTCCCTTTCCAGGCACTTCAAAATAATGGCCGCCAGGTATTCGGGCAGCTCGGGGCAGACCGTGCGGGGATCTTTCGGCTTCTCGTTCACCCGCTGGTACATGAGCTGCAAAGTCGATTCGCCGCGGAAGGGCACATCCGCCGTGAACATCTCGTAGAGAATCAGGCCCAGAGAATACAGATCGCTCCGGTGATCGATGGCGCCGGCTTCCACCTGCTCCGGCGACATATAGCGCGGCGTGCCCAGGATCTGGCCGGTGCGGGTCATCATGGTGGCTTCGGATTCGAGCGACTTGGCGAGTCCGAAATCCGATACATACACATTGTCCGCGCGGTCCACCAGGATGTTCTGGGGCTTCAGGTCGCGGTGCACCACGCCTTCGCTGTGCGCGGCATCGAGGGCGGCGCACAACTGCTTGGCGAATTTCAACGCCTGCGGAAATGGAAGGCGGCCGCGCTCACCGATCAGGTTGGCGAGATCGGCGCCCTCCACGTAGGCCATGGTGATGAATTTTATGCCGTTCAGATCTCCCAAATCATGAATGCGCAGGATATTTTTATGGGAGATTTTGCTGGCCAGCAACAATTCCTGCTTGAAGCGCGCCATGGTCTGCGGGCTGGTGGCCAGTTCGGGCCGCACCAACTTCAGCGCCACCGTGCGCCCCAGTTCGGAATCGTAGGCGCGGTAGACGGCGCCCATACCGCCCTGGCCGAGAAGCGCTTCAATGCGGTAACGCGGGCCGAAGAAACTGCCGGGTTGAAAATTGGTAGGGGTTGCGGCGCTATACGGCGCGCTCCAGGTACCCGGCTGGCTCACATCGGGGGGCGGTGACATAACCCCGGTGAGCATCTGCGCGCGATTGAGGGCGGGAGCAGGCGCCGTCGCGGTTTGGCCGCGGTCCAGTACCAGGGTTTCGGCATCGCCGGCCGGCGCGAACCCCTTTCCGCATTGGCCGCAAAATTTTACGTCATCCGGATTCGGGGCACCACAACCGGCACAAACCATGAACTCATCGCGTCGTGAGGTATCTCACTAATTATAGGTGTAGGAATCAGAGTTGGGGCAACTCAGCGGGAGCGGGGAAGGCGGCTGCGCCAAACCAGCGGGACCTGTTCCAGTGGATGATCGACAATAGCAGCGCGGCGCCGGCAAAAGCTCCGAGCGACGCGCCGGCGCCGATCCACTGCGGATCGGACGGGCGCAGGCGCAGGGTAAAGACGGCGTTCACCAGCACGGGCGCCACGCTTGCCAGCACGGCGGGCCAGGGCCGGTCGAGGGCGAATAGCGAGCGCGCGGTTATCTCGATGACGCTCCAGCCGATCAGCGTAGGGCCGAAGCCGAGGAAGACGGCGGCTACCAGACGCGTCGAGGCCGGTGTAAAACTGCCTCGCTCGAACAGCAATGCGATGGCGGGATGGCGCAGGACGAGCGCCACACTGGACATGGCAATGGCAATCAGCGCGGTAAACCACACGGTGCGATCGATTACGCGCAAGGCCTCGCGGAACCGCAAAAGGCTGCGGAGACGGGCGATCTCCGGCAGCAGCGAATTGCCCAGCGGGCTGACGAGAATGGCAAGCGGCACGCCGACCCCGCGGAGGCAGTATTCCATGGCCGCGGCCATGCCGGATCCCGCGTGGGTGGCATACGCGCGGGTGAACGTGACGTTTAGCGTGAGGCCCGCGGCGTAGGCGAGAAAGAAGGCCGGTTTGGCCAGCAGGCGGCGCCAGTCCAGCGTTACGAGCGATAAGCTTACAGGCGATAAGCCCGCGGGCGCGGCGGCCTCCGCGCGCATCACTTCTCCCGGCTGCCGCAAATGGGGCCGCGCCGCCACATGCACCACCGCTAGTTGCACGAACGCGCCGAGAGTATAGCCCACCGCGAATGCGTACACGCCGAGCGTCCGCCACAGGCTGAGGGCCGCAACGATGGTGCTGAAGTTCAGGGTTGCCTGGTAAAAGGCGGTGGGGCCGAAACGCCCCTCCGTGTAGAGCAGCGCCCAATAGAGCGCGCCCACTCCCGCGCCGATGCTCGAAGCCGCCAGAATGCGCGCCAGCACGACCGCGCGGTGGAACGCTTCCGCATCGAGGCCCGGCGCCAGAATCCGCATCAACCAGGGCGCGCCCGCGATGAGCAAGGCGGAAAGCGCCACAAACATGCAGCAGAAGACAGCCCGCAGACGCGTAAAGATCGCGTTGCGGGCAGCGGAACTCTCCACGGCCAGCATGGGCACGAAGCTGAATACCATGCTGTTGATCAGCATTAAATTCAGCGAATCCACCGGCCCCATGGCCACCGCGAGAGCATCGGCCCGGCTGTGCGTGCCCAGTAAATAAGCGGTGAGCGCGAAGCGCCCGAAGCCGATGATATTTCCCGCGAAGACGCCTAGGGCCAGCGTTACGCCGCCGCGCACCACCGGATTTTCTAGCGCGCCCGTCAAAGTAAGGGTTGAAGCTCCCCAGTCCGCTCAGGCTTTAGCGGCCAGAGCGCTCTTGGCGGCGGACAGGGCCGCTTCGTAGTTCGGAAAATCGGCCACTTCTTTCACGTATTCGGCGTAGCGGATGGTATTGTTCTGGTCGACCACGAAAATCGCGCGGCTCTCAATGCGCATGTCCTTGATCAGAGTTCCGTAATTGGCGCCGAAAGAACCTTCGCGGTGATCGGAGAGCATTTTGATTTTGTCCACGCCGAAAGCCCCGCACCAGCGCTTCTGCGCGAAGGGCAAATCCATGCTCACGGTGAGGATGTCCACTCCCGGGAGCCTGGCGGCCTCCTCGTTGAAGCGCTTGGTTTGCGCGTCGCAAACGGGCGTATCCAGAGAAGGGACAACGCTGATGATGCGCACCTGGTTACCGGTGTCCTTCAAGGTCACGGGCTTCAAGCTGCCATCGACCACGGTGAAATCGGGGGCCTTATCGCCGGGCTTCAGTTCCGGCCCGATCAGTGTCAAGGGGTTGCCGCGCATGGTGGTAGCGCCTGGTCTTTCCATGATTCCTCCTCTTTTCCTGGTGATCGCTTATTGTAGCAATTTGGCCAACTCGCCCGTGTCACAAACCGGCAACTGGCAGGCGTAGTTGCGGCAAACATACGCCGCCGCACGGCCGTCGAGCGGATGCATCGCGGCCAGTTCCGGCGCGGCCAGGGCCGGTTGCGTTTCCGCCGGATCGGCCAACAGCAGCACGCGGTTCGGGAGGAACCTCCGGAACACGGTTTCGAGCAGGGCGTTGGTATCGGGCGCGCCGCGCCGGCCGGCAATCACGATCTGCCGCGGCTCGCTTAAAAGGAACTCATGCGCTACCAGCATCTGCGGAACGGCCATGGCGGCCGCGGATAAATGCGGGTGGAACGCGGCCATCAGCTTTTCGGCGGATTCGCGAAAGCCGGCGCGCCCGGTGATTTGCCAAAGCCGCAGCAGATTCAAAGCCGCCACCGAATTGCCGGAGGGTTCGGCCCCGTCGTAATCTTCCTTGACGCGCAGAACCAGGCTGCCGTCTCCCGCGGCCGTGCTGAAGAAGCCTCCGCCCCCGGCATCTTCGAACAATTCGCGCTGCTTTTCGGTAAGCCGGACGGCCAGTTCCAAATGGCGCGGGTCGAACTGGGCTTCATAGAGATCGAGCAGGCTCCGGGCGAAGTTCGCGTAATCGTCGAGAAAACCGGGAATGGCGGCATCCCCCTGGCGGTAGCGGCGCAGCAGCAGCCCGGTGGCGGGATTGTACATGCGCTCGAGGATGAACTCGGCCGCGCGGCGGGCAGCCTGGCCGTAGGCAGCCTCGCGCAGCACCGCGCCGCCCAGAGCGAACGCCGAGATCATCAACCCATTCCAGGCCGTGAGGATTTTATCGTCCAGGTGAGGCCGCGGGCGGCGCGCGCGCGCTTCGAATAGCGCGCGGCTCACGCGGTTGAGGCCGTCCCGCAATTCGCCGGGATCTTTGCCGAAGTGGGCGGCGGTCTCCTCCAGGGTGTGCGCTTCGTACAGGATGTTCTTTCCCCTGAACTCACCGTGAGGATCGTAAGCGACATTGCCATCTTCGCGCACACCGTAGCGGTAGTTGAACCATTCGGCGGAAGGCATGCCCGCGTGCTCGCGAATCTCCGCTTCGCTCCAGATATAAAATGCGCCTTCGCCTTTCTGTTCCGGCTTGGCCGGGTCGATGGCGCTATCCGCATCTTCGGCCGAATAAAAGGCGCCGGCCGCATCGGTCATATCGCGCAGCACGTAATCGAAAATGCCGCGCGCGGTCGTGGCCAGCGCCTCATCGCCGGTGATTTGAAAGGCTTCAAGGTAGGAGATCGCAAGCTGCGCCTGGTCGTAGAGCATTTTTTCGAAATGCGGCACGAACCAGCGCTCGTCCACCGAGTAGCGGTGGAAACCGCCGCCCAGACGGTCGTGCATCCCACCCTTAGCCATTGCGCGCAGGGTGAGCAAAACCATTTCGAGCGCTTCCTGGTTTTTGGTGCGCGCGTGATAGCGCAGCAGGAAATTGAGCACGGAAGGCCGCGGAAATTTGGGCGCATCGCCGAAACCGCCCAGGCGCGTATCGAAGGTGCGGCGGAACGCGAAAAAGCCGCTCTCGGCAATGGTGGGATCGGACGCGGGAGCGCCGGAGCCGGTGGCTTTGAAGGTAATCGATTGGCGCAGTTGTTCGATCACGTCGCGCGCCGATTCGACCACGCGGCGGCGATCGCCGCGCCAGGCGGCGGCGATCTGGGTGAGCACGGAAGCGAAGCCAGGCTTGCCCCAGCGGCTCTCCGGCGGATAATAGGTGCCGCCATAGAATGGCTCCAGATCGGGCGTCAGCCATACCGACATGGGCCATCCGCCGCCGCCCACCGTGGCTTGCACAAAGGCCATGTAGATGCGGTCTATGTCCGGCCGCTCTTCGCGATCGACTTTGATGGGCACAAAGTCGCGGTTGAGCAGCTCCGCGATGCGTTCGTCTTCGAAAGACTCCCGCTCCATGACGTGGCACCAATGGCAAGTGGAATAGCCGATCGAGAGAAAGATGGGCTTATCCTCGCGCCGCGCTTTTTCGAACGCTTCAGGGCCCCACGCGTACCAATCCACGGGATTGTGAGCGTGCTGCAGCAGGTAAGGGCTTTTCTCGCGGGCCAGGCGGTTAGTGTACATGGCGTTGGCAGATTCATGGTAGCAGGGGAGAAAGAAAACGTCTGTGAAAATACGCAAACGACCGATTGCGGCGGCAGGCTGCATCGAGGTCGAAATCCTTGAGCAACTCCGCCATAAAATCGATTTCCAAATCGAACCGCGGCGGTTTCAAAAGGTAAACGTCTTCCTTGGTTAAGTGATCCGTCGTTGCGGGAACTTTAAGCTTCAGCGCGGCCGCCCGGTTGTCCGTCAGACCCGCCAGATACCAGCCCTCACTTTCTGTTGAGACGACGACTTGCCTGACGCATTAGCGCCGATCAGGACATTGAGGTTCTCAAGCCGCAAGTCCAGTTCCTTGAAGCTCTTGAAATTTCGCGCAGCGCACCGACGCTAGCGGCATCGGATACCCCCGGTCCCGGTCATGTTTTCAACGTACCCTCCGCCGACGTAGATTGCAAACTGCAGCAGGTAATGGCTTTTCTCGCGGGCCAGGCGGTTAGTGTGCATGGCGTTGACGGATTCATGGTAGCAGGGCGGGCATTGGGTAGCGGGCCAGGACACCCTAGCCCTTTGGCGATACCCGCGCCGCCGCGCGACCCTTGCTATACTGTCTCGTTTGGGTGAGGCCGACGTCTGCTTAAGGCACGTCAGTGCCGAACATACCGGAGCGCCTTTTCGCGGCCCGGTCAATGCTCCTGAAACCTGGAGGGTTTTCTTGATGCTGTCTATTTTCAATCGTGCGCACGGGCGTGCGCTGTTGCGAGTGATCTTCGTGCTGCTTCTGCTAGCTGGATTGGCCGTGCCGCTTCTGGCGCAGGAGCAAGGCGGCGGTGAGGCCAATCTCATTCTGCCCGATCTGAATCAGGCCACGTTCCTGAACGGTGTGAACGGCAGGACGTTGCTCATGGGCGGTCTTGTAGTCAGCGCCCTCGGCTTTGTGTTTGGACTGATGATTTTTGTGCGTTTGCGCAATATGGCCGTCCATGCGTCGATGCGCGAAGTCTCCGAGCTGATCTACGAGACTTGCAAGACCTACCTGGCCACTCAGGGAAAGTTCCTCCTGCTGCTGGAATTGTTCATCGCGGTTATCATCGTGTTCTACTTCGGCTTCCTGCAGGACATGCCCGCCACCCGAGTCGCCATCATCCTCCTGTTCAGCGTCATCGGCATCTGCGGCAGCTTTTCGGTGGCGGCGTTCGGCATGCGCGTCAACACCTTCGCCAACTCGCGCACCGCGTTTGCCTCGCTTTCGGGCAAGGCCTACCCGTGCTACGACATTCCCCTCCAGGCCGGGATGAGCATCGGCATGATGCTGGTGTGTGTCGAGCTGCTCATCATGCTCTTCATCCTGCTGTTTGTTCCAGGCAATCTGGCCGGCCCCTGCTTTATCGGATTCGCCATCGGTGAATCGCTAGGCGCCGCGGCCCTCCGCGTGGCCGGCGGCATCTTCACGAAAATCGCCGATATCGGTTCCGACCTGATGAAAATCGTCTTCCGCATCAAAGAAGACGACGTCCGCAACCCCGGCGTGATCGCCGATTGCACGGGCGACAATGCGGGCGATTCGGTCGGCCCCTCCGCCGATGGTTTCGAGACTTACGGCGTCACGGGCGTCGCGCTCATCACGTTCATCCTGCTGGCGGTTCACAGCGACCTCGTGAAAGTACAGCTTCTGGTTTGGATATTCGCCATGCGCGTAATGATGGTCATCTCCTCCGGCCTCGGCTACTTCATCAACGGCGCCTTCGCCAAAGCCCGCTACGGCAACGCGGATAAAATGAACTTCGAAGCTCCGCTTACCAGCCTCGTCTGGATGACCTCGCTATTCTCGATCGCCCTCACTTTTCTGGTCAGCTACTACATGATCCCCGATCTCGGCGGCGATACCTCCCTTTGGTGGAAACTGGCCATAGTCATTAGTTGCGGCACCCTGGCCGGCGCGGTCATCCCCGAGTTTGTCAAGGTGTTCACCTCTACCCACTCCCGCCACGTGCGCGAGATCGTGACCAGCTCGCGCGAGGGCGGCGCATCGCTCAATATTCTTTCCGGCTTCGTGGCAGGCAATTTCAGCGCTTATTGGCTGGGCTTCACCATGCTGGCCCTGATGACTGTCGGCTACGCCACCAGCACCAGCTTCCCGACTACCCTGATGGTTGCGCCCGCGGTATTCGCTTTCGGCCTGGTGGCCTTCGGCTTTCTCGGCATGGGTCCGGTGACCATCGCAGTCGATAGCTATGGCCCGGTAACCGATAACGCTCAGTCCATTTACGAACTCTCCACCGTCGAAACGCTTCCGGGTATCGGCAGCGAGATTCAGAAGAACTTCGGCTTCTCTCCTTCTTTCGAGCGGGCCAAGGATAATCTCGAGGAAAACGATGGCGCCGGCAACACCTTCAAAGCCACGTCCAAGCCGGTGCTGATCGGCACCGCCGTAGTCGGCGCGACGACCATGATCTTCTCTACCATTGTGGCGCTCACCCGGGGACTGACCGTCAATCTGGATAAACTCTCGCTGATGTATGCGCCCTTCCTGCTGGGACTCATTGCCGGCGGCGGCGTCATCTACTGGTTCACGGGCGCCAGCGCCCAAGCGGTCACTACCGGCGCCTACCGCGCGGTCGAATTCATCAAGCGCCACATCAAGCTGGAGGAAGTAGCAAAAGCTTCCATCGCCGATTCCAAACGCGTGGTCGAAATCTGTACGCAGTACGCGCAAAAGGGCATGTTGAACATCTTCCTCACGGTGTTCTTCATCACCCTGGCTTTCGCATTCGTCGAGCCGTTCTTCTTCGTGGGCTACCTGATATCCATCGCCCTGTTCGGCTTGTACCAGGCAATTTTTATGGCGAATGCGGGCGGCGCGTGGGATAACGCAAAGAAAGTGGTGGAAACGGAACTCCGGGCCAAGGGCACCGACCTGCATGCCGCTACCGTGGTCGGCGACACCGTTGGCGATCCGTTCAAGGACACCAGTTCGGTGGCTCTGAACCCGATCATCAAATTCACGACCTTATTTGGGCTGCTCGCCGTCTCCCTTGCCGTCTCTCTGACCGAGAAGCAGGGGCCGGGGCTTAGCTTGACTCTGGCCGCGGTCTTCTTCCTGGTGGCGCTCTACTTCGTTTTCAAAAGCTTCTACGGCATGCGTATCGAGACCGGAGTGAAGGATTAATACTCCGCGGCTAGACGGGCGCCACCGGGCAGTTCCTCGAGGCGGCCGGCGAGCAGATCGGCAGCCATTGTGCGGCGGGTGGCAGAGGGCGGGAAGTTCAGAAGATCACGTCGAAGTCGGCGGTGTAGCGGCGGCCGTGCTGGCCCAGGTAAGCGCCGAAAGCGGGGTCGGCGATGTTGGTATGGAGGCCCTCGGGGTTGAAGTTGTCGGTCAGGTTGAAGCCGCTGACGGAAAAGCGCAGGGTGTACTTCGGGCTGACTTTGATGTCTTTGGAAACGCGGGCATCGGCTGAAAAGAAAGTGGGGAAGCGGTTCTGGTAGGGGACGCCGAAGTAATTTTGGAGGGCGTCGGTGACCGCATAGGGGAATCCGTTGCGCAGTTCGACTACCGGCGAGATTCGCCATCCGCGCGGGAGCTGCATGGCACCCCAGGCAAGCAGCCGGTTGGGGAGATCGGTTGGGAGCGTGCCATATTGATCCGGACGGAGCAGCGGCGCGGGAAAGGTGCCCAGAAAACTGGAGAAATCGTTGAGATCGCCGAGCGCCTGGCTGTGGACGTAAGAAAAGAAGAGCGTGCTGGTCTCTTTCAGCCGCCAGCTTGCGGTCACTTCGAACTGGCGATAGCGCGACCGGCCGGAACCAGTGAGTTCGTAAGCTCCCACCGTGCTGCCAGGCGCGGGAGCGGCCTTGTTGAGCACCACCAATCCCGCGCCATCGTTTTCCATGTAGCCGGCGCGCAGCTTCCAGTCGGGAGTGATGCGTTGCTCCACTTCGGCGCGCCAGGTGGCGCTGCGCGGGGAAAAATTGCCGGCGGCCGGGTGGTCCCAGACCAGCGGATAGGGGGCGGTCATCTCGCCAATGATGTTCTGGAAGAGATAGGGGCCGGAGGTGATCTTGCCGAAGCCATCGAACGTCGTAATGGCGGCCTGGGGATAGTTGGCGAAAGCGTAAACGTTGAGCGGAACGCGGTCGTAGAAGATGCCGAAGCCGGCGCGAAAGACGGTCCCCGAACTCGGCAGAGGCGTCCAGGCGATTCCCACGCGCGGCGCCACGCGGAAGGATTCGGAAACTTCCTGCGATTCGGTCCGCAACCCCAAGTCGAACGCCAGCTTGGGTGAAACGATCCAGTGGTCCTGGCCGAAGAACGAGTACTGGGTATCGACCATGTCATAGGGGCGGCCGCCGCTGAACGCGATCTGCTCGATCAACTGGCCGGCGCCATTCACCAGGTTGATAGGCTTTTCTTCCACCTGCCCCTGGTCCCAACTTCCCGCCAGATAGCTTCCCACCTTGAAGTTATGCGTTCCGAGGAAGTTCAGCGAAGCGAAAGAATAAATGGACGACCAGCCTACCCGGGAAGCAATGCGATTCTGGTTCTCGAAATAGTTGCCGCTGTTTCCCCAGGGGGCAATGGTTTCGGCTAGAGGGCCTTGCGGCCAGACGGTGGCATCAAAGCGCGTGGTGGACAGCGTGCTTTCCAGCAGCCCGCCGCCGAAGCTGAAACGGTCGGACACCGTGCCGGTGTAATTGTTGGTGCTGGCGCTGGGCGAGACCGGTTCGGGATTGAGGAAATTGATGTTGGCGAAATCGGTCTTCCGCGGCGCGATGTGCAGCGAAGCGGTGACGAGTTGGCGCCCGGAAACGATCCAATCCAGTTGGCTGAAGGAGTTGATGCCCTCCTGCTTCTGCTGATTCACCGGCCAGGGCAGGGTGTATGCCTCGGTCTTGCGCATCTCGTATTCGATGCCTTCGGTGAAGTAGAGCTTGCGGGCAATCACGGGGCCGCCGAAATTGAGGCGCGGCGTGGCATCTTTGACGCCGTGCATGTGATACGAGCGGATGAAGAAATCGGGGAAGGGATCGTTCAGATCGATTTTCCATTTATCGCCGCCGCGGCGGGTTTCGACCGACACCAGCCCGGCGGTGAACTGGCCGTACTGCGCCAGAAAGGGCGTTTGATAGACATTCAGGCTTTCGACCACATCGACCGGAACGGTGAGGCCGAACTGGCCGGTAGCGGGGTCGGTGACATCGGCGGAGTTTACGATCAGGGCACTGCGATGCTCGCCGCTGCCGGAGATCTGCAGGCCGCCCTGCGGAGAACGCGCCACACCAGGAATCAGCGGTAACAGGTCCGAAACGGTGGCTGGGCGGCTGGGGAGTTCTTTTCCCACTTCCGGCGCAATGGTGGCGGGAGTGGAAGCGTTCTGCGAGATGGGCGACACCGTATCCTGAACGTCAATATCCTGGTGCTGTTTGGCGGGAACCAGCAGCAGTTCGACAGCGGAAGGCGCCGCTTCGATTACATCCACTTCGGCCCGCGACGGCTCGAATCCGGCTTGTATGGCCGTAACAGAATAGTGACCGGGAGGGAGATCGAAAGTTGCCGAGCCGCCTGCATCGGTTTTGCCGGTGGCGGTTTCGAGCGGGCGGAGGATTTGGATATCGACCCCCGCGGCCGGTCTACTTTGCGGATCGCGAACCGTAACCGTCAGCGGCCCGCAATTAGCTATGCAGACGGTCACCATTAACGCAGCCGTATTTTTCAACAGCCATTCGAAGCCGGTCACGCGCTTAAATACTCCAGATACGTTTAGGGGGCAAAGGGTTTCGGAAGTTATTCAGAGACTCCCGGCGTCTATTCACTAACCTCCCAACTGGGGCCGGTTTGGGCGGCTTCCTCGGCGGTGCGCGCCATGGTGTTGCGGGCGAGTTTCAGGAACGGATCGCCGTGACTTTTGCCCAGCGCTACGGGATGGCCGGTATCGCCTCCCACGCGCACGTCGGGATCGAGGGGCAATTCGGCCAGAAAGTGCACACCCATTTGTTCCGCGGTCCTGCGGCCGCCACCGTAGCTGAATACATCGATCCGCTCGTGGCAATGAGGGCAGTTGAGATAGCTCATGTTCTCCACGATTCCGAGAATCGGCACCTTGACCTGGTGAAACATGTGGACGGCCTTGCGGGCGTCTTCGAGAGAAACGTCGGAGGGAGTGGTAACCACGATCGCGCCGGTGATGGGCGCGGTTTGGATAAGGGAAAGCTGCACGTCTCCGGTGCCGGGCGGCAGATCGATGACGAGGTAATCGAGATCGCCCCAATCGACGCCGCGAAGGAACTGCTGAATGACGCTGTGGAGCATGGGGCCGCGCCAGACCAGCGGCTTGTCGCCGGGATTGAGAAAGCCCATGGACATGAGCTTGACGCCATATTGTTCGAGCGGCTGAATGCGTTCGCCGTGGGCCATGGGCGTACGGTTGATTCCCATCATCAACGGGACATTGGGGCCGTAAACGTCGGCATCCATCAAACCGGTCTTTTGGCCGAGGGAGGCGAGAGCCACCGCGAGGTTGACGGAGACGGTGGTTTTACCTACGCCGCCTTTACCGGAGCCTACCGCGACCAAATGCTTCACCCCCGAGATCGGGAGCTTGGGCGGCATGGGCTGGTTGGCGGTCATGGCTTCTATCGTAACAACCGGCGGCAGGGCGGATCACATATTCGAGGAGACACACCGCGGGCTTCGATTGCGCCGATGATTCCGGAAGCGAGGACCCGGGCTACCGCAATTTTCTCATCAAAGGCGCAGGGCGAGGTTGCCTTTGGGCTCGTATTTCGATTCGGGGCGGCTGTTGGAGGCTTCGGCAGCGGCCGGCAGTTGCGATTTGATCGCGGGAGCGGGGGCGGGAGTCACGGAATCGGCTGGTGGACGAAACGAAGCCAATTCGGGAGCGGGGGCGTGGGCGACGGGTTCGGCGGGGGCAGGAGGGTTGGCAGGCGAAAGCGCCTGCCCCACCTGCGGGCGGGCAGCGATCTGGCGCTCCAATTCCTTTAAAGCGATGGTGTACTGGCGCTCGGTAGTGGCGATGATGCGATAGAGGCGAATGAGCGCGACATTTTCGGTGAGCGCGTATTCGGGATCCGGGTTGGCGGTCCAGAGATTGGTTTCGGCCTGGAGGAAGCGGCGGAGGCGCCAATCGCCGGCGATGAGGCGATCGACCAGATATTGCTCGACCGGAGTGGCGGGTTGATATTGCTGCTGGTAGGCGGCGGCCAGGGCCTCGTATTCGGCGGGATCTTCGGTGGGGAGGACGAGGACCTTGCAGTAGAGACCGCTCTTGACGGCGTTCATACGGGAAACGGACTTACCGGCATCCGAGACCGGGCCGGTGCTAAGGAGCGAATTGCGGCGATTGGCTTCTATCCGAGCTAGAGAAGACATGACGTTGGAATCTCCCAGGCTGAGAGTAACTGGCGGGAGATTGGGTGGAAGGGCGGAAAGGCGGTAAGTTATTGATTTTCGGAGGTGAATATTTTGAAGCGGGACGTGATCGACCACTCGCGCGAACTCGCCCTCGGGATGACGCTTCTCCACCAGGCAATCGTGCAGCGCCCAAGCGATGCAAAGTGGCGCGGGCGTCCATTCCCTTGCGCACAAGCGGCCGAGCGGTAACGCCCCTGTCAACTCATTTAACGATGTAACCCAAACCGGTCTCGGTTGGGTCAAATGAAAATGTAACCCTAGGGCGCGATAACCACCCGAACAGCATG
>Ga0070737_10002300_pt1 | contig 23443 bp, 24 predicted proteins | sample Coa_R1_10_FD_66438 | JGI IMG/M metagenome (GOLD analysis project Ga0070737, IMG submission 66438) | Surface soil microbial communities from Centralia Pennsylvania, which are recovering from an underground coalmine fire - Coalmine... | ecosystem: Environmental > Terrestrial > Soil > Unclassified...
CCTCAAAACGCCGGATCGTCGCCATCCGCCGATATAATTCCAGCAAATCGTGCTCGCCCAGCTTTGCCAGCGCACGCTCGCTTACCCGCTCTCGTTCTAGTGCCATGATGCTTCTCTCGTTTGACGTTGGATTCTACTGGCTGGTGAAGACCGTTAAACGATCCGGTCCCCGGCAAGGAGCGTACGGCTAATGGCAAGCTCCAGGCTTACGAAGAAACCTGCGTTGGCAAAGAAGGGGCCGGCGCAGAATCGGAAACGCAAGGCACCGACCAGCCCTCACCGCCGTCAGGTCAGGGTCCGCCACAAGCTACCACCTGCCTATGCTAAACCCGCATTTAACCAAATAAATTATGGATTTGGCTTAGGCGACACAATAGGCCGCGCCCCAGGGCGGGGAGCATTCGACGCGCCCCGCCTGAGCGCTCAAAGCCAAAGGCTAAGTCATTAGTTTGCGGGCCGCGGCTTCAGCTCCGTCGCTTCTGCAGGTCGTGATAGCCGACCTTGGCGCGCGCGCTGCGCAAATCGATGCCCGCCAGCACCATCTCGCGAATCTGGTCCTCGGCGCGATGGATATCCTGGGCCGCCTCGAGGATCTGATCGATACGCGAGGCCGGGATGTTGACCACCCCGTCACCATCGCCGCGCAGGTAATCGCCGGGTTCGACCCGCACGCCGCCGATAGTTACCGGCACGTTGGTGGATTCCAGCCGGACGCGATCCTTACCGGTACGCATCCAGTTGGCCCGCGAATAAATAGGGTAGTTAAGCTCCAGGCTGCGGTCGACGTCGCGACAGATGCCGTCGATCACGGTGCCGGCGACCCCGCGCCGATGGGCAGTGGAGGTCAGCAAATCGCCCCAAATAGTAGCGTCCAGACGGCCGGTATTGTCGATGACCACCACCTGGCCCGGCCCCAGATCATCGATAAAGTCGCCCACGTTGCCGCGGTCGATTCCCACCGAGGCGTAATGCAGGGTGTAGGCGCGGCCGCAGAGGCGAAAGTTACGGGCCAAGGGCATTATCTGGTAGCACTGGCCGTTGAGGCCGTAGCGGTCCAGCGCATCGCTCAACTCGCTAGTGCCTAACTGGTTCAAAATCTTAAGGATTTCCGAATCGCTCACGATATCACCTCTGCAACAAATTCTCGTAATTGGCGCCCATCACGTCCGCCATCGGCTTGCCCGCGCGCACCCCTTCAGCCATCGCACGCTCGCGCGCGGCGATCTCTTCGGCGGCGGCCAGTACGCGCTCAGCTTGCTGAGCGGCCACGAACACCACGCCGCTGCCGTCGGCGAGAACAAGGTCGCCGGGCGAAACCTCGACGTTACCGACTTGCACCTTTTCGTTCCAGCCGTATTCCAACACCCGTCCGCGCGCGGTCAGCGGCACGGCGGCGCGAGCAAAGACCGGCAGGTCTAGCTCGCGGCTTTCGTCGATATCGCGGGCGGCACCGTCGACGATCACCCCGGCCACCCCCTTCTTGACGGCCCCCAAGGACAATAATCCGCCCCAGCCAGCGGCATCCAGCCGTCCCTTGTGGGCCATCACGATAACGTCGCCCGGGCGCGCCGCGTCAACCGCGGCGGTGCCCAGATGGCGCAGTGATTTACGGCCGTCGGCCGGCCCCAGCTCGGTGGTCAGCACACGCCCGGCCACGCGGCGCAGGACTGTCAGCGGACGCAGTCCCAGCACTACCCCGGTCAGTTGCAGCCGGTCCAGGGCGTCGGATACCGCGCAGGTATCGAGGCTGGAGAGGCGCCGAACCAAGTTGTCATCACTCATTTGCTTAAACCTGCCGGCCCGCTGACGCGGGCTTCTCTATGGAGTTTTGGGAAGAGCTTAATTGGCGCAGCGGCGGGAGGCGACCAGGCCGCGCCGGCGCGCGGCCCCATCGCGTCAGATGGCCTGGGCGTGGCAGACCGCCCGCCGGGGTGTCAGGTCCAGCGACCGAAGGCCAATCCGATCCCGGTCCCAGCCGCGGTTCGATAGACCGGGATGTATTCGCTCCACCGCATCTTGAGGCCCGAACCCTGCAGCGCACCGCCCATCACGATCCAATTTCGAATCTCGGAATTGCCCGAATTGAGCAGGCGCGGCGGCAGCGCCCGCAAAGCCTGCTCGTCGCCGTCGCGCAAGGCCTCCAGGACGAGGTTGTCCAGCCGCTCGTCGGTCACGAAATGGCTGAGTCCGCCCGAGGCCAGCACCATCACGCGCAGCTCCAGCGGGCACTGCTCGATGGCGCGGCGCAGGGCCTTGCCGATATCCACGCATCGCGACGGGGTGGGCTGGTTGGGAGGGTAGTAGGTGTTGAGCAGGACCGGGATGATGGGGATCTGCCGATGAGGCATCAGGCGCGCGGCCGGGAAGGTAAAGGCGTGGCCGAAACCGCCGCGCCGGGCCCCCTGCGGCACACCGTTGCTGATCGCCAAATCGATACCCTGCTCCAGCATGCTTGCAATCAGGGCCCGCGCCAACTGCGGCGCGGCCGGATACTCGCGATGGCCGTCCATGCCGTAGCCGACCGCGGTCTCGCGCAGCCACAGCGGCGCGCTATCGGGCAAACGATGCTCGGCTGTCACCTTGTCGCCATAAAAGATCGATACCGAGGGCAGGTTGGCGAACCCGAACAACTCTTCCTGATCGTCGCCCACCACCACTACCACGTCCGGATCGATCTCCGCGAGGTCGGCGGCCAGATGATCCAAAGCGTGCTGGGCACGCTGATAGTAGTCGTCGAACACGGCCAAATTGACATTGGCCGCCCACGGCTCACCATGGCGCTGGCGCAATTGTTCGTAGCTGAGCATCGTACCGTCGGTGTCGTAGAGATCCTTGGAGCGCATCTCGTCGGCAATTCGATCCATCCAAATCGGCGGTTTAATCACCAGAATAGGAGAATGCGAGGTGCCGATGCCCGCGACAATTTCAGCCATGATCCAGCCCTCCGCCGCTTACGTTCCTGTTGGTGTCACCGATCGGCGATGCTTACAAATAATCGCCGGTCGAGGAAAAGTCTCCGCGGCCTTGCTCCTTGCTCTCATCGCCTCCCTCTGCGCCAAGGAAGATCACCCGAGCAAGCAAGCCAGTTTTACAAGCAGGGTGCCCGCTCTCAAAGCACAATCGACTTGGCCGGCTTTGATTTCTAGGCACCCTGCCCGAGAGCGCTGGCTTACACGTCGAGCTTGAACAGCTTGCGCGCGTTGTCCTCCAGAATCATTTTCTTTTCGGCCGCGCTGAGGAAATCCATCTCCTCGATCCACGGCTTCATCATCTCGTCATAGGCTTTGCCGGTCTTGGGATTGACCGCGCTGCCGCTGCCGGGCTTCTCGGTCCCGAACAGGCTGCGGTCGGCGCCCACCACCTTGAACAGGCACTCCATCCCTTCCTTGGACCACACCGCGGTGTCGTACCAGAACTTGCGCATCCCTTCGTCGAAATCGCCCAGACCCTGCGAGGCGCCACCCTCGCCGTAGGCGAAGGAGCGCCAGCGTCCCACCTGCAGCGGGACCGCGCCGCCGGCGTGGCTTACCAGCACTTTGAGCTTGGGAAAGTTATTGAAGACCTTGAACTTCCACATTGAAATGACGGCCAGCGTCTCTTCGGCCAGGAAGTGTTCGGCGTAATACTCACGCCCGTTGTTGCAGCCCGCGGAATGGATATGGATCGGCACATCGAGCTGGCAGGCCTTTTCGTACAGCGGATACCAGTACTCCTGACCCATGTTGGGAGTCTTGTTATCGCCCTCGCCCGGATCGGGGTTGACCAGTACGCCCACAAATTTCAGGTCCTTGATGCAGCGGTCGAATTCCTCCAACGCCACCGTGACCGGCTCGCCGCTTATCTGAGGCAAGCCACCTACGCCGCGAAAGCGCTTGGGATAGAGCTTGACGGTGGCGGCGATCTCGTTGTTGAAAGCCTCGATCCACCAGGGCACGCTGACCGCAGGTTTGTGCGAATGCATCATCGCGTAGGGGCGCGGCGAGATGAGCTGCATGTCGAAGCCAACCTTGTCCATCAGGCCCACGTTGTTGTCCGCGGCTGCCTTGCGCGCTTCCTCGGTGATCCGCGGGCGGCCCTTGCCGTGGGCGCCAGCGGCCGAAGCCAAGCCGGTCCAGTAGGCCTGCAGGCCCAAGGTCACCACTAAATGAGCGTGTGCGTCGATTACCATATGATTTCCTTTCTGTGTTCCCTCTCTGGCACGCCCCGCAACCCGCGCGAGGACGCGCGCCAGACGTTATCCCACGTCCGCTGATCCGTCTTCAGATGACCCGGCCGCGGCCATTTATGCCCCCACAAGACCGCTGCGACTTGCTATCTTCAGATTTCATATGAGCCTAGCCAAAGCGTAAGTCAACGCTGGCTGGGTATCCAAAGGGCATCCACAAAAGGGCAGGGAAGCAAACAGGGTCAGGCAACTTCTGGCAAAGCAACCAAGCTCTAAAAGCGGGCAGCATTGGACACGCTGAAATTGGTCCGACGGCTGGAAGCGGCCCGACGGCTGCGGGCGGAGCTTGGGTCCGGCCGAGCTCAAGCCTCGAGCCGCGGACGCCGGCCAGCAAGCCCAGGTGCGCTTTGGGCGCCGACACGGGTAGGTTAAACTCCCTCCGACGATGGCTGCTCACACCAGTACAGCGGCTCCCAGCCGCGATCGGGAGACGACGGTCCCGCCACGCTGGCTTTTGCTTCCAGAGCTGGGGTTGACCCTCCTGGCTCTGACCCTGTTCTTCTTTCATCTAGGAAGCTACGGCTTGTGGGAGGCGGACGAACCACGCTACGCCGAAATTGCCCGCGAAATGGCCGCCGGCGGCAGTTATCTGGTGCCCCATCTGAACTACGTCCCCTACGTCGAAAAGCCACCCTTACTCTACTGGTTGACCGCGCTGGCTTTCCATCTGCTCGGGGCAACCCAATTCGCTGCCCGCCTGGTTCCCGCCATGGCAGCGATGCTGGGGCTGCTTGTCACCTGCTTTTTTACCCAACGAGTCTTCGATCGGCGCCGCGCGCTGCTGACCGGCGCGATCCTATGCACGGCACCGCTATACGTCGGTCTGGCTCAACTGCTGACCACCGACATGCTGCTTAGCCTCTTGCTGGCGGTTGCCTTCTGGTCGTTTTTTCTACAATGGCGCGAGGGCGGGCGATGGTGGCTGATTTTTTACCCCGCGGTAAGCCTCGCCGTCCTCACCAAGGGCCCCATCGGAGCGGTACTGCCAGGTGCCAGCGGCCTGCTTTTCCTACTGATTTACGATCGGCCGTTAGGCCCGGCCTTGCGCAAATTCCATCTCGTGGCTGGCAGCCTGATAACCGTGGCACTGGCCGCGCCCTGGTTCGTCCTGATAGCGCTGCGCTTGCCCGGATTCGTCGATTTCTACTTTGTCGGCGAGCACCTACGCCGCTTCTTCGTCGCAACTTACAGCCATGGCGAGCCGTTCTATTTTTATCTCCCAGTAATCTTGTTGGGCCTGATGCCTTGGACCGGCTGCCTTCCGCTTCTCCTGAGCGATGGCACCGCAGGCCCGGCGCGCGGCTACTGCCTGAGCGTGAGCGCGGTCATCCTGGGCCTGTTTTCGCTCGCCAATGCCAAGCTGATGCCCTATGTCCTGCCCGCGATTGCTCCGCTGGCGGTGCTGTTGGCCGACGCCATCGTCGGCGCGGCCGAGCGCTCGGTCAGGCAAGCCTCAGATCGACCTCCTTTTCCGTTTCTGCTCACTGGCATAATTGTAGCGGCCGGTGGCGCCGGCGTGACGGTCTTCAGTTTTCTTACGCCATACACCGGCAATCCCTATCTGCCAGCGTTGAGTAATCTGCTGCGGCTAATTGGCGTGACGCTGAGCTTGGGCGGGGCGCTGGGCGCGATCGCCTTTATCCGCCGGCGCGTTGCGGCGGGTTTTGCGCTGCTTACTCTGACCACCAGCGCGGCCGTGATTGGAGCGGGGTATTGCCGGATAGCGCTTGAGCCGATGCGGCCCTTCTCCGCTCTGTCGCGCCAAATCGCTGCCCGGGCGCCTGGCGCCACTCTGATTTGTTACCATCGTTATATTCAAAGTCTGCCCTTCTATACCCATCAAAGGGTCATTTTAGTCGGTCCAGCGTTGAGCGAATTGCGTTTTGGCGCCGAACACAGCCCCGACCGCGGCCGTTATTTTCTGCGCAACGACGATCAACTGCTCGACTTGTGGCGGCGTGCGCGCGATCCTGTGCTCGTGATCGACAGCGATGAGTTGAGCCGTCTCGGAGACCGCCTGGGCCGGCTGCGTCTGCTGGCCGCCGAGAGCGACAAGCGAGCCGTGGGCAAAGCCAAGCTTGGGGAGTCTCCGTAATGAGGTCGCCGACGGCCGTTCGATCCACGATCGAGTCCCCGACCACGCCCACCCCAGGCCGGCTGCGCGGAATCGGTAGCTACGCCATCCGGGCGCTGCTTGGAATCGCAATCTTGAGTTTTGTGCTGAGCCGGCTCAACCGCCATCTGCTCTGGCAGCTGATCAGCCGGGAGAAGCCCAGCTATTTCCTGGCGGCGGGTCTGATTTATCTGCTCGGGCAGATGGTGGCCGCGGCACGCTGGCAGCTACTGGCCTCGCTGGTCGGCATTTTGGCGAGGTACTCCGATTGCTTGCTTTATTTCTTTATTGGAGCGTTTACCAATCTTTTTATTCCTGGACTCGTCGGCGGCGATGCTACTCGTGCGATCTACCTGGGCCGGCGCTATCATGCCTTGGGCCGAGCGATAGCCAGTGTACTGGCCGACCGGCTGATCGGCCTGCTTGCCTTGGTCTGGGTGGCGACCGTGGCGGTGGCGACGTTGGGTCGCGGCGTGCTGCCAACAGCGGTCACCACCCCGGTGTTGATTGTTGGTACGGCCTCTGTCGTGAGCTACTTGTTGCTCCCCGCAATCCATGCCATCACGCGCTATTTGCCTGCCCGCGTCCGCGCCACCAGCGCGATTCTGGAACCCTACTTGCGCGGACGGTTGGCGATGGTGCCAGCGATTGCGCTGGCCTCGGTCCTTCATCTGCTTCAGGTAATCGCCCAATACGTGCTGGCGCTGGGCTTGGGCTTGACCCTACCCTTTCGCTTGTTCCTGCTCTGCGTGCCGCTGACCAACGTGCTAGCCTCGATGCCGATAACAATCGGCGGTTTAGGCGTTCGCGAGGGACTTTACGTAGTGCTTTTCGGTATTTTGGGAGCGGGCAAGGCCGACGCCGCCGCCAACGGCTTGCTGTGGTTCGCCGTGGTCACCGTGGTGGGAATCTGCGAGTCGCTGGCCTTCGTGCTGGCACCGACCCCGCTCCAACAGGAAAGCTCTAAATTGGCTTCCTTGTAACCGCTTTTTTTGCGCGTTATAGTTACTAACCAATCGGACAGGAGCCTGAGAGGCGCATACCCATGGACGTGATGAAAGCCCTATTTCTCAACCCGCCCTCCTACGAAGACTTCGACGGCGGCGCTGGTTCCCGCTATCAGGCCACCCGCGAGGTCTGGTCGTTCTGGTATCCGACCTGGCTGGCCTATCCGGCCGGGATGATTCCCGGGGCGCGTCTGCTCGATGCTCCGCCCCACAATTACGACGTCGCGATGACGGTTGCCGAAGCCAAGGCTTATGACTTGGTGGTGCTCCACACCTCGACCCCCTCGCTGCGCAACGACGTGCGCACGGCCGAGGCCATCAAAGCGGCCAACCCCAACGCGATTATCGCCTTTGTCGGCGGCCATCCCACGGCCGCGCCCGAGGAAGTGCTGAAGTTATCGCCGGCGATCGATATCGCCGGACGCAAGGAGTTCGACTATTCGATGGTCGAGGTGGCCCAGGGCCTGGACTGGGCTAAGATTGGCGGCATCAGCTATCAGCGCAACGGCGTCATCACCCACAACCCCGAGCGCCCGATTCTGACCGGCCAGGAGCTGGACAAACTGCCCTTCGTCAGCGAGGTGTACGAAAAGAACCTCGACTATCTGCGCTATAACAGCCCCTATTGCCAATACCCCTACGTCTCGCTTTACACCGGCCGCGGTTGTCCGGCCCAATGCACCTTCTGCCTGTGGCCGCAGGTCACCCAAGGCCATCGCTACCGCACGCGCAGCCCGGAGAACGTCTACGAAGAGGTTTCGATGTTGAAGGCCAAGTTCCCCAAGATGAAGGAACTGTTCTTCGACGACGATACCTTCACCGCCGACGCCAAGCGGGCCCGTCGCATCGCCGAGTTGCTCAAGCCGCTGGGGCTGACCTGGTCAACCAACTCGCGCGCCAACGTCGATTACGAAACTCTGCGCCTGATGAAGGAGAGCGGGTTGCGCCTGTTCGTGGTCGGGTATGAAACCGGCAACGCCCAGATTCTCAAGAACATCAAGAAGGGAGTGAGCCTGGAGCAGGCCCGCCGCTTCACGCGCGATTGCCACAAGTTGGGAATCCTGATTCACGGCACTTTCATCCTGGGGCTGCCCGGAGAAAGCACCAGCACCATCGAGGAGTCGATCCGGTTCGCGCGCGAGATGGATTGCGAGACCATTCAGGTCTCGCTGGCCTCACCCTACCCCGGCACCGAGCTGTTCAAATATGTGGTGGACAACGGTTTCCTGGCGGTTGATCCGCTGCTGGACGAATCCGGCTACCAGAAATGCACGGTGCGCTATCCTGGGCTGAGCAGCCAGGAGATTTACGCCGCGGTCGAGCGCTTTTACCGCAGTTTTTATTTTCGCCCCAAATATATCTTCAAGGCCGTGCGCAAAATGGCCACCTCCACCGAGGAGTGCAAGCGCCTGCTGAAAGAAGGCCGCCAGTTCTTGTCCACGATGCGACAGCGGCGGGTCCAGGCCTCGGCCTGAGTCAGATTGAGGCCGGCAAGCTGGGTGGCGGGCGCGAAAGCCCGGAGCTGACGAGAGTATCGCATGCACATGTGGTTGTTGGTTAGTTTGTCGCTGGCCGCTAGCTGTATCGCGCTGGGCTATTACGGCGCCACCGTGCTGGCTGGCTGGAAATTCGCCCGCGCGCGCAAACAGCTGCCGCCCTTGCCACCCTCCCTGCCACGGGTGGCACTGCTCAAGCCCCTGCACGGAGCCAACCAGAGCCTGAGCGACAATCTGAACAGCTTCCTGGATGTGGATTATCCCAACAAGCAGTACATCTTCGGCGTCTCCGATAGCCGCGATCCGGCCTGCGCCGTGCTCGCCCAGGTCGTCGCCAACCATCCCGGTATGGAGGTCCGGCTGGAGGTAGGCGGCTTGGCCGATGCCGCCAACGATAAGGTGGGCAAGCTGGTGCGGATGGCGCGACAAGCGCGTCAGGCCGATATCCTGGTCCTAAGCGACGCCGATATCGCGGTTCAACCCGACTATCTACGCCGGGTGGTGGCCGAACTCAGCTCCGATCCGCGGGTCGGCGTGGTCACCAGCCTGTATCGGGCGTGGCCCGGAACCCAAGCCCTGGGCGCCAAGCTGGAGGCGGCCTACGTCAATACCGACTTTCTGCCCTTGGCGCTGCTGGGCAGCACGGTGGGGCCCCTCAGTTATGCTTTCGGCGCGACTATCGCAATCAAGCGCGAGGTACTGGAGGCGGTGGGCGGCTTCGAGGCGCTCAAGGATCTGCTGGCCGACGATTTCCATCTAGGCAACCGCGCCTTTCAGTGCGGCTATGGGATTAAGCTATCGTCCGAACTGGTGACCATCGTTACCAATGAGAGCAGCCTGAGCGACTTCTGGACCCATCAATTGCGCTGGGCGCGGACCTATCGCAGCGTGCATCGGGGCAGTGTGGCGACGGTGTTGACGCACGGCACTTTCTGGGGTCTGGTGCTGATGGCCACCAGCCGCTTCAATCCCATGGCGATCGAGGCCTTCGGCTTGCTGCTGGCGGCGCGCTACGTGACCGCTGGCTTCATGGTCAAGACGGTAGCCCAGCTGCCACTGCGCCTGCGCGATCTGATTTTCCTGCCGCTTAAGGATCTCGCCGGCACCGCTATCTTTTTCGCTAGCCTGCTGGGCCGCACGGTACGTTGGGGCGATCGGCGCTTTCGCGTGCTTGCCACCGGCCATCTGAAAGAGATTCAAGGCTGAGCGGGCTCAACCGACCAAGCACCTCGGCCTTAAAGCCCCAAATTGGCGGGCAAATGGGCCAACTCGCGATTGCGAAACGCAAGCGCGATCCGCAATCGCTCCAGATGCTGTTCAATGGTCTTGCCCGCCTGTTTAACCGGATGGGTGCGGAAGAACTCACTGACCTCGGCCTCGCGGTCGAGTAGCGCAGTGATTCCTTGGCACATCCGCGGCAGCGCATTTTCGGGGTAGCGGGCAACCATCTGCTCCCAATGCTCGCGCATGAAGTCCCAGGCCTCATAGCGACATCGAATATTGTGCAGCAACTCTTGCATCAGGTAGGGCGCGTTCTGGGTACGAACCTCGCCGTTGAGCGTCATCTGCATGGTTCGGCGCAGCAAGGGAAGCTGGTTGAAATCGGCCAAGGCGAATAAATAGCGCTGCTCTTCCTGGGGCGTGCGTGCATTTTTGAAACTGTCGTGGAACTCCTGGTAATCGGCCTCCCCGCCGGTGTGCGCGATAATCCCAATCAGCGCCGGCAGCAGATTGTTGTCCACCGCCTGCCCCTCGCGCTTGTAATGACTGTAGAGTTCGCGCGCCTGGCTTTGGATAGCCTGGTCCTCGCCCAAGGTGCCCAGGGTGGCGATTAGGTTGCCACGCAACTGCCCGGCCAATTCGCTCTCGCCCGGCTGCGGTTGCCACCCCAGGCGCTGAGCCGCAGGCCCAACCAGCGCACGCACCTCGGCCGCCAGCGCCGGCAATTGCGCCGGGCTTACGGCCGCTTGCAGGTAACTCAGTGGCCCCAACAGCGCGCGCCATACGATAAGTTCGGTCTCGTTGCGCAAGCGGCGGGCCAGCGCAAAGAATTCACGCAACGGGGTCAATCCGGCCAGCGTCGCCGCCCACACGTCGTTGACCAGGCTAAAGCGCTCGATTTGGGAAAGTTCTTCTAACGACTGGTTGAGTGCGCTCGCCATCTCCTCGCTGTAACGCACCCGGTAAAACCCATCTCCATTGCGATTGACCACCGCCCATTTGACCGGCGCGGGCAGCGTCAGCGTGGTTTGCGCTTCGGTCATCAGCAGTTTGCGCTCAACGGGCCCCTGCTCGGTCATCGCTTGGACCATCAGCGGGATGTGCCAGAGCTGATCGTCCTGCGTGAGACCGCGCTTTTCATAGATGAAGCGCTGCTGGCGCAGGTTGAGCGTGCGCCGGTCGGCGCCGGCGGTTACGTTGACGATCGGATAGCCGGATTGAAAGATCCACGAGTCCATCATCTTGCGCACGGGTTGACCCGAGGCCTCTTCCAGCGCGTCCCACAGATCCCCGGTCTCGGCGTTGGCATATGCATGGCGGCGCAGGTACAGCGCGATGCCTTTTTGGAACTGTTCAGGCCCCAGGTAGACCTCCAGCATCCGCAGCACGGCCGCCCCTTTTTCGTAAGTCAGCACGTCGAACATGCCGCCCGCCTCCTGGGGAGAACGCACGGTATATTCAATCGGGCGAGTGCTGTGCAGACCATCGACCGTCATCGCGGCGGCGCGCGAGACCCCGAAGGTGATCCAGCGCTGCCACGCCGGCTTCCAGGCATTGACCGCCATCATTTCCATGAAGGTGGCAAAGGCCTCATTGAGCCACAGTCCGTTCCACCATTTCATGGTCACCAGATCGCCAAACCACATATGGGCGTTTTCATGCGAGACCACGTCGGCGACGCGCTCCAATTCGGCGCGCGAGGCGCTCTTCTCATCCACCAGTAAAGCGGTCTCGCGGAAAGTAATCGCACCCAGATTTTCCATCGCCCCCGAGGCGAAGTCTGGAATCGCGATCAGGTCCAGCTTGTCGCCGGGGTACTTGATGCCGTAATAGTCGGCGAAAAATTTCAGCGAAAAGGCGCCGACCTGGAGCGCCCAACTCGCCAGTGCCTGCTTACCGGGGACGTGCACCACGCGCAGCGGGGTTCCGCCCACGTCTACCGGCGCGGTGGCCTCGAACTCGCCCACCACAAAGGCCAGCAGGTAGGTGGACATCTTGATGGTGGGTTTAAACACCACTTCTTTCCGACCGTCCGCCAGCTTGCTTTCATGGGCGATCGCCGTGTTGGAAAAGGCGTTCAAATGCTCGTCGATTACCAGGGTCACGGCGAAGGTAGCCTTCAGCGCTGGCTCGTCCCAGCAAGGAAAAGCGCGGCGTGCGTCGGTCGCCTCGAACTGGGTGGAAGCCAGCAGATGAAGCCGCCCATCGCTGTCTTTGTAGCTGCTGCGATAGAACCCGTGCAGCTTGTCGTTGAGAACTCCCGTGAAAGCGATATCAAACTCCCATCGCCCCGGACCAAGCATCCGTTCCCAATGCACAGTGGCACGTTCGTTGGCGGGGTCGAGTTGCGCCTTGCCCTCGATCCGCTCGCCCGCGCGCATCGCGCTGACCGCGCCCAACTCCAATTCCACCGCGTTGAATGTAACTTCCTGGACCGGCTGATGGACCTCAAGCGTGACGCGTTGCTGGCCACGGAAGGTAAAGGCAGCCAGATCGGGCTCCAAGCGCAATGCGTAGTGAAGTGGGGTGACGGTAGTGGGCAAACGATGCAAATCGCCCGTGGCCTCGGCCTGGGCGCTATCGTGATGCAACATCGGGCTTATTCCTTTCGCTGGCGCGGCGCCAAGCACGGCTGCCGGCGAACGCCGGCCCGTCTCAAATTTTTAGCAGACCGGCGCAAAGCATGAACAGCAACCCGCGCAAAATTCTTCGTCTGCCGCTTAATCGGCGTTCGCCGCGCGCAGCGGGGCGAACGCCTGGGCCAGCGCCGAGTAGGTGGTAAGCTGGATATTTTCGCGCGCCAACAATCCCGGCAGGCGGGGATCGGTTAGGATATCGACCTCGCGCTGCCCCTGAGCCGGTGGGCCGCCAGAAGAGCCCGCCTGGGCCGGATGGAAGTAAATCTCGGTAGCCCCTTTTGGTAAACGGTTCAGCACAGCCTGAAAATAGGCCGCGCTCATGTTGCCGCTTTGATGCAGTCCGTACAGCCAGTCCGTGCTCTTGAGCCCGCGCTCGTCCATCTTGCGCCGAGCCCGCGCGCTCAGGAGGCGGAAAATCACCGCCTCCACCACCTTGCGCCCGCCATGGTCGCGGCTTAAGCGCAGGGTGGTGAAGAGCCGCTCGCGCGGCAGACGGATGCAAGGAACGCGATACTCCTCGGCCAGATCAATCAGGATGTCGAATAGGACTGGATGGACGTGGAAATTAAGGTGGCCGTCGATATGGTTGAGATAGCCCACCAGCTGCAGATGCCGCTCGATTTGGGCGCGAACCTCATCGGTCAACGGGCCGCGCACGCGCCGATCGAAAAAGTAGCGCATCCCGGCCGCTACCGGATTGTTACCAAAGCAGTTGGCCCCGTCGACCAGCCCGCGCAGGCGCGCTTTGGGCAGCACGCTGTGGCCCATGCAAACGACCAGGTGCAGTCCCACGTCCAGTTCGGGACAATCGCGTGCCGCCGCCGCGCCCGCAGCCGCCGCCTTGCCCGCCACCATCATGCTGGTGCTGGTCAGGATGCCATGGCGATGGCAGCGCAGAATACCTTCGTTAACCTCGGCAGAGACTCCGAAGTCATCGCCGTTGATAATCAGTTGTTTCAAGGCCGTCGCCAGCAGGAGATTGGGCCGTGCGCGACGCACGCCTTTCTCTTACCCTGCCAGCCCTCCTCCCCTCATGCGAGCTTTCACGCTTGGCTAATTCTGCTAGGAATGACTCATTCGCTCAAGCTCTTCGTGTGCTAAAATGGGTAAGTGTTGCGTATGTTGGTCATTTTCTATGCTTTCAGGCGCGAAATCGCCCCCCTTCTGACACGCCTGGACCAGCGCCGCGCTCGCCCTGATCTCAACGGCTTTGAGGGCAGCGTGGGCGGTCAAAGCATTTTTCTGCTCGCCACCGGCATCGGCCAAGCCCGCGCTCGTGCGCGTGCCGAACGCGCCCTCGCATCGATTGCGCCACCTCGCCTGGCGATTACCACCGGGGTTGCGGGTGCTCTGAGCGCGACGCTGCATTGCGGCGATTTGCTTTTGGCCGATTCCCTCCTCTTACAGACCGAATTCGGCCCAGCGCGCGCTTTCCCCGTCAATCGGCTTTTGCTCCAAGGGGCCGAGCGCAGCTTGCGCCAAGCCGCTTTGCATGCCCATCGCGGCGCCCTGCTGACTGCCGGTCGGGTGTTGGCGGATCGCGCGGCCAAGCAGATGGCCGGAGAACTCAGCGGCGCCCTCGCGGTGGATATGGAAAGCGCCGCGGTGGCCGAGCTGTTGGAACAACGCGCAATTCCCTGGCTGTGCCTGCGCGCCGTACTCGACGAATTGGAAGACGAGGTGGTGGGCGCCGAGCTCACCGACGCCGAAGGTCGGGTGGCGCCGCTCAAGGCTGCGTTCCATCTACTGAGGCACCCCGAGCAGCTTGGACGCCTGCCGGGGATGGCGCGCAAGCTGGCTCACGCCAGCCGCATCCTGGCCGCCGGCCTTGCCGCTATCGGCGATTTTTAGGCGGGAGGGAAATAATTCTCCACACTCAGGCCATTGCCATCTTTCTTTGAATAGTGGCAAGGGCGCACCTCGTCCGGCCATGTCCGAGGCTTGTGGCAGTCCTGTTAATAAGACCGGCCTCCCGCCCGTCCACCAATGCGTGAGCCTCCTCGCCGCTTCACTGCCGACCTAAAGCTTGCCGACCGCCCTATACCGCCTCTCGCCGCGGCTGCGGCCGGCGCTCGCGGAAGTAGGGCAGCACTTCCTGAGCGATCGCCGCTTGATTCGCCTCGACCATCGCATGAGGCATGGTCCCGAACTGGGTCTTGGTAAGCGAATAGTTGAAGCCGGCCAGATCCTGATACTCGGCCAGCCTTTCGCGCACCGTGTTGGGTCCACCCACGATTACCACCCCTTTGTCGATCAGGTCCTCGGCGCTCTGCCAATCGCTGCGATGGGCCCGAAGCTGGCGAATACGCTTGATCGATTCGATACTGGTATAGCCCGGCGGCATCATCAAAGCCGGATTGGTCTTGAGAAAGTAATTGGCGTAACTCTCCAGATGAGGCTTGGCCTCGCGCAAGGCCCGGGCGTCGCTCTCCGCCACGTAGATCGCATTGGACCAGGCCAGTTGGTCGGGCGACGCCTCATAGCCGGCCCGCTGCGCGGCTTCGCGGTAGAGCTGGAAGGTTTTGGCCACCAAGGCGATGGGCGCCAGCGTCTGGCAGAAGGTGTAGCGCTTGCCCGCCGCCCATTCGATCGTGCTCGACGAGCCCGAAGAGGGAATGAAGATTGGCGGATGGGGCTCCTGGTAGGGTCGCGGCCACGGATTGACGTACTTGAAATTGTAGTGCTTGCCCTCGAAGGCGAAGGGACCAGGCTCGGTCCAGGCGCGCACGATCAAGTCATGGGCCTCGATGAAGCGCTCCTGCGAATAGGTCGGGTTGACTCCCATGGAATGATATTCGGCGCCGATCCCGCGCACAAAACCCGCGATTATCTTGCCACGGGTGATGTTGTCCAGGACGGCGTACTCTTCCGCCACCACCAGCGGATTGGACAGCAGCGGCAGCGCGCGCCCCAAGATCGCGATCTTGCCATGGCGGATTCGGCGCGACAGCGCCCCCGCCAGCACGCCCGGGGTCGGCATCAGACCGTAGGCGGTCTGATGATGCTCGTTCATCACAACCCCGTCGAAGCCCAGAGCGTCGGCCGCTTCGAGCTGATCCAAGTACTGGTTGTAAAGCTCCGCCCCCTTCTTCGGATCGTAATGGCGATTGCTGTGCGTAACCCAGGCGGTACCGTCCCGCTCGATCTGCGCCAGATCGGCGTCCGCGTAAGGCATCAGGTGAAAATTGAAGAGTTTCATGATTCGGCCCGCTCCGCGCAAAACTCGCCGACCAGCCGAACGAAGGTCTCGGGTTGTTCCTGGATCGGGAGATGGCCACAGCGCGGCACCACCGCTAGCCGCGCTCCCGCAATCGCCTGCGCCCACGCCTGGCCGTACACCGGCGGAAACAGCCGATCGTTCTCGCCCCAGATGATGAGGGTCGGAATGCGAATGCGACAAAGCCAGCGCTGCAGGTGAGGATCGTGGAAACGTGGCTGCCACGCCAGCCTGGCCACCGTTCGCTGATTGGCCAGCCGCACGTCCTCGCTCTCAGGTGCGAGCATCGTGGCCACCGCCTTATCGGCAAGCGTTTGGTCGAAAAACAGCGCCCGCACACCCTGCTCCTCGTTTAGCAGGAAAGGGTCGAGCTGCGCGACTCCGGGCAGCAAGAGCCCAGGGGCGTCCATCAAGGCGAGCGACGCCAGCCGGCTCGCGTTGCGCATCGCCAATTCCGCCGCGACCCACCCACCGAGCGACAAACCGACCAGGTGGACGCGGCGCAGATCGAGCGCGTCGAGGAACTCCAGATAGAAATTGGCCAGGTCACCCACGCTCTCCAGCCACGGCGGTAACTGGCCGCCGCCGAAGCCTGGAGCCTGTGGCACGATCACCTCGAAGCGTTGGGCCAGAGCCTGCAGAGCGGGAAGAAACCGCGGGCTCCCACCTCCGCCGTGCACCACCACCATCGGCGCGCCCTGGCCGGCCCGCTTCACGAGGAAGGACGCACCCAACAACGTCATGGTCGAGATCTGCGGTTCCACGGCGCGATCTTCCGAAGGCTCGCGCTGGATGTCAATGACCGGGTCCGGCCTATCGTGGGCAGAAAAGCTTGGCCTGAGCGCGATCTGCTGGCCACATCGTGCACAAAGGCCCCCGGTTTTCCCCAAACATCACCTCTCCAGAAATTGCTGATTTATGATATTAAACCAGTCTCAATCTATCCAAGTACTATTATTTATACTAATATGGCCTAAGCTCGTGCTGGCTTAGGAGGAGCCCTTAACAATGCCAAAGCTAAAACTTCTGCTGTACGCCCTGACTTGCTGTTTGATCACCGGCTGCGCCTCGATCTTCTCAAGTGGCCCCGAGAACCTAACCCTTCAGAGCTCCCCAACCGGAGCGACCTACCAGTACGGCACCTTCAGCGGCAAGACGCCCGACACGATCGCCGTGCCAAGAAATGCTATCTCCAAAGCCTATTCGGTTTCTTTCTCGCTGCCTGGCTACAATACGAAAAGCATGCCGGTGGATACCCGGATTCAGGGCGTAACCTGGTTGGACTTGCTATTTTGGCCCGGGTTCATCGTGGATTTCGCGACCGGAAACGCTTATGCACTGGCGACCCCAGTCGTTAACGCGACCCTGCAGCCGGCTGTCGCCAGCGCTGCGCCATCCACGCCCCCGGTGGCCGCAAAGTAGGTCGCTCTCCGCCACCCGTGGAAAACTGATTGGAGTTTTTTGGTGGGCAGGGAGTGAATCGAACACTCGACACAAGGATTTTCAGTCCTTTGCTCTACCGACTGAGCTACCTGCCCGCCCGCGTCGGCTGAAGAGTCTTTATAGCTACCCGTAAGCCTTCGCCTATGCAACTGCGCCCCGCCCCCGCGGGTACCTTCCGAAAAAAGCGCGGGTGGCCGGCTGAGCCTCCGGCACCCGCGCTTAAACACCGGCATCCCAGGCTATTGCTGCTCAGTCGCGCGCCCGGTGGGATTCTGAGCCGTTTGGCCGGCGGATGCGTCTCGGTCGAGATTCTCGGACATGTGCAGATGGGCCTCCAAAACGGGCAAGGTCTGATGAATATAGGTCTCGGCGGTGCGATTGTCCTGCAACTGCTGCTCGGCTTGGCGGAACTGCTCGATCGCCTGCCGATGCTCGTTGATGTCGTCGCGCAGGAAGGCCCGGTTGAACTGCGCGCCGTTGAGCTGATGGAGCCGATCATAAGTCGCCTGCTGGTTGCGGCTGACCTGATTGGAAAGCTGCACGTGGCTCTGGTTGGCCAGCGCCTGAAGCGCGGCCTGATTGGCCCGATGGTCACCCTCCATGGTATCGGCTAGCGTGCGCATCGCCTAATTGCTTCCAGATTTGTCGCGCGCCAGCGAGGCTGCTGGCTGCTCGCTCTTGTTCATCCGCGCGGCTGCCGGCATCATCTGCGCCAACTCACCCTTGGAGTCCGCGCCAACACTGCTCTGCCCTGCCCGCTGGCCGATTGCTCGTTTTGCGCTAGTGCCACCCCAGCCAAGCTCGTTACCAAGCCTGCTGCCACGACCCAGCCGATCACTCGCCTTATCATTGGATGTGCCCTCCCGCGTTAACGTCGGACACTTGCCCGTGCAAATGCCGGGCCGTCCTGCGCCGTTGTGCAGCGCAGCCGCTTGATCACACAGGGATAGGCCCGGCTCGGAATAGCTAGGGGTTAACGCGGAGCCCGAGCGCTTGCTCGTGGAAGGCAGGGTTTACAGGGTTCACGCTTTCGATGGCGTGCGCGCGCTGAGGATTTGGTCGATTAGGCCATATTCCCGCGCCTGCTCGGCGCTCATGAAGGAATCGCGTTCGGTGTCTTTTTCGATCCGCTTGAGCGGCTGTCCGGTGTGTTCGGCGAGTACCACGTTGAGCGCCTCGCGCAGGCGCAAGGCCTCCCGGGCCTGGATCTCGATATCCGAGGCCTGGCCCTGAAACTCGCCCGAGAGCTGATGGATCATGATGCGGCAGTGGGGTAGCCCGTAGCGCCGCCCCTTGCTGCCCGCCGCCAGCAGCACCGCCGCCATGCTCGCCGCCTGACCCACGCACAAGGTCGAGACCGGCGGTTTGACGAACTGCATGGTGTCGTAAATTGCCAGCCCCGCGGTCACCGAACCGCCGGGTGAATTGATGTACAAGTTGATCTCGAGCTCGGGATTGTCGGCTTCTAGAAACAGGAGCTGGGCGGAGATCAGGTTGGCCACATCGTCGGTAATCGGTCCGCCCAAAAACACGATCCGATCGCGTAGCAGGCGCGAGAAAATATCGTAGGAGCGCTCGCCGCGCCCGGTCTGCTCGATTACGTAAGGAACTAAAACGCCCATGCCCGCACCTGTCCCTGATCGAATATTACCACGGCACGCACCAATCGCAGGCATCGCGCAATGGTGCGGCGCGAGAAAAATCCACGGCGGCCGCTCCACTCAACGCAGCCTGAAGCTGTCGCCCAAAAAGACTTGGCGCACGTTGGCACTTTCCACGATCTCTTGCGGTGCGCCCTCCATCAGGATCTGCCCGCCATGAATAACGTAGGCACGATCGATAATCGACAAGGTTTCGTGCACGTTGTGATCCGACATCAAAACGCCGATCCCGCGCGTTTTGAGATATTCGATAATTCGCCGGATCTCCACTACCGTGATCGGGTCGATCCCGGCAAAGGGCTCGTCCAGGCATAAAAAGGTCGGATTAAGCACCAGCGCGCGCGTGATTTCCACCCGCCGTCGTTCGCCGCCAGATAGCACCCCCGCCTTAACCTTGGCCAGGTGAGTAATATCCAGCTCGCTGAGCAAGGATTGGAGGCGGCCAGTGCGTTCTTCTTCATTCAGCGGCAAGGTCTCCAGCACCGCCAGCAGGTTCTGCTCCACCGTCAGCTTGCGGAATACCGAGGGTTCCTGGGGCAGGTAGCTCACGCCGCGGCGGGCGCGTTGATAAAGCGGCAAACTGCCGACATCTTCGCCATTTAGCAGGATGACGCCAGAATCGGGCTTGAGCAGTCCCACCAGCATATAAAAGCTGGTGGTCTTGCCGGCCCCATTGGGGCCGAGCAACCCCACCACCTCGCCGGCCTCGATGCGAATGCCGACCCGGTTGACCACTCGCCGGCCGTTGTAGCTCTTGGTCAGTTCGCGCCCTTCCAAGGAGCCGCGCGCACCTTCCCGCCCCGGCCACAGCTCGGCCACCGGCCTGCGCACTAACGGCGCCCTGGATAGCTCCACTCCGCTTGCCATTGTCGCCGCGCACCCCTGCCTCGGGCCGCGTGCCTATATATGCACGCGGCAACGCGTGGGCGAGCTGGAACGGGCCCATGTTATTGCGCTCGCCTGCGCCTTACAACCGGTTTCGTGCGCCGGCGCCACCCTAATAGGACAGCCGTCAGATCGAGAATGAGAAGTGACCGTCCCTGATGTCCTGCGTTAACCGGAGGGACGTACTCGAAGACGAGTAAGCTTGGAACCCACCAATTGATTCCGTTGAACACAATCCCAAGGTCCACGACATAGGTATTGGTAGCCACCGATGTCTGCGTGGCAGAACCCATCGGCCGCATACCCGCTGGCGATATGCCGACAGCCGTAACCACGGCGGCCGAGATACACGTGATCTGTGCGCCCGTATCGACCAAAGCGGAAAACAGTCGATTCGGGGCTATCGGTTGAAGGAACCTAGCGGGCGTTACGGCGGCGCTGCCAGCGGGCGCATCGACCCCGACTTGAATCAGTGGACCAATTGCAGGGTTACACTGACCGCTCAGGGACGGCATGTGTGTAGAAGCCTAGATCGACAGAGCCATCGGTTACTTCCTGAATTGAAAATTTGCTTTGCCCATAGTTCTTCAGCCCCACCTTATACGCATCTCCGGCGGTGTCGAAAAACTCGACAACTTGTCCATCGTGCAGCAACGCAAATTTTCCGCGATGGCTGACCAGCAGATTGGGCAGCAAGCGTCGGAATGCCTCGTAATTGCGCCTTACTTCGTCTTTCTCCGTATCGGGCATTGTCGAGGTCTCCATGGGGGTTCTATCCGTACCACGAATTTACCTGTCCCTTCAACGGATAGCGAGCGTCAATCACGCGGGCCGCCAAATTAGGAGGCTGCCGGGCCGCCCTTGGCCGCCAAAGCAGGCCCCACTGGTCGCCCAAATCCGCCAAAGGGCGCTGTCTCCGCATCTGAGGCTTCGCTACGCTTGCTGTTTGCTCCCCCCGTTACGAGCCGTCCCACTCCGTCTTGCCCAACGGGCGGCAATCCTCCAGCAATTGGCGTGCCTGCTCGGGCGTGCGCTTGTGATCGGCCGTCAGATGCATCCACCAGCGGTCGCGATAGGAGTAGGCATTGCTCGTCCTGAACTCGATCCCGCACAGCGGACAATAGCGCCACGTCCCCATCCGGTAGCCCGGATGGTCGTGCTGATTACGTGCAACAACGCGCGACATGAATACCCCCCGAAGCCGTTCATTCGTAGGAGCGATTAAGCCAGCCCTCCAGAAACGGGTCCGCGCACCCGTGCGCGGCCTCATACCGGGCCGCGACCAGACGGCAATAACCGGCGAACTCCGAGCGCAACGCCGCGATCGCCACCGCCGGTGGACAGCGGCACGCCGCGGCCACCGTCAGCGGCCCCACCACCCCGTCATCCTTCAGATCACCCATCCCGCCCGCGCGCAATGCACGCTGCAGGCTCTGATGGGCTGGGACCGGCGCGGTGACCGCCAAATCCAGGAGCTTGGCGGCCAGCTCCGCAGGTAGCCGGCCGTAACCGTAACGCAACCACCAATCCCGGTAGTAGATTGCCGCCGCCTGCTCGGGACGCAGCTCTTTGATATCAAGCTTAGGATAGCTGCGCTGGCTGATCCCGTATTTCGTAGCCCCTCCCGGATCCAGTGGATTGGCGACGTACCCGCCTTCATGACCCAGCACTACCCGCACCGCCGCGGCGAAAGCCTCGTCCTCCCACCATTGCATCGCTGACCCGTCCCGCGCGCAGGCGTCAGGCTAGCCGGCCGTCGCCCGAAATTCGGGCGACGCCAGCACTGCGTCGAGCAATTGCTCGGGATCCACCGATCCCTGCGCCACTCCCGGCAACAAATCGTATCCGCTGGCGCGGATTACCGCGGTGACATATTCGGAGCAGAAAAAATCGCTCTTATGGCACAGTGGATTGCGCGCCAGGCGATGGGCCAGCAGCTTTTCCGCCTCCACCCAAGTCATTCCGAACAGCGCCGCGTAATCGTAGGGCCGGTTGATATAACGGCGCAGACGGGCAATCCCCGGCCACAGGTCGAAATTCGCCAGATAAAGCCGCCGCCGCTCTCCCGCCATCGCCTCGAAGGGCTCCAAGGTAAGCCCGTTCCAATTCGCCCCCAGCGTCATCCGCCCGCCGAAGCACGGATCGTCCCAGGCCAAAAACGCGTGCGAGACCGCCCCTCCCCCTTCAGCCGAGCGAATCAGCGCGCCCAGCAACCCAGGCGCCGCGCTGAAGCCCACCATCACTCGCGGCCGCTCCATCACAACGCCCCGATCACGCCACTGGCCACCGCCGCGTAGGCCGCGTTGATCAACGCGTTGAGGCTGGCCGTGCCCAGGCTTTTGATCGTCGGCCACAAGTTGGCCGCTAGCTGCGTCTTGATCGATTCCGCCACCAACGCGAACTTGTCTGCGCCGCTAAGCCCGCTGTGGCCATTGGCGCCAAGCACGGCGTTTTGCACCGTGGCCACCAGGCTGTGAAAATCCGCTAGCGCCATCGTCTCGATCTTTCCGCCAGCCTCCTTGAGCGCAGCCTCGGCATCCTTCTTGACGAGTTGGTAAATGCCCTGCGCCCACGGCATGATAGGCACCAACGCCTGTTGCAATTCTTCTTGCGCTCCGCCAAACCAGTTCTCGATTGCACCGATCAGATCCATTGCTTGCGCCTCCTGCTCCCGTTTACCAGTCCACTCGCCCCATCCCGCCGCTGCCGGCCTAACCTGCCGTCGCTGACATTCCCGGCGGCGGCATCCGCACCCCGAGCAGATAGGCGGCTACCGCCAGCAACGCGAGCGCGTAGCTTTGGCTGTGCGCGGGAACCAGCCGGTAGATCGCTCCGGTCGCGATAATCGCCCCGACCAGCGACGCCAACGCATGTTTGCCCCATTCCATCTCGCCGTCCTCCCGGCCTCCTCGTTCATCCGGCGCCTAAGCCCGCGATTCGCGCGCTCAGCTCGCCGAAGCGCCGATTATCTTCCTCCCGATGGTCTTCCAGCTCGCGATGGATTTGACTCAAACCGCTGTCGTAGGCGCGTCGATGGTCGGCCAGTTCCACCCGCACCTGATCCAGCTTGGCCTCGATCCGGACGACCGCCGCGCTCATGCCAAGGTCGGGACGCGCGGCGCCGAATAAGCGTCGCACCGCCGCCATGAAACCCAGGCCCGCCCCACCTACCGCCAGCGCGTCGCGCACCTCTTCCGTATTGACTCCGTGTCCCATCCGCCCACCGCTCCACCCACTACTCACTGAACTGAGTACTGAACATTAGCCAGTCCGTCGGCCGGATTGGTCGAACAGCCTGCCGCCGGCGTCTTGATATAGGCGCAAATCTCGTGACCGGCGGCCACCCCGACCGCCAATCCGCTCAGATTGTTACGCCCTGCGCTGACGGTTGCCGTCACCCCCAAATCCGCGCCCGCCGTATGGTCATACACCCCAACCTGCGCGTTGGTACTGCATCCCGCCGGTGCCGTCGCTACATCCACCGTCATCCCGGTCAGCGTGATAGCCGTAGGTGTAATTATACCGCCCAGACAGTC
>Ga0070737_10002302_pt1 | contig 23437 bp, 21 predicted proteins | sample Coa_R1_10_FD_66438 | JGI IMG/M metagenome (GOLD analysis project Ga0070737, IMG submission 66438) | Surface soil microbial communities from Centralia Pennsylvania, which are recovering from an underground coalmine fire - Coalmine... | ecosystem: Environmental > Terrestrial > Soil > Unclassified...
CCTGAGATGCTGGCGGCGGCGTTGCTGCATGATAGCGGCAAGGGCGGCGGGCGTGTGCGCTTCTGGGTGCGTCCGCCTGTAGTGTTGTTGAAAGCGTTCGCGCCGGGCGTGCTGGCCTGGCTGGCGCGAGACGACCACTCCTGGTTCCGGCGCCCGTTTTACAACGCCTGGCGCCACGCGGAGATTGGCGCTGACCTGGCCGCCGCCGCCGGATTGACGGAGCGCGTCGTCACGCTCATCCGCACACATCACCAGCCCAACGGCCCCGCCGCCGAACTGCATGCCGTAGACGACGAGGTGTGATCTCAGCGATCTGAGCTGCCCTCACAGCAATGGCGTGGGATGCAGCAGAAAGTCGAGCGTCATCCAGAGGCTTTTGGCGTGCGGGTAGAAGATGATTGGTAAGATAATCGCAATGGAGAAGCCAATGATGAACTGCGGAAGCAGTGGGTAGCCCCAGACGTTGAGCATGAAGATCAGCACGCCGACCAGCAGTTCCACCACCACAAGGTCAACCGCCATTGCGCCCGTCCAGTAGCCTTCCTCGCGCTCGTAGACCCAGTGGCACACGGGGCAGGTGTCATACATGGTGAGTGTCCACGGGCGGCGATAGAGTTTGCCCTGCCCACAACGCGGGCAGCGCAGCCGCACACCACGCCACAGCAGCAACAACGGAATTGGTAGCATACGAGGCTCTCCTCGGTTTTTGATTCTCTTCGTCAAGCGTCTCTTTTCGCAAAAGCGCTTCCTTCATAGAAAACTATACCGCAATGTTGGCGCCGAGGCCAGCGCGGCGCGTCTCCACTGGCGCGCCGCCGACGCCATCAGCCAAAAAGTCCCGATTGGGCGACCAATTCTTGCAGGGGGCGTGGCAGCGCGCTATAGTGGGCTGTGGTACAGAGTAATGACTAGAGAGTAATAAGTTGGGGATAGGGTGAGCGGTTGGCGCCGGAGGACGGAGGGTCAGGACGCTATGGGAGAGCAGGCGAAACGCTTTGCGCTGTTGGTCGGCGCGCTCTGCGTGATGGCGGTGGCGCTGGTTGGCTGCCAGGTGTCAGGCTCGCCAGGCGGATCAAACACCGGCCAGACCTATATCATCTCGACGCCGAACGCCTCGCAGAACTCGCCAACGCCGACCTTCCCGCCTTTCACCGTTGGCGCGTGGCCCTCCAACTATTCGCCGAACAATAACGATACGATTACCATTTATGTGCTGTGTCGGGTGCAGAACCAGAGCATGAGCGGCCCGGCGCAACCCCCAGGCACGGCGCTTCCCGTCAACCTCAATGTTGGCTATCCCATCGATCAGACATTTTCGGGTTCAACCGACGCGAACGGCCTCGCGGCCATCGTCGTGACTTTCAACGATCCACGGGCAGGATATCCAGTGACAGTCACAGCGACGGTGACGTATCAGGGCACGGTCTACACGGCACAGACGTTCTTCACGCCGTCGCCCGCCAGCCCGACGCCGACGCCCACCACGCCCACACAGCCCACGCCCCCCAGCGGCACGACAACGCCAACCACCGGCGGGTGATATGCTTGGATACGATTTGAAGATGCGCTCAAAAAGGAGCAACACGCATGGCGACCGATCAAGATATCATCGCATTAGAGGCCAGGATGAGCAGGCTGGAAAATTTGTTTCAGCGGCTGCTCGCCATTCAAACCATGTCGCAGTCTAACGCTGACGGGCTGGCGCAGATGCGCGCCCTTTTGCAGGAGATCAGCCCCAAGGATCGGCCAGAGATGCAGGCCATCCGCGAGGCGCTTGCTGCGGGCAACAAGATGAAAGCCATCACACTCTACCGCAGCGCCTTTGGCGTAAGCCTGCAAGAGGCTCAGGCCGCTGTAGACGCGATGTAAGATAAACAGCACAATAGGTCAAGCTCAGGGGAGTAGCCTCCCCGCTCGCTCTGCTCGTCTGCATTCACCAATAGCGCCAGTGTCTTGTTTTCTGGCGTTGGCGCATTTATATGTCTATCTCTGGTCTTGTAAGCGTATACAGGTTGGCGTCAGCACTGGCGCCAACGTGATTGTGTACCGTTGCCAATGCCTGCCTTTACCGATACGTCTTCTTGCAGGGGTATACTAAATGCTACAACCGTCTATCGTTGCAATAGTAGCATATGAGGGAAGCAGGCATGAATGAAGAAACGACCACGGCGTCAGCGCCTCAACCCATTGGCGAAAAGTGGGGAGACCCAATTGATGAGGCGCGCAAGCAAGAACTATGGCATAGGCTGCATGTGTGGTGGGACGAAGCAGATCACGGCGGACGCAAAGGCCCATTTGAGAAGGAACGCCTGACAGGTGCGGAAGTATTTTGGCTGGCCGTGTATGCGCTGGCTGAGTGTGAGAGGAGGAAAATGCCAGCCAACTATGTGGATGCTCGTCTCTCCATTGACAGGATGTTGTTGGAGCGCGCGGAAGGCAATCTCCGCTTCGCCTCAGCGAATCTCAAACCTGTTCATCCTTTCGACCTCTCTCTTCTGGATGTGCAGGCAGCAGACCTCCATGAGGCGCAACTTGAAACGGCCTTCCTTCGGGGGGCACACCTGGAAGGCGCTAACCTATTTGGAGCGCAGTTGGAGTATGCAACCCTTCGTGAGGCGCATCTAGATGGAGTTGACCTGGAAGGAGCGGAGCTGGGCGGCGCATTCCTCGCACGAGCCTCTCTGCAAGGGGCAAATCTGTTACATGCCTCGCTAGATAAGCGAACAGATCTAACGGACACGATCCTCACCGATGTGCGATTGGATAGAGTGTACATTGACAACACCAATTTGTCAGTAGTGGACTGGATGCGTGTCCCTGTTCTGCAAGATGAGCGTATCGCTCGCCGTGCCAGGTATGGAGACAAGGCGTCTCCCGATAAGCGAGGCAAACGCAAAGATCGCACCACCCGCAAAGAGGAATATCAAGCAGCGGCGCGTGCATATCGGCGATTAGCAGTGGCGCTACAAGACAACGGGATGAGTGAGGAAGCCGCCAAGTATGCTTATCGTGCGCAGCTCATGCAGCGGCAGGTATTCCGCTATAGCGGTTGGTCGGCGCTGGGCAAATGGCTCTTCTCGTGGTTCCTTTGGCTGATTGCGGGCTATGGCTATCGCCCTGGCCGGAGCGTTGTGATCTACCTGGGCAGCGTCGCGCTCTTTGCCGTAGGCTATTATCTTCTGGGCGCGACGATTGGGCCACATCTGTCGCCTTATGAGGCGGCGGTCGTCAGCCTGACAGCATTTCACGGACGCGGCTTCTTTGCCACTGCCTTCCAACCGGGAGATCCGCAGGCGGGGCTGGCTGCCCTTGAAGCGGTGTTTGGGTTGCTGATCGAGATTAGCTTCATCGCTACCTTCACCCAGCGCTTCTTCGGCTCGAAGTAAGCAGGTATGCAAGGCCAAAAGAGAAAACCATGAGCAACACAAGCACAAACCGACAGCATCTCCACTATTCGATGGTGATTCAGTGGTCAGATGAAAACCAGGCGTATATCGTCTCCATCCCTGAGTTCCCCGGCAACCTGACACATGGCGACACCTACGAAGAAGCGGTCAAGCAAGGGGAAGACTTGATCGAGTCGCTGATCATGTGGACACAACAGGACGGAAAGCCCTTACCTGCGCCTCAACTCTTTGCGACGCCCTCTTTGCCCTGACGTTTAGGCTGTTCCCTCGCGCCAATTGGCGTCAGGGTTGGCGTCAAAGCCTTCTGACAGTCAGAACGAGCGTCGATAATTTCAGGGCGCAAAAGGTGAAGCCCAAGGGAGTAGCCTTCCCCTGGGCTTCGTTGTACCGTCCCAAACGGTATGCCTGCCGCGAGCCATCGTGACGCCTGCTCGTCAAGAGGATATACCATGCTCTACCTACTGAGCTACCTCCCGATGAATGGCCGGGAGGGCCGGTTATGATCCGGCGACCCTGGTATGCGATGCGCAGACTGTGTGAACGGCGTCGGGCGGCGATTTTTGAGCTTGGAGTAATACGCTGAGGTGTGCGACAGCCATCTCGATGTCAGACACTCCTGGCTGCATCTCAGGCGTCCAACGGAGATGGGCATGGGCGCGTGTGCGCCGTGATGTTGATCTTCAGTTTCAGTCTGTACTCCGCAGTCAGTATAGCCCATACTGTGCGCAAACGCAAGGGGAATGCCTACCCCCCACCCCGCCCAGGATAGGAGAGAAGTGAAGGAGCGCGCTCAGGTTTTCGCGCCAGTTTGATATAAGACAATCATGATCGAGGTGATCAGGAATGCGCCGATGTATTGATAATCCATATGCGACGAGGTGAACTGGCCGAGCGGCTTCCAGTGCGTATCGGCCCAGCGGCGCAACGCGATTAACTGCGGCAGCACGCCCGGCTTGGGATGAAACACCGCGATGATCAGGAAGATACGCCTGTGCTTCGCGCCATACGCGGCCAGCGTCGCGAGCGAGAGGTTGTCGCTGGGTGAGTCGGCGTCGAAGTGGGCTGGGCCAGACTCCGCTTGCAGGTAATACGTCATTGGCAGCATGCACCACGAGCCGGGATAGCAGGCGATTCCGTCGCCCGGCTGGTAGCGTTGCTCGATCCATGGCGCGCCCGTATGCAAACCCTGCGTATCGGCGCTGGCGTAGTAACCCTGCGCCTGGGGCAACGCCATCGCCAGCAGCGCCAGCCCCAACACAGCCGTCAGTCCCCAGGCCAGCCAGCGTTCGCGCATTCTGCCCAAAGCCAGGGATGTAAGGGCAGCCAGTGTGAGCCGATACAGCAGCGCCGCGCCCAGCGCGGCCAACAGGCAGAACGCCGGAATCGCCACCACCAGATAGCGGTCGAGAAAGAGATGCGCGTTGAGGAAAGGCTGTGTGAGCGCGAAGCTAAGCGCGATGGGCACAACCAGCCAGCAGAAGGTAAAGAGGATGGCAAACGCTGTCCGCGCGTCGGCTGGCGCCGCATCCGATCTGTTCCGGCGCGCTGACTGATGTGTTTTCGAGCGGCGAATCTGCATGCGTTTGTTCTTCGTACCTGTGCGTCGGGTTGGCGTCCAGGCTTGATTCATCCTCAGCGCCGGAAGCGCCAGCCCCAGGATGATCGCCAGCGCGCTGAGCGTTGCAATCACCGCCAGATAGAGCCAGCTTCCGTCACTGACCGAGACCAGGAAGAAGCGCCCCAGTTCGCCGAAGGTGGCCGGGCCAACCCAGGCGTTGTGGCCACCGTGCAGCGCCGCCGAGAGCAGCGGCAGGCACGCCACACCAATGGCAAGTACGCTGAGCATGAAGGGACGCTGTGCGCGTTTCGCCTGTTCGCGCCACGCGCCAATCACTGTGGCAGGCAGAAGCAACGCCAGCCCAAACGAGACCACCTGCGCCGCCAACATCAGCGCCGTGAAAAGCTGCGCATAGGCGCTGAGCGTGACCATCGCGACATAGAGTATCCACCAGCGAGAGGCAACGAGTCGGCCCCAGCGTTCGTCTCTTTCCGCTGGGCGACCTGGCGCGATGGGCGTTTCTATCGCCGCGACAAGCGCATACCAGGATGCTGTGGTGAAGAAAACCTCCATACTGTACGAGCGCGCCTGCTGAGCGTAGTAAAGTTGGAGCGGGTTGAGGATGAAGAACATGGCGGCGATCAGCGCGGTTGCCCAGCCGCCAAGACGCTTGCCCAGCGCGAAGACGGCCACTGCCCCCAGCGCCGCGAAGATGGCCGAGGGAAGACGTAGCCAGAACTCCGTCGGGCGCAGGCCGAACAGATGAAGCGCACGTAGCCAGCCATAGAGCAGCGTGTAGTACAGCTCCATATTTGGCTCCGGCCCCCACATATCGTGCCAGACCTGCCCAAACGGCCGGTTGGCGAAGACATACGAGAACGCTTCGTCGAACCAGACATTAACGCCGCCCAACTGATGGAGATCGAACGCCAGCGCAATCACCCCTACAAGGAGGGCAGCCAGCCACAGCGCATAGTGTTGCAGGCGCGATACTGGCGATGCCGGTGACGCTGGATGTGGCCTGCTTCCATTCAGGCTAACCGTGCTTCGCTGTGGCGTTTCCTTGCGCGCACGCTTAGTTCGTTGCGCTTGCCGCACGCCTGGCCTTCCCATTCCGCCGTCTCCCTGTCCCCGCCGCTACACCATTCTGCTTATATCCAAACGAAGCACAACGGGAGATTGGTGCGGTCAGAAGCCAAAGCGGAGATCAAGCGGGAACTCCGAGTAGATGCTCACGCAGAAACATGAGTGTACGCGCGATGATCACGCGCGAATCGCTGGTATCATCCACGATGTCAAAGGCATGTCGCCCATCTGGATAGTTGATTAGCTCAAATGGCGCATTGTATCGTAGCGCCTCAGCGATGAAGTAGTCTACCGCCTCGTTGATGCGGAGGCGGTCTTTCCCAGGGCGCACGATGAGCATCGGCGGAATGGCATACTCCGGTCGGTTCAGGTAACGCACAAGAGAATACGCTTCCAGCGTCTCAACTGTCTCGGCTGGGTCGTTCTCATCGAGCAGATGCGTGAGATTCAGTGGCCCATAGTATGAAACCAGGCAACGTATCGCCGCCATATGCTCGCGCACCGGCAGGCACATCCCGATGGGCGTATGGGCCGAGCATGCCCAAACGGCCATCCTTGTTGCATCTATGCCAAGTTCACCCTCATGCGCTTGCACGTAATGAACAGCCTGGCGCAGATCATTCGCTACCAGCGGCGCCTGGGAATAATCAGCCATTTCACGGTGATCACAGACTATTGCGGCGAGGCCATGCGCGGCTGTCAAAGCGCCCCAGGAGCAGTATTGCGCCATCTGGCGGTCGCCCGCGACGAAGAGGACGGCAGGCGGGTATGTATAGTTGGCAGGCGCCACATCAGGAACGTAGATGTCCAAGCGCATCGTTTGTTCAGCGCCGACCGTGTACACGATGTCGCGTTTGATCGTGACGGGTTGTGTTTGGGTAGGCGCATAGACAACGGGCATTCGGCTTAACTTTTCGCGATTGGGAAGTTCCGCCATGAGCATATCTCCTCTGGCGCCGCTGGCTTAATTTTTCCGCTGCTTGTCTATTCTGCTGAGATGAACCGCACAGGCGCATAGCCGCTGGCTTTGCCAGTCACCAGCAGACCATCATCTACGCTGGTGTAGGAAACGCCTTGCCCATCGAGGTATGCTGCCGTCAGGTTGAGATCGCCCACGGCCACCGTCACGGCGCACATGCCCTTGCCCGCCTGAGCCAACCGCTCCCGAGCAACGCCGTCCGTCGTCGGCTGCGCCAGCGTGATGTGTTCGCCTGATTCCAGTGGCAAGGTGAGGGTCTGCGCGCCAAGCCAGGATGTTTCGCTGGGTGTCTCGCTTGTGGGTGAGAGCGCATATGCCTGGGCGAAGCGTTTGCGCAGGGCAGCGAGATCATCAGTGGCGATGACGACATCCGCCAGGCGAAGGGCGCCGTTTGGATGCGGCGCCAGACCGCTACTACCTGCCAGTTCACGTCGGTGCTGTTCGTCTGTGGTGTTGTGCTGAATCAGGAACGGCAACGGTTCGGCGGCTGCCCAGAGATCATCAGTTCCAAGCGTCGTCACCTGCCAACCGCGCGCCTGGCCATCTGGCGCGACCAAGCGCCCCAAGCGTGGCCCATACGCTTCTGCTCCACGTTCCCACATTGCCATCGTCTCGTCGGTGATTGCCTCTGATTGTACGGCAAAGCCTACCCAGCCCTCACCTCGCGCATGGCGCGCCACAAGCCCAGGCGAAACCACCTTCGAATCGGCAATCGCCAGCAGTTCGAGATAGCCATCGCCCAAAATGATGATGCGATTCTGCGTCCCCAGGTGAGGATGTTTGCCACCACCTGTGACGAAGAAGCCGAGCCGCGCAAACGTCGCTTCGAGCTGCGCGAGGTCGTTCCCGAAGACAATCACATGATCAATACGTATCGGCATAGGGTGCGCTCCTTTGTAGCATATGTAGCATGTGCATATGTAGCATGTGCATGTGTGTTATGCCTGTATGTCGCTTATGGCATTCAGCGCCGCCGCCCATTCACTCAGCGGCGGGCAATCGGCTAATCGTCTGGCTGCCCAGGCGCGATGGAACAGATCGCGGATAGGCACGCCCCACACCGCCAGCGCCAGACGTATTGCTTTCAGCAAGATCGAATGCTCGTCGTGCGCCGCCTGCATCTGAAACAGCGCTTCTGCGCCCGCTGGCGTGTGCAGCCGCACGGCGCCCTCACACCAGACGAGCAACTCCGTCAGCAGCATCGCTCCTGCGTAGCGATCCCCAAGCGGCCCCCACAGGTCATCTTCGCTTCGGGCGCCCCAGCCAAAGCGCCTGCACGGCATGTGGCCCAACCACGGCGGACGATACCCCAGCGTTCCCTGGCTGGCAACCGGCGGACGAGGCAGCCCTGGCAGATACACGCCTTCCAGGTCAATCAACTCCACGCGCGAGCCATCAGCCACCTCAGGCGACAACAACAGGTTATCCCCCGCTAGATCGGTATGTGCGCCGCCCAACGTTTCAAGTTGCGCAAGGCTCTGCGCAAGTGAGCGCGCCAGTGTGAGCGCATGGGAGCGTGTGTACGCCGCGCTGGCGAGTCGGTCGAGCAGCAGATCGGCCCAACTGCGACCGAGTAGCCAGGGCATCAGCAAGGCGTATTCGAGGTCGGGCCAGCGGGCGATCAGCGCGGGATCGCTCTCGCCTGTGAGGCAGCGCCGGTTGGCTGCAGCAAAGCCAGGGATTGCCGCCAGCGAGGCCAGCGCATGCGTCACGGCGAGGGCGCGTGCGCTGCGATAGGTAGGTTTGGGAACCTTCAGTGCGAACAGCCGCCCCGAGCCGACCTGCTGCAACTGATAGACCGTCGCCTCGCCCCCTTCGAGCGCATAGACCTCGCCCGATGTGGCAGGCAGCGCCGGATGCGGGGTGAAGGTGTACTCCTCGCCGCCGATGACAAGCGGCTCTAACCAGAACTCTACACGCCTCATACTCCGGTTACTTCATCTGTGTGGCGCTGGATGCGACAAACGCTAGGCGCATCAGATCGGCCTGATCGCCTGGGAAGAAAAACTTCGCGCCAGGCTCCAGGTGATAGCCGTAATCGTTGATGCTCTGGCGATAGGTCTCCGGCAGGGGCGACGCCAGCGAGAACAGGAAACGCGCGTAGGGATTGTGGAGTTCGTCGCGTTTGCGCGCGCCCTCCCAGTTTGTCCAATCGCGCACGGGGCGGCGCAGCAGGTGATCCGCCACGTACACATGCTCAACCAACACCGGCCCATCCTTCACACGCATCTTCTGGATGCGCTCGATGATCGGCGTGGGGTCTTGCGTGGTGAAGCCCGCGTCGGTCAGGTGGCAGACCAACGGCGCCGGGCCTTCCTCGAATTCGGCAAGCTGGCTGGTAAGCAGGCGCTCGACGGCGGTGAATCCAGCGACCATATCGGTCACGCCACTGGCAATGATCTCCGGCGTGCCAGCCTGCGCCAGCGTCGGCAGATCGCGCACACCCTGAAGCACATCAGTCACCTGGCGGCTATACGCCAGAATCGCGACTTTGTAGCGAGGCCGCAACACACCGCTCCGCATGCAGCGCCGCGCCATATCGCGAAGCGACGCCGCAAGCAGCCGATTCACCATGCCGATCTTTGTCGTATCGCCGCATGGCTCATTCATCGAGTCGCTTGCGTCAATCAAGTAGACGACGAGCGCAGGGGTAAGTGTGGTAGCCGGTTGGGTATACATGGTCGTCTTCTCCTGATCTTCTGAATCTTCCCCTGATTAGAGTTGCACCTGCCAGATCGCCGTTCCCCATTTGTTCGTTGTGACTGCCGGGGTTTTCCCCTGCTTGGGTGTCGTGATAGACGCAATGTAGGGGATCGCCACCCAGACGAGTCCGGTGTTCGTGGTAGGCGAGAGCGTCGTCATGGCTGTTGAGGTACCGTCTCCCCAGTAGGCGCCCTTGAACGGGACAATGCTCTCGGAAATAGAAACCGTACTGTCCGGATGGGTGAGACTGGCCGCCTGCTCATTTGCGTAGTGCGGCGCATAGAGCATACCTGGCTCATCGTTTGCATTGGAATATTGCGCAAACACGCCGACATTGCCGTTCGTATCTACTGCCAACCCTGGATAAAAGACATAGAGTCCCGGCGCGCCAAGCATCTCGATCTGGTTCAGGCTGAGGCCAATACCAGGCGCCGTCGCTCCCTTCGCTGCGCCCGGCCCATACACAATTGGCGTGACCTCGAACCAGACAACAGCGGCGCGGGTAGCAATCTCACCGTTCCAGTTGACGCCAGTGGAAAGGGCCGCGTAGAGATGCTGATTGACCCAGAGCAACTGAGAAATCTGCGCGTCGCCAGTGTGGAGCAGGTTTCCGTTGCGTTGCAGGGCAGGGAAGGGATCGGCATAGGAGATGGGCAAGCTAAAGACGCCACTGAGGACGCTCAGCGCCGTGGAGGTGGCCGTCACCCCACGGATTGCCCAGATGGCGACGCGGTTCGAGGTCGCCTGGGGATCGGTCGGATCGGAGTCATCGCTCATCAGCCATTCGGTCGTATCATTTGGCCCCGCCACCGTCGGAGTCAGGTTGAGCGCAGGGCGCCCCTGAGTATCGGTAAACCCGGACAACAGGGTGATCTGCGCCGCGTTCCCTCTGGCGAAGGTCTCCAGGGGCATAGCCCACACATCGGCTCCCAGGCGTGGGCGTGTGGCATTCAGTTGGCCGCACCCATAGCTGACCGCGCTGATGAAAAGGTCAGCGCCTGCCAACCCAATTTGCGGATCATCCGCCCAGTTGCAGGGGTGAGTCGTATTCGGCTGAAGGCTGGAGAACTGGAACAGATACCAGCCGCTCAGGATGTCGGTGGAGGAGCTGATCGCGACATCAAACTCTCCACTATTGACATTGCCTTTATGTATTCGCACGGCGTTGACCACCAGGATCCAATGGCTGTCCTCGGCGCCGCTCCCTTGATCGAACACAATGTGTGGCTCACCAAGCTCATCGTTTTGCTGCACGAATCCCTGGAAGAAATTGGCAAGACGAACTGTGAACGCTTGTGTGACGCCGTTCGGCGTGGTCGCCTCGGCGAACAACACCCCGTTGACTGCCTCGAGGACATAGCCCCCACCGCTCGCGATGCTGTTGGAGAAGAGATCAGCCGTGCCTGTCTCAGCCTGACCCGCTCCCGCTGTTTTTGTTTGCTTGGGAATGGCGACGGTGCGGGATTGCAGGCTTGGTAAACCCATGCCAACAGTAATTGCTTGCGTCGCTGGCACAGAGGGAAGTGTGCTATTCGATCCCGAAAAGCCTGCATCTGCCTCCAATGCCGTGGGCAACGCCAGCGAGGTAGTCAGCTCGTTTGCGGTCATGCCGTTTGCCACACGAGGGACGTGGCTGAGCGGGACAAAATTGGAGGATGGCGATGGGTTGATATTGATACTTGTCGTGGTAATATGTGCGGCCACTGGGGTCAGTAAGGTTGGCGGAGTGACCTGTGAGGCGATGCGCGCAATGATGATTCCTGCTCCCACACTGACAAGCAGCGCAGCCACCAGACCAATTGCTACCCACCGCCAGTAGGGTGGCAGGCTGATGCGTTCCGGTGGAAGTGGCGCAAGCTGGCCATCCGGCTCACGATAGGTGGGTTGTTCGGTGGCCCGTGTTGGAATCCCCTGAGGAAGAAGCGCCTGCATCGCCGCCGTATCTGACATACCCGACAATCCACCTGATGTGCTGGCGGGGCCGAGCGCGCCTGAGGTCGCCTGCACTGGTGACGCATTCGTTGGCGTGGTGGCGTTCAGGGGCGCCACTTGCGGCGCCATCCCTGATGCGGCGGGAGGTAGCGCGCCGGATGTCTGCGTAGACATAGCAGATGGAATGGCAGCGCCTGGTGTGGTAGGCGGAACAAATGCGTTGGGCGCGCCGGAGCTACCACCGAGCAGCGAGCCGCTTGTCACCACGGCTGTCGTCAGGTCGGGGGCTACCCCTTTACGGATGGCCGTTGCGAGCGCCTGGGTGAACTCCCAGACCGAAGGGAAACGCTGGATGGGGTTCTTGGCGAGTGCCCGCGCCAACACCGTAGAGACGGCCTGCGAGAGCGCGGGATTCACCGTATTGGCGAGCGGGGCAGGCACAGACATATGCTGGTGATACAGTTCGGCAAGTGTGCCGGTGAAGACGTTATGGCCGGTGAGCAGCAGAAACGCTACCCCGGCCAGCGCATATTGATCCGACGCGGGTGAGGGTGAACCGGTATATTGTTCCGGCGCGGCGTAGAGGGGGGTGCCTGCGATGCTGCTTTGCGCCGACCATGTGGTGAGGCGCGCCAGCCCAAAATCTGCAAGCAACACACTCAGTCGTGTTGACCCCTGGGCAGATGTCAACGCATCCTGCTGCGCTGCTCCTGGGGTCTGCGAAACATCCACGGTGGGTGAGAGGAGCTTGACCAGCAGGTTTTGCGGCTTCACATCGAGGTGCATGATGTGATGATCATGCGCATATTGCAGGGCGCCGCCTGCCTGTAACATCAGCGAGGCGACCACCTCCGGCGAGATGCTCAGGTTGGTAATGTCTATATTGGCAAGCGATCCGCTTGGCACATACTCCATCACCAGATAGTGCAGACCGTTCTGCTCACCAAAATCGTAGATAGGTAAGATGTGTGGATGCGAGAGCGCGGCGACGGCGCGCGCCTCGCGGGTGAACTGCTCAACAGCTTTGGACTGCGCGCCCGCATTGACGCCAATGCCCGATTCACCATGGATGACCTTGACGGCAACCTGCCGGTTGAGTTCGGGCTGCTCGGCGAGGTAGACCTCACCCATGCCGCCACCGCCGATGCGCCGCAAGATATGACAGCTTCCCAGTTGCATGCCTTCGAGACCGGCCAACGCTTCGCTCCTTCTCGTTCAAGGTGTTTGCATTGTGTTTCGCGCCTGTGCGTTTTGTCTTCGTGTGTCTTCGTGCGCCTGTGTAATGCGTGCGGATATTCACGACACTCACAGGTTTCGCACACAGGGCGCGCCGATCTTCAGTGTACACCATCTGCGCGCAAGCGCCTATCCCAAATTGTAGAAGACCTCCTGGAGGAGACGCTGACCAGGCTGGATGACATCGAGCGCGACGCCGGAGACGCCAAGATAGATGACGCCTGGCTCAATCGCCTCTGGATGGCTATAGGTGACGTGCGTCACGCCTAAAATAGTGAGGGTATGCGCCGCGCCCAACAGCTTGACCAGCTTGGCCGGGCCGCATGTGGGTTTGCCTTGCAACAGCCGCAACCGCAGTTCAATGGCTCCTGGGCGGCTCGATGGCGCGCAGCCGCTGATCACCTCGGCGGCAAAGCCATCACGAAAGGAGAGAGGCATTGTTTCTTCAGGCATATGCCTGTACCAATGCCCAATCCACATCCGATGTGTCTTCAAGTCGCTGCTGCCCACGTTTGATCATTTCTGTTGGATCGCCTCGCAAGATGCTCTGCATTGCACTATAGGCGACTTGCCGTACAACGCCGTCTTGATGGGTGTCGTTCACCACTTTTGCAAGCGCCCTGAGCGCAGGGCTATCGTTTTTGCCAGCCCCTAAGCGCGCTAGCGTGGCAAGTGTGGCTGCGCCAACAATACGGCACTGTCTATCGGGGTCTTTCTCCAAGAAAGCGCGGGCTACCTGTTGGTACCGTTCATCTGTAAGTCGCCACACACCAACAAGTGTTTGCAAAGCAAGCGCACGCACAAGAGGATTGCTATCCGTCAGCAATCCCTCAATGGTGGAGCGCGCTTCCAGATAATGCTCCTGTCCAAAGTCTTGCAATGCCGACAGCAACGCATCACCAGTGAACCTGCCCTGCTTCAACGCTTCTAAACGCGCTGCCAATTCCGCCTGATGGGATTGTATGTAGCGTCTCCCTTGATCGGTCAATTGGTAATTCTGACCGTCTGCTGTGTGCAACAGCCCCTCATTTGCCAGCGACTTCAAGGCGTTTGCTGGGTTGCCAAACCCATCAACTTCTTGATGGCGCAGACGATACCAGTTGACAGGTTGACCTTGCGCCTCGATAAAGCGCAGCAAGTTGTATCGCGTATCCATTGCGGTTTCCTTTTCCCTCTATCCGCCTTTTCTTCATTACAGGAAGAGATCCCACACGGACTCATCATACAACAGATAGATGCGTCCACCATCAGGGCCAGGTTGCCAATCGCGCAACCCATAATCTTCGAGCGCGGCCGTATGGGTGTTATTCCATAGCTCTGCGGCGGCGTCAGGATCCTCGGGAACCCCTGTTTCCCAACCAAGCGATTTGTAGCGTCCGAACTCATCGAGTTCGTGAGTGTAAAAGTTGAGATCTGCCTGGGTCGGTTCGAGATTGCCGGAGGCGATTTGTTTCAGACGATTGATCATCGCCTCATTGGCTGGATCATCGCCAAAACGTGAGAGGTGTTGTTCCACCTGTTGAATGCCTTCGTCTGTGATTTGAACACCATCGGTCGTCATCGGCGGATCGCTGATTGGGCCGCCAGCTTCATCTGGATTGAAGTCTCTGCCACTGTATTGACCCCGCGCTCCAAATTGTCCATCATCTGGTGATGGCCCACGCCCTCCAAGTGGCTGATCGCCTGGGCCGCCATCTGTCGTAGGATCGGTGGTGGTCGGGTCGCCGCTAAAGGGGTCATCCGGCACATCGGCGGCGACATCGCTCACGTCGCCTGCGATGTCGCCGACATCCACTGCGGAGTCCGCTACGGCGTCCAATCCGGCGATGGCGGCGTCTTCGGCGGCGGCGAAGCCCTCGCCTACGGCGGCAAACGCGCTGGCGGCTGCGTCAGCCGTCACGACTGTGGCGGCGTCGGTGGCCACATCTGCGCCACCTTGCGCGGCGTCTGCGGCGACCTCAACCACTGTGAGCAAACCCAGGCCAATGCCCGTCACGATGCTCCATGCCTGGCTTTGTTGCTGCTGTTCAATGGCGTCAGCGAACTTGTTGAGGACGGTGGCCGTCTTCTGCAAGGCATCAACGGCTCCACGGGTGTCCGCGCCGAAGCGTCGCCAGGCGTCGGCGAAACTCTGGCTGCCGTCGCCGAGCCAGGCGCCCCCCTGCGCAAGCTGATCGGTCGCGTTGGCAAGCGTATCATGCGTTGTCTGAAGATGGCTGGCCGCTGCCTTAAAGCGATTCGCGCCGTCGCGCAGATGGCCGGGATCGGCTGGCGGGGAACTGCTCATAGGGCTATCTCCTCCTGTGCGTTTGGATGCGCTCTACTTCCCAATATGCTGTATCGCTGGTTTCGTAGTATCGTTTGCGTGTGTGCTTGGCTTGAACGGCTCCAAAGTCTGGCGATTACTGTACACCGCGCGGCTTGGGCATGGCGTTGATGTTCGTCTGGTTGTAGTTGGCGGCGGACTTATCGAGCGTATCGGCGATGGTGTGCATTGCCTGCGCCAGGTCATAGAGCTCTTTGTGCCAGCGATCCCAGAGCTTGTGGAAGCTGGCCACCGAGCGGCCTGTCCACCCGCTGGTCAGGTTGCTGGCGTTGGCGTCGAGCGAGCCAAGCAGCCCTAGAATATCGTTGGCCGCTGAGCGGTACTGCTGGGCGGTGACGTGCAGATCATCAGGGGTGACGGTGATGGATGTCGAGGCTGGCATGGTTGGTGTCTCCTCTGTGTGTTCTCCTACTTGTACGTACCAACTTGTCTTCGGCGGGAGGGAACGCATGCTGCTCTCCCTTGAGACGCGCTCCCTTCCCGCGCTGGTGTGTTTTGTTCTGTTTGACAGATGTGTCCTCGGCAGACATTCTGAACGATACACACTGATCTATCGCTTTGTCAACCTGCCGGGCGGCAAAGAGTGTGGCTCATAGGCGCGCCGCCCTATCGCGTCCAACCTGTGAGCCACATATGTCAACATAATGCTTGTTCCGGCTATCCCTGGCTCAACTTACGTTGGCGCTCGCGCTCACGCAGTTCTACGCGGCGAATCTTCCCGCTGATCGTCTTGGGCAACTCCGTCACAAACTCGATCTCGCGTGGATATTTGTACGGCGCCGTCACTGACTTGACGTGGTTTTGCAGCTCGGTGGCAAGCTCACCGGATGGAGTATAGCCCGGCGCAGGAATGACAAACGCCTTGACGATCTCGCCACGGGTGGCGTCGGGGCTGGCGACCACCGCCGCCTCCACCACGGCGGGATGCTCCACCAGCGCGCTTTCCACCTCGAACGGGCCAATGCGATAGCCCGCCGAGATGATCACATCGTCGGCGCGTCCCACGAACCAGAAGTAGCCATCGGGATCGCGATAGGCGCGGTCGCCAGTGATATACCAATCGCCCTTAAACGAACGCTCCATCGCCTCAGGATTCCGCCAGTATTCCTTGAACATCCCCAGCGGGCGCACTGGCTTGACACGCACAGCGATGTCGCCCTCCTGGTTGGGGCCAACCTCGTTGCCGTCGTTGTCAATAATGGCAAGTTCAAAGCCGGGGGAGGGCTTGCCCATCGAGCCGGGGCGAATCTCTTCGCCGGGGAAGTTGCCACAGAGCAAGACCGTCTCGGTCTGACCGTAGCCGTCGTAGATTGTCAAGCCGGTTCCGCGCTGCCATGCCTCGATCACCTCAGGGTTGAGTGGCTCGCCCGCGCCCACGCAATGGCGCAACGCGCGCAGTTTATATTGGCTGAGGTCTTCCTGCACGAGCAGGCGATAGGCGGTGGGCGGCGCGCAGAAGGTGGTGATCGGATAGCGCGCCAGCATCTCGAGCGTCTCTTTGGCATTGAACTTGCCGCGCGCATCCTGAATGAACATCGCAGCGCCGTTGCCCCATGGCCCGAAGAGATTGCTCCAGGCTGCTTTTGCCCATCCCATTTCGCTCAAGTTCCAATGAAGGTCGGTGGGATGCTGGTCGAGCCAGTAGCGCCCTGTGACGCGCGTATGTCCAATGGGATAGCTCACCTGGGTATGCAGCACCATCTTCGGGTAGCCCACCGTGCCGCTGGTGAAGTAGATGAGGCTGGGATCGCTGCTGCGTGTGCGGCGCTCCGTCCATTCGGGCGAGGCGGCGTCTACCACCGCGCGATAGCTGATGGTATCCGCTGGCAGCGGCGCATCGGGCGGGTCGGCGGGGTCGTCAATCACGATGGCAACCTTGATCGTCGGGCAGTTTTCTCGCACCTGCGCCAGCTTTGCCGCGCCGCTGCGGTCGGTAATCAGCGCAACCGCCTCGGCAAGCTCGGCGCGATATTGGATGTCTTTGGGAGTGAGCAGGGTTGTGCAGGGGATGGCAATGGCGCCCAGTTTCATCATCCCCAATACCGCTTCCCACCACTGGGGCAGGCGTGGCGCCATCAGCAAGACACGGTCGCCCTTCTGTATCCCTAAGTCTTCAAGGGCGTGCGCCACGCGGCTGCCTTGCTGATCGAAATACGCAAAGGTGAACTGTGCCTCGGAGCCATCCTGTCCGATCCAGAGCATCGCCAGCTTTTGCGGGTCTTTGGCCCATTCGGCGATGGTATCGAGCGCGAAGTTGTACTCGTCGGTGACCTCCCAAGAGAAGTCACGTCGCGCTTGCTGATAGTTCGTCATGTTTGGCTGGATGTTTGGCTTGACGTTTTGTTGGGCCTGCGGTGTGTCTGTCGCCATATCAACCCTCGTTTCGTACGCTTCGTCATCAGGGGAACACAACACAAACAACACATACACCAAGATGATAATCACTATATCCCGGCGAATGCGCCGACTGCTCTAACTGCTATATGTGATTGTGATGCTGGCATGACGGATGCGCCATGCGAAGCGTCTAACTTACAATGTGCAGTGATATGCGCCACACACAAGAGCGTACGTATCACATGACATGCGCGCCACACACAAGAGCGTACGTATCACATGACATGCGCGCCACACACAAGAGCGTACGTATCACATGACATGCGCGCCACACATATGGGAGCGTCGTAAGCGTCGTATCGGGAGCACTAGAGCGATAGTGGGTAGATGGAGAAGGGAGCGCTGAGATGCTGTCACAGCAATCGCAAGACGGGTTACGCCATCTGGCGCCGGGGGCTGCGGACGCCAATCGGGGGAATAGTCGGGGAGGATGGTTTCGGGTTGGTCTGCTGGCAGCGGCGATCAGCGCGCCGATCCTCGCCCGCTGGAATGATTTGCGTGGACGGGCGCGGCTCGATACGTTCGAGTCGCTCCGTGAGGAGGCTGAAACGCGCCTGAGCGACCTGGGGGCAAATCTCGAGGCGGGCCTGGAGAACGCCCGTGCGCTGATCGCCAGTGGCGAGCCACGAGCACGAGAGGCGCTTGAATCGGTGGCGGCCACTGCCAGCGCCATGCAGGAATTCGCCCAGAGCGCGGCACAAAAAGTGAGTGAGGGGCTTGGCGATTTCAATGAGAATGTCGCGGACTTCGTGGAGAAGCAGCACAAACGGCTGAACAAAGGCGTCACCGGCAAGCGCAGGCAGCAGGTCAACATGGCGCTCTGGCTGGCAGGCATTGGCGTGGGTGTCGCTGTGGCAGGCGTGGGCGCGTATGTGCTCATCCGCCGACGCCTGGAGCATGTGGCCGAAGAAGAGGCGCTGCTTGATGCGCCTCTGCACGACGTTGGCGCGCATCCCTCCGTACAAGGCGATGGCCGCGCCGACTTTGCCGCCTCAGGGGGCACAGCAGCGCAAGGCGCCGAGAGCGCGTCAGGGTCAACCGCTCCCGCAGCAACATTCAGGCCGCCTCTGCCGGAGGAGCTGAGGCAGCAGAACGGCGAGGCGGAGGAGCGCGCTACGCCTCGCGCTGGGGATGAGGAGCGCCCGGCGTATATCGGCAACATCCACACGCTGATCTACCATGACGCCAACTCCGGAAATCTGCCCGCGCTGGAAAATCAGGTGTATTTCCGTGATGAGGCTCAGGCGCAGGCCGCTGGGTTCCACCGTGACCGCAGCGAGAGCACGGCGACCACCGTAGAGGATCTCTCGCAGCATATGGCTGTCGTCTCAACAGAGCCGTCGCGTGAGCATGAGCCGATCTCACCAGACTTCACCGAGGCGGCTGAGACGGCGACAACCCATGAGCCAGGTGTGCGGACGGACGCGATGGAGCCGATCTCCACTGACGATGAGCTGGATGAGGATGGCGAGCCGGAAGATCAGGCGGACACGGTAACGATGGACGACGAGTTGCTGTAGCGCGACATGGACAGACCTTACCGCCCATCATTTCCCCCTTCCCCACACATGGGAGGGGGGAATCTTTTCAAGCAGCGTGGGCGCGATATTGAGCCGCTGGTACATATCCATGAGCAACACACACATCCCTAAAGCCTTGCGGCAGCGAGGCGCCGCCCAGGCCCAACACAGATAAGGTCAGCCTGTGAACCTGCTCACACTTTTCCCCAAACTGTGATTTCCGCACACACACTACGTGCGATTCCGCTTGACAATCCCCCCGCCAGGCCATACACTCGCCTCAATGCCTTGTTCACGCAACAGAAGCGAGGGATATACGTATGATCGGCATTGCAACTTCCCCTATCCGGGGTCTTGTCCATTGGCTGTTTGGGTTGGCGCTGCTGGGAACCCTGTGGGTCACGGCGATCACCAGCCTCTCTGCGCGTCCCAATGCCACCCTCGCGCTGACCGATCTTGGCGCGCAGGCGCTCAACCCCTATCTGGTCGCCGGGACGAACGGAACGTTTGGAGTCAGCCAGGCAAATTATCCAGTCCTCCAGCGTGAGGCCCAGGCGCAGCCCGATCAGCCGCTGATACTTCCTGGCTTGAAAGTGCAGGTGTTGGGGCGCGAGATTGCGGGACTTTCGTATGCCGATGGCGTGCGGGTTATCTATGGGCATGTGGCCGACGCCTACTACGATGGCGGGGCGAGCGCCGTCTTTGGCCTTCCCCAGCAATACACCCAGTTGATCGACACCTATGGCGTCTTCGCGCTGCCATCCGGCGCTTTGCCGGGCGGCTCCTCCACCTCCGGCCAGGGATCATCCGGCTCATCGAGTGGAGGCCAGTCGTCACTGCCTCAGGTTCCGCAGATTCCCACCTTCTTGCAGCCGATCTTCTACTCGCTTGGCCTGTCTCCCTCCACGCTGACCGCCGCAGGACATGAGCGTATCGCCTCCACACTGGCGTGGTGGTGGACTGCCTCAGTGATCCTGGGGCTGCTGGCCATCGTTTTCAACGCAGGCGCCTCGCGTGTACGACCAGTCAAGGAAAATTCCCCGATGGCCGACCGCGCGCTTGGCTCGTTGGGGCCACTCAAAGGGCCAGTTGAGGCGATCTTCAGGGCGCTGGCGGGCGGCGCACGGCGCATATCGAGCGTGGGATGGGCGATCTTCCATGCGGGCTGGCCAGGGGTGCTTATTCCTGGCTTGATGTGGCTGCTTGCGCTTTACATCTTCCCGACGCAGCTCAAACCCTATACCGACATTCTGGGACTGATTACCCGCGTGTTTGTTCCTGTCTATGGCGCGGGTATGGTGATTGGGTTGGTTATTGTGCTGGCTCCCTGGCTGGCGCTCGGCGTGTTGTTGTTGCTGGCGGCCCTGGCAGGCGCGCTGGCTATCTTTGGTCTGCGCCCCAAACCTGCTACGCAGCCTTATCCTGCCTCGCCCCCTGCTCCAGTATCACCATCCGGCAGGGCGCCCGCCAGGCAGGCCGGACACGCCGGGCAGTATGACGCCCAAAGTCAGTATGACGGATATGGTCAGCAGGCGGTGTATCAGCGTCAGCCTCCATCCGCTCCGGATGTGCGTTATGGCGCAGGCCACTCTCCCAACCAGGGCTATCGGCAGGCGCCACAGCAACCACAGGCGCCCGGCAATCCCAGTGGCCCCGGTGGCTATCCGCAGGGCAGCGCAGGAGGATACGGAGAATATGGCGGCTACCGTGGGGTTCCGATGGGGGATGACGATCCGTCAGCCAACTATCCACCTCAGCGTGGCGGCTATCCTCCCCAAGGGAACGCAGGCGGGCGCTATCCCATCCCCAACCGGCGGAGCGCCCCCGATGGCGGACGGCCACAGCCAGGGCGCGGATCGCAATCCTACGGCGCGCAGGATCAATACAACCGGCAAGTTCAGCGTGGCCCTGATGAGAATGATCCCAATCAGGGGTGGTAGTCGCTAGCCATCCTGCGTTGGTTGTTCAGGCGTCTTTCGCTTCTTTTGCGCAGCGTTGTGGCGCGGATGTGTGATGGTTTTGGTCATCCGCGTCAGCGGATTCAGCGTGGCATCTTCCGCGCTTTGGGTGGTCGCCTCACTGGCGCCGGTTGTTTTCTTCGCGAGCTTAGTCGAGGCTTTGCTCTGGCGGCGTTGTTCGCCAGTGGCCGGTGTAACATGGGCTGGCGTTCCCGCCGGTTGTTCGCCCATCCGCCGCACGGCAGGCAACAGCACTGTGAAGGCGCTGCCCTGGCCGGGCTGACTATTCAGGGTGATCTCGCCACCATGCGCCTCGACGATCCACTTGGCGATGGCAAGCCCCAGCCCGCTGCCGTGCTCATCGCGGTCGCGAGCGCGGTCGGCGCGATAGAATCGCTCGAAAATATGGGGACGGTCGGCGGGGTCAATGCCAATTCCTGTGTCGGAGACACTAAAGGCCGCGCGTGTTCCGTTGCGCGTGACGGCCAGGCGAATCTTGCCTACCGCCGTATACTTGATCGCGTTATCGAGCAGGATGATTGCCAGTTGGCGCAACTGCCCAGGATCGGCCAACACCGTCACTGGCTCCAGACTGGTGACAGACAGGTTGATGTCTTTGTGGCGCGCGCGTAGCTGCGCACGCCCATAGCGGAAGACCTCCATCGCCAACTGATCGAGTTCGACGGGTTCTCGCCGTCCGGTCAGTTGTTCGTCAAGCAGCGTTGCGCGCACCCCACGCGCGCTGGCTGCGGCGTCCACCCGCGCCAGCAGCAGCAGATCGCTCACCAGCGTCGCCATCCGCTCAGATTCCGCGTAGGCGTCTTCGAGCATCGCCGTGCGTTCTTCTTCGGGTAGATCACGCGCGCGGCGCAAAAAATCAAGGCTGCCTTTGATGGTGGTGAGTGGCGCGCGTAGCTCGTGCGAGGCGTCGGCTATGAAGCGGCGTTGCGCGTTTGTCACCTGTTCGAGTGAGGCAAGCATGTCATTGAAGGTCGAGACCAATTCGCCTACCTCATCGCGTGGGCCTCGGTAGCGGACGCGCGTTCCCAGGCCGGCGGCATGTGCATTGATGGCGATGGCGCGTGCGGCGCGTGTCACCCTGGTGATGGGACGAAGGCCGCTCTCGGCGATGAACCAGGAAAGCAGTGCGGCCAGAAATATTCCGCTCAGGTCAACGACGATCAGGATGCTGCTCAATGTGGTGAGCGAATTGTTCACATCGTCGAGCGACTTGGCGACCAATACCAGCCCGATGACCTCCTTCCCATTGCCAATGGGAATGCTATTGACAACTGACGACTTTGCATGGGAGCCGGGTGTGGTAGCGATGGTATACGTTGGCGTCGCAAGGGCCGCCGCTGTCTGCTCTGCGGCAGTGGGCTGCGCGACGATGATCGGCTGGACATAGATCTCAAGGAGAGAGCCTGAACGTCGTACATAGGAGCCAGGAACGCCGTGAATGGCGGCGTTCACCACAGTGAGATCGATTGGCAAGCCATGCCCATTGAGTGACAACGCGAGATACTTCAAGTGACCCGTCGTATCCAGCACCTCAAAGCCAAGATCAAGCTGTCCAAGAATGTTGGGCACAGTGAGCAGGCGGTTCTGGATGATCGCGCTGGTTCTGGGATCGGGGGTCGAGGCGGGTGTTGGCGTTGATGAGACGCCTGGCGTGTTTGTTCCCGTCGCCCCAGGTGTTCCGGTTGCGCCAGGGGTCTTTTTGGACGATGCGCCAGGGGTGGCTGTCTGGCTGGCGGGAGTTGTCGCGGTCGGCTGAAGCGTGGCGTCAGTTGTGGCCTGCGGTGAGGTTGTAGCTTGCCTGGTGGGCGCTGTTGTCGCGGGGGGCGTGGGCGAGGGCGTTGGTAAGACATTCGAGCCGCCGGTTCCCTGGGTGGCCCCCTGTTCGTTTTGCAGCGCGCTGGCGATGGCGATGGCCCGGCTACGAATATCACTCATCAGGTTGCTTTGCAATTGTGTCTGATCAACGGTATAGACCACAATGCTGGAGAGCAGCAGAATCATGGTAACGAGCGTTGTGACCCAAAGTACCTGGCGCAGGCGGATGGAGAGGTGATCGATGATCCAAAGCCTGATGCTTCGTGCAAGCGCAACCGCAGTTGGCCGTGTGGAGGTCTCCCTTGTGCGCCTGGCAGGCCGGGCGGGCTGGCGCGCGCGCGCCGCCCGCTGCTCTTTCTTTGTCGGTTGCGATGACTGCGTTGGTTGCGCCATCATTTTCCCTCCTTCCTGCCTGTTCGCACTCCATATGGTTCACGCTGGTTCACGCTGGTTCACGCTGGTTCACGCTGGTTCACGCTGGTTCACGCTGGTTCACGCT
>Ga0070737_10002306_pt1 | contig 23393 bp, 17 predicted proteins | sample Coa_R1_10_FD_66438 | JGI IMG/M metagenome (GOLD analysis project Ga0070737, IMG submission 66438) | Surface soil microbial communities from Centralia Pennsylvania, which are recovering from an underground coalmine fire - Coalmine... | ecosystem: Environmental > Terrestrial > Soil > Unclassified...
AAACTGGTCATGCAGTTTGCGCAGGGGACGCTGGCGCTGGCAGCCGTGGGACTGGCGGTTCTCTCGTACATGCAGGGGCCGATCCCACTGATCTACGGCTGCTTGATTGTGTTCGGCGCGGCGTCTGCGTTTGGCGATCCTGCGTCGAGCGCGTTTGTGCCACAAGTCATCCCCGCCGAGGTATTCAACAACGCCGCCACCTGGAGCAGCAGCGCATGGCAGTTGGCCTCGGTCATTGGCCCGGCGCTTGGCGGGTTCATCATCGCAGCGCAGGGAGGAGCCGGACTGGTGTACGTCTTCGATGCGCTGGCGGCGTTGCTCTTCGTTCTGTTGCTGGCGCGTATAAAAGCGCGCCCACGCGAGTCGGCGTCACGCGAGGCGGTGGACATGCGTTCGCTGACAGCGGGCGTCACCTTCATCTGGCGCACGAAGATCATCCTGGCGGCGATCACGCTCGATCTGTTCGCCGTGCTGCTAGGAGGGGCCACCACACTGCTGCCGATCTTTGCGCAGAATGTATTGCATGTGGGCGCGTTTGGGCTGGGCGTGCTGCGGGCCGCTCCCTCGGTTGGCGCGGTGGCGATGGCCTTTTTGTTGGCGCACCTGCCGCCGTTCAAGCGCGCCGGGCGCACGCTGTTGCTGGCGGTGATCGCCTTTGGTGTGGCGACGATTATCTTCGGGCTATCGCACTCGTTTATTTTGTCGCTAGTGATGCTGGCGCTGCTTGGCGCGTTTGATAACATCAGCGTAGTGATACGCAATACGCTGATGCTGACCCGCACACCTGATGAGACACGCGGACGCGCCGCCGCCGTCAACAGCATGTTCATCGGCGCATCGAACGAGCTTGGCGGGTTTGAGTCGGGTCTGACGGCTGCGCTGTGGGGGCCAGCGGCGTCGGTGGTCTTCGGCGGCGTGGGAACAATTGTGGTGGTGATCGCCGTCTCGTTGATCTGGCCGGAGATGCGTCGGCTGGGGCGGCTGTAATACGTTAGCGCGCCGTGTTCTCCTTCACCAGTTCGATGAAGTCGCGTTCGCCCCAAAGGCCGCGCTGCGTGACGACGCCCACACGCCGGAAGCCCGCCCGTTCGTAGACGTTCAGCGCGCGATGGTTGAAGGCTAGCGTGTAGAAACGAAACAGCGTCGGATGGTACCGTTCCGCGCCAAAGGCCAGGCCTGCCAGCACGAAGTCAAGGCCGAGGCCGCGCCCGGTGAGGTCGGGTCGCATGCCCAGCCCCACATTGAGCGAGCCGTCGGCCTCGAGCAGATGCGGCGCGCCAGCCTCGAGGCTGACGCCCGCCGAACTCCCGTAGCAAAACAAGCCAACCACTGCGCCCGATGGATCGAGCGCCTCGTTGCGCACGGCGAAGTAGGGACTGCGCGTGTCGAGGTATTCGGCGAACAGCACAGCCTCGTCGGCATCGCCATCCGCTTCGGTGTTATAGACAGCATAGGGAGGCGGATAGCGCCAGGCCATGATTGCCCGCGCATCTGCCTCCATCATTGGGGTGAAGGTATACACAGCGTCGCTCTTTTCTCGCAAGAGAGACTCAGGCGCGCTGCCCGGCGATCTTGAGCGCTTTAACGAAGTTCTCCGCCAGCGTGTCATACGCCTCGCTGTGGTATTCTTCCAGCTTGCCCGCGTCGCAGAGCATGGCGATCTCCGGGTCAATCGGCAGTTGCGCCAGCAGCGGCGCGCCCGTCATTACCACAAGATCAGCCCCGTTGCTTGGCCCGAAAATCTCGTTGCGCGAGCCATCAGGCATCGTCAGGTACGCCATGTTCTCGACGACGCCGATCACCTTGCCCTTCATCGTTTGCACCATCTTGATGCACTTCATGACAATCTCGGTCGCAAGCATCTGCGGCGAGGAGACAATCACCACGCCATCCAGCGGCAGCGATTGCATGACCGTCATTGGCGCATCCGAGGTACCCGGAGGCAGGTCAACCAGCAGGAAGTCGAGCTTGCCCCAGTCCACATCGCTATAAAACTGCTTGATCGCGCTGGAAACCATTGGGCCGCGCCAGGTGACAGGATCGGTGCTGTTGGGCAAGAACATATTCATCGAGATGACCTTGATGCCGCCCTGGGTGTGCGCCGGATCGATGCCATTTGGGCCTTTGCTCGGCGACTTCCGCACACCAAACTCCTTGGCGATGCTGGGGCCGGTAATGTCGCCGTCCAGAATACCAACCGACAGTCCCTGGCGCTGTAACGAGGCGGCAAGCAATCCCGTCACCAGCGACTTGCCCACACCGCCCTTGCCACTCATCACGGCGATGATATGGCGAATCTTTGGCCCGGTGGCAGCCGCTGCGCCTCCGCCCAGGACATTGAGCTGGATGCCCCGCCCAACCGGCGCTTTGGTGGCAGGACGAATGCCCTCGGCCTCCTGCCCGTTTGCCACGCGGTTCAGGTCGGCAAGCAGTGGCTCCAACGAGAGACGATGCGTCCGCGCGCCACCGGCCACGCTCTCGCGCGCGCCCACCTGGCATGCCGTACAAGGCAGTCCATGCCCCTGAAACACTTTGACCGTTTGCGGATACTTCGTCACCACATCGTGGATGATCATGTCCGCCGTTATCTCAACCGCCATTCAACCCTCCCCTGGTGTCTGTGGCGTTTTGGAGGTATGCTCCTCGCTCTGTATGTGGATCGGTTAATTCCGAGTTCCCAACTCTGATTATAGCACGCGTGGGCCTGGCGGCGCTCTCTTGCAGAATACAGCTCGCCGGCTATGGCGTCTATCCTGACTACTATCGTTATGTCGGAGAGATCAATCGGCGCGGGCCGAACATTCTTGGGGGCCTGCCAGAGATCTCTCCGCTCACCCCGACGCAAGTACATCACCACATGACACATGGGCTACCGCTTATAGATGGTCGCCCCCGCGCCATTTTTGCCAATGAGCACATCTGCGGCGTGGTCAATATCGAGCTAGATGCGTCCTTTGGCGTGTATGTCGGTTGGCTCTTGCCCTTTAATAAGCCACTTCTGCTGCTCCTTGGAAATGCGGCGGATCGTGCGGAAGCGGTCGCGCAACTGATCCGTATTGGCTATGATGAACTACATGGGTATCTTGAAGGCGGGATGGACGCCTGGAAAGCGGCGGGGCTTCCAACACAAAGTTTCGCGGCAATCAGTGTGGATGAGCTTTACCGTCGCTGGCGACAGAATGAGCATTGTCGTGTACTGGATGTGCGAGACGTCGCTGAATGGCAGAGCGGTCACATTCCTGGCGCCCAGCATATCCATGTTGGTAATCTTCCGCAGCGCCTCCACGAGATTCCGCGCGAGGCGCCGGTCGCAACGATCTGTGCTAGCGGATTCCGCGCCGAAATCGCCGCAAGTATCCTGTCCGCACAGGGCTATGATATCTTTGCCGTACAAGCCGGTGGTGTGCCTGACTGGATTGACCATGGGTGGCCTACTGAGGATGGCGTCCTTGGAATATCCGCAGCGCAGGCGCACGACAAACAGGATCATACCCATCCGTAAACGTCCTTATCACTTACATCACTTACATCACTTACATCGCTTGCATCGCCGATTGTGAGAGTATCCACAGAAAAGTACCGGAGCGCAAAACTTTGGCGGCTTCGCGCGTCTGTATGGGTATGCGAATCCCAGTCGCATGCAGGGGGAGGGACGCTGGCGCGGCGCCCCTCCTGTTTTTGGGTGTATCTTGTGTTGTGCGCCTGGGCATGTAGGCCAGGCAATCCGCGTTTTCCCAACGTTCTGCCTCTCTTCCTCATCGTTATGTACTTGCATCACTGCTGAGCACGCTTGCCCTGTTGTTGCTCGTATCCTGGCCGAATGGTCAGGCCACATCACCCTCTTTTCTCTTGACCGGCGCTCGATAGCTGGCGTACAACCTAGATAGCCATACTGCGATGTATAGCTGGCCCACGGCGCACGCTGAAGTTTGCGCGCTACACCCCTCCTCAAGAAAGAAAGCGAGCGATCCGGTGGCGAAAGCTAGGGATACGCTGGATGCACGTGATACAGCAGAGAAGCCATTAACAGTGGACGCCGTAGGCGCAACTGAGCGTAAGGGCGCGCAGCGAGCGCAGCGAATGCAGCGAATGCAGCGCACAGATGCCTCTACGGTGGAGGATGGAGAAGCAAATGACCCGTCATCCGCTGAGCCGCTGCGTGTTTCCTACCGACGTGTCTTGGGGTTGCTGGCTCCGTATTGGGGGCGGCTGCTCGCAGGAGGGGTGTTGCTGGCGCTGACAAGCCTGGTGGCGCTGGTGTTGCCGCTGGGCCTGCAACAGCTGATCGATCAGGTGATCGGCCAGCATGACGGCAATCTCCTCAACATCGTCACCGCCGCGCTGATCGCATTGTTCATCTTGCGTGGCGCCCTCGACGCCGCCCAGAATTATCTCATCTCCTCGGTAGGCCAACGCATGACCGCCGACCTGCGGATGCGCCTCTTCTACCACCTCGAACGTCTCTCGCTGCGTTTCTACGATGAACGTAAGGTTGGCGAGACCCTTTCGCGTGTGACCAACGATGTGACACAGATCGCCACGCTGAATGACAATATCGTGCCGCTGGCGGGCCAGGTGGTGACGCTGATCGGTAGCGTGATCATCGTCGTCGCGCTCAACTGGCGGCTCACGCTGATCGTGCTGCTGGTGGCGCCGCCCGCCGCGCTGATCGCCAGTGGGCTGGCGCGCCGCATCTGGTCGGATTCTACCGAGGTGCAGGAGGCGCTAGCGCAGGCGACGGGCGTGCTGGACGAATCGCTTGGCTCGATTCGTGTGGTCAAGTCGTTTTCGCGCGAAGGCTACGAGTTTGGCCGCTTCACCAAAAGCATTGGCGCGCTACTACGAATCAGCCTGCGGCGTGCGCGCATTCAGGCGTTTGTGGGGCCGGTGGTGACGTTTATCGGCTTCCTGGCAGTGATTATCGTGATCTGGTTTGGCGGACGCGAGGCGCTGGCGGGCCGCCTGAGCGTGGGGCAGCTTGTGGCGTTTGTGATCTACCTGATCATCATGATCGTCCCACTGGCGACGCTGAGCGGCATCTTCGCGCAGACGCAGGCGGCGCTGGCGGCTGCGGCGCGTGTCTTCGCCGTGCTGGATGAGCCGGTTGATCCATCGGAGACCAGCGAGAGTCTGCCAGCAATTGGGCCAATTCAGGGCAGCGTCACGTTTGATCAGGTGGAGTTCGCCTATGCGCCCAATCGCCGGGTGTTGCGCGGGGTCTCGTTCGAGGTGGCGCCAGGGCAGGTGGCGGCGCTGGTCGGCCCCAGCGGCGCGGGCAAAACAACTACCCTTCAGATTTTGCTGCGTCTCTATGAGCTGACCGGCGGCTCTATCCGCATTGACGGTGTGGACATCAGAGCGGTCTCTATCCGCTCGTTGCGCGAACAGATGGCCATCGTTCCCCAGGAGCCGACGCTGTTTAGCGGCAGCGTGGCGGATAATATTCGCTTCGGGCGGCTCGACGCGACCGATGCGGAGGTGGAAGAGGCCGCGCGCGCCGCCAACGCGCACGAGTTCATCGCGCGGCTGCCCGAAGGCTATGGCACGCTGGTGGGTGAGCGCGGCGTCAAACTCTCCGCCGGGCAACGCCAGCGCATCGCCATCGCCCGCGCCATCCTGCGTGATCCGCGCATCCTGCTGTTGGATGAAGCGACGGCCTCGCTGGATAACGTCTCGGAGGCGCTGGTGCAGCAGGCGCTTTCGCGGTTGATGGCGGGCCGCACGACGCTGGTGGTGGCCCACCGGCTGACGACCATCGAACACGCCGACCTCATCCTCGTGCTGGATCGCGGGGTGATCGTCGAGCAAGGCACGCACGAAGAACTGCTGGCGCACGAAGGACTCTACGCGCAGCTCTACACGCGCTCGCTCAGCGAAGAGTTTCTGACGGAGGAGCTTGACGAGTCGCCGCCACCCTAACACCTCCATTGAACCTTTTCCCTCTCTTTGGGCGCTATCTTGATATGAGCATGCTTCACGATACTCCGTCGGCGGAACGTCCATCATCTTCGAGATGACGCAATAAGAGAGGTGAACAGCGCATGGAGGATGCGGCGCTGCTCCAGCGGATAGCGCATGGCGACGCGGCGGCACGCGATAAGGGATGCCAGCGTCGGGGTTGAGGTCAGAAAGGCGCTGGCGATCTCTTCGGTGGTCAAGCCGCCCAGCGTTCGCAACGTGAGGGCGATGCGCGCGTCGAGCGCCAGCGCCGGATGGCAGCACGTAAACAGCAGTTTCAGCCGTTCGTCGGGGATGGATTCAGCCGCCGCCTCATGCGCCAGCGCGGCGTCGAGCGCGGTGCCCTGCTCAGCCTGCATATACGTCATTTCTGCTTCGAGCAGTGGTTGCTTGCGTAAGAGCGTCTCATCACGACGCAGGCGCTCTATCGCCCGGCGACGGGCGACGGTCGTCAGCCAGCCCGCAGGATTGCGCGGTACGCCCTCCGCTGACCAGGATTGCAGCGCGTTGACCACGGCGTCTTGCAGGGCGTCTTCGGCCAGTGTGAAGTCGTCAACTAGCGCGATCAGTCCTGCCAGGATACGCCCGGCCTCCTGGCGATACGTTTGCTCGATGATGTTGTCTACACGGCTTGCCATCTGTTCTCTACGTAGCGCCGCGCTCCTGGGCGGCGTGTATGCGCTTGCAATCACGCATTGGGGGAGTGACATAGCTGACAGAGCAGCGGCCAGCGAGGACGCTGGCGCCACTTTTGTATGATCCAAGTCCGCGAAGGCGGACTTCGTGGCGGCCCATATGGGCGGCCCTTAGGCGCGGTTTCAACCGCCCGCCAATCCCCTACCGATCTCAGTCGAACTCCATCACTGGGCGCACCTCGATGGAGCCAGTCAACGCGCCAGGGATGTGCGAGGCGATGCGAATGGCCTCGTCGAGATTCTCGCAGCTCACGAGATAAAAGCCGCCAAGCTGCTCCTTCGTCTCGGCAAAGGGGCCGTCGGTCGTCAGCGTTTTGCCCTCGCGCACCCGCACCGTTGTCGCGGCAGTTGTGGGCAGCAGCGCCTCTCCGCCGACGATCTGCGCCTTGAATTGCTCGCCAAACGCATTATACGCCGCCATCTCCGCTGCCGTCTCTTGCTCGGTCATCTGATCAACGCCAGACTGATCACCGTAAATCAACAAAGCGTACCGCATGTTGGTTGTTCCTTTCCGTTCTGTCGCTCGATGCGCGACCGTACACCAAATGGTGAAAAGTGGATGGGCGCGTTTTCCCATCTCACCCTTTTGTCGAACAGGCGTTCCTCAATTCGACACATCAGAGCGCCAATTCGTGGCCAATTTTTGTGATTGGTGAAAATATGTTTGCGAGATACTTGCGACGCGCCGGATGGATGTGGTACACTGCCTCCGCCAGCCACAACGGATGTTTGGAGCTCGTTTTGGTCTGGTTGATTTATCTGGCAATCGTCCGCGACAGAGAAAGGATGGTGTTCCCGTGCGCGCATCTCAGCCACGAGTACCGAAACATGCCGCATGGTTCGTGCAACGCGCGATCCGCACAGATGGCATGAAGACTCGCCCACACACCATCCGCGCCCACCAACCGGCGGACGCACGCTGGCGACTTTCCCTCTCGGCTTATGCCACTATCACACACGGCGGAGCTGCGCCGGAGGGTACGACAGCGTAAGCGCATCGCCGGAAACCGGAAAACAACGCAGAAGACGCGCAGGCGCGGTGGTCACAAGCGATGACGACCGCGCTTTTTTGCGCCTGTTTGCTCCTCCGCCCAACCCCTCCCCCCTACGGGGAGAGGGGCTATCAGGCGAGCAGTCCCCACAGTTTCCCCTTCCCATAGATAGGAGGGGGGCAGGGGGTTAGGTAAAGGGAACACCATTTCTATGATAAGCGGAAAGATGCTGAAGGCGCGCGGTTGGCCTGAGGGCAAGGTGATCGGCCTTGCCAAGGCGGCTGCGCAAACATTGGAAGACGAGGGGATGGAGCGCGAGGCCATCCTCGATAGGCTGGATCAGGTGCGCGCCGACCCTGGCGCGTATCTGGCCACGCCTCGCTACGCCGACCTCGCGCGCGAGTGCATTCGCCGGATGACGCCTGAGCCGACCGACGACAAGCTGCGTGAGCAGCCTGTGGCGTATGGTGTTTGGGGCGAAGAGTGCATTGACGTCGAGGCGCGCACGCAGATAGAGCGCGCGTTGCGACTGCCTGTCGCGGTGGCGGGTGCGCTGATGCCAGATGCGCATGTCGGCTACGGCCTGCCGATTGGCGGCGTGCTGGCGACCGACAACGCAGTGATTCCCTATGCTGTCGGCGTGGACATCGCCTGCCGCATGCGCCTCTCGGTCTATCCCGTCTCGCCGATTACGCTTGGCCAGCGGCGCAACGACTTCAAGCGTTCGCTGCTGACACGCACGCGCTTTGGTCAGGGCGAAAGCTGGGAACGCAACGACCGGCCGGAGCATCCCGTGCTGGACGACCCCGCCTGGGATGCAACGCGGCTGTTGAAGTCGCTGCATATCAAGGCGGAGCAGCAGCTTGGCACCTCAGGCAGCGGCAATCACTTCGTGGAGTGGGGAACCTTCAGGCTCTATGCCGACGACGAGGAGCTTGGGCTGGCGGCTGGCGAATATCTGGCGTTGCTCTCGCACAGCGGTTCGCGGGCGGTTGGTTTCAAGATCGCCAACACGTTTACCGATGTAGCCTCGCGCGAGCATCCGCATCTCGATCCATCGCTGCGCCACCTGGCATGGCTCTCGCTTTCCAGCGAGGCCGGGCAAGAATACTGGCTCTCGATGGAGCTGGCGGGTCGCTTCGCCGCAGCCAACCACTACGTCATCCATCACCGTGTGGCTGGCGAGGTGGGGCTGAAGGAGCTTGCCGTGATCGAAAACCATCACAATTTTGCCTTCAGGGAGAAGTTGCCCGATGGTTCGCCAGTGGTGGTTCACCGGAAGGGCGCGACGCCTGCCGAAATGGGGACGCTGGGAGTGATACCTGGCTCGATGGGTGACGCGGGCTATGTGGTGCGCGGACGCGGCAAGCCCGACGCGCTCAATTCGGCCTCGCATGGGGCCGGGCGCGCGATGAGCCGCCGCGCCGCCATCAACAGCATCAGCCGCTCCGCGCGCGACGAGTATCTGCGCGAACGAGGCATTACGCTGCTGGGGGGCGGGATGGACGAGTCGCCCCAGGCGTACAAGCCTATCGAGACGGTGATCGCGGCGCAGGACGAACTGATCGAGGTGATCGGCAAGTTTACGCCGCGCATCGTGCGGATGGCCGACGAGGCAGGGGAATATTGAGCCGCATGTCTGTTTAGCGGGCTGGCGGTTGAAACCGCGCCTAAGGGTGGCTACGGCCACCACGAAGTCCGCCTGCGCGGACTCTTCATGCTCGGATGGGATCATTGCTCGCCATGCAGTGATCCCATCGCTGTGCTGCCGACTGCTCCCCACTCGCGCGTGTATTTCAACAATGAGGGTATCGCATGTCCAGGAGGACACTGATGACCACAAGAAGCTGGCCAGAGATGGCAGACTGGTATGACGAGAAGCAGGGCGAGACGGGCGACCTCTGGCATCGCACACTGCTCGATCCGGCGCTCTTCGCCCGTGTTGGCGAGGTCGCCGGACGCGATGTGCTCGATCTGGCCTGCGGCAATGGGCACAACACACGGCGGCTGGCGCGTATGGGCGCGCATGTCGTCGGGGTAGACGCCTCGGAGGGAGTCATTGCGCATTGCCGGGAACGCGAGGAGCGGGAGCCGCTAGGTATCACCTACTACGTCTCCGACGCGGCCCGGCTGGATATGCTGGCGGGAGCCTCGTTCGATCTGGTGGTCTGCCAGATGGCGCTGATGGACATCCCCGACGCCGAGAGCGCCATCCGCGAGGTGGCGCGGGTACTGCGTCCATCAGGCCGCTTGCTCGCCATGATTCTGCATCCCTGCTTTGAGATTCCAGAGGCATCGGGTTGGGTGGAGGAGCACATGGGGCCAACGACCACCATCTGGCGTAAGGTCAGCCGGTATAGCGAGCCGTTTATAGGGTGGCTGCACTGGCGCGTGGACGGCGGGGTGGTCTTCATGCCGTCGTATCATCGCCCACTCTCGTGGTATGTGCGCGCTTTCAACGCGGCAAGGCTTGCCATCACCGCCTTTGACGAACCGCGCCCAACCGAGGAGTTCCTTGCGGTAAGGCCCGACGGCTCACGCTTCGCAGACGTTCCGTTGATGTGCCTGTTCGAGGCGTGGAAGCTAGGTTGACGCCAGCAGCGCCGCCCCTCGCAAGGCCGCGAACGGCTCCAGCCTTCCGGCGATGATGGGCGCCTGCGCCTCAGGCGGCCTGTACGATGCGGTCAGCGAGGCCACACGCTGGCGTAGCGGCTCATAGAAACGCTCGCCAGCCAGCGCCAACGGTCCGCCGATCACGAGCACGCTCGGATCGAGCAGCGCGACGATGTTTGCCACCGCCAGCGCCAGCGCGTCGAGCGCGTCATCTAGCACGGAGGTTGCCGCAGGATCGCCCTGCGCCGCAAGCTCCACCACCTGGGGCGCCGTCATCGCTTCGGCGCGCCCGCCTGAGATGCGCAACATCGCCGCCGTGCTTTCATCGGTCGCTGAGGCGCGTCCGATGGCGTGGCGCACGATGGATTGCGCCGAGGCGATAGGATCGAGATGGCCCAGTGCGCCACATGCGCAACGCGGAGCCGGATTGCCTGCGGGCGTTCTCCCATCGGGATAGACCAGCCAGTGGCCGAGCATGCCCTCACTCCCTAATGCGCCATGCCACGGGCGGCCATCGTGTATCATAGCGGCGGCGACGTTGCGCCCAAGCAAGACGTAGAGCATGCTCCGCGCGCTTTGTATGTTTTGTACGTTTTGCCCTGCCCCCAGGCGCGCCTCGGCCAGCGCAGCGGCGTTGACGGCTGTTTCCAGGTGGACGGGCGCGCCCCAGCGTTCGGCCAGCCGTTGCGCCAGCGGAAAGCCCTCCCAGGCGGCGGGTAGCCGCCCACTACGGGTGTATTCGCGTGCGGCGTCAAGCTCGCCCCAGAGAGCGGCGCCGATGCCACTCACGCTGGCGCGTTTGGGCAAGGCTTCGCTATCGTTTGAGGTGAGCGCGCGCGTGATGAGCGCGTTGATTGCTTCGATGGCGGCTTCCGGCTCCACGGGCGGCGTCAGACGGGCATGCCAGCGTTGCGCTCCGGCTTCGGAACTGCGTGTCAGAGTGAGGCGTGTGGCGCTCTCGGCAATCTCAACGCCAACGTGTATGGGGCTGGCTTGAGTCGTCCTGCTTGTGTAGGTAGAAGCCTGCATTGTCGCGCCTTCTCGGTAAATACAACGCCAAAAGTGGATACAGGTATGTGTCTGTAACATGCGCATGCAGTTACATAGAGCCGGGTACAGACACGCCGCCCAGGAGCGCGGCGCTACGCGCTATGAGCCGCTTTTCACGCTATCAACACATATCTGCCTGTATGGAGAGCATAACGCGCATGACCCATCCTTCGCAGCATCCTAAACAGGGCGAGCCGACCGAGCCGCCGCTTCCTGCCGATGCGCTGGCGGCGCTGGAAAATCTTGGGCTGCGCGAGATCGCGCATGACGAGGTAGCCTTGCGGCGCCTGTTGGAACAGCATACTTCCGGCTATACGCTTTACCGGCTGACGCCCGCCGCCGCGCGCCGCTGGAAGTGCCGCTACCGCATCATGCTGGCCGATACCTACTATGATAGCCAGAGCGTCGCCGAAGCCTACGCCCGCGCGCTTGTGGCCTGCTTACAGACAAAAGCAGACTGAGGCGCAGGATAATCTCAATAGGCAGGCGGGGAAACGCACGCATGCCAGACGCCATTTGGGGTAGCCAGGCGCGCCGCCAGGGATGGGGTGGTTCTCCGTGTGCTGCGCGCGCTTGTAGCGTCCGCGCAGACGGACTTCGTCGTGCGCCAGCACGCTTAGGCGCGGGTTCAACCGCTTGCCGCTCGCATCAGGTATGCAACAGCGCGCGGCGTAGCAATGGGATGGGGAGCTGGCCCTGCGCAAGAACGGCCTCGTGGAAACGCTTCAGGGTGAAGCGTTCGCCTTCCTGGCGGGCGTAATCGTCGCGGAGCTTCAGTAGGCGCAGCTTGCCCAGCGTATAGCTGACGCACATGGGATCGCGCAGGCAGCGCCAGGCGTCGTGTCGCGCCAGGAAGGGGGTAACGCTGGTCTGTTCGACAATGAAGGTGATTGCTTCATCGAGCGTGAGCGCGCCTATGTGCAGGCGCAACGCCACCAGGAACCGGCAATTGCGATGAATGGCTGCGCGCAGGTTTGCCAGCGTGTTTCGCGGGTCGTCGGCCCCAAAGTGTTCGTCGCGCGCCAGTTGTTCGGCATAGTGCGCCCAGCCTTCGATGGCTCCGTCGCTGCGGAAAACGCGCGCTGCCAGTGATGGCGCATGGCGAAGCGCCTGGAAAAACACGGCATGGCCGGGGATGGTCTCGTGTGCAGCGGTCGTGCGCAGCGCCCAGGGAAGCATGCGGGTATGCCAGGCGAACAGGCGCTCGTCGGTATGATCACGCACAGAGATGGGATGAGTGATCGAGACGACACGGGCAATGCGCCCACGCGGCGCACGCGGCAGGTAGAAGCGAGGCGCCAGGCTAGCATCGGCAAAGACGCCCGGTGGCTCGATCAGGGCATAGGGGCCGGAGAGAAATGAGGGCTTATAGTCAACGGCGATCTCGCCCTGTGTGAGCGCATCCGGTAGCAGATCATGCTCGCGAATAAACGTCCGCAATGCGGCGATGGCGTCGCAGGCGACCACCCGCGCCGACCGCTCGATTGCCCGCTTCGTCTTGGTGGCGTGGCTGGCGGTAGCCGCTGGGGTGTCGAGCCAGGCGAAGGCATCGCGTAGCGGCCTGTCGCCCAGCCCCATCCGCCCGGCGATCTCGCTTGCCAGCGCCACATTCTTCGCCAGGTCAGCCTCGCCCTGCGCAATCAAGGTATCGAGCGGGGTATCTTCCAGCAGCGTCATGCGAAGTGTTCGTGCCAGCGCCAGCGCGCCCATCCCGGCTGGCGCGACGCCAGCATCGGGAAGCAATTTGTTTTGTTCGCCCAACCAGGCAATGAAGTGTTCAAGGGCCGCTATCGCCGTCGAGAGCGCCCGGCGAAGCGCCAACGCCTCGGCTGGATACCCGGCCAACGGGTCAGGCTTCGCTGCGCTGGCGGCGAAGGGAGAGATCGTCTCACCGTCGGCAAGAGAGCGATACTGCACCAGCAGGGCGCTATATGTCCAGATGGAGCCGCGTACCAGGGGAGCGGAAAGCGGCGCGTCAATCAGGCGCGCCATCACCTGCGCCAGCATCGCCGGAACGTCGTCCAGATAGCGCGTAAGCAACTGAGCGCGCTCCACTGGAGCGAGGGGTGATGGCGCCAGATAGGGACTGAGATCGAATGGGCCACTAAACAAGGAAGGATCGCCAATGAAGAGCGGATAGTCAAACGCAAGATAGCGCTCTTTCGCGCAGGCGAAGGCCAGCATATCAAGCTCGATCAGGTCGCGCTCCTGCTGGCGCTGCTCTGGCTGGCGCGCGTCATCCGCTTGCGGTTGGTTGGATATGTGAGCACGAGAGGCGCGTTCGTCCGCCAGCCGTTGCGCCCAGGCGTCAAGCGCGATCCCACGCTTGTATTGCGCCACCTGGTCAATATTGGGCGAGCGCCCTGCGCAACCGGGCCAGCCCGCCAGATGTCCACGGTAGGGATTCCACTCATAAAACTGCTCGACGTACTCGTGTGCGAGGCGCTCAACAGCCGGGGAAAGCTGCGATGCGCCTGCCTTTTGTGGGAAAGTCGCCAGTCTTGTGTGGTGGGCGCGCTCAAAGCTGGAACCGGGGAGCGGATCAAGGAGACATGTTGCGCCATCGCTTGGGTCAGCATGAGCAGCATGTAGAGACATACGGATACCTCGTCGAACAACGCCATGCGCGCAATACAGCGCCCCGTCAAGTCTATCAGGTGAGACGAACGAACGCGCCGAGAAACGTTGGTGGATTGGCTATTGGGTAGTCTGCCAGTATGCAGTATACAGGACACGCGACGCGCTGAACCGTGAAATGCGCCACACTTTGCCGCCAGATACTAAATACTATGCTCGCCAGCCTGGCTCCACGCGCTTTATGCGCATGGCGTCGCAGACTGGCGAACGGCTTTCGTTATCTACGGGTGGATTTACTCCCCTGGCAGGAAGTTGGTGAACGGCGTGGGGGTGACGTTTGGGCTGTTGTAGAGGATGTAGATCGTTTCGTGCTCGCTGAATGTGATGTCGAGCGGGTTGCCTTTCACGATGGTCTTGTGACCATTGCCGTCGAAGGTGATGAAGGTCAGTGTATGCGTGGCGTCGGCTTTGTACGACATCACCTGAGTGCTGCTGAGCCGCTCTCCCCACACGTCGAAGAATGCGCCAAGCGTATAGGTGGCGTTGATCGGAGATTCCTCATGGATGATGTTCTCATCTCCCGGATCGGAGTGGACATGCAGGGGGTAGAAGCACGAGCCGCCGTTGACGATGCCGGTGTCCGGTGGAACCTGAACCTGCTTGCCATTCACATAGATCGCCAGATACATATGGATGTGGATGACCGAGCCTTCCATCCCCAGGCAGGTCATACCGTCGCGGGGTGAGCCATTGGCGGGCGTCGTATAGGTTCCCGTTCCGGTGATGAGATTGTGAGCGTTTGTTTGGGGATTTGTTGGAGCGCCTGGATGATAGGCATTGACGATGAGGTAGATAATCAGTGCGGCGATCAGCGCGCCACCGGCGAATAGACCAAACCGCTTGAGCAGGCGCCAGCGCTGCGCCATCTGGGCCGCGCGATGACGCTCACGCCGCCGCTGCTCTTGCTGCTCCTGGCGTGTGAGGCGGGCGCTGCTGCGCTGTGTGGCGGTTTGTCTTGGCGTCGCTTTACTCGCTTTGCTTGCGCCACTCTCTGCTGGCTTTGTGCTTTTGGCTATGTTCTTTGCGCCGCTTGGAACGGCGCCATTGGTTATACTCTTGGGCATGGTTCCGGTGGGAGCCATCCTGGCGTTACTTTTGGGCGTTCCTGCGCTTTTCGCTGCGCCGGTGGTCTTTCCTTTGGGTGGGGTTGCTTTGCTCACAATGATTGCTCTCCTGATTCTTGCCGTTCTCGCCGGGCTGGCGCGCAAAAAGCCCACTCTCCCGTAGAGTCTACGGAGAGTGGTAACAGAGCGTGGCCGCGTCTCATGAGAAGACGAAGAGAACCAGGAGAAAGTCGCGCAACGAGAGCGCGCAGCTTTATGAGGCGGTTTGTGTCACACTGGATGTGATGAGCGCAGGCCGCCTGAGGGTCAGGGGCGACTTCTTACGATCAGGCTCCGCGCAATCGAGCGTGATCGTCTCGCCCGCGTGCGCCTCGCCCAACAGCAGCGCCTCCGCAAGCATATCCTCCACTTGCGTCTGCACAATGCGCCGTAGCGAACGCGCCCCGTACTCGTCATCGAAGCCACGCGCGAGCAGCGATTTCTCAGCCGCTGGTGTGACCTGTAAGGTGATCAGTTGTTCGCTGAGGCGCGCCTGCGTCTGCGCAAGCATCAGCCGTAGCACCTCACGCGCCTCAGCCGTTGTCAAGCGGTGGAAGACTGCGATCTCGTCAATGCGATTGAGGAACTCGGGGCGGAAGAGTTTGCCAAGCGCCTCCATTACAACTTCGCGTATATGCGCAGTCTCTGCGCCTTCACTCTCAGCAGCCTGGTTGGTCTGTTTGCTTCCTCGCCCGAAGCCAATTGCGCTGCGCTTGCCAAGCTCGCTTGCGCCAGCGTTGGTTGTCATGATGATGATGGTGTTCTTGAAATCCACTTCGCGCCCCTTGGCGTCGGTCAGCCGCCCATCCTCCATGATTTGTAGCAGCAGATCGTAGACCTGTGGATGCGCCTTCTCGATCTCATCGAAGAGCACCACGCTATATGGACGCCGCCGCACCGCCTCGGTCAGCAGTCCTGCCTGATCGTAGCCGACATAGCCGGGAGGCGAGCCAACCAGCCGTGAGGCGTTGTGGCGCTCCATATATTCCGACATATCCAGCGTAATCAGCGCATCCTCGCTCCCGAACAGTGACGCAGCCAGCGCACGAGCAAGCTCAGTTTTGCCCACGCCCGTCGGCCCGGCGAACAGGAATGAGCCTATCGGGCGCTGTGGGTTGCGCAGGTCGGCCCGGCTGCGGCGCACGGCACGGGCTACCGCTGTGACGGCGGCGTGCTGGCCGACGATGCGCCGATGGAGTTCATCTTCGAGCGCCAGCAACCGCTGCGCCTCTTCCAGGTTCACGGCAAGGGCGGGAACGCCGGTGCGGCGATAGACTACCTCGGCGATGTCGCGCTCTGTCAGCGTAGGCCACTCGGCATGCTCGTGTTCACGTTGTCGGATGCTCTGGATGATCTGCTCACGAATCGCCAGTTCGTGGTCGCGCAGGTCAGAGGCGCGGGCGAACTCGCGCTGGCGAATCGCCTCATCCTTCTCGGCTGAGGTCTGCTCCAGTTCCTCGTAGAATGAGCGCATCTCTGTTGGTGGTTGCGCGCGCATCACCCGCAGGCGAGCGGCGGCCTCATCCACCAGATCGAGCGCCTTGTCCGGCAGGTAGCGATCCTGGATATAGCGATCCGCAAGCTGCGCGGCGGCGACAATTGCGGGGTCGCCGATGTGGACATGGTGGAACTGTTCGTAGCGCGAGCGCAGGCCCCGCAACGTCTGCACGGTCTGCTCGATGGTGGCGGCTGGCGTCATCACGGGCTGGAAGCGCCGCTCCAGCGCGGGGTCGCGCTCGATGATGCGGCGATAGTCGTCGTGCGTGGTGGCGCCCAGGCAGATCAGTTCGCCGCGCGCCAGCAATGGCTTGAAGAGGTTGGCGGCATCAATCGAGCCTTCCGCGCCGCCCGCGCCAAGCAGAATCTGCAATTCGTCAATGAAGAGAATAACGCACTGTGCGCGCAGGATTTCTTCGACCACCAGCTTTAGGCGCTCCTCAAAGTCGCCACGGAACTTGGTACCTATGGTGAGCAGGCCAATATCCAGCGCGACGAGCCGTTTATCGCGTAGTAGATCGGGAACGAGTCCCCGAGCCATGCGCTGGGCCAGCCCTTCGGCGATGGCGGTCTTGCCAACGCCAGCGGGGCCAACCAACACCGGATTATTCTTGCGGCGACGTGAGAGGGATTGCATCACCTGGTTGAGTTCATCCTCACGCCCAATCAGTGGATCGAGCTGGTCGGCGATGGCGGCGGAGGTGAGGTCGCGGCTGATCATGTTGAGGGTGGGGGTCAGCGCATAACGCGCGGCGTGCGCGGTGGCGAAGAGGCTGGCGGCGACGGATGAAGGGTTGGCGCCGCTCTGCCGCGACATCCGCGCCTGGGCGCGCACCCGCTCGTATGTCAAGCCAAAACTTTCGAGGATGCCTGAGGCGATGCCCTCATTCTCGCGAAGCAGGCCCAGCAGGATGTGATCAGAGCCGACCTCGGCGACTTGCTCGGCGTCGGCCTCCTGTTCGGCGAGATCGAGCGACTGGCGCGCAGAGGAGCTGAGCACAGGCTCAACCAGCGGCGGACGCGCACCTTTGCCTATCACAAACTCCAGCGCCTGTCGCACCCGCACCACACTTACCCCTAAGGTCACGATCAGCGCCGCAGCGGTGGAATCGCCTACGTCGAGCAGGCCACAGAGCAGATGTTCGGTGCAGATGGTCTTGTGTTGCAATTGCAACGCAATCTCACGCGCCTGCGCCAGTGCGCGCCGCGCCTCAACGGAATAGCGATCAAATCGGCTCATCGTCTCGTCTCTCTTCTCTGGTTTGTCCTGGCGTGTCTTCCACCGTCACTGCCGTCACTGCGCATAAACGCAAGGATTATGCCAGTGCGGTTTGTGACTTTCGTCATGGGAATCACCCGCCGCCCGCTCACGGCAAAAATAGGTCGCCGTTGTGCCTTTTGGGACTCTTCTCCAATGCGCTTCGCTGGCTATACTTGCCAGTGTGAGCGATAGACACAAAGGCATCCAGCTATCGTATCGCGGAGGGGAGATACACACTATGGCAGAATTACAGGCGATGTCCAGCCCGACAATGACGGGCACTGACGCGTCGGAGCAAGAAGCAATCATCAAGATTGAGCATCTCGTCGTGCGCTACAAGCAGTTGACGGCGGTCAACGACATCTCGCTGGAGATTCGCGAGGGCGAGTGCTTTGGCCTCTTGGGGCCAAATGGCGCAGGCAAAACCAGCACACTGAGTGTGGTGGAAGGGATTGTGAAACCGGCGGAGGGTTGTGTGACCGTTGGAGGCTACGATATTGTTCATCAGAGCGCGGCGGCCAAGCGGCTGATGGGCGTGCAGTTACAGACCAGCGCCTACTTTCCTGACCTGACGGCGGTCGAACTGCTTCAGTTGATCGCCTCGTTTTACGAGATATTCCCCTCGCGCAAACAGGCCATCGCCCAGCTTGATCGCTTTGAGCTAGGGGAAAAGGCCAACGCGAAGGTAAGCCAGCTTTCGGGCGGCCAGCAGCAGCGGCTCTCGCTGGCGCTGGCGCTCGCCAACGATCCCAAGATCGTCCTGCTGGACGAGCCGACCGCCGGACTCGATCCCCAGGCGCGGCGGAGCGTCTGGCAGAGCATTCGCCGCCTGAAAGCCGAGGGGCGCACCGTCATCCTGACGACCCACTACATCGAAGAGGCTGAGTTGCTCAGCCAGCGGGTCGGTGTGATTGACCACGGCCAGATCATCGCGCTAGGCACGCCCCAGGCACTGATCGATCAGCTTGGCGAAAGCTCTACGTTGAGCGCCGCGCTCGATCTTTCGCCGGAGCAACTTGCCGAGATTCAGACGTTCCCCGGCGTCACGAAGATCAGTTATGAGGATGGGCGGCTCTCCGCGCAGACGACGCAATCCATCGAGACGCTGATCGCCTTGCAGCAGTTCGCCATCCGCATTGGGCAGCCGATACGCGATGTCAACATTCGCCAGCCAAACCTTGAGGATGTGTTCATCACGCTGACCGGGCGCGCCATCCGCGACTAAGAAAATGGTGATTTCCCCTTCCCATCTCTGGGAGGGGGCAGGGGGTAGGTATGCTTGCGCTACAACAATTTGGCGTGCAGTTTCAAGCCAACTGGCTTTCGACGATTCGCAACCGCACTGCCGTGTTTTTCAATCTGATCTCGCCGTTGTTGTTCTTCGTGTTGTTTAGTTTCATCTTTGGCAACCAGAAAGGCGCGACCCCCGAATTGGTGGCGCTCTATCTGCTGCCGGGAGTGATCGTCGCCAGCCAGTTGTCGTCCGGCCTGTTTGGCGGGGCCAGCGTACTGGTGACGTGGCGTGAGCGTGGCATCTTCCGGCGCATCCAGGCGACGCCGATGTCGGTCTGGCAGTTGATTCTGGCGCGCGTGCTGGCGCAGGTGATCGTCTCGTTCGCGCAGGCCCTCGTCACCGTGATCGTCGGCGTGCTGTTCTTCAAGGTGCAACTGGCCTCAGGCGGCGTCTTGTGGGACTTCCTGTTCATCCTGATAGGGTCGCTGGTCTTCCAGGTCATGGGGCAATTGATTGCGGCGCGCATCAAGCGAGTAGAGACGGCGAATATCGTGGTAAACGTGATCTTCCTGCCGTTGCTCTTCTTCACCGACCTCTACATCCCGCTCTCGGTCATGCCGACCTGGTTGCAGAACATTGGCAAGCTCCTCCCGCCGTATCTGGTGGTTGACCTGTTGCGGTCGGTGATGACGGATGGGAAGCTGCCGTCCAACGCGCTGGCGGAGGTGATTGGGCTGGGCATATACTTTATTGTGATGCTGGCAGCCTCAGCGGCCATCTTCCGTTTTGATTAAGGCAGACGCCAGGCAAGAACGCTTCCCTCCCTTTCCATCTGGATTGGGAGGGATTGGCGCGTCGTATTGGTCTCGGTTTCCAGGCAGGCGATACAGAGGAGGAGAGCGATGGACAAGGCGGTGATACCTGCGCCCGATACGCATCAGCAACCCTCAGCAGCGGGTGGCGCCGGACGTAAAGAGCAGACCGAACATGAGACGCCACGGAACATTCTGCGCCTGCGACGATTCGCGCGTGGCATCGGATTGTTCTGGCAAGGTATCACCTATGTCTTTCTCTTGATCTGCGCGTTTGCAGCATTTGCGTCGCAGCCCGTTGTTCTGAGCCAACCGCGCGGCTGGCTGATGCTGGCGCTGTGCGTGGCAATGGGAGCGTGGTATTTCTTTGGTTTCAATTGGATGCTTCGTCCTGTTGGCGAGAAACACTGGCGCGACCTGACTGAGCCGCGCCTCTCACCAAACGCCTGGCGTGGTTTTGTCTTCTGGGCGGTGACGTTTGCGCTCACGCTGGCGCTCACCGCGCTCGACCACACTTTCGCCTGGTTGATCTGGATCGTCTATGGAGTGAGCTTTAGTGTCTGGCCACTTCCCTATGGGCTGGCATTGTTCATTCCCACGGCTGCCACAATCTTCTATACGCAGGGTTGGCTGCCAACGAATGTCTCCCCAAACACACTCTTTCAGTTTGTCGTTGGGGTAGCTGTGTTTTGTATCTATACCGCGACTGCCTATCTCCCCTTTGTCCTGCTTCGCGGGCGCTTCGAACGCGAACGCATATTCAACGATCTTGAGGCGTCGCACCGAGAGCTTGCCGAGGCGCATCGCCAGCTCGAGGAATCGAGTATGCGCGACCGCGAACTGGCGCGCCTGCGCGAGCGTGGGCGCATCGCACGGGAGATGCACGATACGCTTGGCCACTCACTGGCGCTGATCGCCGTCAAACTCGATGCAGCCCAACGCCTGCGCGGGATAGACGCCCCGCGCGCCGACGCCGAGATCGCCGCGACCCAGACGATTGCCCGCTCTGCCCTCTCTGATCTGCGCGCCACGCTTGCCGACCTGAAGACAGCGCATCCTCAGCAAGAAGTTCCCCTGGGCGAGACGCTGGCGCGCGCTGCGCGCGAGGCAGGCGCGCGTGCTGGCTGGCAAGTCACATATGACATCTCGCCCGATCTGCCCGAACTCAATGACCAGACCTATGCGGCGCTGTTGCGGGTGGGACAGGAAGCCATCGCCAACAGTGAACGCCATGCCCATGCGCGTAACGTGCGGCTGGCGCTGACTCGTGTCGGTTGCGAGATTGTGCTTCAGCTGCAGGATGACGGCGTGGGCGTGCTGACGACCAATCCGCCGCAACGGACGCCTGCGCGTGTCGGCGTGCCCACCGAAGCGGATGCGCCGGACATTGTGCATAGCCCCGCCGGACATTACGGCATCACAGTGATGCGCGAACGTATGGAAGAGATCGGCGGACGCTTTACGATTGGCTCGGCGAGCGGCGCAGCACATGGCACGCTGGTGGAGGCGCGTGTCTCGGTGGCGGGGTTATAGCCCTCTCTCATTCTCAAATATTACCGCTTTCTTGCTGCTGAGGCGCTTCATCAATGCACACCCGATCTCATCCCTCTGCGGATGGAACGTAGCCTGGGAGGCGTCCCTTTGCTTGAACAGCGCGCGGCAGTAGCGTTGCGCTATTATTCCGGGCTGAGTGATCAGGAGATTGCTCAAGCCTGGCGGAAACCATGCCGACAAGCGTTGGACTTGCAGAGCGTGTCAGTTCGCGTCTGGCTGATGAGCCACAAACTCATACGACCAGCGTTGGGCGCATCCGCTGGCGTGTGGCGTTCAGCGCCATTGGGATGCGTGGTCTGAATGGGTGGCTGATCGGCATTGAGCTTGCTGGTGGTCGTCGCGCTCATCTCAGGATTTGTCGTCATCCTTCATGCGCACGAAGGAGGCGTCCAGAGAACCAGCATAGCCCGTGTACTCAGTTGACAACGCACGCATTCCGCATGGCGATCCTATACAGTATTCACAAAGGAACCACCAGGAACAGCCTGGCCGATGTAGAGGTATTCACTCCGCTGACAAATGGTGAGTTGAGCGGGCGCCAGTCACTCACATTGACGATCCAGCGATTGTATGTGCAGGGCGTTCCTTTTGGGGCGTTCATTGACGGGAACTGGACGATTCACTTCCAGGTAGCCCCCACGAGTGGGCGAGTCATCCCGCTATCTGTCGCACCAGTGGCGCGTCATGGTGTCAGTGTCCAATCTATTCGCCTGGACGTAGCGCCCAACAACGCAGCGTTTGATGGCTTCCGAGGAGGCGAACGACTGCTCGTGCGGATAAGTGGGTTACCTGCCCAGATGCCCCTCAGCGAGGTGACGGCCTTCTCGACACAAATCTCTATCCCATCTCTATCCCAGATGGGGGAAGCGCAGATGATCGATCAGCTTCCAATCTCCTCTTTGAGCATCAGCTGCCGACGTATGTAACAATCTCAGGGTACGATTTCGGCAACCAGAATCCCACTGTAGGCCCGTCAGGTACAGCAACCCTTGAGGTGATCTTCCTGGGGCCGCCGCTGCCCACGCTGACCGGTATGCAACGGCTCTTCATTGACCAGATTGGCGTATCAGGAATGGCAGTTCCTCCCATCCCTGGGCCGTGGGCGCTTCAGGCGCCGCTTGGCTGATTGCCGGAAAGATTGAGAGGATTAGGCCGCAACGCTTGACGAGATGCGCCGACAGTGGTAATATTGTATGGCTAATGTCCTGTTTTCAGTACGCTGAAGCCCACACCACACCTCCGTCGCATCACCCTGCCGGTGAGGCAATCGCTCACAGACGGTTGGGTGATGACGTGACGCGCTCACAGGCGCTGTCCGTTTGTTTATACGTCTTCCTAATCAAAGGGATACCGTGTGTGGCGCCGGAGGCGCGTAGGAGCGAAATAACACCATGTATGCTGTGGTTGAAACCGGCGGCAAGCAGTACCGCGTCAGCCCCGGAGAAACCGTTGAGGTTGAGTTGTTGCCCGCCGAGCCAGGGGCAACCGTCACCCTGGATCGCGTCTTGCTCGTCTCAAACGACGGCGATACCCAGGTGGGCGCGCCCGTCGTCTCCGGGGCAAGTGTCGTCGCCACGGTGATCGGCGAGGGACGCGGCAAGAAGATCATCGTCTTCCGCTACAAGTCAAAGAAACGCTATCGTCGGACGACCGGCCACCGCCAGGACTACACCTATTTGACGATCACCGACATCCAGGCCAACGGTGAGAGTCTGGTCAGCGACGAGGAGCGCAAGCGATTCGAGCGCATTGCCCGTCGTGCGGCCAACCGCTACGAGGCGCGGCTGCTTGCCGCCTTCGCGCCAGCCACCGAAGCCGAAGATCTGGAAGCCGAGGAGGCTGAGGAGGCCGAGGACGAGCTGGAGGACGAAGACGCCGAAGCGTCCGAGGATGAATCCGAGGATGAAGAGGAGTCCGAGAACGAGGCTGAGGACGAAGACGATGAAGAGGCAGACGAAGAGGGCGAACCTTCGGACGAGGCTGACGA
>Ga0070737_10002310_pt1 | contig 23374 bp, 25 predicted proteins | sample Coa_R1_10_FD_66438 | JGI IMG/M metagenome (GOLD analysis project Ga0070737, IMG submission 66438) | Surface soil microbial communities from Centralia Pennsylvania, which are recovering from an underground coalmine fire - Coalmine... | ecosystem: Environmental > Terrestrial > Soil > Unclassified...
CCGCAACCGTGCATTGGCGCTAGGCGTCACGCCGGACCAGATTGCGAATACGCTCTACGACGCATACGGCAACCGTAAGGCGACCACGATTCAAACATCGGCCAACCAATATGACGTGATCCTCGAAGTGCTGCCGCGATTCCAACGCGATCCGGCGGCGTTGAAGGATCTCTATATCCGTTCGAGCCAGAACAAGATGGTCCCGCTTTCGGCCGTCTCGGACCTCAAGCAGACCGTCGCTCCGCTGAGCGTGAATCATATCGGCCAATTGCCGGCAGTGAACTTCCAGTTCGATGTGGCGCCGGGCGTGGCGCTGAGCCAGGCGACGCATCTGATCGACGAAGCGGCGCGCCAGATCGGAATGCCCGATACGGTCTCGTTCAGCTATCAGGGCACGGCCGCGGCATTTCAGAGTTCGCTGCGCGGCCTCGGCATTCTGCTGATCATTGCGGTTCTGGTGATCTACCTGGTGCTTGGCATTCTGTACGAAAGCTTTATCCACCCGATTACGATTCTTTCCGGCTTGCCGGCCGCCGGTCTCGGCGCGCTGCTCACGCTTTTACTGTTCGGCGAAGACCTGAATCTGTATTCGTTCGTCGGCATTATTCTGCTACTGGGCATCGTGAAGAAGAACGCGATTATGATGATCGACTTCGCACTCGAGGCGCAGCGCAAGGAAGGCAAATCGCCGGAGGAAGCGATCTTTGAAGGCTGCTTGCGGCGATTCCGGCCCATCATGATGACCACCATGGCCGCGCTGCTCGGTACGTTGCCGATTGCCTTCGGCACCGGAGCCGGAGGCGAAGCGCGGCGTCCGCTCGGTATTGCGGTGGTTGGCGGGCTTATCGTATCGCAGCTTCTGACGCTCTACATCACGCCGGTGATTTATCTATACATGGACCGGTTGGTCACCCGTCGGCGAAAGGCGCGGCGGGCGGGCGAAACGGTTGCCGTCTGGCCTGGCGAAGAGAGTCTGGTCAAGCAGTAGCCCGGGCGCTCAACGCCTGTTTAAAGAATATTGATCGCGCGCGCGGCCAGAATCGCGATGCTTCCCAGCGAGACGCCGCTCTGAATCATCATCAACAGCTTTGCCCAGCGTGACAGCACCGGTACGTCGGTGGGCGAGAATGCGGTGCTGGTGTTGAAGGCGAGGAACAGATAATCGACGAAACCGGGCCTCCAGCCAAGCTCGGCGAGCGGTGAATCCGGTGGAAACGTCATTTGCGGGAATAAAAACGCGCCCTTGGTGTGCGCGCCGCGCAGTTCTCTACGCAAAGGGCCGCCCGCATCCAGCCGCCAATACCAGCAGGCGAAGACCAGAACGTTGCTGAACCACAGCGCCACGGCGGACCGCAGCAGCTCCGTTGGGTTTTCACGCTTATCCGGTAGACCTGCAATCAGTATGGCGAGCGACCAAATGACTGCGACGGTGATGATCACGTTCAGCAAGATCCCCAAAGCGAAGTAGATGGTATGAGATTGCGCGCGCCGCGCTGCAATGAGGGGAACCAGGAGGACCGCGATGGCGGCGGGAACGACCCAGCTCGGGCCCGGCGTCAGGCGCTCGGGCAGTGATAAATAAAGCGCCGCCAGCGCGACCAGCGCAACGATTGCCGGCCATCGCGGCTCAGCTCTTGGCTGCGTGCTTGAGCGTTTCTGCATTCGGGACGAGAGTGCGCACTGTTTTCGGAATCTGCCTGGGCGGTTCAGATCAGTGTACGACGGGTACAATTTCGAAGAGCATGCGATTGAAGATTGTGCAAGCTGGGGAAGCGGTGCTGCGACAGACCGCCAAGACATTATCGAGAGACGAAGTGCGAAGCCGTGAGATTCAGCAGCTCATCGAGTGGATGCGTGAAACCATGCACGATGCACCGGGCGTCGGGTTGGCCGCGCCTCAGGTCGGGCTCTCGCTCCAGCTCGCGGTCATCGAAGACAAGCCCGAGTACACGAAGGACGCCCGGCCCGAGTTTCTAAAAGAGCGCGAGCGAAAGCCGGTGCCCTTTCACGTGATCGTGAATCCGAAGATTGCGCCTGGTGAAGGCGGCAGCGCCGAGTTCTTCGAAGGATGCTTGAGCCTGGCGGGTTTCACGGCAGTGGTTCCGCGAATGCGCCGGGTAACGGTCGACTGTTTGGACCACGAGGGGGAACCGCGCGTCGTTCACGCCTCCGGCTGGTATGCCCGGATCCTGCAGCACGAGATCGATCATTTGCACGGCGCCATGTATGTAGACCGAATGTATCCGCGCACGTTGATGAGCGTGGAGAACTTCAACCGGTTCTGGAAGGACAAGCGAATGGCCGAAATTACGCAATCATTCGCCGTCAAGAGTTAGCTGAGCGGGGCGGTCGCCGGTGGTGGTGAAGTCTTTTAACTCGGGGTATTTCTCGACCAGCGATGAGGGAGCCTCTACTGGTTCGCCTTTGCGAATCGACGAGATCTCAAGTGCGTTCACTATGCCCTTACCCAAATAATGATTGTTGGTGATGACGTAAGTGTCTTCGGTCGTCTGCTCGACCATTTTGATGCGATCAAGCCATGGCTCAAGCTCAGAGACGGAATATAAGTAGTCATAACGTTCTCCAACGTGTTTGTTTTCGGTAAACCAGCTCTGGTAATTCCGGCCATGCAGCCGAATGTAGCCGGTCGCCGACGTTGCCAGAGCGGCCGGCTGCACGGAGCGCTTGAACAACGGTTGATCGATATTGCATAAACCGACATCGAGCTGTTCGAGTATGTCGAGCACGCCCGGTTCGCTCCAGCTTGCATGACGAACTTCAAGCACCAAGGGGTACTCCAGAAAGCGCGCCCTTAGCTGAGCGACATAGTCGCGGTTCTCCGGAGTGTTGCGGAAGGACCAGGGAAACTGGAGGAGCACGGCGCCGAGCCGGCCGGCTTCTAATAGCGGAGTAAGTCCGTCTTTGAACTCGCGTTCGTCGGCGGTGGTAGCGTTTCGGTCATGCGTGAAGCCGCGCCAGAGCTTGGCCGTGAAACGGAACTTCGGGTTTTGCGCCACACGGCCCAGCCAGGCGGCCGCAGTCTTGGCCGAGAGCGGCCGGTAAAACGTGACATTTATTTCGAGCGCGTCGAAGTATCGCGCCAGAAAGGACAACGCGTCGAAACCGCGAGGCTTGGGCAGCGGATAGACAATGCCCCACCAGTCTTTATACGACCAGCCGGCTGGACCGATGCGCGTCAATGCGTGGTTGCTTGCTCGTAATTGTAGGCAAGGCGAAACATCGTGGCCTCGTCGAAATGTTTTGCAAAGATCTGCAAACCGACCGGCAACCCTTCCCGCGATTCGCCGCAGGGGACGCTCATGGCCGGCACGCCTGATAAATCGGCGGTCAGCGTATAGACATCGGAAAGATACATGGCCAGCGGATCATCGACTTTCTCGCCAATGCGAAATGCCGGAAACGGGGACACCGGGGCGATAATGGCGTCAACGGTTTCGAATGCCTGACTGAAGTCGCGCGCGATCAATGCGCGGACCTGCTGGGCTTTCCGGTAGTAGGCATCATAGTAACCAGCGCTGAGCACGTATGTTCCCAGCATGATGCGCCGCTTGACTTCCGGCCCGAAGCCGCAGCCGCGTGTGTTGCGGTACATCTCGGTAAGCGTATCGCCGTGAACGCGCATGGTGTACCGAACGCCGTCGTAGCGGGCCAGGTTGGAACTGGCTTCCGCCGTAGCAACGATGTAATAACAGGAGAGCGCGTATTTTGTGTGCGGCAGACTGATCTCGCGCACTTCGCAGCCGAGCTTGCGGAGTTCTTCGACCGCCGCGTCAATCAAAGCGCCCGTGTCCGCACCGAGCCCATCGAAATATTCTTTCGGCAGACCCAACTTCAGGCCGCGCACTGACTCTCTCATGAGCGCGTGGTAATCATCTACGGGCGCGAAGGCGGAGGTCGCATCCAGATCGTCGCGTCCGGCAATCGTGCGCAATACGGTTGCGGTGTCTTCTACCGTGCGCCCAAAAGGTCCGATGTGATCGAGCGAGCTTGCAAATGCGGCGAGCCCATAGCGGGAGACGCGCCCATAGGTAGGCGTGACCCCGACGACTCCGCAAAAGCTCGCCGGTTGCCGAATGGAGCCGCCGGTATCGGAGCCCAGGCTGACAACGGCCGTGCCTTGCGCCACCGCGGCCGCGGAGCCGCCGCTTGAGCCGCCGGACACACGATCGAGCGCGCGCGGATTCCGCACTGGGCCGAACGCCGAATTTTCGTTCGAAGAACCCATGGCAAACTCGTCGCAATTGGTTTTGCCGATGATCACGGCGCCTTCGGCTTCCAGTCGAAATACGGCCGTTGCATCATAGGGCGGGATGTAAGTTTCAAGGATGCGCGAGCCGCATGTGGAGCGCAGATCCTTCGTCATGATGACGTCCTTCACTGCGAGCGGCACGCCCGCCAGCGCTCCCACGTATTCGCCCTTGGCAATCTGATCATCGACACGCGCCGCGGCCGCAAGCGCGCGCTCGGCTGAAAACGTCAGGAATGCGTTAGTGGCCGGATTCTCTCGTTCCGCAAAGGAAAGCGCAGCCTGGGCGAGTTCGGTCGCAGAGAAATCGTTGTGCAGCAGCCCTTCGCGAATGGCAGGTATGGTCAGCGAAGCTACTTCCGGCACCCCGCTCATCGTTCGATTACCTTCGGAACTTTGAAGTAGCCGGCGCCTTGTGCCGTGGCATTGGCGAGCGCGGCGCGATTCCCCAAACAAGTGTGCGGCACGTCTTCGCGCAAAGTAGCGATCTCGTCCGCCGCAAACACGACTTGCGCCATCGGTTCCACATCGGTGGTGTCGAGTTCATTCAACTGGTCGATATGCGTCAGAATCTGGCCCAGATCATGCGACATGCGATGCACTTCTTCTTGCGATAGCCGCAGATTCGCCAGCTCCGCTACATAACGAACTTCGTCCTCAGTCAACTTCATGATGTCAGGCGCTCGCCGCCTTCTTGCGCGACATTTTATAGATCTTCCTCAGCATTGGATCTTGAATGGCTTCCGCCTCTTGCTCGGGACCGCTGCTCTGCGGCGCGTCGGAATGAAGCGATTCAGCACGCTGGGGTTGGCGCCGTGGAATGGCAATTCGAAATTCTACGTCCTGAATGTCGTCACGTCCACTGAGCTTTCGGAGGCGCTCCACAATTTGGCGCGTCAACCCGTGCAATTGTCTTTGCCAGACTGCATCTTCGACTTCCACGACGAGTGTGGTTCGCACCAACCGTACATTCGCCGTGTGCGCGGCGATCGACTTTCCTACCGCGACCGGCCAGGCTGCACGTGCCAGTTCTTCATCGGTGAAAATCCGCCGGGAATGGGTACTCTTCTGAATCAGCCGCGCAGCACGTTCCATCTGTGTGCAGGAGTCAGAGTGACTCGGAGTTCCGAGTGTAGCACGGGAGTGTGGATTCAACCGACCGCGCCGAGCTCGGCTCGAATTGCATCCGCGATGCGCACCGTCCATTTCTCCACTTCCGCGTCTGACGCGGCTTCAATCATCACACGTGCCAGCGGCTCAGTGCCGGAGAAACGAACCACTACTCGTCCGCTTCCGGCAAACTCCCGCTCCGCGGCTTGGATCTCGGCTTGGACGGTCTCCAGTTCGCCGAGCGGCCGCCTATGCTTCACACGCACGTTCACCAGCTTTTGCGGAAATGTCTTTACCTCTCCGGCCAACGCGTCCAGCGTCTGACCCGAATCCCGAACAATCTCGAGCATGCGCAAAGCGGTCAGCAGACCGTCGCCCGTCGTCGCAAACTCGGAGAAGATGACGTGCCCCGATTGTTCGCCTCCCAGCACGGCGCCTCGTCGCAGCATCTCTTCGAGAACGTACTTGTCTCCTACCGGCGTCCGGAACATTTGAATCCCGCGGCTCTCGAGTGCTTTCTCGAGCCCCAGATTCGACATGATGGTTGCAATCACTGTATTGCCCATCAGCTTGCCATCCCGCTTCAAGGTGGAACCTGCCAGAAACAGGATCACGTCCCCGTCTACCAGCCGGCCGCTCCCGGACACGAAAAGTGCTCGGTCGGCATCGCCGTCGAAGGCGATGCCAAAATCTGCACTCGTTGCAAGAACGCGTTCGCGCACTCTTTCTAAATGCAACGACCCGCAATTCAGATTAATGTTGCGGCCATTAGGCGATGTGCAGATCCACTCCACTTGTGGGCCGATCTTCTTAAACAGGCGCGGCGCGATTTCTGTCGCGGCGCCATTCGCACAATCGACCACCAGGCGAAAAGGAAAAGGCCCGCTGACCGTATCGGCAAGGTAATCGGTGTACAGGCGATCCAGGCTCTCATCCACATAGAGCATCTTTGCAACCGGCTCTTGTCCCGTTGCCATCCACTCCGCCATCAGGCGCTCCAGCTCGGTTTCAACGTCGTCAGGCAGCTTGAACCCGGAATGGCTGATCACTTTTAGGCCATTGTCATGGTAGGGGTTGTGCGAGGCCGAAATCATCACGCCCGCAACGAACGGCCCCGTGCGCGTGCAATACGCAACCCCAGGGGTCGTAATGACTCCCGCAAACCGGGTGCCCACGCCCGCACGTTCAAGGCCTCCGGCAACCTGCGCCGCCAGCCACGGACCGCTCTCCCGCGTGTCCATTCCGATGAGCACCTCGGGCGATTCTTGATCCGAATGCCCAGCGGTATTCTGGCGCGCCCACTTTCCTAGTGCAACCCCGAGCGCGTGCGCGGTCGTTATATCCATCGGCGGCTCACCAGCGACGCCGCGGATTCCATCCGTTCCAAATAGCTGTCTCGACAAATCTGCTCCCAGAGGCGCGCCTCACCAGCGCGGGCATACAAGTTTCTTCAAAGTCTTATGGTATCTGCTGCGCCTTGCCTGCTCTCCATCTATTCCATCGGCTTTTTCAACCGTTGGGATTAGAATCGATAGTGGAATCGGGATGAACATATCGGTCAAGAGCGAATACGCGCTCAAGGCGGTATTCGACTTGGCTTCTCAATACCTGAGCGCTGCACAAGGCGCTTCCACCATGGCGCCTGTGAAAATTGCCGATATTGCGAAACGGCAAAAAATCCCGCAAAAATTCCTCGAGTTGATTCTGGCCGGTTTAAAGCAGAACGGATTTGTGGATTCTCGCCGTGGCGCCGAGGGCGGTTACTTGCTCGCCCGCCCACCCGATTCCATTACCGTCGGCGAGGTGCTTCGCGCCGTCGAAAATGTAAAAGGAAACTCACGTACCAACTCCGGCGATCCATTCGCCGACATCTGGAGCCGAGTCGATTCCGCCGTCTCCGACGTTTTGGATCAGACGACGTTCGCGGTACTGGCTCGAGACTGGCAGGAAAAACGCACACAGTACGTCCCTACCTGGGACATTTAGAGAGGATCTCTTGATCTATCCAGATAATTCATTCAGCATCGGACGCACCCCTTTGGTAAAGCTGAATCGCGTTGTAGATGGCGCGAAGGCGACCGTTCTCGCGAAGATTGAAGGCCGAAATCCATCCTTTTCCGTGAAGTGCCGTATCGGCGCTTCCATGATCTGGGACGCGGAAGAACGCGGCATCCTGAAGCCGGGTATGGAAATTGTAGAGGCTACTAGTGGAAATACTGGCATCGCGCTTGCCTTCGTGGGCGCCGCACGCGGGTTCCGCGTCACGCTCATGATGCCGGAGACCATGAGCCTCGAACGCCGTAAGGTTTTAAAAGTTCTAGGCGCCAACCTGATCCTGACCGAAGGGGCTAAAGGTATGAAGGGTGCATTGGCCGCAGCCGAAGAAATCCGTGTGACCGATCCAGACCATTACTACATTCCCCAGCAGTTTAAGAACCCCGCGAACCCACGCATCCATTTCGAAACGACCGGCCCGGAGATTTGGGAAGATACGCAGGGGACTATAGACGTGCTGATTTCAGGCGTCGGAACGGGCGGCACCATCACCGGCGTTTCCCGCTATATCAAAGGAGAGAAAAGACATCCGCTTCTCTCGGTGGCCGTGGAGCCAAGCCATAGCCCCGTCATTACGCAAACCCTCCAGCACCAGGAACTCAAACCGGGGCCGCACAAAATCCAAGGCCTAGGTGCCGGTTTCGTGCCCGATACCCTAGACCTGTCGGTAGTAGACAGGGTGGAGCAGGTAACGAACGAAGAATCCATTGAAATGGCCCGGCGACTGGCGATGGAAGAAGGTCTGCTGAGCGGCATCTCCTGCGGCGCGGCGGCGGTGGCTGCCATTCGCGTGGCGAAGGAACCGGAAATGGCAGGAAAGACCATCGTGGTCGTCCTACCCGATGCGGGGGAACGGTACCTGAGTTCGCCGCTATTTGAGGGTATGTTCGAATAACTCTTTCGGAAAAAAGTTAAGGCGGCGTAACCTTGCCCCGGGGGTCGAACGTTGTATAGGTACATCCCCGTAACGACGCGGGCGCTTTACCCCAAACCCGAAACCCCCAAGCGCCCGCACCCCTCTTACGAACCAGGTATTCACACCATCGTGCGTAACTGATATCGATTAGCGGTTGGCATGGATCGCCGGATACTTTTATGTGTCGCGGGTTGCGGTCATTAAGAAGCGCAGCCAGCTCTCAAGGCCCGTGCCGGTCTTTGCAGAAGCTTCAAAGATGCGCATACCCGGCCTAACAGCTTCAATATTGCGGTAAGCGGCGTCCCGATCGAACTCCACTGCGTCGGCCAAGTCAATCTTCGTGATGATTGCCACGTCCGCGCTATTAAATATGGTGGGGTATTTCAGCGGCTTGTCCTCGCCCTCGGTCACTGAAAGAAGAACCAGCCGAAGTTCCTCACCGAGATCATAGGATGCCGGGCAGACCAGATTGCCGACATTTTCGATAAACAGGAAATCGAGATCTGAGAGGTTCCAGCCCTCTAGCGCGCGCTCGACCATAGCCGCTTCCAGGTGACATAACGTCCCCGTAGTGATTTGTTTCACGGGCGCTTGGCTGCGGGCAAGACGTGCGGCGTCGTTATCGGTAGCAAGGTCGCCGACCAGGGCCGCGGGCCGATATTGCTGCTTCAAGAGAGTCAGCGTTTTCTCGAGAAAGGCTGTCTTGCCGGCTCCGGGACTGGAGACAAGGCTCACGACAAAGAGGCCGGCATCCTGGAAGCGCTGCCGTAACGCGCGGGCGATCTCGTCGTTGCGCTTTAGAACATTTTGGCGAACTTCGACGATGCGCGGTGTGCTGGTCATTGAGCAAGCTCCAACGCCGAAACCTGTAGTTCACGCCCGCGGATAACGTCCGGCGCGATACTCCCGCATGCGCTGCAGCAGAACCATTGCGGGCCCGCTACGGGCCGTTCCGCATTGCACTGTACACAATACACAGCAGCCGGAATCTCTTCGATCATAAGCTGGCAATGGGGGAAGGCGCTCTGCTCGGCTGCGAGTTGGAAAGCCGAGACCAGCGCTTCTTTCACCACGCCGGAGAGCGCGCCCAGCTTTAGATGAATGATTTCCACCGGAGCGCTGCCGCGTTGTTCCGATTCTTCTTCAGCGATTTCGAGAATATTCAGCGCGATAGAGAGTTCATGCATGCAATTGCGGCTTGGCCGAGGCTGATGCCGCCGTCATTCGGCGGAACGGCGGAGTTGGTCCAGATATGGATGGGTTCTGAGGAAACAGCCGATTTGACATGACCGAGCAGCAGCTCATTCTGGAAGACGCCGCCTGAGAGCACAACCGTGTCAATGGCATTTTCCTCGCAAAGTATCATGGCCGCACGGCAAAGTCCCGCGGCGATGCTGCGGTGAAAGGCGCGCGCGATTTCGCCCGGAGCGCGGGCGCGAAGCCGGTCCCGAATCACGCATTCAAGCAGAGGTACAAAATCCAGCTCTTTATTGGTGAGCGGCAAAGGATATATATCGTCTTCGGAAGACGCCCGGGCGATGTGCTCGAGCCACATGGCGGCTTGCCCTTCGAACGTGGTCTCCCGCGTGAAACCCAGGAGAGCGGCAACGGTATCGAAGAGGCGACCTATGGAAGTCGTTTCAAACGTGCGCAGCCGGCTTTTGAGCAGTTGCGCGGAGTGATGATAGCGGGCAGGGAAGTGAAAGGGTGGGGCGGCCACATCGGGAAGCGTCTGGAGCTGAGCGAGAAATCCTGCGGCGCATTGCACGGGATAGCGCGCGGCTGCATCCCCTCCGGGAAGGCTTGCCGGGCGCAGATGCAAAACGCGCTGAAGACCTTCGGCCAAACTGCCGACGAAGAATTCGCCGCCCCAGATCGTGCCGTCATCGCCATAGCCGGTACCATCGAAGCTGACGCCAACCACCCGCACGTCCCAGGCTTGACGCTCCGCGAGTACGGAAGCGATGTGTGCCCGGTGATGCTGCACCGCAACTTTATTCGAAGAACGAAGATCAACGGCATGTGCCGTCGAGGCATATTGCGGGTGAGCATCGTGCGCGATCAGGAGGTCATCGCAATCGACATCGTACATGCCGGTCAGATCCGCAATGGTTTGCTGGTGCGATTTCAATGCTTCATAGTGGTTGAGATCGCCAACATGCTGGCTGACAAATGCCTGGCCATTGACAACCAGCGTGATGGAGTTCTTCAGGTCAGCGCCGACGGCCAGGATCGGACGCAGTGTCGGCAGCGTAGCGACCGCGCCTGGCGCATACCCGCGGGAGCGGCGCAGAATCATGGGACCGAACAAGCCGGCGCGAGCGACAGAATCATCTACACGCCGCGCAATCGGGCGCTCGCCCACCAGAAACGCATCGGCAATGCTGCCGAGCCTGTCGCGCGCATCCTCATCTTCATAAGCAATAGGTTCACTCGAGCGATTGGCACTGGTCATCACCAGAACCCGCGGCGCCCCGCCGGCGAACAATAGATGATGCAGCGGCGCGTAGGGCAGCATAACGCCGAGTTCGTGGTTCTCCGGCGCTACCTCGGGTAACTCCATCCGCGCGGGGGCGAGAACGATGGGACGTGCCGGCGAGCGGAGAAGTGTTTCGGCTTCGTCGGAGAGATCCACAAGTCCGCGTGCGGTCTCCGCGTTTTGTACCATGACCGCGAACGCTTTCTCCTTGCGAAATTTCCGTTCGCGCAGCGTGCGCACGCTCTCGGTCGCGAGCGCATCACAGGCAAGATGGTACCCGCCAATCCCTTTGATCGCAACAATCGCGCCGGCGTTGAGCAGCCGAACGGCTTCGTCGATACCGGGCTGGTAATGAGGTCCGCAATGTGGACACGCTACCGGTTGCGCATGGAATCGCCGATTGGACGGATCGTGATATTGAGCGGAGCACAAACCGTCGAGCGGCCAGCTTTTCATCGTGGTGTTCGCCCGGTCATACGGCAGTTTCTCGATCACGCTGTAACGCGGACCGCAGTTCGTGCAGTTGGTATAGGGGTAGAGATACCGCGCATCTGAGGGATCGAAAAGCTCGCGCAAGCAGTCCTCGCAGACCGGCAGATCGGGAGATATACGAACGGAGGGATGCCCGTTGCGGCGGCTTTCGACAATGGTGAAGTCGCGCAGGCCAACAGCTTGCGACGGCCGGACTTCAATGGCCGTGATTTGCGCGGCCGGCGGCGGTTGCGCGGCCAGATCCACCAGAAACTCATTCAACGGGGCTTCGGAACCTTCTATATGAATGCTTACCCCGTCGGCCACGTTCGAAACCCAGCCTGCGAGCGAACGTGCGCAGGCGAGACGAAACACAAACGGACGGAACCCGACGCCCTGCACAATGCCGCGCACGTGGATCGATCGCGCGGTCGTCATGCTTGCGCTCCCCTATGGTCCAATAGCTCCCGCAGCACGTGATAAGTAGAGGCTTGGACTTCCTGTATGCGCGGAATGTAATCGGAGCGCACAACCAAAGGATGGTCCGCCAGACCACGGCGTAGAATTTCGCCGCCGTCATAACCCAGCAGAGCGACCGTGAGCAGATTCCGTCTCCGCGCCTCTTCTAACGCCACAATGATATTGCGCGAACCGCCACTCGTCGAGATACCAATCGCGACATCCTCGGGCTGGGCTTGCGCGATCAGTTGACGCAAGAAGATTACTTCCGTTCCGACATCATTCGCGAGTGCAGTGATGTTGGCAGGCTCGAGAGACAGCGAAATCGCCGGGACCGTCCGATAGCCGGGCGGCGGAAGAATACAGTCGAGTGCGAAATCGTTCGCATCGGTCGCCGAGCCGCCGTTGCCAAACAGAATCAGCTTGCCTCCCCGGAGGACGCGGTCGCTCATGGCCAGTGCGGCTGCCGCAATCTGTTCACTATGCTCGTTCGTGACTTGCGTGCGCAGGTCCGCGTCTTCAGCGGCTTTGAGCTGAATCGATGCGGCGACTTCTTCGATCACCGCGGAGTCTTCCTGCTTTTCCTGCCCAAGAAACGGATACAGAAAACCGGCCGCTCCCACGTCATGGCCGAGTTCTCGCCGCTCGAAAAACACGTGCACCGTTTCCCATAACGTGTGATAAAGAATCTCGACCAGCTCCTGGTGCAGGAACGGATTGGGCGTCACGGCTTGGAGAGCATAGGAGGCGCGCGCACCAGGAAGCGCCAGAGTCATACAGCCGCGAGCCTGTGCCGTGTCGAGCGCAGCTTGCACCTCCGCATCGCCTTCGGGCGGGCCGAACCCCATGACGATGTCTTCCGGCTGTGCGAGGGCATCCACCCATGGACGAAACGCCATCGAGAGATCCAGCGCCGGCAGCGCGCGCTTGCCGACAATGACCGGGTGAACGAATTCTACCGATACGTGCTGGGCATCCGTTGCGCAGGGTCCGCGGCCAAACGCCAGCAAACGGCCTCCGCGCAGAAACCGATCCGACATCTGCTGGCAAGTCAGCGCGAGCCGATGAGCTTCGCGTGCGAAGAAAGCGCCAAACAACTGGTTGCGCTCGGCAAAAGCATGTTCGATCCTGCTCGCAAAGGGAATGCGGCTGGCAAGCATATCAGCAGATGCGGGGCAACGGATCACCAACCAGCATATCGATGATACGCGTGCCTCCATAAGACGCACAGCCGAGCACGGCAGCCACCGGCTGTTCGCGGATTTCGCCAACGATTGCCGCCTCGTGGCCGCCCGGCGTAGCGCGCAGAGAGGCCAGAGCCGCCTCGGCGTACTCGGCCGCAACGACAGCCACAAATTGTCCTTCGTTGGCAATATGCAATGGATCCAGGCCCAGCAATTCGCAAGCGCCGCGCACTGCATCGCGAACCGGGATCGAATCCTCGAGCAAGAACACACCGATACCGGCGTCATGCGCCAGCTCATTGAGCGAAGTCGCCAACCCACCGCGCGTCGGATCGCGCATCCAGCGAATACCCGGCGCGGCCGCGCGAACCACAGCCTCGACCAGCGGTAGTACGGAACGCGTATCCGAACACAGTTCGGCTTGCAGATCGAGTTCGCCGCGGGCAAGCAGAATCGTGATGCCGTGATCGCCGATCGGCCCGCTGAGCAGAATCTTGTCTCCGGGACGCACCGACGCCGCCGACAGGTTCACGCCGGGTATGGGGCGCCCGATTCCGGCGGTCGTGATATACATGCGATCGGCCTTGCCGTTTTCGACCACCTTGGTGTCGCCGCCTGAAATGATGACGCCGGCATTCGCCGCTGCCTTCGCCATCGCGCGAACCTCGGCTTCCAGAATTTCCGTCGCCAGGCCGGCTTCGAGCACAAATGTCGTCACCAGTACTTCGGCTCGCGCACCCGCTACCGCCAAATCGTTGACCGTGCCGTTGACGGCCAGCTCGCCTATGGATCCTCCCGGGAAACGCAGCGGCTTCACAACGAAGCTGTCGGTCGTGATCGCGATCCGCGTGCCGTTGATGTGGATGTGTGCGGCGTCGCCGAGAGGCTCGGTCAAAGCAGGCAGCAGCAGCGGCGCGAACAGGCCCTCGATCAAGCGCCGGCTGGCCTTTCCGCCCGCTCCGTGCGCCATCTCAATCTGCATGTCTCGGAAGCGGATCTTGGGCGGTTCAGCGCTCATGTAGGATGCTCGTCAAACCGCGACGGAAACTTGTGTCAAGGCCTCGCGCTTGCGGTGTTCGTAGTTATAGTAAGCCGCGCAGGAGCCTTCAGAAGAAACCATCAAAGCCCCCACCGGGCTTTCCGGCGTGCATTCCTTCCCGAACAGCTTGCACTGTACCGGCTTGAGAACGCCTTTCAACACTTCGCCGCACTGCGCGGCTTTGGGGTCCGTCACGCGAACGCCAGGCACCGCAAACCGTTGCTCGGCATCCCAGGCGGCATAGGCTTCGCGGATGCGCAGAGCCGATTGCGAAATAAAGCCCATGCCCCGCCATTCGAAATAGTGCCGCAGGTCGAAGGTTTCGGCCATGGCCTTCAGGGCGGCGCGATTACCTTCCCACGGAACCACTCGCTTGTACTGGTTCTCGACCTTTGCCTCTCCCGCGTTGAGTTGTTCGAGGATCATGACGATACCTTGCAGAATGTCGAGCGGCTCGAAGCCGGAGACCACGATCGGCTTGTGCTCATTGCGTGCGATCCATTCATATGGCCGGCAACCGATCACGGTAGAAACATGCCCTGGACCGATGAATGCGTCGATGCGCATGTCGGGCGAATCCAGAATGGCGCGGATGGCCGGAATGATGGTGACATGGTTACAGAACACCGAGAAATTGCGAACATTCCCCGCTTTGGCGCGCATGAGCGTGAGGGCCGTAGAGGGCGCGGTGGTTTCAAACCCGATCGCGAAAAACATCACGTGACGATCCGGATTTTTCTGCGCCAGCTTCAGCGCGTCGGACGGCGAATAGACGATACGAATGTCCATGCCGCGCGCCTTGTGCTGCAGCGGACTGCCGTGCCGCCCGGGCACGCGCATCATATCTCCAAATGCGGTGAAGATGACGTTGGAATCTTGCGCCATCGAGAGGCCATCGTCGATGCGGCCCATGGGAAGCACGCACACGGGGCAGCCGGGGCCATGAATTAACTCGATATTGTCCGGAAGAAGGTCCTTCAATCCGAAGCGATAGATGGCGTGCGTGTGACCGCCGCACACTTCCATGAAGCGGTAATGGCGGCGAGGATCGGCAAGCCGCCGAATCTCCGCCGCGGTCTTCGAAATGATGGCAGGTTCCCGGAACTCATCTACGAATTTCATGGCGTTTTCTCTCGATACACGCTGCCGCCCATCACGGATCGAAGGCGGCGTGCGATTCCTCCAGGCCGTAGCCCGTCACTTCTTCCAGCACCGATTCCTGTTCGCCGAGTAGAGTGAGGGTTCTTATCTGATCGAGCGCCTGCTCTTCGCTGATCTTGCTCATCGCGAAGCCCACGTGAACCAGGACCCAGTCGCCGATGCAAAGACATTCTTCCGTCAGCAAGCCGGTATCGATGTGCCGCCTTACGCCTGCCACTTCCACCAGCGCGCGATTCTGATCTTCGGACGAAAACTCTACGATCTTTGCAGGAATCGCCAGGCACATTTCAGGAGCCCTCCACAGTCAGAATACGCCTGTTCGATTCTTCCGGGTGCTCGGGCTGCTTGCGCGCCACAATGTCGAACAGGCATTTCATTTCGTCTCTCAACCGGAGTGTTCCGCGGGCCAACGCAGCAGGCTTGATCTTGTACGTTGAAGGAAGCAGCACCAGCTCGCCGCGCGCGAAGAGTGTGTCGCCCGCAACAACCACTTGCGCCGCCACGGCCTCGCTCGCCGTGACCCCATGCAGCGAGATTTCCGCCAGCAGGTTAATCCAGTACTGCCCGTTTCCGGCCTTGCTGGCCGAAACTTTCGAGGTGCTGAACACAATCTCGGGATATTTATGTGCCTCGAGAATTTCGCCGTGCATCGTTCGTTCGATTTGCCGGCGCTCTTCCTCACCGATCCCTTCTGTGACCGCCAGAGATGCGGTTCTGAATCTGATCTCAACGCAGGCGCGGTCGAGCGTTCCTGGAAGGAACCGTGCCTCGCCCGCCATTTCGCGAACGGTAAGTGTCGGGTTGGGAGCGGCGGTGGCCGCTGCGCTTGCAAAAGGGCGCACAATTACTCTGCTCATGGCGGCGTCAATTGCATAGTGCTCAACTTCCATATGTCCCGAACGAGGTCTCGCCCGGTGTGAGAGCGTCCGCAACCGATCGCTCGACCAATCTGACCGCTTCGGGAACTGCTGCGGCGACAGCGGCGCTAAGACTCATCTCGCCTTCTTCACCGCCCAGTGTGGCCGGCTCGCACCCAATCAACAGAATGCGCTTCGAGATGGGCCCCATGGATTTCGCCAGGCGAATAACCGCCACGGGATTCATCGTATGGGCGTCGAGCGCGGCCGGTTGATTTGCTGTGACCGCTTCACTCGTATCCGGCTCGATGACATACACCGTTCCCGGCGCTTCCCCCCGCGGGCACGCGTCCACCAGGATCGTGAGATCGTCCGCCTCGAGCAGAGCATAGGCAAGGTCGTAACCGCGTATGCCGAAATCGCGAACCCGAACGTTTCCGGGAAACGCCCGGGTTGCAAGCTGCCGCGCCACTTCCACGCCGAATCCGTCATCGCCTAAGAAAATATTGCCGATACAAGCTACTAGAACTCGCGGAACGCTTGTATTTGTCGCGGGCGCGTGATCTCCGTGCGGCGCCGGCTCCACTTCTTCGGGTGTAAAGAAAAAGCGATGGCCCGGTTGCCGGAGCATGCCGAGATCTTTTCCGGGATCTTCTTCGAGGATCACTGCCAGATGCGTTTTCCCTTCGTAATCCTGCTCGATCGATTCGATGATGGCCGCTCGGCCGGAAAGCGCAAGGTCGAAGATGTCACCGCCAGGGCGAGGCCGAAGAATGACGCGATCGCCCTTCGCAACCGGCACTCCATGCACCGCCACCGACTCAACCGGCAGCTTCTCCTCAAGCAACTGCCATTCCCATTCATTCATCACGACTCCTGGTTCGAGCGCCGCAGGCCGCGAAGCGCGCCATGCATTTTCATCAACTGCTCCGGCGGCATGCATTCGGTACGTTCCAGAATCTGCCGCGCGCGCGGGTCTACCTGATCCATCTCCAATTTCTCTTCGTCGGTCAGCGTCATGATGCGAAGCGTGAGAATCTCATCGATCTCCGTTCCGTCAAATAACGCTCCGGCGCTCTCGGGTGCGATTTGCGGATAGTCGTAGAGAATGATCGGCGAGGACAGCATGGCGTCGCGCGCGCCTGCTTCCCCGGCTAGCACCGGCCACGTCCCGACGTTCTTGCATTGCGCGGCAGCCTCGCGAAGCGGCTCGGGTGGATCGAGTAAAGAGATAAACTCGCCCTCTTGCAATTCGAGAATGGTATGCGCGGAAACCAGCGACCGCATCAGCGCCATTTCCCGGCTGAGATCGCCTGCTACCAGCGCCGTATTGAAGACTCGGACGCGCACTCTATACAAATCGCCGCCAAGATTTTCCGCGTCCAACTCGATCGCTCCATCCAGCGGTTCACGGATCCGCACGATTTCACCATCCGCTTCGCAGCCAGCCGGACAAGAGAACGTGTGCAGCCTGCGCCGGGAAACAAGATCGCCAAACTCGACGAAGTGCGTGTCGATGTCGCGCTCGGTAGCTTCCTGCCAGACGGGCGCGGAGATGGACCGGCGTTCGATGAGATGCAGAAAACGCATTCGAACTCTTAACAGACAGCGCTCGCCGGCCGCTCGCGCCAGACATTCGGTCTGCATGCTCCAGGCATCGGAGCCGTGCTGGGCTTCGGCGAATGCGCGAGGATACAAGACTCCGAAATTCCAGCGCTGCCGGTTCTTGACCGCCGAAGCGCGATACGGGTATAGAATGTAGCCTTCGTATAGAACCGCGTTGGCAACATCCTCCACCAGTTTGGTATTCACTGCGCTACCGTTTCTTCCTGTGCGGCCAGCAAGCTGTCGAGCGTGTCTTCCCAAGTCGGAAACGAGCGCTGCAGCCGATATCGATAAAGCCGTTCGAACACATCGCGGCGCACCGAGAGCCAGGCGCTATTGGGGTAGTAGAGGTCCATCATCTCGCGCCAGGTTTGAACGGAAAAGCGGAAGCGCGCCTCCTTGTTCCAGGAAATGGGCGCAACCTGCAGCGCTCCTTGCGGGCCCACGTAGAACACAGTTCCACTGAACAGCAACAATAACGGGATCTCGCCCTCTTTCACGGCATGAAAATACTTGGTTGCGGCGACATTGAAATCAAACGTGCACGGCACGTGTAATTCCGCCGTGGTTGCGCCCGTGAAGGATGTAACCACGGTCGATGCGTGGCTCCAGAGAAACGCGCGCAACGTCTTGCCCCAGCGTTCCGGCGTTCCAAAGAGATCGACCAGTAATTCCTTTTCTTCGGCGCTGTAATGGCGCCGAGGCGCTTCTATCTGGATCTGCGCACGCAGATTCACTGTATGAATCGTTTCGGCCGGGGGGATATTCGAGATTTCGAGCTTCAATGCCATCAGCGGCTGCGCTGCCAAGGCGACCGGTTCGGCGCCGCTCACGCGAAAATTCAGGTCAGGCACGCGTAAACCCCACACCGGCCTGCATCTTCAGCTCGTCAAAGAACCGTCGAATCTGAATCCAGACCTCCTGCCCACCGGAAAGTCCACGCCAGTTTGCGCGAATCAGACCAACGAGTTGGTAGCACTTATCGACAGGCACGATGTAATATTCGGGCGCAGTGCGGGGCGCATCCAGACGGTTCACGAGAAGCGCCTCCACGTCAGGCTCCATGCTCCCAAGCACAGGATTATGGGACACGATCTCCTGCCAGGCATCGAGCGACAGCAAGGAATCGGTCGGCCCAGCCGGGCTGGGGTAGATAGCTAGGGTACACTCCTGCGAGCTGCTCTTCAGGAAAAACGCCATACCAATGGGAATCATCAGGCTCTCCCATTCCGCGTCAGTCATCTGGAAGTTTGTAAGGAACTGGACCCGGCGCGGAACGCGCTTGTACTTGGTTGGCGTTGGCGAGTGGAACAAAAGTGCGCAGGCATCGCAAGCGCAGAGTAGCTTGCGGGTAGAAGGTTCGATTAGATGCTGGTGTGCGGAAGAGAGTGCGAGGCCGCAGAGATCGCAGGCTTCCCTCGCATCGCGCTGTCGAACCAGGTTCTGTAACGACGTGAACGGGCTATACTGCATCTGCGCCATAACATATTTAGGGCAGCACGGCCGCGGGCCTCGACGCGCCATTCGCGGTCTGCAAACGGTCGAGCGGAACGAACGTAGACGCCGCCTTGTCGCCCGGCCCCTCTACCAGTATCTCGGCGGCATCTGGCGCGCTTGCCAGTAACGTCTCGCGGACCATGCTTTCCAGGTCGCGGATGGTTGATCCACAAGCGTGGCCGGTGGTTTCAATCTTCAGGCGCACGCGGAGCGGTTCGAGAGCCACGACATGGAGCGCGGCGCCTTTGCGCGCCACCGTCTGCCGTGCTTTCTCGATTCCGCGATTCGCACGTGTCTCGAAATCATCAGGGTGCAAATCATAAAGCACGAGAACGCTGCCGATTAGTTCGTCCGTTGCCAGCGACCGCAACAGAGCCGCTCCCGGTTCGCCCGCGCTCGAGACGATTTCAAGTATCCGGTCGATGGCCCCGGCATGCAGATCCATCACGGCCTGAACCAGATTCTTAGCGGTCGCGCGGAGGGCTGGATCGGCAGTGGACTCGATACTGCCGATCAGCCCTTCGATGCGCGCGATTTGGTCACGGAACTCCTGATTGTCCGTCATCAGGGCCTATTTCTGGTGACCAAACATCGGCGAGTGCGTCGTTTCGAGCACCTTGCCGTCTCCCAAGTACATGTGAACGCCGCACGGCAGGCAGGGATCGAAGCTGCGAACTGCTCGCATGATATCGATGCCTTTAAACTTATCGGGGCCGTTTTCTTCAAAAATAGGCGTGTTTTGCACGGCATCCTCATACGGTCCGGGCGTCCCATAGATGTCTCGGGGATTCGCATTCCATGGCGTCGGCGGATAGGGATGATAATTCGCGATTTTTCCCTCGCGAATTACGACATGGTGCGACAGCACCCCGCGAACCGCCTCATGGAAGCCGCAGCCGATCGCTTCCTCGGGCACCTTGAAATCCCTCCAGGTTTGCGTTTTGCCGGCATGCAGCTCTTTCATGGCCTTTTCTATAAAGTGCAAAGCTGCCGCCGCGGAATACGCCTGGAAATAGGTACGGGCGCGATCGCGTTCAATCGCATTGCTCCACTTTGGAATCTTCCATTCGAACTCCACCTCCGGAAGAGTGGCTGTCTTGGGAAGATAAATTTTGACGCTCTTACCGGTCGCCTTCACATAGCCGATATCGACCAACCCGGAGAGCGCAGTCGCCCAGAATCGGGCAATCGGTCCGCCGCCGGTATCGAGCGCCAGGTAATCGCCGGTCCGCTTGTCATACCAACGCGGCGACATGACCCAGGTGTAATTCCCTTTGAAGTCGCGCTTCTGCGGCCGTGGAATCGTCGTCTGGTTCCATGGATGGCGCTTGTCCACGGGATTGCCGAGCGGGTCCTCACGAACAAACGTCTCGCTGTTTTGCCAATCGTCGTAATAGGAACTGCCCAGCAGAATTCTGATATTCAGGTTGATGTCCACCAAGTCGTTGGTTACCAGCTCGCCATCCACCACCACGCCCGGCGTGACGTACATCGCCCGACCCCACTCGGACATGTTCTTGTACGTGTAGTCGCACACGTGCGGATTGTTCCACGATCCCCAGCAGCCAAGTAGAATGCGCCGCTGGCCTACTTTCTCGTAACCGGGGAGAGCGTCGTAGAAGAAATCGAACAGATCGTCGTGTAGCGGCACCACTTTCTTCATGAATTCGACATACTTCATCAGCCGGACCAGGTAGTCGGTAAACAGTTGAACCGTCGGGACAGTGCCAACGCCGCCCGGATACAGGGTCGAGGGGTGGACATGCCGTCCTTCCATCAGACAGAACATCTCGCGCGTCATGCGGCTCATCACCAAAGCTTCCCGGTAGAATTCACCGCTGAACGGATTTAGCGCGCGCATGATATCGGCAATCGTCTTAAAGCCGTGCAGGTTCGAATGCTCGGCGGGCGTTTGCTCGGCCTTGGCGAAAACGCTCGGGTTCGTCTCACGCACCATCTGCTCACAGAAATCCACGCCCACCAGGTTGTCCTGGAAAATGTTGTGGTCGAACATGTACTCGGCCGCTTCGCCGAGATTGGTGATCCATTCGCCCATGTCCGGCGGCCGAACGCCGAAAGCCATGTTTTGCGCATACACCGCGCAAGTTGCGTGATTGTCGCCGCAAATTCCGCAAATTCGGCTGGTGATGAAATGTGCGTCGCGCGGGTCCTTGCCTTTCATGAATATGCTGTAGCCGCGGAAAATCGACGACGTGCTGTAGCACTCGGCGACTTCGCGATTGTTGAAGTCGATTTTGGTGAAGATGCCGAGGCTGCCGACGATGCGGGTAATGGGATCCCAATTCATCTCCACCAAGTTGCGCGATTTTCTCTCGACGCCGGTTTCCGGTGCGGTCAATGTACTCATAAGTTCGCTCCTGTGCTGACGCTTGCTTTGCTCAATACGCTCTCGGGTGATAGCCGGTTGTGAGTTGTCGTCCCGGATGCCGCCACTTCGGTTCTTTATTTACGGTGTGATTCGTGATGGAGCGCAGGGCGCGTATCGCATGCCCGTATATGCCGATCGTTCCAGCCGATACGCGCGCCCCAGGGGGCTCGTCCATAAAGGGCATGAACTTGTCCGGAAATCCGGGCATCGTACAGCCGATGCAGATGCCGCCTACGTTGGGGCATCCGCCAATACCATCCATCCAGCCGCGCTTTGGCACATTGCAATTGACGACCGGCCCCCAACAGCCGAGCTTCACAATGCACTTGGGCGAGCCGTACTCGTCCGCAAAATCACCCTGCTCGTAGTAGCCGGCGCGATCGCATCCTTCGTGCACCGTCTTACCGAACAGCCACTCCGGCCGATTCTCTTGATCGAGCGGTATCATCGGCGCGAGTCCGGCTACCTGGTAGAGCAGATACAACAACGTCTCCATGAAGTTGTCGGGCTGCACCGGGCAGCCGGGCACATTTACAATCGGCAGGCCAGCCTTGGATTTCCAATTGCGCCCCAGGTAGTCCTGCAGCCCCATGCAGCCGGTCGGATTGCCAGCCATCGCATGGATGCCGCCGTTGGTGGCGCAGGTGCCGGCGCCCACCACTGCCAAAGCCTTCGGCGCCAGGCGATCGATCCATTCGTTCGTGGTGATTGGCTGGTTCGTCACCGGATCGGTCCCCATCGCGGCCCAATAGCCCTCCCGTTTGATGCTCTCGTTCGGAATGGAGCCTTCCATCACCAGCACGAACGGATCCAGCTTGCCCTCGGCGGCTTGATGCCAGTACTTCATAAAGTCGTCGCCGACTTCGTACGCCAGAACAGGATTGTGAAGATGAACTTTCGGAAGCCCCGGAATGGCGCCAAGCACAACATCTTCTATGCTTGGCAGCGTGGCTGCCGTGATGGAAACAGAATCTCCATCACAACTCAGCCCGGTGGTCATCCAAACGATGTGAATTTCAGGAACGGGAGAAGGCCGCTGCGTCGATCGGCCGTAAGGAATGTCTTCTGCCATGGGCGGTCACCTTTCCACAACACACTGGAACCGCATGCGACCGAACGTGGCGCTTGCATAACGCGCGTTACGGTTCCGCTACTTCTCCTATAAAGACAGATCGCGCATTTTATTCGAAGCGGGCGGCCCCGGTTTTTTTCGCGGTGAAAAACCCTTGTATCCTCATCAGGGATTCCCCGATATCATCGCGTGAAGAAGCCGGCGCTGCCGACCACTACGCCTACACCTGCCAATACCAGCCCCAAAACCCAATAGAAGCGCCGCTTGGTCAGGAACGTGACCGAAGTAATCACGAGTGCGGCTTCCAGACAAACGTCGGCGAAATCGAAATGGTCCGCCGCGTCCTCCTGGCGGGCAACTTCGGCTTCCAGGGCATCGGCTTTTTCTCTGAGTCGCTTTTGGTCTTCATCGCTTTGCGCGATCTTGCGCTCGTAGTTCTGTCTTACCTTGCTAGCCTCGGCAGGATCATTCAGCTGGACAACGGGTAAAAAGTCCAGCAGCGCATCATAACTGGTCCGGCCTGATGCTTTCGACTCGTAGTAAACCCATTGAGCAATGGTTTGATTTTGGGTATAAATAGTGCGGGAATGTGCCCGATGCCCGAGCAAGGAGATGGTGGCGAGTAATACCGCCAGCACCGACATACTGACGGAAACGGGCAGCAGGCTCGGATCGTCGTGTTGAGGGGAATGTCCTTGCATCCTTGTAGTATGCCGCCTCGGCACGCCCACAAGAAGCACTCGCGGTTACGCGATCAATTGCTTTCCCCTACCGCAGAGGCCGATTTGGTGTTTATCGCCCACTGCACCGCGT
>Ga0070737_10002312_pt1 | contig 23368 bp, 16 predicted proteins | sample Coa_R1_10_FD_66438 | JGI IMG/M metagenome (GOLD analysis project Ga0070737, IMG submission 66438) | Surface soil microbial communities from Centralia Pennsylvania, which are recovering from an underground coalmine fire - Coalmine... | ecosystem: Environmental > Terrestrial > Soil > Unclassified...
GAGGCTCGCCGTGAGGGTGATTCCGCGATGACCGTGCAGGCAGAGCAGGGTCCGATCCGTTCGACCTGGCAATTTGCTCCGCGCCTCGGCCCCGCTCCCGGTAGTGCGCAATCACCGCATGACCTGGGAAAGGCTGCCAGGGAAACCGTACACTCCGGCATTTAGCCGCCCGGCGTCCAATTCCTTGTCGATGCGCGCCGGTGCCCCGTGCCACGACCCTGTCATATTCATGTGCGCGTTCTGTACGTCGTAAATTCCGCCATAATAGTCGGCGGTTGAGATGAATGGCTCACCGTCATTCAGGCTGCTGATGCGCCAGTTGTACACGTTGAATTTCCACAGCCTGCCCGACACGTCGTAAGCCTCGTCGGCCAGGATATTATACGAGTCGGCGTTGATGTAAAAGACGCGGTGGGAATAACAATAACCGCCTAAGGAGGGCAAGGGTTTCGCGTCGATGACGTACACCGGCATTGGCTCCCATTTCGCATATTCCGGCTTCATGAAGCCGGGCAACGGATCGCCATGGGTGTACATTTCATTGATCGGAAATGTTTTGCCCTCCTTCGCGTTCAACTGGCGTACGTGGTCGACGGCGAGAATGGTCTTCTTGCCCAGGAGCTTGACGTCAAAGAAAGGTATCTGGAACTTTACCGGGAAGCTATCGTCGTTAATGAATTCGGTACCAAGGATCGGCGCGCAGTGGGCCGCATTGGAAAGGCGGATGGACCGCCTCAAGGAAGGCAGAAAGACATAGTTTTCCGGCAGCGTGTCCTGACGGTCCGGGAAGTTGACGACCTGGGTTGTGTATTTCGACTGTTCCGGATTCACAACCTCATACCGGTTCAACAGCCAATATCCTTTGGCAATCGGCAGATTCAACGGATATCCCAGGTCAGGGTCGCTCAAATGCATCACACGGTAAAAATAGGAGTTAAACAGGGTTGATGACTCGTTGCGATAACGATCTATGGAATGAGTATCGACCCATGACTCGTACGCATATGGTGAGAAGCGGTACAGCGCATCGTACGCTATCTCGACTCCGGCCATCGGCCCTGATGGTTTTGGAAAGGGAAGTCCTGCAACGTAGTTGGCGGCGAGCCATCCCCCGTGAGAGGAAGGTTCAAGTCTTACGCGGCCGGCGTACTGCTCGGTATGCTGAACGAAGATCTTCGGCATGGGCACCGGTACGTAGTTAGTCACAACCATGTTGAACTCGGTCCCGTCACCAAAATAAAAGGGCAGGGACTTCTGGTGAAAGGCCTGGTACCCGATCGTCAGGTATTTGCGGTAGATTTTCCAATTGGAATTGTTAATAACCGTGCCCGGGGCGGGGACATCCGAACCTGCTTCGGCAAGAGCCCTATAGGCCTCCTCGGTGTACGTAACATCCGCTTTGGCTGCATCCGGGAAAGCGGCCAGTAAAGCGAGCGCTGTCAATGCGACAGATAGCAGGCGGGCCACTGTCAGTTGCCGCGGGGATACCGCTGTGGCTTTCATGGTGTATAATTCCTCCGTTGCTCTTCGGTTAAAAACTTTCGCCAGGTCGGCGAAAAGGCGTCCGAGTGCTTCGAGGCCTTGCACATGCACGATAAGGCCGATGACGGGGCTTTACGGCGCGCGGCTTGCCTGTGTCGGGTGCCGTCGGGACACCGGAATGGGAAATGGAGTTCATTGGCTTCACCCAGACGGCATACGCCCGCTTAGTCCGGACGTGTTGCTTCTCGGATCTCCTCCTCGCAGATTCCCCAATCGCGTAAGACCTGTTCGGTGTGCTCGCCCGGCCTTACAGCGGGGCCTTGAATCGCACTTGGCGTGCGGCTGAAGCGCGGCGCAGGGGCCGGTTGGACCGCTCCGCCAAATTCAACGAAGGTTCCCCGACGGCGGTTGTGGGGATGGGCGGGCGCTTCAGCCATGCTTAGCACGGGGGCGAAACACGCATCGGTTCCCTCCAGCAATGCGCACCATTCCTCACGGGTTTTGCTCGCAAACAGCGCGCTCAGACGGCGCTTCATCTCAGGCCATCGTCGCCGATCGTCGTGAGCCGTCCGATCTTCTTCGTTCAGCCCGCACAGTTGACACAATTGCGCGTAAAACTTCGCCTCCAGCGCGCCGACACTCACATACTTGCCGTCGCGCGTTTCGTACACGTCGTAGAAGGGAGCCCCACTGTCGATAAGGTTGACGCCGTGTTCGTCGCTCCACGCGCCTGCCGCATAATTGGCATAGATTGCAGTCATCAGATAGGCAGCGCCATCCACCACGGCCGCATCGATGACCTGGCCCTTGCCCGACTTGTGAGCCTCAAGCAGGCCCGCGACGATACCAAGGGCAAGGAAGAGCGCGCCGCCGCCGAAATCTCCAACCAGATTAAGGGGCGGAACCGGTGGCTGTCCGGCGCGTCCGATCGCGTGCAACGCGCCGCTGAGAGCAATGTAGTTGATATCGTGGCCGGCGGCGCGCGCCAGCGGGCCCTCCTGCCCCCAGCCCGTCATCCGTCCATAGATCAGCCGGGGATTGCGCGCCAGACATTCCTCGGGACCCAACCCCAGGCGTTCCATGACACCGGGCCGAAACCCTTCAACAAGCGCGTCGGCCTTCTCCACCAGCCGCATGACCACAACTCGCGCTGCAGGCCGCTTGAGGTCGAGCGCTACTGACCGGCGGCCTCTCCTGAGAAAGTTGAATCTGGCGGGCAGGCCGCCCTCGGCGGCCGGATTGTCCAGGCGAATCACCTCCGCGCCCAGGTCGGAAAGCAGCATCGCGCACATCGGCGCAGGCCCGATGCCCGAGAACTCCAAGATACGATACCCGCGCAGAACTCCCATTAGCGTGGACCCTTTACGCAGTGCTGTTATCGCGCTGGTAGATATTTCGCGAACCACGCCCGGGTATGCTCCATCACCTGCGAGAAACCCGGCTCACGATACATATCGTCGTGGGTCAGTCCGTTGAGGATTACCAACTGCTTGGGCTCACGCGCCTTGGCAAGAAAGCTCGTTCCCTCGAACTGGGAAACCAGTTTGTCGGCGTCGGAGAACAGCCACATTATGGCCCGCGGCGCAATCTGATGAACAACCGATTCCGGCTTAAACCGCATGACGTCCGCCAGCGATTCAAAAGTAAATTCCGGGCGCCAGGTCGAATACAGCTGCTTTTGCTCCTCGATCACCCTGGCCATCTCCGGATCGCGGCCCATGAATTTACTCACGTCGGCGTACGTCGGCTTTCCCGTCAGGATAAACTCCGTGCGCGCACGTTTGACCCTCTCAAGAAACCTCTCAAAGCCGGTACCGAGGCGGAACTGGCGCTCGCAGTCCGCTGGGCCTCCGATTCCAACCGTGCACTTAATCCGGTCATCAATTCCCGCCACGTAGCTTACGTTGCCGCATCCCCAACTATGCCCATAAAGTCCGATGCGCTCCGGATCGACCTCCGGCCGATGCTGCAGGAACGTAACGGCACTCTGGATATCCGCCACCTGGTCCTGAGGAATCAACCGTGAGCGCGGCTCCCCACCGCTCTCGCCAAAGTAACGATAGTCGAAGCGGAGGGTCACATAACCGCGTCTGCGCATGTATTCAGCATTCGCGGGAATGTGAATTTCTTTTACGCTGATGAAGCCGCAGCAAAACACAATACCGGCGCGCTTTTCGCCCTGCCGATAATCGTCCGGAATTCCAATCACCCCCGCTATTGGAACTCCTGCGCTAAAGAAACACACCTTCTGCTCCATATCTCGTTATTCCCAATCGACTGTGCGGACTGGCTAATATGCCTCAGACAGCAGGCTCTGGCATGCCTGGTATCTAGATGATGACCCCTTGCTCCTTAAGCTTGCCTATCCGTTCCCAATCGAAACCCAGTTCCAGAAGAACTTCTTCCGTGTGCTCACCAGTTTCTGGCGCGGCTGACGACACAGACCACTGCGTCTCGCTAAAATCCACCGGCTGCGCTACGACCTCGATGGTGCGGTCGGACAGCTCTATCTGGGCAAACGCTCTGCCGGCGCGCAGCTGCGGGTCTTGTATCACCTCGGCTATGCTCTGCACGGGCGTCCACCATACGTCCTCCCGGTCGAATAGCGGGCGCCACTCTTCGAGAGTCCTGGTTGCGAATATTTCGTCGAGCAGCCTTACGGTTTCGGCCGAGTTCACCCTTCTCCGTGCCATATCGGCCAGCCGCGGATCGCGCTCAAGCTCCGGACGGTCAATCGCGCGGCACAACTTGGGCCATAAACGGTCGCCCTGAAGGCCGAGCAAATAGAACCACCGTCCGTTCTTGTCGCGATAGCAATTGATGAGAGGATTGGGAAAGCGTTCACGTTCTTCAATCGCCCGAGCTGGCTGACCGAGCAAAGTGCGGTTGATGGCGGAGCTTATGCAATAGGCACCGGTGCGCAGAAGGGAAGTGGACACCATTTGCCCGCGCCCGGTCTGTCCGCGGCTGACCAACGCTCCGCAAATACCCGCCACGGCACTCAGCGCGGCATAGAAGTCGCCGAACGCGCCGCATCGCATCAGCGGTTCGGCATTGTCCCCAAGCACTGCCGGGCCCACGCCGGCTCGGCCCCAGAATACCCCGAGATCATAGGCGGCCCGGTCGCGGTCAGGCCCTTCACAGCCATAGCCCGTTACCAGGCAGTACACGAGCCCGGGATTAATTTGGCCCAACCGGCCGTAATCCATCTCCAGGCGCTCGAGCGCCGCAACGCGCATATTGGTGATGAACACATCCACGGACGCAGCGAGCCGATGACAGATCGCCCTGCCCTCGGCGCTCTTCAGGTTGACGGCGATGGAGCGTTTACCACGATTGCACGCGTGAAGCAGCGGATTGAGTCCTCCCGCGTCAAGACCGACGTCCTGAATAAGGCCGCGGACGGGATCACCCTCGGGAGGCTCCAGCTTGATTACCTCAGCGCCCCAGTCGGCGAGGATTGCGGCGGCCATCGGGCCCGCCGCGTTCATACCCATTTCCAGAACGCGAATACCCTTTAAAACTCCGCCGTCAGGTCTCTCCGTGTTCATCGATTCCACCAGTCACAATGCTCTTCCGCCTTACGCACAGCGAATTGCCGGCAGGCGCCGCACCCTCTTACCAAAGCTTCCGTCCGCCATCGATTACTAACACCTGTCCTGTCATTTTCGCGGACTCGTCAGAGGCCAAATATACCGCCGTAGCGCCAAGCTCTTCGGGTTCGATGGTGCAATCAAGAACCGACGATTTCTTCAACGCCTCGATTGTTTCCCTCGGCACGAGTCTCTTGGTGGCTTCGGACATGACGACCCCGGGGGCAATAGCATTGACTCTTATATTGTACGGTCCGTAGTCGCCCGCCATTGCATGGGTAAGGTAGACAACCGCTGCCTTCGAGATCCCGTAGTAGTAGGCGCGACGCACTACCTCATTGGGTATTTCGCCCTCCGCGCCAATCGCCCGGCCCTGCGTCTTCTGGCGCAACCCCGGCCAGGCCGCAATCGATGAGATATGTATGATCGATCCGCACCGGCGCCGCATCATGTAGGGCACCACCGCCCAGGTGCTCAGCAGTACGCCGAACACGTTGACCCGCATTACCTTCTGTCCATATTCGACATCTGCGTTGCCGAGTTCGATTTCGTTGTACAGCGCTGCGTTGTTAACCAGCACGTCGATTTTGCCGAACCGCTCAGCGACGGCGCTGGCCGCTGCGGCAATTCCGGCATCGTTGGTAACGTCGACTGGGATGGCCATGACTTCATGGCCGGCTGCCAACAGTTCGCGTTGGGCCGACTCGGCCTGTGTGGCGCTGATGTCGAAAATCGCAACCCCGGCCCCCTCGCGTGCGAATCGCTTCGCGTATTCGAAGCCGATCCCCGAGGCTCCGCCCGTGACTATTGCGACCTTGCCGGCCAGCCTCATTGCTCAATTCCGTAAAGGCGCATCGCATTGATGCCCATCAGCTGGGCGATGGTGGACTCGTCTGCGCCGGCGGCACGAAGGGCGTCGGCGCCTTCTTCCGGAGTGGCAGCGTCGTGATGGGGATGGCGCGAACCCCAGCAGCACTTGGCCCTGAGCACAGAATTGCGCGCCACTGTCGACGCTTCCCAGGAATAAAATGTAACCGCGGCTGCGCTTGAGCTGAACACTTCTTCGCTCTTTAGTGTAATGCCGTCAAACGAATAATGAGTCAGGTAGGTCTCGCATTTTTCCAGCGCAAGGTAGAGCAAGGGAGCGCCGCCGTGGATGAAAGCAACCTTTAGCCTTGGGTAATCTTCCAGATGGCCGCAAAACAACAACGCGGTCAATGCAATTGCGTTGTCTCCGTCGCAGGCGACCGCTTCCGCCACGTTATGGCCGATTTCGAGATTCGCGGCCACGCGTTCCACAAACGCACCAAGTGATGTCCATTCGGGATTGGTGTGGCCGGCCGAGGGATGGAGGCAGGCGACCAGCCCGTTTCGCTCCAGCTCCTCCCACAGGGGCCGGTATTTCAAATGGGTTGGAAAGTCACTTTCATGGATGAAGGCCGGCCGGATAAAGCATCCCTTGAAGCCCCGCGACGCGGCGCGGCGCAACTCCGCCAGCGCATAGCTTACGTCCTGCATCGGAAGAACAGCGATCGGATAAAGACGGTTGCGATCTTCGCCGCACCAATCATATAGCCAGTCGTTGTAAGCCCGGCTCAGAACACGGGCCAGCTCGGGGTTGTCGACCACAGGAAAGTATTCCGCGAAGAGGGTTGGGAAAATTATCGCCTTTTCGATCCCCATCGCATCCATATCCCGCAGCTTGGCGGCAGCATCGGAGGCGGCAGGATTGATTGGATGGTAAATCGACGGATCCAAGGCGCCGATCTCATCCGCGGTCATGCCGGGGCGCCATATAGCCCACCGATTGAGCCTGCTTGAACCTGGAAGCCGCGCGGCCCGTCCGTTGAGAATTGCGGTGCTCAGCCCCTCCTCGTCGGTACGGAAGTAGAAAGCCGTACGCGCCAGGGCCCGGTACTCGGACTCGACGTAACGGTCCCAGACCTCGGCGGGTTCAAACACGTGACTGTCTGCGTCAACGATACGATACCCGACCTTTGCCATACTAGTTGCCACCTTTGTCTTCAGATGCCGGGGCTGAAGCCAGCCGCCGCGGATGCGATTCTCGGTCCCACCACGCTGCGAATGAGGCATCCTCCCTAGGGAACCATTCGGGACGCTCGAGCTGGGCCGGCTCGTGAGTTGTGAACAGCTTGCCCTCAATGCCGTATAAGCGGCGCGCGTTACCGCCAAGCAATTTCTCCTGAACGGCAGCCGGTACGCCCTCGGCGCGCATGTGTCGTATAGCCTCCCAAGCCTCGGCGGCGTCGACGTGATAGGCATCGGAGGACCACACGCCGATGTTCTCAAACTGTTCACACTGCCGGTACACGGCGCCTTCATCACTTTCAAAGGCGATTATGCATTGTGCATAGAAGGCTTCACTGGGCAGCCGCGACGCGGGCGTCCGCCGTTCTCGGGCGTAGAGCTTGAAGAGACGGTCCAGATGCTCGAGCAGGGACGGCAGCCAGGTTGCGTTCGATTCAAAAATCGCCATTTTCAAACGCGGATAACGGTCCAGCAGTCCGCTCAGGAGCACCTGGCTCAGCCACGTCATGGACTCGAGCACGAAACTGAAGGTGGAGCTGATTACGTTGGTCCCACTGCCACGGCCGGCGCGCTCCACGTAATCTCCCGGTGAGAAGGCAGTAGGGCCCGGATCGATGCCAAGGGCAAGCGGGGCAGGAAAAGTATGCATTCCCAGCACAACTCCGGCCTCCTCGATCGTGCGCAGCAGTGGATCGAGCAGAACGCCGAAGGGACCTGCACCGTGCGATCGCTCGCGTGGCGGCAATATGCGATTGGGATAGGCGCCGTTGGCGTCCAACGGCCGCACCAGCACCACCCGAAATCCCATCTTGGCGACCCGTTGGGTCTCCTTGACGGCGAATTCGGCGTTTTGCAGCGGCAGGAGCGCCGCGGGAAACAGGCGTTCCGGAACCGCGCGGCACCAGTCATGAACCCAGTTGTTATATGCCCGCGCCAGTCCGTAGGCGCCCACGGCGTCGCGGATGAAGGGGAATGCGTTGACCAGCATGGTTGGAATGATCAGCACCTGGTCGATCCCCATCAGGTCCAGATCTCTAACCCGCGCGTGGGGATCATAGGCGCCTTTGTGATCGAGGTATTCCACCTGCTGGGGATCAAGCGTTCGGAGCCGCAGGTAGCGCTGAATGCGTTGATTGACGCCTGGACCACGCAATGCGATCGGATTGATACGGGCGGCAGCTTTGAAGGAATGCCCGCCTTCGACAGTCAGCTGCCCATTGAGGAGCGCCGAACCTCCACCAGGGTTCCAATATGATTGCTTAACCCGTTCGCGATACTCGGGTTCAACATACTCTGTCCATATCTCGACCGGATCGTTAATGTGCGCGTCGCAGTCGAATACTGGAAAAGTCTTCTCTATCGGCCGGTCAGCCTCTGTGCTCTTCATTGGTTACCTCTGACACATGGCGCGGCAAGCCAACTGTCGGCGAGTTTTGCCAGCGGCAAGTCAAACTCATGTGATTGTGATCCCCGCCTCCACGATTGGCACTGCGGTCAGGCTAGTGAGCGCGCGATCCATGGCCGCCTCGAAACGAGGATATTCCTGGCCGCAGCCGGAAAGCTCCAGGGCACCGCGCAAAGGCTGAAGCAAGCGCCCGTTTATCTCCACGTCCGAATGCAGCATTTGCACCCTGTCTGGTGCCTCGCGGCTGCACAGCCGCCTGCGCGCCGCTTCCACAGCATCCAGCACCGCCCTAACTTCTCCCAGGACATCGGCGCGGCGGCTCTCCAGCGACCAGCGCAGATGGCGGCCGTCGCCGTGATCGAAAAAGCTGCGGACCCGGTCCGTCACGGGTAGGCCAGGGGGCGGCGTGCGGGTGTTAACGTGGAAGCCCAACTCCAGCCAGCCTCTCCAGGTTTCACCCCGGCCGCCCAGTGCACTATCAGTGGTCAGCAACAGAACGTAGTAAAGATCCTCAAGGCCCTTGAGAATGCGCGCTAGATGAGTCGTATTTGGCATAAATGCCATGCGGTAATTTGCTATCAGAGTCGGCATATCAATGTTCGCGGCGCGCTCTTCACGGTGTAGGGGTGAGAGAACGATCGGGGTCGAGACCAAAGAATTCACACACGTTATCCACTAACACGGCGCGTCTGGCCTGCGCGGATACCTCTTCGAACATGTCATCAAGCATCTCGCGGCTGTCGGGATAGGTCCCCACGCTGTGGGGAAAATCAGAACCCCACATCAACAGGTCCAGGCCGGTGAACCTGGCGAGCGGCATCGCCAGGCGGTCGATAATGAAACTGAATCGGCAATGGTCGCGCCAGTACTGGCTCGGCAGCTTACGCAGTTTGAGGTCGAAGTATTTAAACCAACGCAGATAGTACTCGTCCGCGAAGCACAGGGTATGGGCAAGCCAACCCGCCCCTGTCTCGGCAAAGTAAATTTTTAGGTTTGTAAATCGGTCGAACGTTCCGTATAGAATCAGCCGGCCGATGTCGTAGGACCACGGGGGCTGCTTGTTGGATGCCGAAACGGCGGCCTCAAGCGCCACTCGATCCGGCGAGTTAAGGCCCATTCCGAACGTCTGATGGACTGCCAACCGGGCGTCGAGGTCGAGTACCGCAGCCCAAAAGCGGTCGTCTTCGTCGGGTTTTGGGGCGTGGGTACCATTGGGCCAGGCCGTGAGACTGATCGCAATCAGTCCCAGGCGGCGTATACGTTCTACCTCCGCGATAGCATCCTCGACGCCGCTTTCCGGCACCAGCGCACAACCGATTAACCGATCGGGCGCGAGCGAGCAGTATTCGGCCAGAAAATCGTTGTAGGCTCGTATGATTGCGCGGTATGCATCGACATTCCTTGCGCGCATGTTGCGCATGAAAGCCGGACCGTAGACCGGATAGAACAGCACTTCCGCGTCGATTCCGTCGTGGTCCTGCTCGCGCAGCCGCTGGACCGGGCTGCCTGTTCCGGGCCGCGGCGAACCGTCGGGATTGTGGTAGGTCTGCGCCGTGGCGGGGGTCCATTGGTCGTAATGCATCCCGCAATGAAGGTTGCCGACGTTGTCACGCTCAAAGCCATCCATGAACCACGTTTCCGTGCCGTCGGGTTTGCGGATGAGCCGTGGAGCCAAATCCTTAAACCGCTGCGGAACCCGCGCGGCAAAGTCGATCGGCACTTCCAGATGACCGTCGGCCGAAATCACCTCGTAGGTGCGCACGATATAACCTCCAAAGCCTCCTCCTGTCGCCAGCAGCACGCTACCCAAGGCACTTTAGCTGTTGGCACGTGGATCCCGATGACCGTCCGCCCATAGCGTCTGCAGCCAGACCCCGAGTTCGGCGTTGAAGTCATGTGGGCGCTCCAGTTCGTAAAAGTGCCCCACATCGCGCACGAGCCTGAACGCCGCGCCGGGAATTCCCTCGGCCAGGGCCCGCGTGAGATGGGGCGGGACCGCCCCATCCTCCTCGCCCGCCAACACCAACGTCGGTTGGGTTATCGTTTTGAGCTGGTTTTCAATGTTCCAGTAAAAGATGGAACCGGGATCGTCGAGCGAAGCGTGAATGATGTGTTCGGGGAAATTGTCCTTTCTGAGCAGCGCTTGGATGAAGGCGAGAATTTCCGGACGGTTGCGGCGGCTTGCCGCCGAAAAGGCTTTCTCCATCTTGCGGTCGATGTAGCCCAGGTAATCTCGTCTGATTTCTTCCACCTCAAGATGAGTTTGATCCTTGGGCAGACCCATGGCGGTGCTGATTATCATGTTGCCCGCCACTAGCTCGGGATGGTCGATGCTCAATTGCAGTGCCACGGCGCCGCCAATAGAGTTTCCAACCACAGCCGCGCGTGACAGCCCTAGAAGGCGCAGAACACAGGCGACGTCGGCGGCATGCTCGCCGATCGCGTAGCCGCTGCGCGGTTTGTCCGAATGTCCGTGGCCGCGCAGGTCCATGGTCAGGCAGCAATATTCGCGGGCAAATATCTGCGCTTGGTAGCACCAGACGCTGCTGTTGGTAGTGTGAGGATGGATAAACAGCACGGGCGGTCCCGCGCCAATCATCTCGTAATGGATCTTTACGCCGTTCCGGTAGACCGCTGGCATCCTGTTATCCCATCGCCAAGCCGTGCGTTGAGGCGCCGAAGAGCTGGCGCATACGTGGGCTTGAGCTCCACCGCGCCGCGCAGCGGCGGCAAACAACTCGATTATCAATGCTCAATCAGCAAAGGCCCGATCGCTACGCACAATCGGCAGCACCTGTTCTGCAAACAGGCGCATCCCGCGTTCGGCATCCGCCCCAGGCATCCCGCCCACCCTGAACTGGCACAGGAGATGGCTCAGATTCGTCAGCCGCCTGATCTCGCGGATTTGTTCCAGCACCCGGGCGGGGGTACCTGAAAGGTGCAGATCGCCGTAATATTCCAAGGCCTTTTGTTTGGCTTCCGGGTCCACACCTCCCTCGGGCGTAATCTGGCGTAGACCCTGAGCGTAGAATTCATAGCCCTTGACATTGGCCAGATGCCCGTCGGCAAAGCGGTAATGGTTTTCGATGGCGTCATACGCCGGCTCTGTATAGCGCGCCCTTAGTTCATCCGCTTCGGATTGGTCCCTGGAAATGAGGACGTGGAGGAGTGCGATCGGAGGCTGCGGATTAAAGCCATGTTCCAGGGCTATCTGACGGTAACGCTCATATTGTTTGGCCGTTTCCATCCATTCGCGTTGCGCGATAATCATCGGACTGAACCCGTTCGACGCCATTATCAACGCCGACTCAGGACTGACCGTCGACGCGTAAAAACGCTGCTCAGGATTGGAGATCGGCCGCGGGCGGATGCTGATTTCCGGAATGTCAAAGAATTTGCCGTGGTGTGAGAAACGCGCCAGCGTAAGCGCCTTGCGGATAACGACGGCAGCTTCCACAAAACGCTCGCGGGCTTCCTCCATCTTTATGCCGAAGCCCTCGAACTCGACCGAGCCCGCGCCGCGCCCGAAGCCGAACATCACGCGTCCGCCCGAGAGTATGTCCAGCACGGAGATTTCCTCGGCAACCCGCAGCGGATGGTGCCAAGGCAGCACGATGACCGCTGTGCCGAGCAGGACGCTGCTGGTGCGGGCGGCGATGTAGGTCAGAAGTTGCAGAGGGTTGGGGATCATCGTGTAGCCGGTAAAGTGATGTTCCAGCGTCCATATCGAGTCGTATCCCAAGGGCTCTGCGAGATCCGCCAGCCGCAATTCGGTGCGGTAAACCTCGGGGTCGGCTTCCTTGCCGAAACTGGTCAAGTTGAAAGCAAACCCTATCTTCATTGCAGTACGCCCAAGCTTCGCTCGCCCTCATCCGATATCCGCCCGCAGCGGGCTGAACCGCGGCGCAGATGACCCCGACTCGAACCCGGTGCCGAGTCTTTGGTTTCGGGTCTTTGGGGAACATCCGTCCGTTGCAAAGGCGCGACAAAACGCGTCACTGAGCGTGACTTCAGGAGGTTCGAACGCGGAATCGTTAGATTCCTGTAGGCCGGGAAAGTGGGTTGTATGGTTGCAGCAAGCTTGTCCTCGACGTAGCCTACCGTAGAAAAAGCCGGGCCCGGCAGTTCGATTAAACCACCGTATGATTCAGGCCAGCGGTAATGATCGGTGCGACAACAGTCGTACCAGGACTCTTAAACGCGGATTGCTGCGCAAGGACGGGGAATTCTGGACCCTCAGTCTCGACGGCACTGTCATCCACCTGAAGGATTCACGAGGTCTAGGCTACATCGCCCGGCTAGTGAGCCATCCGGGCACCCCCTTCCATGTTTTCGACCTGATAGCGGCCGGTCTTAGGAGCGAGCCGGGCGATAAAACCAGTCTTTACGAGGAACTGCGCGACGCCGGAGTCCATGTCCGCGACCTTGGTGACGCCGGTGCAATGCTGGACGAGCGGGCCAAGCGCGCTTACCGGGGACGGCTGACCGAGCTGAGCCACGAATTGGAGGAGGCCAAGAGCTCGGGTCAGGTCGAGCGCGCCGAACGTATCGAGCGGGAAATCGAACAGCTAAGGGCTGAGCTGACTCGGGCCGTCGGATTGCGCGGACGCATCCGTCGCAGCGCTTCCAACGTCGAGCGCGCCCGCCAGGCTGTCAGCAAGGCGATATCCAGAGTGCTCGAAAGGCTAACCGCGATGGAACCGGCCATCGCTGCAGCCCTCAAAAGGAACATCAGGACCGGGACCTTTTGTGTTTTCGAGCCCGCGCCCGACGGTCCGGTTGTCTGGCAAGTTGGTGTGGAGCGGGACACCGAACCCGACCGCGTAGCGGAGCGGCCCTCGGGCTTGCGGCAGCGGCCACCGCTTGAAACGGGCAGGAACGAAGGTGCTTTTGTTGGACGCCAGGCCGAGTTAGCAGGCCTGCGCGGCTTGGTCGATGAAGCGTTGAGCGGACGCGGCGGTGTGGCCTTGATTGGCGGCGAACCCGGCGTCGGCAAAACGCGGCTGGCCGTGGAGGTAGCCAACTACGCGCTGGCACGGGGAATGTGCTTTTTCCTCGGCCGCTGTCACGAAGATGAGTCTTATCCCTTCCGGCCCTGCGCACAGATGATCGAGAGGGCGCTGCAGATGGCGGGACGGGAGGAATTCCGTCGTCGTGCACAAGCCCATTTGCCGGAGCTCGTGCACGTCGCTCCGCGCCTGGAGCGTTTTTTTCCCGAGCTGTGCGCTGCGGCCGAGCGATCCGCTCCGCAGGCACGCATCTATCTTTTCGAGAGCATTTGCGAGTGCATCCTGGTTACCGCGCGCGAGAACCCAATGCTGTTGCTGTTCGATGACCTGCATTGGGCCGATGAATCCACACTGGCCATACTCAAGACGGTCGTGCGCCGCGCCGCCGAAGCAGGACTAGCAATTATCGCAACCTATCGCGACGGCGCGGCTGACATCAAACCACCACTCAAGGAGCTAATCGAGGAGATTCTCCGTCTCGGCGCCCGCCCCCTCCATTTGAGCGGTTTGTCGCGTGAGGACGTGACCGAAATGCTGCACAACTTCAGTCCGCGGCCAGCGTCCTCGCAAATCGTGAAAGCGGTCTTCGATCGCACCCGGGGAAATCCTTTTTTTGTCGAGGAAGTGTTAAAACACCTGGCCGAAGAGGGCAAACTGCACGACGAACAGCAGCTGCGCAGCGCCCTGGAGCGCGGCGAGATGGACGTGCCACCCAACTTGCGCCTGGTGTTGGGACGGCGCCTGGACCGGCTTCAGGATACCACCCGCCAGATCCTCACAATGGCTGCCGTCTTGGGGCCTCAATTCAATTTCTCCTTGCTCACCGAGCTTTATGACGGAGAGCAGGTCGAACAACTGCTGGGCGGCATTGAGGAAGCTGAGCACGCGGGAATGATTGCCCCGGTGCCGGCGGAGACCGACGCTGTCTTTGAGTTCAGGCACGAGCTGCTGCGCCAGACTTTATTGTCCTATATTTCCCTGCCTCGCCGCCAGCACTTGCATTTGCGTGCAGCCGACGCGCTGGAACGCCGCAATGACCAGATGTCACGCATCCTGTCGCACCTGACCCAGGCTGGTTCGCTGGCTGATCCGCAACGCTTGGTTCGCTACCTGATAGCGGCCGGCAAGAGCGAGCTTCGTGCCGGAGGGTATCATGAAGCGCTGCACTACTTCGAGCAGGCGCTTGGCCGTCTTTCTTTTGCCGATTCACGCACCCGGGCCGACCTGCTGTCGGATCTCGCCCTTGCCGAACGCGGGCTGGGTAGATGGCCGCGGGCGTTGGAGTATTGGAACCAGTCGCTGGAGATCTACGCCAAACTCGGCGATCGCGAGCGAATGGGCCGCGTACTGATTCAAACCGTTTCGATGTTGATTTGGTTCGGGCGCCTGGACGAGGCGCGTGAGGTTGCGGAACGCGGGCTGCTCCAGCAGCAGGGTGAACCCAGCCCAACTTACGCCCGCCTGCTCGCCACTGCGGCGCTCCTCAGCTCCCGGCACATCGGTCATCATCGGGCGTCCGATTCTTTTCAGGAAGGTTTGAACATCGCGACTCGACTCGCCGATCTAAAACTTGCCGGCGAGCTGCTCTGCTACCGCTCTCTATACAACTTCTTTTTCCTTGATCTCCATGAAGCCCTGGAAGACGCCAACCACAGCGTGGAGTTGACCACTTCCGTCTCTTATCCATGGCATCGCGCCGTTGGCCTGTGCACTGCGCAGCAGGCCCTATACCATCTGGGACGTGCGGCTGAAGCCTCACGCATCGCCGCCGAACTGGAGCCCGTAGCGCGCCGGATGGGTCATCTGCCTGTGCTGTGCTATAGCCGGTGGATACAGGCCTGGTCTGAGTTTGGAAGCAATCCGGATCTGGCGACCCTGGGAGCCACGATGCTGGAGCTTCTCCATCTGAGTCTTGCGGCCGAGTTGCCCCTGACCATCTCCGTCTCTCAGGCGGAAACAAGCCTGGTGGAATTTTACCGTGGCAACTGGAACGGCGCCGTAAAAAGAATCGAAGAGGCGCGCATTCACCCGTTCCATGGTTTTTTGGAAGGGCTGTGGGACGGCCTGCGGTTTCGTTTGCTGGCTTATCTCGGCGAGCGTTCAAAAGCTCTTGACCTTCTGGCGGCAAAGCGATGCGGCTTGCCGCGCCTCGAGGAGGCCAGCAGCTTCGGCGCGTGGGCCATGTTGGTGCTGGTCGTGGAGGGATTGTGGGTGCTGGGTGAGCGGGATTTCGCGGCGGACCTTTATCCGCAAGCATGCCGACTGATCGAAAAGGGTGTTGTGTGCATCGCATGGATTTCGCGCTTCAGCCAAACGGCGGCAGGACTTGCCGCCGCTGCTGCGGGCAACTGGCCGATTGCCGAGGAGCATTTCCACCTTGCCCTGCGTCAAGCCGAGCAGCTCCCACATCGGCTTGAAGCTACAGAGGTGCGGCGATTTTTGGGTTCGATGCTGATCGAGCGCGATGGCCGGGACGATAGGCAGCGGGCGCTCGAACTTCTCAACGAGGCGGCGCGCGCTTACGACGCGCTCGGGATGCCGCGCCACGCACGGCTTACCGAGGCCCTTGTCTCGCGGGCCCTCGACCACTAGATTGCGGCGCGTCCCCTTAGCTGCGGCTTCAGTCACCCCAGCGTGACGCGAAATGTCACGCCTTGCCAGTCAGGCGGCGTCCGAGGGAGGCCCTTGCTTGCGACACTTGGGCGAGCGCCGCCGGAGCTCAAGGCATGATCGCCGACCTGCCCTTGCCCGAAATAGATGACCTTAACCGGGAATATTGGCGAGCTGCGCGTAACGAGCGGCTTGTCATCAGCCGTTGCCAGGCCTGTGGCTGGTACGTTCACCCGCCCAAACCCCTCTGTCCCAAATGCCGGGGCCGGCGCGTCGCGTTTGAGCCGGTCAGCGGCAAGGGGACGGTCTATTCCTTTACCGTCAATGTCCATCGCTGGCGACCCGGAATGGAAGAGCCTTTTGTCATCGCGCTCGTCGAGCTCCGCGAGCAACCGGGCCTGCGCATGGTGAGCAACATCACAAACTGTGCAATTGACCAGGTGCGGGTTGGGATGGAGGTGCAGGTCAGCTTCCGTGGGGTGAACGACGAAATCGGCCTGCCGGTTTTCGAACCTGTCCAATCCATCCCCGGGCAGCGACAGGATTTGGTGCGGCCAGCGCAGAGTCCACCGCCATCGGCGTCGAACGAAGAAAAACCCTGTGCGATTGTCGCGCCATTTGCCGTGTCGTCAGCCCCACAGCGCCTGGAGCGCAAGGCTATCATCTCGGGAGTCGGCCAGTCCGAAATCGGACGCCGCCTGTTTCGCGACGAGATCGACCTTACTGCCGAGGCGGCGTTGCGCGCGATCGCTGACGCTGGACTGACACCCGCCGATATCGACGGTATCGCCTGTCATCCCGGGATCGGCGGCGGGGACCGTCCTCCTGGTTTTGCCGGCCCGGGCTTAATGGCGGTACGGGAGGCGCTTGGCCTATCGGTTAACTGGCATTTGGCGATCACCGAGGGGGGCGGACAGATTTCACCAGTGGTCGCCGCGGCCCTGGCCATAGCCGCCGGGTTATGCCGGCATGCGCTGGTCTACCGCACAACCACCGAAGGTTCGGCACAGGCGAAGCTGGGCGGCCATCGCGGCGCGGCGTTGGCAGGCCAACGGGCCGCTGGCGAACAGGCATTCCTGCTGCCATACGGGGCGATGTCGCCGGTAAACCGGTTGGCCTTGTATGCGACTCGCTACATGCATGAATATGGCGTGACGCGCCAACAATTGGCGGCGCTTGCCGTCGCTTGCCGCCGTCACGCCGCCCTAAATCCGGCTGCTATTTATCGGGACCCGATCACGACTGCCGATTACCTCAACGCGAGAATGATTTCCCATCCGTTGTGTCTGCTTGACTGCGACGTCCCCTGCGACGGCGCCACTGCGGTGGTCGTGTCGACCGCCGAATACACCGGCGACACACCTAAACCGGCGGTCTCCATCAACGCCGTCGGTACCGCTTCGCGCTCCCGCGCGAGCTGGGAGTATTGGCCGGATATGACAACAATGTCATGCCGGGATGCGGCCGCGCAGATGTGGTCGCGCACCGATTTCACCCCGGCCGACCTCGATGTCGCTCAAGTATACGACGGCTTCAGCATAATCAGTTTGATGTGGATTGAAGCTCTCGGACTGTGTGACCGCGGCGAAGCGGCGCAATTTATCCGCAACGGCCGGATCGAACTGGGCGGCCAGATTCCGCTCAACACCTGGGGCGGCCAGCTTTCCGGAGGCAGGCTCCACGGCTGGGGTCACCTGGCCGAAGCGATCCGTCAACTCAGAGGCGAGTGCGGCCCACGTCAGGTGGAAAACTGCAGGGTGGCCGCGGTCGCGGTCGGCGGCGGGCCGATCTGCGGCTGCATGCTGCTGACGCGGGACTGAGTTGGTCTTGCCCACGGTAGCGCTTGCGCACGATTGGCCCTCGACGCCGCAACCAATGCGGCGCAACGGGATATAAAGATGGATGCAACTGAACGGCCCGATTCAACGGCTGCGGTCCAATCAAGTTGCCGGCATCAAGCACATGCCGGTTCGCTTCAGATAAAGGCAGACTCGGTTGCTATTCCGAAGATTCCAGCGTATGCCGCACAGGCCTGGGCAATTGCAGTCCGCAGGCGGCGTGCTTCGGCGGCGGCGGGCTGAGTGCTAGACTCAGCGGGCGATGCCGACTGATGTTTCTGGCAAGACCCGGTTTTTCACCGAGTCCGTGATCCGCGAGATGACGCGGCGGGCGCTGGCCTGCGATGCGGTCAACCTGGCACAGGGATTCCCTGATTTTGCCGCGCCCGCCGAGATCAAGGAGGCGGCCAAACGCGCGATCGACGAGGATTACAACCAGTACGCGATCACGCATGGCTCGCCCAATTTCCGCCGCGCGATCGCCGACAAGGCCCGCACCTATAACCATCTGGAATGCGACCCCGACCGCAACGTCACCGTCACCTGCGGCGCGACCGAAGGGATGATCGCGAGCCTGCTCGCCGTGATCAATCCCGGCGATGAGGTGGTAATCTTCGAGCCGTTCTACGAAAACTACGGTCCCGACGTGATTTTGGCCGGCGCCACACCGCGCTACGTCACGCTGCAGGGCGCAGGCTTTACGATCGATCCGGACGAGCTGGCCGCGGCATTTTCCGAGCGCACCAAGGCGATCATCATCAACACTCCGCACAATCCCACCGGCAAGGTCTTTTCGCGCGCCGAACTGGAGCTGATCGCGCAGTTGTGCCGGCGCTTTGACACGCTGGCGATCACCGACGAGATCTACGAGCACATCATCTACGACGGCGGCCGCCATATCTCGATTGGCAGTCTGGAGGGGATGGGGGATCGAACGGTCACGATCAGCGGGCTGTCGAAGACCTATTCGATCACGGGATGGCGGCTGGCATATGCGATTGCCAGTGAGCGGCTGACCTCGGCCATCCGCAAAGTGCACGACTTCCTGACCGTCGGCGCACCCCATCCGCTACAGGAGGCAGGGGCGTTCGCGCTGCGGTTGCCGGAGTCGTTTTACGCCGAATTGCAGCGGATGTACCGGCGCAAGCGCGAAATGTTGTTCGCAGCCCTGACGCAGGCGGGGCTGCGATGCCGCCCGCCGGCCGGCGCCTACTACATCATGGCCGAGATTGGCCATCTGGGTTTCGCCGACGACTTCGCCGCCGCCGATTTCCTGCTCAACGAAGTGGGAGTTGCGGCGGTGCCCGGTTCCAGCTTCTACCATCGCGCGGAGCTGGGCAGAGAACTGCTGCGATTTACCTTTTCAAAGAGCGACGAGACCCTGGAGCGCGCTGCGCACCGCCTGCGCAGCCTGCAGGACAAGCTGCGATCCTACCGGCGATGAATCCGGCGCAGCGGCGTGGTCTTGCGTCCGCCAGATGCCGGCAGCACCGGCGCCGCAACCGATTCCTTATGACCGCCGCCGCCGGGCAGCACGCGCAGAGGCGGCCGCTCGATGCCGCCGGACAGATAGACCAGCACCGTCCACAGGCTGCGGCTCCAGGGATAGCAGACGAGTACGGCGGCGGCTGCCGCCGCGCTCAGGATGAAGAATTGCGTCAGCTCGGAGAGATTGGTCAGCCAGGCCAGCGCCGCCCACAGCGCCAAAAACGTCACCATTGCGGCCGCCCAGTCGAAGTACATCGCACCCAGCACTTCGCCCGGATCGCGCCAGAAAGTCACCTTGCAGACCGAACAGGCCTTGTTGATTTTGAAGTGAGAGTGGAACATCGCACCCCGGCCGCACACCGGGCAGCGCCGGCGCAAGGCTCGTTTGAAAAGGGTTTTGCCGTCCACCCGCTCCATGATTGCGGCCCAGTTTGGCGCGATTCCTGGCTTCAGTTTACAGCGCCGCTCACGCCAGGCAACGGCGCACGAAGACTTCGCCCAACAGCAGCAAAATCGCCAGCGGAATCAGATAAGGCGCCGCCGAGCGATGCACGGTGATCGTGCTGCCGGTGATACGCAGCATCTGGCGCGGCGCCACCTCAAAACCGCCGTTGCTGCCAGCCGCCAGGCGGCGCAGCAACTCGATATTGGCCGGGCGCAGGCTGAGTTCATCCGCGTCAGCCGCACGCGTGGCGGGCACCGCAAATGGCTGGGTGGCCAGGACTTGCTCGAGCTTGCCGCTTTTGCGAATCAACTGGGCCTGGTACTTGCCACCCGGCATCGCCGGCGCCTGGGCGCGATACAACGCGTCGCCGACCTGGGTCAGCGGAATGTCGAACGACGCTCCGTAAGGCCCGCTGATCCGTGCGATGAGGTCGCCGGCCTTGATGACACCGGAGCTTTCCGCCTGGATTTTCAAATCGCCGCTGCGCGTGCTGCGCACCTGGAGGTCGAAGGGCCCGGCCTGACCCTGGCGCATCGTCCAGCCCACCAGTTGCGACCAGAATTCCGCGTAGCGATTCCAATGGATCCAGCCGATGCTGGCCAGCGAATCCGGGTCGGCGGCAAAGATGGCGCTGCGGCCCAACCCGTATTGCCATGCTACAAGCAGCGGCGTGTTGTGCCCGTTGCGCTCGATGGACAGCGGCACGCTGGCGCCGTCCTTGGCTTGGGTGACGCTGAAGAATTCCAGCGACGGCACTTCTTCGGCCTTGATTCCGCGCAAGATCGAGCTGTTGGAATCGACCATAATTTTGGTCTGCCGCTGCGGCGTCTGCATCGCCTGCCGGCTCAGCCGGATGAACAGTTGGGGCAGCTTTTCGATATCCTGGACGCGGTAGAAGATGCCGCCGGTAGCTTCGGCGAAGTCCTCGAGCAAACGCAGGTTGGCCTGATCGGGTCCGATGCGCACGGTGGAGACCGGAATCTTCTCGCGGCTTAAATCGGCAATGAGCTGGTCGTGCTCGTGATACTGGCGGTTGGTGTCGCCGTCGGTGAGCAGGATGATCTGGCGCACCGACAAGCCGGAGACGATCAAATCCGCTGCCGCGATCTCCAACGCTTCCTTGAAATCGGTGCCGCCGCCCGGTTCAAGGCGCATGATGCGCTGCTCGAGTTGGGCGCGATCCACGCCCAGCGGATGCAGCCGGCTGAGCACGTAGGGCTGGGAGTCGAACGCAATCACGCCGACGTAATCGCTGTCGTCGAGCTGGCGCAGCAGCGCGATTGCGGCCTGTTTGGCGTAGCGGATGCGCTCGCCGTCGCGCACCGCCGGGTAGCGCGAGTTGTAGCTCATCGAGTTGGAGCGGTCGATGCACAAATAGATGCCCAGCGGCTCGCGGCTGGGTGGCGGCGGCTGCGGCACGAAATCGATCGGCAGCGCGTCCTCCAGCGGCGTCTTGTGGAAATTCTGCTCGCGCAAAACCCCACCGGTCGCGATCAGTCCGCCGCCGAAGTCGCCGACGTATTGTTTGAGGGCGCGCTGCACGTCCTTGGTCAGCGCCGGCGCCGAAACGTCGTCCACGATGACCGCCTGGTAACCCAGGTAATCCTCGGCCCGCGCCGGCATCCGTTCCGGCGTGATGATATCCACGCGATAGTCGCGCACCTTGAGCGCGCTGACCAGGCTCATCGGACGATCTGCCGATACCACCAAAATACGTGGCGTGGCGATCACCGAAGCCACCGTATCGGCGCGCCCGTTGACCACTTCCATCCCGTTGCTCGCGGTCAGCTCCGCGGTCAGCACGTAGGCGCCGGGCTGATCCAGATGGTAGGGCAGCTCGAAGCGGTTGAGCCCGGGCAGCAGGCGCACCGGCAGCCGTGTCACAGGGGATTGGTCGCGCAGCAGGTCCAGATGGGCCTGCGCGGGGGTGTCGGCGTCGCTTTCGATGGCGATTTGCAGGGCGAAATTGAGATGGGCGCGGACGGGATTGGGCGCCTCGAAGGAACTGATCGCGATGCGCTTGCGGGTGGTCGGAGGCGGCGCGGCGGTAAAGACCTGGATGCCCTGCTCGACCAGCGCCGGCAGCACGCCCAGCGCGTCGCCCTGGGTTTCGTTGCCGTCGCTCAGCAGCAGCATCTTCTTCTCCGCCTCGGGCGGAAAAATCACGCTGCCCGCGGTCAGCGCGCCGGCAATGTCGGTTGCGCCCTCGTCCACCTTTGCCGGTTCGATCTGAATTGCGCGTGGATTGTCCAGCGGCGCGCCAAGCTGCGCGTTGCGGCCGAAATCAACCACCGCCAGCTTGTCGTGCGGACCCATCGCGGCGCGCAGCTTGTCAAGCTGCCTCTGCATCCAGATACGCTGGTCGGGTGCGATCGAGCGCGATTGATCGAGCATCGCGACGACCGCCAGCCCGCGCGCACGGTCGCGCGAGGGAATCAACGGGCCAGCGACAATCACGACCAGTGTGGCGAAGCACAAAAGCCGCAACAGCGCAGCAATCGCACTGGGCGCGCGGCGCGTGCTGCGCCATCCCAGCAACCCGGGCGCGGCCGCCAGCGGCGCCAGCAGCAGCAGCCAGAGCAGGACCGGCCGTTCAAACAAGCGATGCCCCTCCTCTGAGCGCGCGCCTTAGCAGCACGGCGGATTCGACCAGCAAAGCCGCCATCGCCAACATCACCAGCGCGGCCGTCAGCGGCTGGATGCGCCGCGCCCGCACGCCGGAGTCCAGATCGATCACCTGGGACAGCGGCGTGCCGCTCTCGGCCGTGCTGCTGACGGATAACTCCGATTCGGCGGCGTCGAAGTAGTTTGCGTAGATTGTCTCGTGGCGCGGCCCGATCGAAACCTGGTAGCGGCCTGCGTAAAGCGGACGAAATCGGATCAGGCCGCCGTAACCGGGCGCGACCTGCAACACCGAGCCGTCGGGCGCAATCACTCTGGCCGGCGCGCCGGCCGGAATCGTGACGTAGGCGCCGGTGGACACGACATGCACGTCGCGCGGACCGGTCAGCATCTTGACCAGATCGATGGTCAGCACCAGCGTGTCGAGCATGTCAGGATCCAACAAGCGATGGCCGCGGATGTCGAACGCGATGACCGCTTCGGGCCCGTGGGCACTGATACCGGCGGCAGCCAGCGTCAGCAGGCCCGATTGATGGGGCGCGGTGCCGTGCGCCACCGGGTCCATCCATTCCGGCAGGCTGAGGCTGCGGGTGGGGCCGAGCAGCAACGGGCGCGTCAGCGGACCCAAATCAGTGCGGTCGTCCATCTGACTTGCGGGCAGCGTCGCCTTGACCGGAAATTGGCCACCCGGGGGAGAAAAGATGAACAGCTTGGCGCTCGCTGAAATCGCGTCGGCCACGGAATCGTGAACGATCGCGATGTCAGGTTGTCCGGCGCCGCCCAACGCCTTGGCCACCGCCGCGGGCGTCATCTGATCCGCGCTGCCC
>Ga0070737_10002315_pt1 | contig 23360 bp, 19 predicted proteins | sample Coa_R1_10_FD_66438 | JGI IMG/M metagenome (GOLD analysis project Ga0070737, IMG submission 66438) | Surface soil microbial communities from Centralia Pennsylvania, which are recovering from an underground coalmine fire - Coalmine... | ecosystem: Environmental > Terrestrial > Soil > Unclassified...
CAGGGTTCCGGCAGCCGGCGGTAAGCTACCGTCGCGCACACTGCGGTACACATGCTCGGAGAGCTGGTCGCTGACCGCGCGATGCACCAGCACCCGGCCCGCCATTTCCCGCACACGTTCGTCGTCGCCCTGGCCGATCTTTCGAGCCAAGGCCACAAAATCCACCGGCGTCGAGCGTCCGCCCTCGCTCCCTGACCCGCTGGCGAATTCCGAACCTTGGCCGACCGCGCGACGTTCGTGGTAGAGCTGCCGTGACGCGACGGTCCATCCATTGTTCACCTCACCAACGACGGCATCGTCACCGACGTCGACGTTGTCGAGGAACTCCTCGCAGAACTCGGTGGAGCCGTTGAGTTGGGTGATGCGCCGCAACGTGATTCCCGGGTGAGCGATCGGCACCAGGAACATGGTCAGCCCCTCGTGTTTGGGCACGTCCCAGTCGGTGCGAGCCAGACACAATCCGTAGTCGGCGGCAAAGGCACTGGTGCTCCACGTCTTTGCGCCGTTGATCACCCACCGGTCACCGCGCCGCTCGGCCCGGGTGAGCACACCGGCCAGATCCGATCCGCCACTGGGCTCCGACAACAGCTGCACCAGCACCTCGTCGCCGCGCAAAGCCGCGCCGATGTGTTGCTTTTTCTGTTCCTCGCTGCCGGTGTCGAGCAAGGTCGCACAACAGATGGTGAACGTCGGCGTGTTGAGGATCAGCGGCATCTCGTAGTGGATGCTTTCTTCGTCGAAAGCCTTCTGATACTCGTAATCCAGGCCCAGGCCGCCGTATTCACGCGGGAAGCAGATACCGGCGAATCCGCCTTCGTAGAGCCGCTTTTGCAGTTCGCGAGCCCGCTGCCAGGCGCGTTGGTCATCGCGGTTGGCCACCGGCGGCGAAGCAGGGTCGATCCGCGGCATGTTGGCGGCCAGCCACGCCCGGGCGCGGGCGCGGAACTGCTCGACCGATTCGTCGACGGGAGCCGACACGTTGTCTGTCATCGCGACGCTTCCTCCCACGCATACACCCGCAGGTTGTGCTCCTCGGGGCTGCCGAACATGGAGCGGTACAACACAACTCGCCGCAGGTACAGATGTAGGTCGTGTTCCCAGGTGACGCCGATGCCGCCGTGCATCTGCACACAATCCTGCACGATCGCCGGGGCCTTCTCCCCGACGTAGGATTTGGCGATGCTGGCCAACCACCCGGCTCGCGGTGAGCGCGCAGCAACCGCGGCCACCGCGGCGGATGTGGTCGCGCGGCATGCTTCCAGCCAGGTCTTCATGTCGGCAAAACGGTGTTTGAGTGCCTGATAGGACGCGAGCGGACGCCCGAACGTGTGCCGGTCGAACGCCCACCGGACCGTAAAGCCGAACACGGTCTGCAGGATGCCGACCACCTCTGCGCACTGCAGCACCTGAGCGATCTGGCTCTGCCGTTCGACCAGCGCGGTGGTTTCGCCGGGTTTGCCCACCACCGCGGACCGCTGCACGTCTACACCATCGAACTGCACACGCGCGTACTGTTTGACCAGGTCGACCGACGGCTGGGGTTCGATGCGGACGCCAGGCGTGGTCGTTGGCACGAGGAACTGGCGGATCTCGTCGTCGCAGCGCGCCACCACCAACAACATGTCGCTTTGGGCGCCAGCCTCCACGCGGTCTTTGACGCCGTCGATACGGTAGCCCCCATCGTGCGGCGTCGCCGTTACCGACGGCTCCAGCGGCGCCCAGCCCCGGCCCGGCTCATAGACCGCCCACGACGCCACCGCGTCGCCGGACATCAACGAGTCGATGGCGGCGGCATGGATATCGTGCTCGCCGCATTCGACCAGTGCGGCGAGCACGATGCTGACCGGATATAAGGGTCCAGGCGCCACGGTCTTGCCGATCAGTTCGGCGACCATGGCCAGATCAGCAAAACCGTTGCCGGAGACGGCGCCGCCGCCCAGTTCCTCGGGAACGAGCAGACCAGTCCAACCCAATTGAGCGGCGCGCCGCCACCACTCCCGGTCGAAGGACACACCCGCCGCATGCAGGTCGCGCACGTAAGTCAGTGGTGCTTCCTTCTGAAGAAACGCCTCGGTAGTCGAGGCGAAGAGCGCCTTTTCGGGCGACTCGACCGCAGTCATGATTCGGGCACGCCTTCCTTGGGAGCGACATCCGCCGTCGGGTCTCGCGGGAGATCGGCGGGCGCCTCCGATCGTAGCAACGAGCAATACCGTAAGAGCTACCGGAGTTGCGTCGATACGACAGACCCGGATGGCGGTCGAAGCCATGAAACGTCGTAGCGCCCAGGCGCGGATCGGTGTTCAAGTCGGCATGCAGGAGCAAGCTGGAATTGCCAACGCCGATACCGTTCCGATTACCGTAGAACACTACAAAGGCGTTGGGCTTAGTTGCTATTTATATTATGATAGCGAGGTTCAATCACGACGATCCGCTGACCAGCGCGAGGGCGGTTCCGGCTGGCCCGCGGGAATCGCCCTTACCCGGTGCTCAGGAGGCATGCTGATGACGATCAGCACCGACCCGCATGACCAATCCGTCACGCTCGACACCACGGGTGAGACCAGCCCGTACCCGTTCTTCGAATACAAAAGACGCACCGAGCCCGTGTGGCACGGTGCCCTGATGGACCATTCGAAGGTGCCACCGGAACTGGTGCCCGACGACGAATGGGTCCTGTTCGATTACGACAGTGTCTTCCAAGCATTCCGCGACGACCAGACCTTCAGTTCTCACGCATACGACCAGACCATCGGACTGGTGATGGGCCACACCATCTTGGCGATGGGCGGCAAAGAGCATCACGATCACCGCAACCTGGTTGCGAAAGCGTTCCGGGCAACTGCGCTTGAGCGCTGGGAGCCGTCGGTCATCGCGCCCGTCTGCGATCAGCTGGTCGACGAGATCAAGAACGACGGCACCGCCGACCTGGTGAAAGCGTTGACGTTCGAATTCCCGACCCGCATCATCGCGAGTCTGCTCGGGCTGCCGCGCGAGGACCTCGCATTGTTCCGGAGGCTGTCGTTCGACCTGATCTCCATCCCGGTCGACATCGAAGCGGGACTGCAAGCTTCCATCGAGTTGCACGACTATTTCCTCGAGCAGGTGGAGCAAAGACGCCGCAGAATCACCGAAGACATCATCGGCGATCTGGTCAGCGCCGAAATCGACGGCGAGAAGCTGACCGACGAGGCGATCATTTCGTTCTTGCGGCTGCTGTTGCCGGCCGGCCTGGAAACAACCTACCGGTCGTCGGGCAACCTGCTCTACCTGCTGCTGACCCACCCTGAGCAGTTGGCGATGGTTTACCAAGACCGGTCACTGATTCCCGCTGCGATCGAGGAGGGCCTGCGCTACGAAACACCGCTTACCACCGTCGTGCGGACAACCACTCGGGACGTCGAAATGCGCGGGAAGACAATCCCTTCCGATGCACAAGTCGACTTGTGCATGGGTTCGGCGAACCGCGACGAAAGTCGCTGGACGGACCCCAACGCCTTCGACATCCGCCGTCCGCGGCAGGCGCACATCGCCTTCGCCGGCGGGATCCATATGTGTCTCGGCATGCACCTTGCCCGGCTGGAAACCCGGGTGATGCTGAACAGTTTGCTCGACCGTGTCGCGAATCTGGCGTTGGTGCCGGACGAGGACGCCAGGATCGTCGGGCTTACCTTCCGGTCGCCCAACAAGCTTCCGGTCACCTTCACGCCTGCAGCATGAAAAGCCGGGCCGCGATCCTGCACGATGTCGGCGGGCCATGGTCGGTCGAGGAATTTCAGCTCGATCCACCGCGCGCCGGAGAAGTGTTAGTCGAGATGGCTGCCGCTGGGCTGTGCCATTCCGACGACCACATCCTCAAGGGCGACTTGTCGGCCCCCAACGAGGTGCTGCGATCACTCGGCCTTCCGACCATGTTCCCGACCATCGGTGGCCACGAAGGGTCGGGAATCGTGCGCGAGGTCGGCGACGGTGTCACCGATTTCACGCCGGGTGATCACGTGGTGATGTCATTCGTCGCCGTATGCGGGCAATGCCGCTGGTGCGCGTGCGGCATGGAATACATCTGTGACGCCGGGATCGGCACCCTGACTCCCGGCATGCCCACCGACGGGACGTTTCGCCATCACACCACCGACGGCAAACCGTTGGGACACCTATCTAAGATCGGCGCATTCGCTGAGCACACTGTGGTGTCAGCGAATTCACTGGTAAAAATCGAGCCGGATGTGCCGCTGGTGCCCAGCGCGCTGTTGTCATGTGCGATCCCCACCGGCTACGGGTCTGCAGCTAATCGGGCCGGTGTGCGCGGCGGCGACACGGTCGTCGTGATCGGCGCCGGCGGCATCGGCACCGGCGCGATCCAGGGCGCGCGGATCAACGGTGCCGCGCAGATCGTTGCGGTCGACCCGGTGGAGTTCAAACAGAAGTCGGCGTGTCGATTCGGCGCCACCCACACCGCGGCGACAACCGCCGATGCGCTCGATTTGGTGCGTGGGCTGACCTATGGGGTAATGGCTGACGCCGTGGTGGTCTCGCCGTCGCTGATCACCCCGGACGACGTTCGCGATGCCCTCGAGCTCACCCGCAAGGGCGGCACCTGTGTGCTGACTGGAATGACCTCGCAGCTGACACGCTCGGTCAACCTCAACCTGCAGGACTTCATTCTGATGAACAAGACGCTGGCGGGAACGGTCTTTGGATCGTGCAACCCGAAGGCCGACATCGCCCGTCTGGCGAAGCTCTACCAGACGGGCCAGCTGCAACTCGACGAGATGATCACGAAGCGTTATCGGCTTGACGACATCAACGACGCCTACGCCGACCTGTTGAATGGTGAGATCATCCGCGGCGTCATCGATTTCGGGATCGGTTGACCTGATCCTTCATAGTAGCCAGTCGCTGCATCTGGCCATATGGGTCGATCGGACTGTGCAACGCCAGGCCGCCGTCAGCATGCACGACTTGCCCGGTCACCCAAGGTAATTCGAGTACACCGACAATCGCCCCGGCCACCTCGGCGGCTTCACCCAGGTGGCCCAGCGCGGTCCGCTGCTGCAGACCTTCCACCCACCCAGGCAGTCGTTCCGGCTCGCCCAGCATTGGAGTCCGGGTGACGCCCGGGCCGACCGCATTGACCCGAATGCCATAGCGACCCCACTCCACCGCCGCGACCTTGACCAGCATGTCTATCCCGGCCTTGGACACGCAGTAGGCACCCATGTCCCGGTCGGCCACCGTGCCGCTGATACTGGAGACCGCGACGATAGACCCGCCGGATCCGGCATCGACCATGGCCTGCGCGGCGGCCCGCATCGTCAGCCACGTGCCGGTGAGGTTCACTGCCAACACCCGATGCCAGTCGTCAGGCGAGAGCTCCAAGAGCAGCCCCGATGCGCCGATTCCAGCACAGGCCACCATGCGTGCGGGAACGCCGTGCTCGCGCACCGTCACCGCCATCGCCGCCGACACCGCCTCGGGATCGCTGATGTCGCACTCGATGTCGCCACCGCTTCGATCCCATACGACAACGTCATGGCCGGCGTGGCGGAGCAGGGCGGCGACTTCACGCCCGATCCCCGAGGCACCGCCGGTCACGATGGCGCTCATACGGACGGTCCGATCAATTCGAGCGGTGCTTCAGCATCCAGGGCACCGATGCCGACGTGGTGCACAAGCGTCCTCCTAAAGCATGACAATCCACGATAATCGTGCCGCCGGCATGGCGGTGGCGCGCGTACGCTCTGGTTGTTCCTTGGTCGGCGTCTGGCGGGAGAGTGCCATGTCGTTGTTCGGCAAGAAGATGCGTCAATCGACACGCGGTTGGGCTCATGAAGCACCACCCATCGAACAGGATCGCAGCAGGTGGCACCCCGAATTGACGGGGCTTGGCCCTCTTACTCCCGACGACGTTCGCAACGTGGCTTTCACCAAACCTCCCCTGGGAAAACGCGGCTACAACGAAGACCAGGTAGACGCCTTTCTCGACCGGGTTGAGGACACACTGAAGCGTCGCGAGACCCGGGAAAACACGTAGCGAAGCTGGGAGCTCACTTGAACGAGTAGCGGACCGGCAAATGTTTGAGCCCGCCGACGAACGTCGTCGCGGTCAACTGCGGATCTCCGGTCAGCTCGACGGATTTCAAGCGCGGCAGCAGCTCGGTGAAGAAGCTGCTGACCTCCATGCGGGCCAACGCGGCGCCCAGGCAGAAGTGCACGCCGTAGCCGAATGCCAAGTGCTTGTTGGGATCACGCCCGACGTCAAACCGGAACGGGTCGTCGAAGACCTCTTCGTCGCGGTTGGCTGACACATAGGACAGCAGCACCGATTCTCCGGCTGCGATCGGCACGCCGCGCACAGTGGTGTCCGCGGCGGCGGTGCGCATGAATTCCTTAACCGGGGTGACCCAGCGGATCATCTCCTCGGTGGCCAGCGGAATAAGTGACAGGTCGTTGCGCAGCCGGTCGAGCTGGTCCGGGTTTTCGATGAGTGCGTGCAAGCCACCGGAAATGGTCGCACTGGTGGTGTCGTGGCCCGCGGTGGCGACAATCAGGTAGTACGACACGGTGTCGATGTCCGACAGCGGCTCACCCTCGATGCGGGCGTTGGCGATTGCCGATGCGAGATCCTCAGTCGGGTGTTCGCGCCGCGACGCGGTTACGCCGTTGAAATACTGGAACATATCAAGCAAAGCGGGCAACTGATCCTCATTGGTGGTACCGCGCTTGAACTCGGTGTCGTCGCTGCCGAAAAGCTCCTGTGTCAGTTTGAGCATCCGTGGGAAGTCAGCCTCCGGGATGCCCAGCAGTGACATGATCACATAGAGCGGGTAGTTGACTGCGACCTCTTGGACAAAGTCGCACTCGGGGCCGACCTCCATCATCTTATCGACATAGATCTTGGCCAGTTCGTCGACCCGAACCTTCAGCGCTCGCATGGCCTTCGGGCGGAACCAGTCCGCGCCGATCGCACGCACCACTCGATGCTGCGGGTCGTCCATGTGGATCAACGTGCGCACGCCCGCGGCGGCCTGCAGCTCATCACCCTGCGCGGTGGTCAAGACCGGCCGCGGCCAGTTGGTGAACAACATGTTGTCACGCTCGATATCCATGATGTCGGCGTGTTTGGTGATCGCCCAGAATGGCCGGTAGTTTGGCACGTCCACCCACGACACCGGGGAATTGGCGCGCAGATGAGCCAGCGCCGCATGCAATTTCGGCTCGTCGGTATAGGCCAGCGGGTCGGCCAGCAACTTGGCGGCCTCATCCATCGTCCGTGTGCTCATGGGCTACTCCTCACTGCCTTGGGTTGGCCCCGCAAGTCGGCCAGAACGGCGCGGACAGCGGTCTCGGACAGGCCGGCCGGCAAACTCGGCATGACCCGGTCGATGACGCCGTCGCATCGATCTCTGATCTTGGCGGCGAGCTCATCAAGCTCGGCTACCACCGCGAAAGTGTTCAGCATCTCGTCGTCGATCAGCGCGCCCATGGCGTCCCACTTGCCGCGCAGCGACAGCTCATGCAGCTCGGTTTGCAGGTCGCCCCACCCGTGCAGCTCGAGAACCTTGCGGTACGCGGGCGTCGATCCGTAGAAGGCGATTTGTTTACGCGTGCCGGCGGCGGCGGCCTCCAACTCAGCGTCGCTCACTCCGGTCACCACGAACAGTGGGCAGGAGAGCTGAAAGTCGGTGCGGTTGCGACCAGAACGCTGCATTCCGCGTTGCAACGCCGGAATCGTCACCTCGTCGAGATACCGCTTCGTGGTGAAGGCATGGGCGAGCATGCCGTCGGCGACTTCGCCGCACATCTCGGTCATCGCTTCGCCGACCGCGGCAACGAACACCCTGGGAAACCCGTGGGGTTGCGGCTCCGGAGTGAACATCGGAGTCATCAGTTTGTGGGTGTAGAACTCGCCTTCGAAGCGCAACGGTGTGCCGTCGCGCCATGCGGCCCAGATTGCCCGCAGCGCGGCGATGAACTCACGCATGCGGCGCACCGGTTGACCCCACGGCATGCTGAACCGCTTCTCGATGTGCGCCTGTATCTGCGAGCCGAGACCAAGAATGAACCGTCCCCGCGAGTACGCCTGGAGGTCCCAGCCGATGTTCGCAACGGTCATCGGGTTGCGAGCGAAGGCCACCGCAATGCTTGTACCGAGCTCGATGTTCGAACTGTGCTCGGCGGCCAACACCAGTGGCAGGAACGGGTCATGGTTGACTTCAGCTGTCCAGCAACCGTCATAGCCTTGCCGCTCAAGCCCGGCCGCTGCCTGCGGCACGCGAGTGAGCTGACTGGAAATGCCACCATCGACCTTGAGGCTCGACCTAACCGTGGCGCTCATCCGTGTGCGTTTCCCGCTCGCGCACAGCACCCACGACTCATGTTAAGTAAGCTACAGTAAGCCGTTCGGTAGGGTCAACGTTTCTGACCTGTAGCGAGGCGCGAGTTGTCCCAGGTCAGGATGCGCGAATCGGGGACGAAACGAAGAAAAATCTGCTTCGCATAGTAGGACTGGGTCGCCGCTGGAAGGGTGTCGAGTCGCGGGCGGAACGCCGCGTACTTAGCGCTAAGCGCGTCATTGATTCGAGCCGTGGCCGCCGCGTCATCGACGATGTCCACGCGGCCGGTGAAATGGACACCGCGCAGCTCAGCCCAGCGCTCACCCGACTCCACCAGAAACGACGCCCGCGGGTCATGCCGGACCCGGGCAATCTTCTTGGTGCCGGCCGGCGTCATCAGCGCGATCGTATGGTCGTCGACTACGAACCACACCGGCAGCGCTATCGGCATGCCGTCGCGGCGCAGCGTCGTCAGAATTCCGGTATGCGAGCCCGCGACGACGTCCCACGCCTCCTCGGTCGTCAATCGGATCATGGTGCTCACTCCATCCGCCGGTGACCATTACTCTCGCCGACGCTACAGTAAGCAGTTCAGTACGTCGGCTCGATTCGGCGATCGCCTGCGACGAGTTAGGACAGGAGCATGACCAGGCCCCGCGATTGGGAGGAGACGCTCGACGACCTCAACAGCCGTCGTCAGCACGCGCGCGGCATGGGCGGGCCCGAACGGCTCACCAAGCACCGCAGCAAAGGCAAGCTCGACGCCCGCGCACGTATCGAACGACTCCTGGACCCTGGCACATTTCGTGAGCTCGGCACACTGGTCGGCGGCGAAGTCGCGGCCGACGCGATCGTAGCGGGTTCGGGCTGCATCAACGGCTCCCCGGTGATGGTCGGCGCAGAAGATTTCACCACGATGGCCGGCACCATCGCGCCGGGCAGCAATTCCAAGCGTTACCGCATCGCCGAACTCGCCCTGCGCGACAAGGTTCCGCTCGTCATGTTGCTGGAGGGTGCCGGCTTCCGGCCAACCGGTGCGCACTACGGGCGCACACCGACCGATCTGCTGGCCCAGGCCCGCTGCTCGGGGCGGGTGCCGACCGTCGCAGCCGTGCTCGGGCCCTCGGCGGGTCACGGGGCGCTGGTCGCTCCGGTATGCGACTTCCGGATCATGAGCCGCCAGGGTGCGATTTTCACCGCCGGGCCGCCGGTCGTCAAAGAGTCGACCGGAGAAGACATTTCCAAAGAGGATCTCGGAGGACCCGATGTTGCGCTGGCCAGCGGGGTAATTCACAATGTCGCCGACGACGACGCAGCGGTTCTCGACGCGATCCGCCGCTACCTGTCCTACTTTCCGTCCAGCGCCTGGTCGTATCCGCCGTCGTTGCCCGCCGACGACGCCGCCCAGCCGCGGCCGACACCTGAATTGCTCGATATCGTCTCGCGCGACAACCGCCGCGTTTACGATATGCGCGCCGTGCTCGACGTTGTGTTCGACCGGCCTGACTGGTTCGAGATCCAGCCGAAGTTCGGCCCGGCGATCATCTGTGCCTTGGCCCATCTGGGAGGTCACCCGGTTGCGGTTGTCGCCAACCAGCCCAAGGTGTTGGCCGGCTCGATCGACGCCGAGGCCGCTGACAAGGCAGCACATTTCATCATGGTGGCTGACTCGTTCCACTTGCCGATCGTCTTTTTGGCCGACAACCCCGGCATGCTACCCGGCAGCCGCTCGGAACGCGACGGCGTGCTGCGCAGCGGCGCGCGAATGTTCGCCGCTCAGACCGTGGCGACCACCCTGAAATTGCATGTCACCCTACGCAAAGCGTACGGGTTCGGCTCCATGGTCATGTCGTTGATCGGGTTCGACGACCAGGTGGCGACGTTCGCCTATCCGGGCGCGACGATGGGCGCGATGAGCGCTGCGGCATTGAGTCGTGCCTCGCACGCCGGTGAAGACCTTTCGGCGAAACTGCGAAAAGCGGAGCTGGAGGCGTCGTATCGGTCGGCCGAGCACATGGGCTTCGACGAGCTCATCGATCCGCGCGAGACCCGTGATGCACTTCTGGTTTCGTTGCAGCGAGGTTTGTACGCCCGCCAGGCTGTCGCCGAGCCGGTCACCCGGACCGCGATCATGCCGTAAAGGTGCCGAGCAGATGCCAAAGCACCCTATTTCGCCGCGGAATGGGTGCGTTTGCGTCTGCTCGCCCGGTATGCGGCGACGACGGGCTCTAGTTCGTCGGGTGTGGCGCCGTGCATGATCACCGCGTCGGCGCCGTAGTCGAACTCCTGGCGGATGCGCCGCACGCATTGTTCGGCCGACCCGGTGGCCGACGGCTCGAGCCACTCCTCGGGGATCAACGTCGCAATGTGCTCGATCTGCTGGACTGTGGCCTTCTGGTCGATCGCGCCGGCTATCGAGGTCACGACCGGGTCCTCCCGAAATCGCCGCAGCACGACAGGATCCCAACCATTGGTGCGGACCAGAAGATCGCCGTAGCCCTGAAGATAGGTGGCCAGGCGAGCCACCGTCTTCTTCAGCCGAAGCTCCTCGGGCAGGTGATCGCCGACCGTGGCGAAGCATGACCACACCCGCACAGTGGCCGGGTCGCGCCCGGCTCGCTCAGCCGCGTCTTTGACGGTCCGCACGCTGCGCTCGACGGTTTCCGGCGTGAAATAAGTATGCAGAATGACCTCATCGAAAACTCTGCCGCCCAATGTAAGCGACTTGGCACCGAATGCGACAAGCGCTAGCCGGATGTCTTCGTCGAAGTCGGGATCGAGTAGCAGAACCGGGTACTTGCCGATCGGGCCGTCGTGGTTGAGGATCACCTCGCCACGCCATAACCGGCGCATGACGGTCGCGAAATCCTCCATCTGTGCAGTTGTCACCGCCGGCATGCCGAAAGCCGCATACATCGGCGCGACCCCGCGACCGATGCCCAGCGTAAAGCGTCCTCCGGACAGCCGGTGCATCGTAGTGGCCCACGACGCGGTGATCAGTGGATGGCGTGTGTTGTGATTGGTTGCGGCAGTGGCGATCTGCATCCGGTTGGTCACCGCGCAGGCGGCGCCGACGAGCGACGACGCTTCCTTGACGTTCCAGCGTTCGGAGATGAACGCGGTACCGAAGCCCAGCTCTTCACCACGGCGGGCCTCGCTCATCAAGGTTGCGGGGCCTTCGCCGCCCGCTCCGGCCAACAGGTAGTAACCCAGCTCGTCAAGAACGCGATCGCTCAAGCGTCCCTCCCCACTTCTTCGATCACCCCTTGCAGGAAACGCTCAGAGACAGCCTGGACCCGCCGTGAGAAAACGTGACCGACATGACTGCCGTCGTACCAATAAAATTGGCCACCCCACCGCCGCTGTAACGCAAGGGCGGGTTCGCGCATCGCCATCCGGTCGTGCCAGGCGCCCACAATGAGCCGTCGCGCTGGCGGCGGCATCGGCTCGACTCTCAGCGGATCGATCACCGACGTCAGCGCCGACACCACCGGCGAACCCAAGAGTTCGCGGAGCGCGTGCCGTGACGAACCCCAGCGTTCCAGGTGCCGCGCGATCATCGCATTGAGGCCCAGGATCGGCGTGTAGAGTGCGACGCCGTCGACCCGCTTCTCCAAATGCGACACCAACGCTGCGACCGGGCTGCCCATCGAAACCCCGGATACGACAACCGCGGTCGCCTGCGGCTGCAGCCAGCGCACGAGGGCGCGAACCTCCGATACCGAACGCATCATGCCTGCCACGTTGATCATCGGATCGATACCGGGATAGGGCGGCCACCGGCGACGACGGCTACCGTGGCCGGGCTGCACCGGTACCGCGACGTTGACGCCCAGTTTGTGCTGTATGCGGCCGGCTCGCGACATCAGCAAGTCGTCCGGTCGGCCTTGGCCCGCGCCATGGACCCACACCAACCACGGCCGTGGTCCGTCATGATGCCGGCACAGGTGTACCACCGCGGTCGCCGGACCGCCCAAACCTGTGGCCTGCAACGCGGCGGGAAGCGCTGGAGTGTGTTCGAACTTCAGCTGCTCGTAGGCCAGCGTGCCGATGCGGCGCCGACGGATGTTACGCACTCGCAATGGTTCGGGGTCGGCATGGGCGTTCTCGATGCTAAGACCCGATAGTTCTTCGGCCACGCAAGTGTAGGCGCTTAGCGGTCGCACAGTCTTTGGTACGTCGCCAGCCAGCACCGAAAAGCCGGTCAATACAAGCTCGTCCAACATCACTTCACCGAACTGGCGGATCCCGCGTGGGGACGCTTTCGACCAGCCGGTTGACTCGGTGACCCCAGACACTGTGCGCGGCAGCACCAGGGCCAACTCGCGGGTGACGTCGAGAACACGCGTTGTTACCGCCATGGTCGTCATCTCCTACGAGACCGAATCTGAGCGGCCGCTACTCAGCTCGAGCACCCAGCGTGAAACGGTTGCGAACGTGGAGGCACACCCTTGCAACAGTTTCACGCTGGGTGAGTGCGCAGCATCCGCAGCACCGTCCGGCTCAGGTGCAGGGTTTTGATCAGCCACACGCCCTCCTGCTTTTCGTATGTCTCGTGATAGTGGCCGGCGCCGTGCATCTCACGACCGTCACCGAAGATCAGCACGTCTTCCATCGCCCAGATGCCCGACGCGGTCGTGGGCGAGGTGAAAGTGATCTCAGGTGTATGGCAGTGGTGCATGGTGGCTACGCCCTCGAGTCCGGCCATCACGGTGGGAACGAAGTTGTCGACGCCTTCTACCGGCGGGGCCGTCATCGGATCCGCTCCGCCGGTAGAGACGGCCATATCCAGCGTCACTACCACATCGGTAGTGAACACGCTGCGCCACGCCTCGACATCCTTCGTGTCGAGGAAGCGGCAGTAGCGCGCTTTCAGTTGGTGGATCGCTTCAAGGTCGTCGGCCACCCGGTAACCTCTCCTCGAGCTGAAATCTATACTGTAACGTCCTTAGTATCAGTGGGAGCGTTCAGGAAGGGCGCCGGCGTGAAGGTCCCGTTCACCTGGAAAGTTACCGGCTGGTTCATGATCGGCTGGTCGCCCGAGTTTCCGGTCGGCGAGGTGAGGCCGCTGCACTACTTCGGCCAGGACCTGGTCGCCTACCGTGATGTAGACGGCCGACTGCATGTCCTGGAAGCGCACTGCAAGCACCTTGGTGCCCATATCGGGCACGGCGGCACGGTGGTGGGCGATTGCGTCCAGTGCCCGTTTCACGGCTGGCGGTGGGGACCCGACGGCACTAACCGCTACATCCCCTACCAGCCGGACCGGCCCAACCGGGCGCTGCGCCTGCGGGTATTCCCCGTGCGTGAGCAGTACGACTGTGTGTTTGTGTGGCACCAACCCCAGGGCAAGGAACCGCAGTGGGAAATGCCGGACATCTTCCACAAGTTCCCGCAGTTCGAGACCGACCCCGCGGCTTACTATCGCGCCTACCCCGAGTTCTCCCGCCGTGTGCAGCGCGAGCCGGTACATCCGCAGATCGTGGCCGAAAACGCTCCTGACAGTGCTCATTTCGAGTACGTGCATCACGCCACGGTGACACCCCGGGTACTGGACTGGCAAATCATTGACCACGAGTGGCGATTCGTGGCGGGTTGGCCCGACGCCAGCAGCGACGACCCGGAGAAGATGGCTTTGCGTTTCCACAGCCACTTGTTCGGCCTCGGCGGCGCGATCAGCGCATTCGAAGGGGTGCAGAACCACCGGTTGATATTCACCTGCACACCGGTCGACGACGAGTGTTCGGACCTTTTCTACTCCATCTGGTGGCCCCGACTCGCCGGCGACGACTCCGAGGTACCACCGGAACCGCTGCGCAAACGCATCGAGCAGCAGTTTCTCTCCACCGTCTGGGACGACCTAAAGATCTGGCGGTATCAAAAATACGTCGAGCGCCCCCCGCTGGCCAAGCAGGATGCGAAACCCTATATGGCGCTGCGTAAGTGGGCGACTCAGTTCTACGACGTGCCGACATGACGACGCTCCCACAACTCGCGGCACCCGGGCACACCGCGATCGTTACCCAGGAGTGCCAGGGCGCGGTCATCGGCCCGGATGCCGGATTGGCCGCACTGGCGAAAGAAGCCCGACGAGTCGCACTGCCCAACATCGTACGGCTACTGCCGGCAGCGCGGGCCGCAGGAGTCCATGTTGTGCATTGTCTGGTGCAGCGACGGCACGACGGCCGCGGCTCCAACCACAACGCCAAGATCTTCAGCATCTCTTCCGACAGCGTCGACATTGCTCCTGGCACCCCGGGCGCGTCGTTGCTGCCCGAATTAGGGCCGGAACCAACCGACTTGGTCCTGCACCGCTGGCATGGCGTCGGGCCGATGGGAGGCACCGATCTCGATGCGATCCTGCGTAACCTAGGCGTGTCTACCATCGTCGCGGTCGGCGTTTCGCTCAACGTCGCAATTCCCAACCTTGTGATGGACGCCGTCAACGCGGCCTATCACGTCATCGTGCCCCGCGACGCCGTCGCCGGTATTCCCGCCGAGTACGCCGCGGCGATTATTGACAACACGCTGTCGCTGCTCGCGACCCTCACCACGACCGACGAGCTGCTCAGCATCTGGAATCAGCCGTGACCCACGCCACATCGGATGTTCGCGGCGGGTTCCGAAAGCTCAAGCCGGTCAGACACCCCTGCCTCGTCGCGGCGCCGCAGCAATTATTGAACGGCTCAACGCCATCTGCCAGTTGCGGGTGGCGCCCGGCCCCATCACCCCGTCTGGACAGTGGCAAAGCGCTCGTCGCCGCAACGACGAAGCCTCTTGACGGTACCCTGCTGAGCGAGGCCGATGGCCTGATGACCCGATTGCTACCGCACCAGCCATGAGAGGCCCAATGCCAGAACCCACAACACAATTCACGGTTCCCGCCGTCGCCGACGCCGTCAGCACCGCGTTCCCTGATCGGGAACTGGTCATCCACGGCCAACGCCGCCACACGTATGCCCAAGTCGTGGATCGGTCCAACCGACTCGCGTCATACCTGCATTCCCGCGGACTGGGCTGTCACACCGAACGCTCGGCGCTCACCGGCCACGAGGTGGGCCAGGACCTGATCGGCATCTACGCCTACAACGGAACCGAATTCGTGGAGGCATTGCTTGGAGCCTTCCGGGCGCGGGTCGCGCCGTTCAACGTCAACTTCCGCTACGTCAAAAGCGAACTGCAGTATCTGCTGGCCGACGCCGGCGCGAGCGCGCTGCTCTACCACGCGGCGTTCGCCCCGCGAGTGGCCGAAGTGCTGCCCGATCTCCCGCAGCTGCGTGTCTTGATCCAAATCGCCGACGACTCAGGCAATGACCTCATCTACGGTGCGGTCGACTACGACGCCATCATCGGATCCGGCTCACCGGGGCCGCCTCCTGTGCAGCCCTCCCCGGATGACCTGTACGTGCTATACACCGGGGGCACCACGGGAATGCCCAAAGGTGTGCTGTGGCGTCAGCACGACATCTTCATGACCTCATTCGGCGGACGAGACCTGATCACCGGACAACCGGTGGGCTCGTACGCCGAACTCGTCGCCCGCGCCAGCGCCGGACCCGGAACCAAATTGATGATCCTGCCGCCGCTGATCCACGGCGCCGCCCAGTGGAGCGTGATGACGGCGATGACAACCGGGCAGTCGATTGTCTTCCCCACAGTCGTGGACCACCTGGACGCCGACGAGGTCGTGCGAACCATCGAGCGTGAGCGGGTGGCGGCTGTGACCGTGGTCGGCGACGCGATGGCCCGGCCGCTGGCAGCGGCCATCGAGAAGGGCAACGCGGATCTATCGTCGCTGGCGGTCGTGGCTAACGGCGGTGCCCTGCTGACTCCGCATGTCAAAGAGCGGCTGATACGGGCCCGTCCGGGCCTCGTCGTCGTCGACGGTGTCGGCTCCTCGGAATCCGGTGCACAGATGAGTCACCTGTCAATGACCGGGACGGTATCGACCGGCACGTTCAACCCCGGTCCGGACACCTGCGTTGTCGCCGACGACCTCAGTCGTGTGCTCGAGCCGGGCCACGACGGTGTCGGCTGGCTCGCGCAGCGCGGTTACGTGCCGCTGGGCTACAAGGGCGACGCCGCCAAGACGGCCGCCACCTTCCCCGTGATCGACGGCGTCCGCTACGCGATACCCGGTGACCGGGCGCGCCACTTGACCGACGGCTCCATCCAGTTGCTCGGCCGCGACTCGGCGTGCATCAACTCCGGCGGCGAAAAGATTTTCGCCGAGGAGGTTGAAACGGCGATCGCGTCTCATCCGGCAGTGGCTGACGTGGTGGTAGCGGCGCGGCCCAGTGATCGATGGGGCCAAGAAGTCGTCGCGATCGTCGCACTCGCCGAGGGCGCTCAAGCCAGCGAGCGTGAATTAATCGAGCACGCCGCCGGTTCCATCGCCCGCTACAAATTGCCGAAGGCGATCGTGTTCCGCCCGGTGATCGAGCGCAGCCCATCGGGCAAAGCCGATTACCGCTGGGCCCGCGAGCAGGCGGTCAGCGACGGCTAGCCGCTGCAGCTTCGAGCCGGCGCCGCGTTCGACGGTGCGCCCGCCGCAGCATCGCGTCGGCGTAGAGCAGCGTCGAACGGCGGAAAGGCGGTGCGGCCGTTCCGGTCACACTGAACGGGAGGTCGGACCCCACCACTGTGCGGTAATGACTGAACGTGTCGAAACCTGCCTTGCCGTGGTAGGCGCCCATGCCGCTGCGACCCACACCGCCGAACGGAGCTGCAGACGGAATCATCTGCGCCGCAAAATCATTGCGAGCAACTCCACCGCTTTGGGTCCGCCGGAGGAAATGCCGGAAGTTCTCGTTCTCGGGCCCGTACCAGTACGCCACCAGTGGGGCCGGGTGTGCGTTGATGTAGTCGATGGCATCGGTCAAACTCGCATAGCTCATCACCGCGAGCACCGGGCCAAAGATCTCCTCCTCGGCGATCTTCATCCGCTCGTCGATATCGCGAACGATGGTGGGTGCGATCTTGCGCGCCGCACGATTGGGAAGAGCCTCACCATCGGGCGCGACGGCCTCCACCCGGGCACCCTTGGCGCGCGCGTCTTCGATCAATTCCAGCACCCGGTCGAAATTGGCTTCGTTGACACAGGAGCAATAATCGCCGTTGGTGAGGATCGTCGGAAACATCTCGCGCAACGTTTGACGCACGATGTCGACGAATGTCTCGACCCGATTTTCCGGCACGAACACATAATCTGGACACACACAAACCTGCCCGCCGTTGACCATCCGGGCTGAAGCGATCCGGGCCGCGGAGCGCCGAATATCAGCCTCGGGTGCAACCACGACCGGGTTCTTCCCGCCGAGCTCCAAAGTCACCGGAACCAAATTCTGCGACGCCGCGCGTTGCACCAGCGCGCCGATCGACGGTGAGCCAGTGAAAAAGAGGTGATCAAACGGCAGCGATGCGAAGGCGGCCGCAATATCAGGCCCACCGGTCACGACGTCGAGTTCGGCCGAGTCGAAATACTTTGGGACGGTGCTTTTCATCAACTCGGCGGTGTGCGCGGTGATCTCCGACATTTTGATCATCACCCGGTTTCCGGCGGCGAATGCGGCCGATGCCGGTAGCACCACGAGATTCAGCGGAAAGTTCCATGGACCGATGATCCCGACGACACCCAACGGGCAGGGCTGAACCTCGGCTCGCAAACCGAACAACCTGGCCGCGCGCATCAGCTTGGTGGCACGCATCCACCGAGCCACATGCGACCTGGTGTGTTCGATGACCGGGATCATGCCGACAACCTCGGTGAACAATGACGCGGCCTTCGAGCGGGTGCCGAAGTCCGTGGCCATCGCGTCGGCGAACGCGTCGGTGTTGTCCAGAACCAGCGCAAGCAACCGATCGATGCGGTTACGCCGGACGGCGACAGTGGGTGGTCCGTCGTCGATGAAGGATTTTCGTTGATGCTCCAGCATCGCCTCGAGTTCGCCCCGATGATGCTCGGTAATGCCGTCAACCCGGTCATCGACTGCGCTCATGGCTTAGTAGCTTACGGCAACCGCAGCACGGCCGATATCATTTACTGTAATATTTACAGTACGATCCTGTAGCCGAGGCCGGGAGCAGCCGTGGAAAGCCAACTTCGCGATATCGCCGTCGTCGATGACAAGCCCGCCGACTACCTGCGGGATCCCTACCCGTACTTCGCGCAGAAACGCCGCGGCCGCGGCGTCTTCCACGGAACGGTCATGGACTACACCAAAACACCCGAGTCGCTGCGGCCCAAGAACTCATTTGCCGCGATGTCGTTCGGCGCGGTGAACAAGACATTTCGCGATGGGCGGGTGTTCAGTTCAACGATGTACGACGCCACTATCGGCGTATTCATGGGGCCGACCATCCTGGCCATGGAGGGCAAAAAGCACCGCGAGCACCGCAATCTGGTGTCGGCCGCGTTCAAGTCCAAGGCGTTGGCGCGCTGGGAACCCAGCATCGTGCGGCCGATCTGCGACGCGCTGATCGATGAGTTCATCGACGACGGCCAAGCCGATCTCGTCCGGCAGTTCACCTTCGAGTTCCCCACCCGCGTTATTGCCACACTGTTGGGCTTGCCTGAAGAAGACCTGCCGATGTTTCGCCGGCGCGCGGCGGAATTGATCGGCTACACGGTCAACTACGAACGTGCCTTGAAGGCGTCGGTTACGCTCAAAGATTACTTCCTGCAGCAGATCGACCAACGCAGAACCACACCCACCGACGACATCATCGGTGATCTGGTGACCGCGGAGATCGACGGCGAAAAGCTCAGCGATGAAGCCATCTATTCGTTTCTGCGGCTGCTGCTGCCGGCGGGATTGGAAACCACCTATCGGTCATCGGGCAATCTGCTCTACCTGTTGCTCACTCATTCCCATCAGTTCGCCGCGGTACGTGCCGACCACTCGCTGATCCCACAGGCGATCGAAGAAGGACTGCGCCTCGAGACACCGCTGACCACCGTGCAGCGGTTCACCACCGAGGACACCGAGCTCGAAGGGGTCGAGATACCGGCAGGATCGGTGATCGACGTATGCATCGGCTCAGCGAACCGCGACGAGCGGCGATGGCAACGTTCAGAAGAATTCGACATCTTCCGTCCACACCTGCCCCACATTTCGTTTGCCGCAGGCGAACACACGTGTCTTGGTTTGCATTTGGCGAGGATGGAAACGCGCGTTGCATTGCAATCTTTGCTCGGTCGTCTGACCAACTTCACGTTGGTCAGCGACGACGACCCGCACATCCACGGTCAGCCCTTCCGCTCCCCGACGGCACTTCCAGTGACCTTCGACGCCATCGGGTAGTCGTCGTGGCACGTCAGCACGCCGGTAAGTTCGCAGGCGCCATGCTAGTGACGCTCGCTGAGCTCGATAGCTCCGATCACAAGCTATCAACTGTAATGACTACAGTAAGATCTCACCAAGGATGGGAGCTGATGTGGTCAAGGTGATGGACGGCTACCGGGTCCTCGAAGTCGCGCAGTTCACCTTCGTCCCAGCCGCGGGTGCCATCCTCGCCGACTGGGGAGCAGACGTTATCAAAGTCGAGCATCCCGTGCGCGGCGACACCCAGCGCGGCTTTCTGAATATGGGCGGTGTGGAGCTCAACCCCGACCGGCACCCGTTGATCGAACACCCGAACCGTGGCAAACGCAGCGTCGGAATCGACGTGTCCACACCAGCTGGCCAGGAAGTGCTCTACGAACTCGCCAGAGCCTCCGACGTCTTCTTGACCAATTACCTGCCGGCAGCGAGGCAAAAGAACAAAATCGATGTCGAGCACATTCGCGCGGCAAACCCCAAGATCGTCTATGCCCGCGGCTCGGCTTACGGTGACAAAGGCCCCGAACGCGACGTCGGCGGCTACGACGGAACGGCATTCTGGACCCGCAGCGGAATCGGCCATGCGTTGACACCAGCTGAGCTGGGAGCTCCTCTGGCCCAGGGGATTCCGGCGTTCGGCGACTCGATCGGCGGGATGTTCATTGCTGGTGGCATCTCGGCTGCGCTGCTGCACCGTGAACGAACGGGCGAAGCCCTTGAGCTCGACGTCTCTTTGCTGAGCACAGCGTGGTGGGCGGCTGGCGCGAGCGTCACGCAGGGCATGGACACCGGGGAAATCATGCGTGCCTCGATGCCGGAATCCGGCGGCTCGCCGGTGAATCCGTTTATGGGGAATTACCAGACCTCCGACGGAGGCACGATCAATTTGTGTATCGTCAGCCCGACGGGCTACATCCGCGACACGTTCCAACATCTGGGTGTCCCCGAGGCCGCTGATGATCCCCGCTTCGCGGATGTACTTCCGCTGATGGAAAATGCCCAGGCGGCCGCCCAGATAATCGCAAAGGCTATAGGCAGCAAGCCTTTCGACTACTGGAGGCAGCATTTGAAAACGATGAAGGGTCAGTGGGCGCCGTTCCAGAGTCTCGTCGAGCTCGCCGAGGATGAACAGGCGATTGCTAACGACATGATCGTGGAGGTCGAGGCCGCCGATGGCGGACAGCCGTTTAAAGTCGTCCGCGGGCCGGTGCAGTTCAATCATGAGCCGTTGGAGACGACGCGGGCGCCGCAGGCGTCGGAGCATACCGAAATCGTTCTCGCCGAGCTAGGTATGGACTGGGAACGCATCGCCGATCTCAAGCAATCGGGAGCGATCGCATGAACCGCGCCGGCGACGACGCAGAGCGAAGCGATGAGGAGGAGCGGCGCTGATGAACCGCGCCGGCGACGACGCAGAGCGAAGCGATGAGGAGGAGCGGCGCTGATGAACCGCGCCGGCGACGACGCAGAGCGAAGCGATGAGGAGGAGCGGCGCTGATGAACGACGTCGCAATCATCGGGGTGGGTCTGCACCCGTTTGGCAGGTTCGAGGGCAAGTCGGCGATGGAGATGGCCGCTGATGCGATTCAGCTCGCATTGTCCGATGCAGGGCTGGCGTGGAAGGACATCCAGTTCGCCGTGGGCGGAAGTTGGACGGTCGCCAACCCTGATGCGATCGTCGGCATGGTGGGGCTTACCGGCATTCCGTTTACCGACGTGTTCAATGCCTGCGCCACGGCGGCCAGCGCGACGAAACTTTGCGCGGACACGATCCGCCTGGGCGAGTACGACATCGGGATTGCGGTCGGCATGGATAAGCATCCACGCGGCGCCTTCACCGAAGATCCAGCGCTGGTGGGAATGCCAAGGTGGTATGCCGAAAACGGACAATACCTGACGACCAAGTTCTTCGGAATGAAAGCAAACCGCTATCTGCACAAACACGGCATCTCGGTGCAAACCCTGGCGAAGGTCGCCGCGAAGAACTACCGCAATGGATCGCGTAATCTCAACGCGTACCGGCGCAAGCCGCTCACCGAAGAGCAGATCCTGCGCTCGCCGGTCCTGAATTACCCGCTGACGCAGTACATGTTCTGCGCGCCCGACGAAGGCGCTGCCGCCGCTGTCATGTGCCGCGCTGACATCGCGCGCCGGTTTACAGCCAAACCGGTGCTGGTGCGAGCGGTGGAGATCCGCACTCGCCGCTACGGCGCCTACGAGGTGAACACTACCTATGCTCCCGTCGAAGAGGACGTGTCGCCCACGGTCTACGCCGCGCGTGCCGCATTCGAGAAGGCCGGTGTAGGGCCTGGCGATGTGGACGTCATCCAGCTACAAGACACCGACGCCGGTGCCGAGGTGATCCACATGGCCGAGTGCGGGTTTTGCGCCGACGGTGAGCAGGAGAAGCTGGTGGCGGACGGCGCGACCGAAATCACCGGTGCGATGCCGGTCAACACCGACGGCGGGCTGATTGCCAACGGTGAGCCGATCGGGGCGTCCGGGCTGCGGCAGGTCCATGAGCTGGTGCGTCAGCTGCGCGGCGACGCCGGCAAGCGGCAAGTGCCCGGAACCCCGCGGGTAGGGTTCGCACAGGTGTACGGCGCACCGGGCACCGCCGCCGCGACGATCCTCAGCGCTTAATCTCGCCGAGCGTGTACCTGCGGCGGCGACACGCCGGGGATGGTCGCCATCAGTACACGTTCGGTGATCAGACGGCTTGTTTAGGCTGTGCGTACGCCGGCTTTCCAAGCCCGAGCACGTGCTGGGCGATCATGTTGCGGAACACCTCGAGGGTCCCGCCGTAAATGCCGACCAACGGCGCAAAACGGTAGCAGTATTCCGCGCTGCCGTCGTCGGCCGCACCGTCGGCGCCGAACGGTAGAGCCGCCGCGGCGCCGAGTATGTCCATCAAGTCCGGCGAGATGTCACGCATGGTTTGGGCGATCGCGACACGTCCGAAGATACTGGGTGTGGACAACGCCGCCTCCAGCCGGGCCACGCTGCGGCCCAACCGGTATGCCACCGAGTTGTCGTCGACAAGCCGGCGGCCATCCGGACCTGGCTGCGCCACCCGTGCCGCGGCTTTGTCGACCGCTTCGGCGAGAAACCCGGCCTGGTGCATCATGATCGACGTGTCTTGTAGCCCGTCCCGCGCGGGCGGGACCGCTCCATGCTCGACGTTGAGCGGCTCACGTAGCACCGTCCAGCCACCATTGACTTCGCCCAGCCGGTACTTGTCGGCGACACGGACGTCGGTGTAGTAGACGATGTTGGTGCGGTCCCCGTCAATGGTTCGGATGCCCTGAATGTCTATGCCGGGCGAATTCAACGGCACCAGAAACATGGTCAGGCTCTTGTGTTTCGGTGCGTCGGGGTCGGTATTGGTAATCAGGAAGACGTATTGGCAGTTGTGCGCACCGGTGGTGAACATCTTGGAGCCATTAATGACCCAGCTGGATCCATCCGCCTCCCGCACCGCGCGGGTTTTACAGGTGGCGACGTCGGAGCCGCCTTCGGGTTCGGTGTAGCCCAGGCACATTCGGATATGGCCACTGAACACGCCGGGCAGCACCTCGTTTTGTAGTTCCTGCGAGCCGAATCTGGCCACCGAGCGGGCCACCATCGCGGTCGTTCCCCAGGTCACCCATGGCACATGAAAGCGGCGCTTCTCCAGCTCCCAGATGCGGCGGCGCACACGGCTGAA
>Ga0070737_10002316_pt1 | contig 23342 bp, 21 predicted proteins | sample Coa_R1_10_FD_66438 | JGI IMG/M metagenome (GOLD analysis project Ga0070737, IMG submission 66438) | Surface soil microbial communities from Centralia Pennsylvania, which are recovering from an underground coalmine fire - Coalmine... | ecosystem: Environmental > Terrestrial > Soil > Unclassified...
CGCTGGTTCCAGTGCTCTCGATCCCGAGGGCATCGTGCAGCAAGCTCTCCGCGCACTACGCAAGCAGTATGGTGAACGTGCCTTACTGGTGACCGATGAATGTTTCTGCGAATACACCGATCACGGACATTGCGGAGTGCTTACAGAGGCAACCGGCCGTCTTGATCTCGACAATGACGCGACGCTGCCATTGTTGGGCCAACAATGCGTCAGCCATGCCCAGGCCGGTGCCGATCTCGTTGCGCCCAGCGGCATGCTCGACGGTATGGTCGGCGCCATCCGTACTGCCCTGGATGCGGCGGGTTTTTCGCACGTCCCCATTATGAGCTATTCGGCCAAGTACGCCTCCGGTTTCTATGGTCCGTTCCGCGACGCTGCCGAATCACCGCCGCAGTTCGGCGACCGCCGTAGTTATCAGATGGACCCCGGCAACAGCGATGAAGCGCTCCGCGAGGTTGAGTTGGATCTCACCGAGGGGGCGGACATTATCATGGTCAAACCGGCCCTGGCGTATCTCGACATCATTCGTCGCGTCAAGGACCATTTTGGCGTGCCGGTTGCGGCGTATAATGTCAGCGGTGAATTCGCTATGGTCAAGGCAGCGGCGCAAAAGGGCTGGATCGACGAGCGCCGCATCGCTTTGGAAATCCTCACGAGTATCAAACGGGCCGGTGCAGATATGATTCTGACCTATTTCGCGCGCGAGGCAGCGCAGTGGTTGAAGTAACGTCATTCATCTACTACCCTGGAGCGCCAGAGATGAGTTTCTGCGACCTGTCGCTGGCGCTCCAGACTAGTACGAAAAATCTTGTAGGTACAATCATGTTGGTTGGACAACAATTTGGTCCCTTCACGATCGACAAGGAGCTAGGTTCTGGCGCCATGGGGACCGTGTATCGCGGGCGCTACATCAAGACCGGGCAGGTCATGGCCATCAAGATCATGGCTCCCGGCATCGGTTCGACCAACGCCGCTGCCGTCGATCGCTTTGAGCGCGAGATCGCCATTTTGAAACAGCTCAATCATCCCAACATCGTCCGCTTTTACGGCGCCGGCAAGCAGCAGGGCATGCGCTACTTTGCTATGGAATACATCGACGGTGAATCGCTCGACAAAGTGATGAGCCGGCGGGGCCGCATGACCTGGGAAGAGGTGGTCGAGTTGGGCAAGCAGCTTTGTTCCGCGTTGCAGCACGCGCACGAACAGGGCATTATTCACCGCGATTTGAAGCCGTCCAACATTATGGTGCTGCCTGACGGTACTCTCAAACTGACTGACTTCGGCATCGCCAAGGACACAGACCTCGAAGGGTTGACGGCGACCAACTGTACGGTAGGCACTGCCTCGTATATGTCGCCAGAGCAGTGCAAAGGCGAACGCAATCTGACACGCAAATCGGATCTGTACTCGCTGGGCGTGATGTTCTACGAACTGGTGACAGGCCGCAAGCCGTTCCAGGCCAACAGCGCGATGGAAATGTTCATGGAGCACGTCAACGGCACGTTTGAGCGGCCATCGCGACTGGTGTTGGACATTCCCATCTGGCTGGATACGCTGATCTGCCAGCTCTTGGAAAAAGATCCAGAGAAAAGACCGCTCGACGCCAACATGGTGGCGGTAGCGCTGGGCAGCATTAAAGAAAAAGTCGAAGCGCAGCAGAGCGCCGGCGTTGAGGCTGTCCGCCGCCGTCTCATCGATCGCGCTCCTGGGCAAAAACGAATCGAGGAGGAAGACAAGGACGCCGCCCGCGTCTTGCTGACCGGCAAAGGTAAGTCCAAGCGCAAACGAGGGAAAAAACCAATCTATGAAAAAGTGTGGTTCCAAGCGATTGGTCTTGTCCTCACCCTCGGTGTGGTGGTCACGCTGTTGTACCTGACGTTTCGTGGGCCGTCGGAAGATACACTGTATCAGCAGGCCAAGGCTGTCATGGACTCCGGCGACCTCGACAAGCAACTGGCCGCCATCGAGCCGAACGGGATCATCTCTAAATACCTTCGTGATTATGCAAAACAGAACAACGAGCGAAGCCGCGAAGTCCGCAGCTGGCGGGAGCAGATTCAGATAGCCGAGAACGAGCGCCTGCTGGAAAGGCACATGCAACTAGAACGCGGCAACAAGCCGATCCGGATACATCCGGAAGGCGAGACTCAAGAGGATGCCTTTCAGGCGGTGGAAGCGGAAGAGCGAGGCGATCGCGAAACAGCCAGCAAACGTTGGCAAGCTGTAAAGGATCGGGAAGTCGATTCGAGTTGGGCGCGCGTTGCCGAGAAACATTTGGCTGAATGGAATGCAGTGGACCAGATCGCCAAAGAGTTCCCAAAGCTGTACGAGCGCATCGGCAAATCCGATGAGGAGGAACCGATCCTGACGGATGAGCGCCAACGCGAAGCATTCCTCGCTTGGCGTGCAGAAAACTCCGAAGTTGGCGACCGTGGAGTGGCCAAAACGTTATACAAGTTGCTCCGAGAAAAGCTGGAGAAAGAACCCGGCATGCGCCAACGTTGGTATTTATACGCCGCCTGGCGTAAGCGCGAATTGGAAGAAGAGTCTATCGATAAAGACAAACTGAGGAATAAAATCCATGATCGCCTCCAAATGGTAGAGAAGCAGTTAAATCAACTGCGCAAACGCGATGCGCGCCGGGTTTGTCTGGATGTCCTGGCGCTTTATGAACAGGACCAAGATATGGCCCAGATAGTGAAAGAAGCCAAAGACCTTCTCGATAAAATATCCAAATAAGGTACAGTAAGCAGGAAAAACTCATGCCAGCATCGCGTGTCCGCAGTCGAGATGCATTCGAACGAGCTTGCCGTCTCATTCCTGGCGGCGTTAACAGTCCGGCCCGCGCCTTCGGCGCCGTCGGCGGACAGCCGCTATTCATCGCCCGCGGGGAAGGAGCGTATCTCTACGATCTCGACGGCAATCAATATCTCGATTACGTCGGTTCGTGGGGACCGCTTATCCTGGGGCACGCCCATCCGCGCGTGGTCCGGGCCATCGAAGATGCCGTTCGCCGCGGCGCCAGCTTCGGGGCGCCGACCGAGGCAGAATCGCAGCTGGCCGAGCTGATTATCGACGCGGTGCCGTCGATCGAAATGGTCCGCATGGTCAGTTCCGGAACCGAAGCGTCGATGAGCGCCATCCGCCTGGCGCGCGGTTTCACGCGCCGCGATGTTATCGTCAAGTTCGCCGGTTGTTATCATGGCCACGTCGATAGCTTGCTCGTGCAGGCCGGCTCCAGCGCCACCACGCTTGGCGTGCCCACCAGCCCCGGTGTGCCGGCTGGCTGTACCGCCGATACGCTCGTGCTGCGCTACAACGACGTGCAGGGATTGTCCGATGCCTTCGCTACCCACGGGGAGCGCATCGCTGGGGTCATCGTCGAGCCTGTCGCCGGCAACATGGGCCTGGTGCGTCCCTCTGCCGAGTTCCTCAACGAGCTGCGCCGCCTCACCGGCAAACACGGTGCGCTCTTGATCTATGACGAAGTGATGACTGGCTTCCGTCTAGCCTATGGCGGAGCGCAGCAGTTGTTTCATCAGATGCCGGACTTAACGGTGTTGGGAAAAATTGTCGGCGGTGGTCTGCCGGTCGGCGCCTACGGCGGACGAGCCGATGTGATGAAACACGTCATGCCGGCGGGGCCCGTGTTCCAGGCCGGCACGTTGTCGGGCAATCCGCTGGCGATGGCGGCCGGTATCGCCACTTTGCAGGAGCTGCGTGATCATCCGCCCTACGCCCGCCTGGAACAGCTCGGCGAACGGCTGGCCAACGGTTTACACGAGGCCGCCCGTGCCGTGGGTCTGATGCCTTGCATTAATCGCGCTGGCAGTATGTGGACCTTGTTTTTCACCAGCGGCTCGGTTATCGATTACGAATCGGCCAAGCAGGCCGACACAGCGCGCTTCGCCCGCTTTTTTTGGGCCATGCTGGACCGAGGCATCTATCTGCCGTGCAGCCAATTTGAAGCAGCCTTTATCTCCGCTGTGCATACGGAAAAAGAAATCGACCAGACTATTGCCGCCGCCCGCGAAGCGCTGGCCGAAGTTGCCCGGCCTTGAATCGCACACTCGTTTGTTGATTCTTCCGCGCGGCGTATAGCGGGAACAGCGGTTGAATCAACGCTGTGAAGGGTCATCCTTTCATGAGTAATGCTATCCTGCGCGTCCGCTGTGCTGATCGCACGGGCATCATCGCCGCCCTGTCGGACTTCGTATTCCGCCACGGCGGCAACATTCTCGACCTCGATCAGCACAGCGAGCAAGAAAGCGGACGCTTCTTTATGCGCCTGGTATGGGCGGTGGATGATTTCAACCTGGACGCGGACGGCATCCGCTTGGGACTGGAAGTGCTGGCGCGCGGCTTCGGCCTGGATTGGGAGCTGAACTTCGATCACGTCCGCGATCGCGTTGCCATCTTTTGCAGCAAGCAGCCGCACTGTCTCTATGATCTGTTGTTGCGCCAACGTCTGGGTGAATTGGCCGGTGACATTGTGTTGGTCATTTCCAATCACCCGGATGCGCGTCCGGCCGCTGAGTATTTCGGCCTGCCATTTGTGGTCGTGCCGGTCACGCCGGAAACCAAGGCCGAAGCGGAGACACGGCAACAGGAGCTATTGAAGGAATACGGCATCAATTTGGTGGTATTGGCGCGCTACATGCAAATTCTGTCGCCGACATTCATCGAGCAGTGGAGCGGCCGGGTCATCAACATCCACCATTCGTTTCTGCCGGCATTCGCCGGGGCCCGGCCGTATCATCAGGCGCAGGCACGCGGTGTCAAGCTGATCGGCGCTACGGCCCATTACGCCACTGCCGACCTCGATGAAGGTCCGATCATCGAGCAAGACGTAACGCGCGTAACGCACCGTGATACGGTGGAAGACATGGTGCGCAAAGGGCGTGATCTGGAGCGTCAGGTGCTGGCACGCGCGGTCCGATTGCACCTGGATCGCCGCGTCCTCATCGAAGGCAAACGCACCATTGTGTTTGGTTAACCCTTCAGTGCTGTCTCGATTCGCTCCATGATCTGATCGATCTGTTGCTCGCTCTCGAAACCGATGACGAAACAGCTGAGGCAGCCCAGACCGAGCACGTAACGCAGCGATTCAATCTGTTTCTCCGGCGTTTTCAGGGTGCCTTCAGCGAGGATCTTCATGCCGATGACGGCCTTGCCCTTGGCGTGCATGGTTTTCAAACAGGCCGATACTTCTTCGGGAGTGCCATCCATACGGCCTTTGTTGCCGCCCACCGGATTGATCCGCGCCAGATCGACATCGACCCAATCGCAATCGACCGCCGCCTTAAGCGGGGCCATGCCGTGGCAGGAGACGCCGACGGCACGGATGCGCCCCTTGGCCTTGGCCTCGGCCAGCGTATCCATGACGGGACGACGATCGATCGGCCACGAACCTTTTTGCATACAATGCATCAGCAGTGTATCCAGGTAATCGACACCCAGTTCCTCACGGAAACGCTCAATGTCGGCACGGGCCATCTCCGGTGTGGTGGCGTGTGTCTTGGTCTGGATGAACAGCCGGTCACGGGGCAGGCCGCGCAGAGCTTCACGCAGATAAATGTGTGAGCCGTACTGATCCGCCGTGTCGAAAAAGGTGATGCCTTTGTCGTAAGCGTAGCGCACCAGCTTCTTGAATTTGGCTTCGCCGAGTTTGACCTGATTCGATGAATGTTTGACGCCGACCGATCCGGTGCCCATGCCCAGAAGTGAAGTGATGATGCCGGTTTTGCCCAATGGCACGCGGTCGGCGCCGCTGGTGAGCTTGCGGGCTTGATCCGCCGCACTGAGGAGATTACTGCCTGCGGCCAGAACGCCCACGACCGCTGCGGAATGGGTCAAGAAATCACGACGAGATGGCTCGGACATGGTGAGTTCTCCGTGCGCGAGAGTAAAAAAGACGATTCCCCAAAGCATTGTAACGCGCAGCACGGGAGAGAACCAGGGGGCGTGCTGGCTCAATTCGGTTTATCCGGACAGACAAAGCGGCCGACCAATTCCAGGCGATGTCCCGTGATCTCGAAACCTTGCTGGCGGAGCATTTTTACCAATTGCGGATCGAGTTTGTCGAGCAAGGTAGGATCATAAGGCAGCGGCAGGTCGAGGACTTCGCCACTGTGCTGGCAGCGGAGGTGGTAGTGCGGCTCACTGCGGCCGTCGTAGCGGGTGGGGCCGTGATCCCCGGCGATGCGATTGGCCAAGCGGGCATCGACGAGCGCTTCCAGCGCTTTGTATACCGTGGCCAGACTGATATGGGGTAGACGTCGGCGTACGGCGGCAAATACCTGCTCGGCCGTAGGATGGCCGCACGCCGTTCGCAGGTACGCCAACACGGCCGCCCGTTGGCGCGTGTAGCGCCAGCCGGCCTCTTCCAGAGCGCGGCGAACGTCCGTGTCCTCTTCCGGATGACACGCAGGCTCGCAAGGAAACATGTTCATATCGTTCATTTTAGGAAAGAAAAGAAACGCGGCAAGAAACGCGGACAGATGCTCCGGCATCGGAGTTGCCCTATAATCATGCAAGCGAATCGCTCGCTCAGGAGGGACTTGCTCATGGTTACGCTTCGTTTTTCTCTCGGTCTGGCGACGGGATTGGTTCTCATCGCAGCAGCTTCGGCAGACGAAGCCCGGGGCCGCATTCTCCAGATTGATCCGGACAAAAAAGAAATTCGCTTGGAGACGCGTCGTCCCCTGCGCGGCGCCGTACTCGATCTGAAAGTGGATGCGAAAACACAGATCCTCATCGGCGGACAGCCGGCGAAGCTAAACGATCTGGCGCCGGGGCGGCGTGTTCGCGTGGTGTTCGACATGCGTAATGGTAAGCCGACGGCGCAGGCGATTCACTCGTTCGGCTTGAACCTCCTCCAACCGCAACCACCTGTATCTCAGCCGGCAGCACCGAAGGAAGGCAAAGGTGTGTCCGGCACCCTTCAGCGTGTGTCTTCGCTGGAGCGGGAGATTGTCATCATCGGTCCTGGCGCCAAAGGACCGGAGACAGAGACAATCATCACCGTGCCGGAAGAGACAGCGATCACGCGTGATGGCAAAAAAATCACCTTCGAGGATTTGAAGGAAGGCGAGCCGGTGACCGTGCAAACCGAATCGCGCAAGGGCAAGCAGACAGCGGTGTCGATCCAGGTCGGCCAGCCCGCTGCCGTCTCCCCTGCTTCCCCCGGAGGGGAAGGGAAGGGAGGGCAGCCGCCGCGCCACAATTTCATCCCACGCTTACGGCAAGCGCTGAAGATGGCGGATGAACTGCTCCGCGAACTGGAGGAACAAGAGAAACATGCCCCGGAGCGCCCGTGATGGAGGATCACCGCGGCTCGCCGCGCAGCGCTTCAAGCAAGAGTGGATGCAGCGGACCGTTGCTGGCCAGAGCATCTGGCGTGTATGGATCGAATAGCGTGCCATCGACATTGGTGATGACGCCACCCGCTTCGCGGACCAGCACTACGCCGCCGGCCACGTCCCAGACATGATTATCGAACGCCCAATAACCATCAAAGCGTCCAGCGGCGAGATAGGCCAGATTGAGCGCCGTCGAGCCGGTGCGGCGTAGTGATCGCGCACGCAGCGAGAAATAGCGCCACCATTCCAATGTCCGCTCTTGTCCGCGCAAGTCTGGCGGAAACCCTGTAGCCAAGAGCGCATCTTCTAGCCGCGTTGTCGTACTGGTTTGCAAGCGGCGCGAACCGAGCCAGGCGCCGTGCCCCTTGGCAGCGGCGAATAGCTCGTTCTGGCGCGGATCGAACACCACGCCGACAACCAGTTCGCCGGCCACTTGCAGGCCAATCGACACACAGTACCACGGACAATCGTGGACATAGTTGGTAGTGCCGTCGAGCGGATCGCAGATCCAGGTCGGCGGCGCATCGGAGGCTGGCTGTGCTTTCGAAGCGCCTTCTTCTTCGGCGAGAAAAGCGTGATCGGGAAAGCGCTGGTGCAGATAAGCATGAATAGTTCGCTGCGAGGCGAGGTCAGCATCGGTGACGAGGTCGGCGCGCCCCTTTTCGCGGACCTGGAAACGGCTGCGCCAATCTTCCAGGACGGCCGCACCCCGCCGCGCCGCTTCGCAGGCTGCTTCTCGATAGATCACCAGGTCATCCGTGGCCATTGCTTTTCTCCTGTTCCTTTCCCTTAGCGCCGGACGCCCGCGCGCAGCGCTTTGACAACTGGCTCGCCGAAGGGCGTCAGCGTGTACTTCCAATCCTTGATGAGGCAGGGCTTGGCCCCGGGATGCATGCACCAGGCAGTCCAGCTTAGCTCGTACTTGTCAAGATAGGAGAGTATTTCGGATAAGAATTTTTTAGGATCTTTTTTATCGAGATCGTAATCGGGACCGAATTCGCCGACGAAGACAGCATATTTCTTCACCGTCGGCGTCACCCAGCGGTCCCAGTCCTTTTTCCACGGATAGATGTGTGTATCGTAAACCACGCCGTTGCCCTTGGGATCATGTAGAGCATGCCCCTGGACAACACCCGACAGATCGTAGCCCCAATCGAGGCCGCCGGCCAGGACGATGTTCTTGGCTCCTGCAGCGCGGCAAACATCGAGGAGCTTCTGCAATCCCGGCGTGTGATATTCCCACTTACGGCCAGCTTTCTTGTCTTCTTCTACGACTGTGCCGCCGTCGCGCCAGATTGGCCAGGAGACACCATACGGTTCGTTGTATAGTCCGAACAGGACGGCAGAGTGATTGGCAAAAGCCGCAGCCACATCTTGCCAAAACGCCACGCTGTTGTCATCGGGCATTTGATGCTGGCCGATGTGTTGCCCCCATCGGCCGGCGTTGGACCAGTGCAAATCGAGGATAACGTAGCACCGCTTGGCTGCGGCCCGGCGGACGAAATCGCGGACCGTCTCCCGGTAGCTTTTGCCCTCATCTTTTTTCTCCCACGTGTGGCCAAACCAGCGGTCCTGCGCTAATGGCAGGCGGATGAGGTTCACGCCCCAATCGTCGATGGCCACGCGTAGCGAGTCGAAAACGTGTTCGCCCTGGCCCCATTCCAGGCTGGGAATATTGACGCCGCGCAGCCGCACCGCCTTGCCGTCCGGCGTCTTGAGTTGCTTTCCCTCGACTTTTAACAGTGGCGGCCCGGCCGGATAGACTGCGGCTATGTGGATCAAGAAGCCTGTCATGGTCAAGAAGGCCATGATTGTGCGCATTGTCGCCTCCTGTATCGCAAACCTTCTCTATCCACCAGCCCGCAGCACAGGCAAGGATACACTTTGCTTGTGCTGCGGGCTTGGCAAAATTAACATCCGCGCACCCACACCTTGCCGCAGCATAAAAAGCGAATCACGACATCGCAATGACACTTGTAATCGAACACGATTTTATGTCCTGTGAAGCGAACGTTGCGGATGCAGCCGGGCGGCAGCGTGAAACACACTTTGACCGGACAGCCTGTCTTGGGATGGATCAGCAGCACCTCGTATTTGCCCGGCAGCGGCTTGAAGGTGGCGACGAACTCGCTGACCGTTAGCGGCCGGAGCGGCAAGGCAGCGGGCGGCGGCAGTTCGGGCACAACCTGCGGCGCTGGCAGCGTTCCTCCCGGCAGAGGCGGTGTATCCACAGCAAACTGTGCCGAGGCAAAAGACGCCGCGCTCATCAAAACAAGTACCACCAGCCCATTAAGGCACTTCAAAGATCGCATGATGTGTCATCCCTTTCTGTTAGGAAACTTTCGCGCTGGGATGAGATCAAACGAAGACACAACTCAACTTCCCACTGCTGGCGCCGATGTGCCCGAGAGCGGTTCACCAGGCGAGGTAAACGGTGAAACGCCCGACTTCAACCCTTCACAGCGCGTAATGTGCATGTGCCTAACCACCGCATGCCGATCGAAGGTCCCTTCGATCGTGTTGGGATCGAGTAAGCCGATAATGGCATAGCGCCGAAAGAGCCACACTTGCTCCGCACTGTAAATGTTTTTTAATGTGCCCGTATCGCTCAGCCATATGCGGAACGGTACGAACGGCTTCGCGTGAAGCAAGGTCCGTAGGTCGTTCAACGTGAACATTATCCCCTCGCCCAATCGCTCCATCGCGGCAGGACCCACAAAGGCCTCTCAATTCATTATGACATACGAAACAGCGCCTTCCAAACAACCCTCAAAGGCGCGATTCATTCCATTCCCATGAGTCGGAAGCGTAAGCGGCGGATCATCCCTCCATCGCTTAGAGCTAGCGGACCAAACCTCCTCCCCCCTTATGGGGGAGGGCTGGGGTGGGGGGTGTCAAGGCAATGGAGCCAAGGAGTTATGTCCCCCCCACCCTAGCCCTCCCCCATAAGGGGGAGGGAAAAGCCCCCCAACCCTCTCCCACAAGGGAGAGGGAAAAGTCCGTTAGCCCTTACACTTCCGGCTCGTAGAAGCTAACGTAGAATGAAGAGACGAGATGATGTACAACAACGGCCAGCGTCGATGAACGCTTTTCCTCAAGCACAAAGCGGAAGGGAATCATGGACACAAGGACGCCGACAGATCAAGAACCGCAGAGCTTTGCCGAAACCGCTCTGCGGCTAGGGGGCAAGACCGAAGAGGAAGCCCGCCGTACCGGGGCTGTGGATCGAGCTGACGAACAGGTCGAGTCGCTGTTTAAACCGCAGTATCAGACGATCAACAGTCCCGTCCACAAAGCAGTCTGGGACAGCCGGGTGCCGCTCGATCTGTTCGCGCCGCCGCCGCTGCCGGCGTCTGCGCCCTGTGATCGCAGCATGGAAGCGTCCTTGGAGATCGTCCGCCGCCGCCGCGCCGAGGGCAAGATCCACGACGAAAAAGGCAAGGTTGCGCCGGAGACCTTGCAAGAATTGGCTGGCGCCGGCTATTGGGGAATGCTTATCGATCCCCGCTACGGAGGACAGGGCGCACCGTTCGCGCGCTTCAGCAACTTTCTGACGCGTATGGCCGTCTGGGACGCTATGATCTCCGGCATGGCTTCGATTCACGGCTGTATCGGCGCCGTGGATCCGGTGCGAACTTTCGGTACACCGGAGCAAAAAGAACGCTTCCTGCCCAAGCTGGCCAGCGGGCAAGCGCTATCTGGCTTCGCCCTGACCGAGCCGTGCGCCGGCTCCGATCTGACGGCTCTGCGGACAACAGCGGTCCTGGATGGCGACGATTACGTCGTCAATGGTGAGAAGTTATTCATCACCAATGTCATTCCCGGCCGCACCGCCGGCCTGGTCGTGCTCATCGACGGCAAGCCGGCTGTCCTGGTCGTCGATCTGCCGCCGCAGGAAAACGAGCATTTCCAGATCGTTCCTTACGGTCTCTATGCCCTGCGGCACGCCTACAACAACGGCCTACGCTTCAAGAATTTCCGCGTACCCAAAGACAATCTGCTCAAGCCGCCGGTCGGCGACGGGCTGACCATCGCTTATCACGGTCTGAACCTGGGCCGGGTATCGCTGTGCGCCGGGGCCGCCGGCAGTATGCGTGTCATGTTGGCCAATATCCTGCCCTGGGCCGAGTTTCGCCGCACCTACGGGGAACCCATCGCCAAGCGCGAATTGGTCAAGCGCCGCATCGCCCGCCTGGCCGCCCTCATTGCGGGCGCCGATGCCCTGGTAGCCTGGAGTTCCTGGCTCATCGACGAAGGCTATCGCGGTGAGATGGAGTGCATCATCGCCAAGATTTTCGGCAGCGAGGCCATGAAGGAAGCAGCCATCGAGTTGTTCATGAAGACCCACGGCGGGCGCTCGTTCCTCAAGGGCCATCTCTTCGGCGACAACGTGTATGATTTCCTGGCTCCGTGCATCTACGAAGGCGAAGGCGAAATGCTGGGCATGGCCTTCTTCAAATCGTTGGTCAAGGAACACGGTAAGCGTTTCTTCGAGCCGATCGGCAAGACAGTGCAGCGCCTGGGTCTGAAAAATCCTAATCCCCTCAATCCGCTGCATGCCTGGAAGCTGCGCAAGGAATTAGCCCCATATGCCCGCTGGAAAGTCGGTCAAATGTTTACGCCACGCGATCGTCAGCAAGTGCCCGGTATGGATAAACGGCTGAGCGAGCATGTCGATTTTGCCCTGGCGAACTTCTGCCGGTTGCGCGGTGAAGTGACGCGAGCCATGGAAAAATATCAGCTCAAGCTGGCTGACCGTCAGTGCCGCATGGCCGAGCTATCGCAGCGCATCCAGGACAATGTGATCATCTTGGTCACGGCACTGTGGGGCCATCGTCAGGGCAACGAGGCATCGATCGCCGCTGCCGACGTGCTCTGCCAGGACCTGTGTCGCAAGCTGACAGGCAAACGGCCCAGTGATCGCTATTTCCGCGATGCCAGCAAATTGGCGGATCTGGTCCTGTCGGGCGGCTTCGAGGCGATTGCCGGCGTGCCACGCGAGGAGATCCTCATGAAGTATGAGAACAAATGACAGAGTTGCGACCGTTAGAAGGGGGTTGCATCTGGGATTGCACTGGCCGCTGCGAAGGCGGTTCCAGGAGAGGAATGATTGTACGTCCTAGCTCCGATTATATAAAACGAGAAAAACCGGCGCAGCGGACAATATTGGAGTGTGAAAGAGATTACGGACATGAGCCCTACCATCTCGCTGATCTTGGCGCTGACCCTATGTGCCGCGGAGGAGAAACCGCACGCCGAGCTGCTTTGGCCCAGTGGCGCTCCCGGCGCCCTGGGCACGGAAGAGCGTGATAAACCCACACTCACCATTTATCTGCCGCAAGCGGACAAGGCCAACGGCACGGCTGTCGTTGTTTGTCCGGGCGGCGGTTACGGCGCTCTGGCGGTCGGCCACGAGGGCAAAGAACCAGCCGAATGGCTGAATCGCCACGGCATCGCTGCTTTCGTGCTGCGCTATCGCCTGGGGCCGCGCTATCATCATCCGGCGCCGTTGCAGGACGCCCAACGGGCCATGCGCCTGGTGCGCAGCCGAGCCAAGGAATGGAGGCTCGATCCGAAGCGTATCGGCATCTGGGGATTCTCGGCCGGCGGACATCTGGCCTCGACAGTGGCCACACACTTCGATGACGGCCGGCCTGACACCGATGATCCTATCGAGCGCGTCTCCTGCCGGCCTGATTTCGCCATCCTTTGTTATCCTGTCATTACTCTGCGGCCGCCCTTGGCTCACGGCGGCTCGCGCCGCAATCTGCTTGGGGACAAACCCGACGAAGCACTGGTGGCAAGCCTGTGCAACGATGAGCAAGTGACGGAGAAGACACCGCCGACATTTCTGTTCCACACTAACGAAGATAAGGCGGTACCGCCGGAAAACAGCATCCTGTTTTATCAGGCGCTGCGCAAGAATAAAGTGCCGGCTGAACTGCACATTTACGAAACGGGGGTGCATGGCGTCGGTCTCGGCGTTGGCCGCGGCGCCGTATCAGCCTGGCCCGAGCAACTGGCCGGCTGGCTAAAAACACGCGGCTTGCTCACATCAGAAAAACGGTAAGCCGTACGATAACATCTACCTTGCCCAATAAAGGATTCGAGCTGGACGAGGCTGACTTCCCGAAATAAAGGGATGAACTTTGATGGAAGAATGGGTATTTGTAGATACTTGTAACGGGAACCTCTCCGCTTGCCGTTGCCGGCGATTGCTGACCCATTAGTCCGTATCCCGATTACCAACTCCGTCATAGAGGGACGATCTCCATGGCCGGTAAACCCAAAGTTTTCGTCACGCGCCGCCTTCCCGCCGCTGGCCTCGATCGCATCTGCCAGCAGTGCGAGACCGAAGTTTGGCCGGAGCAGATGCCGCCGCCCTACGATTTGATTCGGCAGAAAGTCGCCGACTGTGACGGCCTGGTGTCCCTGTTGACCGATCGCATCGATGCCGCCTTGATGGAGGCGGCGCCGCGTCTCAAAGTAGTGAGCAATTACGCCGTCGGTTTCAACAACATCGACGTAGCGGCGGCGACGGCACGCGGCATCGCCGTCGGCAACACGCCCGGCGTCTTGACCGATGCCACCGCTGACATGGCTTTCTGTCTGCTCATCGCGGCGGCGCGGCGGCTGGTCGAAAGCGTGCATTACGCTCAGGCCGGCCAGTGGAAAACCTGGGAGCCGCTGGGCCATCTCGGTCAGGATCTGGCCGGCCGCACGCTCGGCGTCGTCGGCATGGGCCGCATCGGTTACGCCCTGGCCCGCCGCTGCCGCTTCGGCTGGGACATGCAGGTGCTTTATCACGATACCTACCGCCATGAGAAAGCGGAGACGGAACTGGGCGCCCGCTCGGTCGATCTCGATACGCTGTTGCGCCAGGCTGATTTCGTGTCGGTGCATACGGACCTCAATGAGACGACGCGCGGTCTGTTCAATGCCGAGCGCTTCGAGAAGATGAAGCCGACGGCGGTATTCGTGAATACAGCACGCGGTCCCATCGTGATTGAGAAGGATTTGATTGCTGCATTGAAAAACGGTGTAATCTTCGCGGCGGGCCTGGACGTGACCGATCCGGAGCCGCCGGAACCATCGAGCGAATTACTGCGCTTGCCAAACCTGATCGTGGCACCACACATCGCCAGCGCCACAGTCGGCACACGCAATGCTATGGCCGAGATCTGTGCCAATAATTTGTTGGCGGGACTCAGCGGTCAGCCGTTGCCGGCGTGGGTGAACCCGGAAGTGGCGAGCAAACGCCGGACCAGCGCTTCCGGTTAGCGCTGCTTCTACGAAGCGTCACTAACCGAAGAAGCTGCCGCCAATAACTTCCATTTGCCCACCAGTTTTTCCTGATAGGCGAGCAGGCTTCCCAAGCTCTTGAAATGGACTCGTTTCAGCCGGCCCAGCACGCCCTCCAAACGGCTCATGAGCTTGCCCAGCCATTCCCCCGTAATCGTATTGCCCGACAAAGGAGGTAGCGCGATATCGCCGCGATCGACAATGAGTGAATAGAGCGAGGAATTGGTAGGAACATTTGCCAAGGCAGGCGTGCGCAAAGATTCGGCTTTTTCCAGAACGGTGGTCAATGCTCGGTGGATTTTCCGCAGCGTGTTCCGGACCTGTTGAAAGTCCTCCTGCGAGAGCTGCGAATTCTTGGAAAGCAGGTTGAGGATAGCTTGCAGTCGAGCTTGTTCGCCGATCAATTCGAGCGACAAAGCTTGTACAGCCATGTGAAAACGGTAGCGCTCCAGTAGTTCGGTTTCATGGCTGTTTCCTCCACCGTCGCTTGTGTCCAGATGGCGGGCCAGCGACCAGCCGGCGAGGAAAAGCTGCCGGTCCAAACGCTGGAACACCTCCAGGTGGGCACCCAATTCTTGATCCACACGCGCAAATAGCTGGTCCACGTCCTGAATCGTGTATTGTTGATCGCGGAGCGTGAATGTCTTGCCTTTAAGCATCAATTCGCCGCTCTGCAAGCCGCGCAAAAGATTGTATTCCACCTGTCGTTCGCGGTATGCCTGAACTTGTTGCTCCAGGTCGGGAGGAGGCCAGCCGGATAACCAGGTAATCAACTCTTCGTGGCCCCACGGCTGTTCGGGCAACTCTTGCACCTCGCCGGGATTGATAAAGCGGTCGTCAAATAGACCGTGATATTTGGGGTCATACGTTCGCTCGGCATGTTCCGCGTCGATGAACTTTTGCACGTCGGCGGCGGGCTGTGGATTGTAGTCTTCGCGCCGCCCCAGGACGTGGCGGTAGAATTGTCGAGTGACCTCTGTTTTCAACTCAGCCACGTTCCCGAAGAGCAGCCACGGCGAGCGATCGTCTTGCGGACTGCGGACGTAAAAGCGTTTGGCGTTTTGCTCGCGCATGTAATCCGTGGGGTGCGAGCGATAGCGTTCGGGGATGCCGTCGTCGCTGGGTTGGAATACCTGCACTTGAACCGCGGGATCCTCCGGCAGTTCAGGAGGCAGACCCGCCCGTTCATCCTTGCGTAAGAGGCGGAGTCGGCTTGCAGCCTGGGTTTGATGAAAGAAAAGATCCTCACTAAAGAGGCCGTGATCGGCGGCCGCATCCAGCGATTGGGCTGCGTCGGACAGGCATTCATTGGCAAAGGAAAGGCGGGCCAGGCCGTGAATCAAGGCGTCCGATCCGGATACCCGAACGGCCACGTTGTCAGCATTGTATTCTAACTGTCGGGATAGAGAGAGATGGAGTAGGTTAAGAGCTTGGTAAGTGCCGGAGAGAATCTTACGCACGATCCAAAGTACGCCTTTGAGTCCCCAGGCAGGAAAAGCGAGACGAATATCTTGTCGACCCCAGCCGTCCACGAAACGGTCGAGGGCGTCGCGGCTGTAGATGACGTCGTACATGACCCGGTTGGCCACGTAGAGATAACTTCCCAGGCCGACACTGCGCTGAGCGAAATGGCCGAATTCATGGGCCAAAACGGCCTTGAACTCGGACAGATTCACCACGTTGACCAACCCCAGGCCGATCAGTAGGTCCTTGTGGGGCGGAATGAACAGGCTGAGTAACGACGTGTCATAGACCAAGGCCGCATTCACTTCGGGACTGGCATAAACACGGCGCGGCCGCGGTGAGCCGGTGTCCTGATAAATCTGGCGGATGAAGGCGAAAAGGTCGGGATGGTCCTCTTCCCGCAAGGGAACGTAGGTTGAGCGTTCCACCCGTTGCCCTTTGAAAAGGCCCTTGAACAGGAACAGCCACAGCAGGATGGCGGCAAAAGCGCCGCCGAACTTGAAGACCAGAAACACCAACATTGCTTTGCCGTGAAGGTCCGGCACAGGCAGAACAATAAGCCAATAGGCGAGAAGTCCAGCCAGGAAGATAAAAAAGACATAAAGGAACAAAAATAGAAACAAACCGCCGATCATGGCTAAGACACGGAGGCGATAGGCGCTATCCAGGCGCGTGATCTCGGCGGGCACGTTGGCGGGCGCTGGGGGGTAAAGAGTATCGATGGCCATAATGATTGTCTCCCTAAGATGATTCCATCTCGTGGCGCAAAGCGGCCAGAGCACGCATTTGCAACATGCGTACAGCGCCGGCGCTGCGTCCCATGCGCTGAGCAACTTCCTCGGCCGGCAGCTCCTCGAAGACACGCAGCAACAGCACAGTTTGATAATCCTCCGGCAAACGAGCCAGGGCGGCGGCCAAACGCGCAGCCGATTCGTGTTGCTGGGCAACCTCGCTTGGACTGGGGGCGCCGCAAACCAAGCAGCGCTGGAGCAGCAGGGAAGAATGATCGACGCCGGCCTGCACCTGATCGAGCGAAACCTCGCGGCAGGCATCGCGCTGGCGCGTGCCATAGCGACGCGCTTCGTTGAACAGATTGTGGGCCAGGATGCGCCGCAACCAGGCCAGCAGCTCACTTTCGTGCTGGCCCTGAAAGCCGGCAAAATCGCGGTGAGCCTCCAGCAACGTCTGTTGCACGAGATCGGAGGGCGCACATTTGACACGCAGATGCTTGCCCAGCTGTGCCTGAGCCAGCACGTACAGATAATGCTGATAGCGTGCGAACAGTTGCTCGCGTGCATCAGCCTCGCCGTTACGGCAACGGCGGATCAATTCGGAAGCCGCAAGTTGGGCTGACATGGCGACAGGTCCTCTCAGGGCTCCCTCGAGTGTAAGACAAGATTGCATCAAAGGCAATGGTGTGGACACAGGTCAACCTTGCCATACGCCTCCTCAAAGAAAAGATCAACCAATCGAACACGACCGCTAGGCCACGGCGTGATCGACCTCCTTCAAGACGATTGGCCACTTGGGCCGGTCTCGAAAACTGTGTCAGGTTACCCTGACTGAAGGCTCGAATCTCTTCCTCTCTGTTTTTCGGAATGAGTCTTTCGGTGCCAACGTTGAAAGGTTTTCTTATTGGGAGAAGCAGGTTTACGTCATCAAGCTGCAGGGGGTTTCCGCTTGGCGCGCGGAGGGCTTTCGCCGTAAGGTAGAAGAGGCAGCAAGCAGCTCAATCCTTTATCGTCTCCGCGGTTTGCACAGGAGGCCGGCTGCCCGGAGCAAAGAAACCGGGTTGTGCCATGAGCCAGGTCGATTTTTGGTACGTCCGCTTTCCCGATGGCCGCGTTCTCCGCGCCGCTAGCACTGCGGTCTTGCGTCAAGAACTGAGCGCACGCCGCATCCCTCTGGGCAGTACTGTGCGCCGTTCGCCCAGTGAGGAATGGGTGGCCCTGGAATGGACGCAGGAATTTGCCGATGTGGTCGAAGAATTGGCAGCACGCGACCGCAATCCTGCCACTCCCCCGAATGTTCTTGGTACTCTACCGATCTCCCCCTCATCCAATCGCTCAGCGAACGCCGTGGCTAACCATTCCGCCACGGTCGGTTCGCGTTTAGACCCCGCGCGCCTGCATCTGATTGGCGTGCGCAGCTATCTCGATGAGCTGCTGGCCGCTCTCGATAGCGCTTTGGTCCCTCAAAAACTGCTGCTCGGACTGATAGCTGGCCTGCTGTTGGGTGCTCTGCTCATGCTGGAGCGCACCGCCTGGTTTGAGCACGAGGGGCGTTGGCCGGCTGCAGCAGGGGCGCTGCTGGGGGGGTGCTTTCTCGTCTTCGAGGCACTCATCGCCTTGCTCACGCGCGTAACGTACCTTGAATTGGCCCGTCTGCGTCCAGCCCGCTGGCGCCAGGTCTTCGACGGAGCAGAACGCTTGACGCTTAGGATGATAGCGTCCCAGCTGCTCGTATGGGGAGCTATCGGCGGGCTGATCGTGCTATTGCGTTGGCTGCCGCATTGGTTGGGGCCGGGAACGGAAGGAATGGGAGGCAAAAGTCTGCAGATCCTCGCGGGGAGCGTCTTGGCGCTGGCGATGCTCCTGGAAGCACTATTGTGGCCGGTGTTTGTTTTTTGGTGGCTACTGCCGCCGCTTTTGGTGGTCGAGGGCAGCTCAGTCTGGAGCGGTCTGCGGCAATGGTTGGCTCTGTTGCGCCGGCACCTGAGCGGGGTGTTTCTCTATCAGGCGATGGCTGTTGGTTTGGGCGTACTGGTAACGGCACCGTTTCTGCTCTTGATCACGCCGTTGTTTTTGTCGTCATTCGTTCCGCCGGAGGCACTGCAAGAAGCAGCCCGCGGGACACGCTATCTTCTGTTGGGACTGGCCTGTGCTCCTCTGTTAACATATTGGATCACGTCCAATGTGTTCATCTATCTGAACCTGCGCTATGGCGCCGGCAGTCGGCGCTAGAAATGCCAGTCTGGGGCATCGCACGACCACGATGAAGGCGCCCATCTGGTTCAAGGCCGGGAGGGAAATATCTCATTTACGCAAGCAGCGAAGCCATGAAGGAAGTAACTATCGAACTGTTTATGAAGACGCACGGCAGCCGTTCCTTCCTCAAAGGACACATCTTCGACGACAACGTATACGATTTCCTGGCCCCGTGCATCTACAAGGGCGAAGGCGAGATGTTGGGCATGGCCTTTTTCAAATCGCTGGTCAAAGAGCACGGACGGGCAAACGGCCCGGCGACCGCTATTTCCGCGACGCCAGCAAATTGGCGGACATGATCCTATCGGGTGGTTATGAAGCAATTGCCGGAGTGCCGCGCGAAGAGATTCTGATGAAGTACGAGAATAAATAACAGGGTCGCCCCCTAACGGTGGCGGCACAGCTAACCGCTCTCTTACGGGCACGACTCGATTGTGTGCCGTAGCGCGCGTTGCGTCCACCATTGTCCGGCCATGCCTGCGATCAGTGCCAGGCTGACCCATTGGTAAAACGTCAGTCCGCCGGCCACAACCGGCTCCGGTCGAATGTACTCGGTCAGAAAGCGATAGACCCCATAAGCAATCAGATAAATCTGCAAATGATGTAAGCGAAACCAGCCTTCATGGAGCAACAGTCCCAGTACGAAAGCCATGCCCAAGTGAAACAGCGACTCGTAAGCCTGCGTCGGATGGCGAAGAACGCCGTCGCCGAAATCGCGGCCCCAGGGCAAGTCCGTGGGTGTGCCGTAACAGCAGCCATTGCAAAAGCATCCCCAGCGGCCCACGACCAGCGCGCAGGCCAAGGGCAGAGCAAACGTGTCGCCGGTTTTGACGTGAATCGCCATCCACCATTTGCCCAGTTCGACCATCAGATAAGCGCCCATAAGGCCAGTGGTGATCGTCTTGCCGTCGGACAGCCAGGCCAGGGAGGAAAACGGCCCTGTGCTAGCGCCGAGAGCGAACGGCAATTTCGCCCCCAACGTGCCGCCGATGAAGGCACACAGGGTAAGAGCGAGGCGCTTCGACCACGGGAGCCGGCGCAATCCTTCGGGTTTGGGCACGAAATGGCGGACGAATACGAACGCCATTGCCGCAAGCAACATGAACAGGCCATAGAAAAACCGAGGCGGCATCAGCTTACCAGGTGCAAGGTGTGGCGGGAGGATTGGGCCACGATGTTGTCGGTCAACGGCGGCAACGCAACGTGGCCATCGCGATAGAGCGTGTTATAAGCGCAGAAAGGGACCATGTGGCCGCTAGGCAGAAGATGCGCCAGGCAGCATTTCATCACCCTTCGCGTATCGAAATTGTGGACGTCGAGGAATGCAGTTAAGGTGATGCGAAAAACATCAGCGCCGCCCAGCTTTTCAGCAAGGGCGCGGACTACAAATTCGTCCAGGGGCGACGCGCCGGAAGCATTAGCGACGGGTCCGCAGCCGCCTGGGCCGCAACCACAGCCGCCAGCTGCTTCGAGATAGCGCGCCGCCAACTGACGGGCGCGGGCCGGCGTCCATACCACACTGTTGGCAATCAGGTCCAGGTGTTGGGACACGTCGATCAAGCGATTGATGGGTACCGGATGCGGACTTCCACGGTATAAATAGGCCAGCAGATGGCAGTTGGGATGGGCGCACGGCAACGGATAGAAATCGCTCTCGGCGAGCAGGCCGCCGCTGTCGGCGACAATAGCGCGAACGACATCGGGCATGGTGGCGCGCTTCTCCAGGTCGATCGGATCGACGTGCCGGCCGCAATAGCTGGCGAGTTGGAAACTCACGCCGCGGACCCACGGACGTTCCAGACCGAAGCGAACGATCGGGCCGACCTGATCAAGGTTGGTGTTGTGATCGACGGTGCAGACGAGAGTACAGCGGATGTTGTGTTGACGCAGCGCTTCCAACGCTTGCAATTTGATTTCCAGCAGATCCTCGCCGCGCAGATGGCGGTTGACCCGATCGTCCAGACCGTCGAATTGCAGATAAACCTCGAAGCGATCACGCATGCTCGCCAGAAATTCGACCAGTGCCGGATCGTGCGCCAGACGAATGCCGTTGGTATTGAGCATGACTACTTGAATCGGCGTCTCGTAAGCGTAGCGAATCATGCGGTGCAAATCCGGATGCAGAGTCGGTTCACCGCCGGAGAGTTGCAACACGTCCGGAATGCCTTCCAGGTACACGTAGCGATCCACCATGCGCGTATAAGTATCGAAATCAAGGTAAGTGCCGCCCGGCCCCGATTCCGCAAAGCACATGGGACAGTGCAAGTTGCAGTTCGATGTGACCTCGATCAGCGCAATGCAGGTGTGCTGTTCGTGTTCGGGACACAGCCCGCAGTCATAGGGACAGCCGCGCTCGACCTGGGTGCCGTAAGCATGGGGAAGGCGGGCCGGCTGGCTCAGTTCATGTCGATCGAAATAAGCGACATCGGAACAGACAAAATCCTCGATCAGGCCGTGTTCGGGGCAGCGCTTGCGGAAGTAAACGCGCCGGTCGCGGACGATGATCTTGGCATCGACTAGCCGGCGGCAATGCGGACACAGGCTGCGCGTGGTGCCGAGATAAGTGTAATCGCGTGTTTGCATGTTTCGGTTGCCTCGTCCGCTTGTGAGGATAGTTAACGACCAAATTGCACATTACTTACCGAATTGCATATTGCTTATAGCGATCGCGCAAGCGGCAAAGACAAAGACGACGATACCCGCGATGGTACCAAGCACGATAAACAAGACTGAGACCACTCTTCCAGTAGTGGAAGCCGCGGAGCTAGAGGTGCCCCTCCACGCTAAATGAATAATTGCGCTAAGCACAAGCACCGGTATCACACCAAGCCATACCAAGTAAGCAAACCGAGTCGCCATAATGATGCCGCAAACACAGAGTCCAATGAGCACAGCGAGAATGATGCAGCCCGCATTCACATCACGTTTCACGTCGGTGTTAATGTCTGCGGCCCGAATTTGGAACCCCGGCTGAGGATTGTCCACATCCGCGAGGCAGCGCGGACAAATCAAGGTCTTGTCGGTGATCCCTTCGGGTACACTGACGCGCATGGAGCAGTGGGGACAAGTGGTGATACGGCTCATGGGGATGCCTCCTCTTCCACCGGCACAGGCGCTCCACGCACGAGTCGCCGGCACTGGCGGACAAACTGTCCCGCAAGCAAACCGGCCGCGCCCAACGCCAGCAGAAACACAATCTGCTGCGGACGCGAGAGCCGCTGTTCCGGCGGCATCTGTAATTGCCACCGAACGTATCCCAAAAAGAAAGCATATCCCGCCATCGCACCGAGGGTCGCCATCCAGACCAACGGTAAGGAAAGACGCAGCGGAGCGGCAACGATGACGAGAAAGTACAGCACGGCCAACATCGACCGCCCATCGCTGCTGACCATCAGCAACGTCGTTATCAGGAGAATGTCCCAGGCCGTAACGACATATTTCAAGACTGAAGGGAGCCAGCGGCGCATCAAACAGTAATGGATGACGAGGACCGCCAAAGCCCACGCCAGGACGAGAGACGTAACCACGGTATGATAGGCACCTTGGAGGGACGGATTGTCACGGACCACGAACACGTTGACGAGATGATGGCCATAAAAGGCCACGAGGGCGACGAGACGGATGAGGTTGACGCGGACCTCACCGGCCAAGCCTTCCAAACGCTGGGCAGCGTTCCACGCGGGGTCGGCAGCCATGAGTGGGCCTCTTGTTCGATTGAATTCGATTTTTCAGAATGGCCCTCTGCCGGGCCTCAGCTGTGCTGTCAGTGATTGATTTTAACCCTCAAAGGTATGGATTGCAAGGACTTACCACAGATTTCACTTCGTACCCATGCTCCGCGTGTGTATGAGAGGCGACACCCTCCGAACGTGTGAAAATCTCACCAAAGCCTACGGCAAACGCGAGGTGTTCAAGAACATCTAGCTAGAGCGCATTGCAAGTAGGTGTAGTGGTTATATGTCTTTCTCCCTCCCCCTTGTGGGGGAGAGAAAAACGTTACACCCGCTTGCAATGCGCTTTATCCGGGCGCCAAGATTGGCATCATCGGCCCCAACGGCGCCGGCAAGACCACGCTGTTCCGTATGATCGTCGGCCAAGAGAAGTCGGACGCCGGTACGCTGCGCAGCGGTGATACCGTGGTGCTGGCCTACGTCGATCAAAACCGCGATACACTCGACAACAATAAGGCCATGATCGCTGGTTTTTAGACCGTATTGCTACCCACATC
>Ga0070737_10002321_pt1 | contig 23313 bp, 20 predicted proteins | sample Coa_R1_10_FD_66438 | JGI IMG/M metagenome (GOLD analysis project Ga0070737, IMG submission 66438) | Surface soil microbial communities from Centralia Pennsylvania, which are recovering from an underground coalmine fire - Coalmine... | ecosystem: Environmental > Terrestrial > Soil > Unclassified...
GGGAGGGGTTGCCGAAAGGGTGGGGGTGCGTGTCGATGATAGGCGCGTGGCAGTGGACCCTCGACTCGACGCGTGGCTGTCCACCCTGCACGACCACGACGGGACCGACATCCTCCTGACCGACGGCTCCAAGCCCCTGCTCCGGGTGGGCGGCCGCCTGATGCCTCTCGAGGAGGCGGAGGTGCTCACCGGTGAGGAAATCGAGGTGATAGCCCGCACCCAGCTGCACGACCAGTACGGCGACCGCCTGCACCTCGGCAAGGAGGTCGACTTCTCCTTCTCTTGGCGGGACAAGGCCCGCATTCGCGCCAGCGCCTTCTACCAACGGAGCCACTGCAGCCTCTCCATGCGGCGGATCCCGATGCGGATCCCCAGCTTCGACGAGCTCGGTCTGCCCGAAGCCCTCACGGGGATCCTGAGCAGCCCGAGCGGCCTGATCCTGGTAACCGGGCCGCCCGGTTCGGGCAAGACGACGTCCATGGCCGCGATGATCGACGTGGTCAATCGCCTGCGGGCCTGCCACATCGTAACGATCGAGGACCCCATCGAGTACCTGCACCACAACCAGAAGGCGGCGGTCAGCCAGCGCGAGGTCGGCACCGACACCGAGTCGTTCGAGCAGGCGCTGAAGTCGGTGCTTCGCGAGGACCCTGATGTCGTCCTCGTCGGCGCGCTGCGCGACGCCGAGAGCGTTGCCGCGCTCCTGACAATCGCCGAGGCCGGTCGCTTGGTGATAGCGGCTCTGCACGCCGACGACTCAACCCAGGCCGTCGACAGGATCGTCGAAGTCTTTCCCGCCGAGCGGCGCAACCAGGCCCGGATGAAGCTGGCGGCAACTCTGCTGGCGGTCATGCACCAGCGCCTGGTGCCTCGGGTCGACGGGGGACTGGTCGCCGCCTGCGAGCTGATCGTGGGGGTGCCGGCGCTGCGAGGCATGGTCCGGGAAGGCAGGACCGGCCAGCTCCGCGATGTCGTCGCTGACCATCGCGATTACGGCATGCAGACCCTCGAGGACTCCCTCGGCGCCCTCTTCCGAGCGGGGATCATCGACTACGAGACGGCGGTCTCGGCCAGCCTCCACCCCCGGGAGATACGCCGGGACACACCGGTGGCGGCAACGAGCCGGGTTTGACGCGCCCTGGCGAAGGAGGGTGTTGACGGCGGTTTGTTCCGCCGTTGCCGGGGGCCTCACCGCCCGTTGGGAAGCGCCTGGCAGCGTGGGAGGGGTAGGGGCGCCGACCGGGTGAACGGCGGGGCCGGGGTCGACTCGAAGCCAGCTTCGGCGCAACGACCTCACCCGCCGCCGCCCGGCCGGATGTGGCCGAGGTCTAGGCGCTGCGCCGCTAGGTAGGGCTCGTGCGCCGTCGGCCCGGTCCCGGCGTCGTCTCGGGTAGACAGGAGCCCATGGAGCTCGACCTTCACGTGCACCGCTTCGACTGGGCCGGAGCCACCCCGCACATCGGCCCCGGCTTGGCCAGCCTTGCCGGGCGTGCAGAGGCGATCGGCGTGCGGACCCTGTCTTTCATGGACCACTACTTCCAGATGGACTGGATGGCGCCCGCCTCCGACCCGATGCTGGAGGGCTACACGGCGCTCGGCTTCGTCGCCGGCGTCACCGAACGGCTTCGGCTGCGCCTCCTCGTCACAGGCGTCACCTACCGCCACCCGGGCCTGCTGGCCAAGACGGTCACCACCCTCGACGTCCTCTCCGGCGGGCGCGCCGAGCTTGGGATCGGGGCGGCGTGGTACGAGAGGGAGCACCTGGGTCTCGGGGTTCCCTTCCCGCCGGTGGCCGAGCGCTTCGAGAGGCTGGAGGAGGCCATCCAGATATGCCTGCAGATGTGGAGCGAGGATGACGGCCCCTACGAAGGCCGTCACTACCGGCTGCGGGAGACCCTGTGCCGGCCTGAGCCCCTCAGCCGGCCGAGGCCGCGGGTCCTGATCGGCGGCGGCGGGGAACGCAAGACGCTCCGCCTGGTGGCCCGCTACGCCGACGCCTGCAACTTCTTCGGCGGCCCCGACGAGGTGGCGCACAAGGTGGACGTGCTGCGCCGCCACTGCGAGGCCGTGGGCCGGGATCCCAACGAGATAGAGGTGACCGCCTCCTATCGTGACCTGCCTGCCGGCGCCGGACCCGACGAGGTCCTGCGAGGAGCCGAGAGGTTGGCCCGGGTAGGCGTGTCCACCCTGGTCACCGGCCCAGTCGGCGACGACCCGGGGGGGTGGCTCGAGTCGACCTTCGGGCCGCTGATGGACCGCCTGGCGGCGATCGAACCGGCGAGGATCGGGTAGGGGACGGGCGGAGGGTGGCCACCTGGGCGTCCCGAGCCGCTCCTCCCCAGGGGAGATAGGGAGGAGCGGCCGGGAAACTTGTCCCTCAGGAGCGGCGCCGGCGGGAGAGCAGCACCAGCGCGGCGCCCACCGCTATGGCCAATCCTCCCGCCAGAAGGCTCGGCGCGGTGTCCGCACCGGTGAAGGCCAGGGCCGACCTCGGGACGTTCGCCGCGGCGGGCGCCGTCGTGGCGGCCGGGACCGCCACTGGGGACGAGTCGGGGTTGGCGGCCTTGGGAGAGTCGGGGGTAGCGGTCTTCGGAGAGCCCTCGCTTGCGGTGGTCGACGGGCCCGGGCCCTTCGGCGGCTGGCCGGCCGATCCGAGGACCGGCGTGGTCGTGGTGGTCGCAGTGGCGGTGACCTTGCGGCCCAGGGGATCCGTGCCGGTTGCGATAGCAGCGGCGGTGGTCGCAGTCGTCCCGATCGACGACGCCTTGGTCACCGTCCTGGACACGCCCGGCTCGAGGCCCGCTAGCACGGCAACCGTGCCGAGCTGGTCGTCGGTGATGGTCACCGGGCTTAGGACGATGTCGCCGGTGTTCTCGACGACGAAGGTGTAGGTGACCGAGGTTCCCGGCGCTCCGCTCGCCGGCGACACGGTCTTGGTGAGGGCGATGGCGGGGTGGATGATCGTCACCGAGTGGTCCGCCGTGGCCGTGACAGTGGTGCCCGACGGGTCGGTTCCGGTAACCGTCGACGTGTCGACCAGCGGGTCGTGGTCCCCGGCGGTGACGACGTGGGTGCAGGTGTAGGTGTAGGTCGCGCCGGGCTCCATCGTGGAGGGATAGTCGCCGGCGGGCGATGGGGCGGCGGCGCACTCGGGGTCGCTGAGCGACACGCCGGTGAGAGCCACCGAGCCGGGGTTGGTGACGGTGAAGGTGTAGGTGACCGTGTCACCGACATGGGCGTACTGCGGCCCGGACTCGGAGAGCCCGATCTCGCCGGCGCTGGGTGTCGGCTGGACCGGGTCGGCGATGTCCTGGCATTCGACGTTGCTCTTGCGGTCGGCGCCGCCGCCGTTGACCGGCTCCTGGGTCTTGGCGACGGCGCACACCTGGGTGGACCCGTCGGGGAAGCGCGACGGCAGCGTGTAGGTGAAGTCGAACCCGCCGCCGGCGGGGATGCCGTCGAACTCGGCTTCGCCGAGCGTCGAGAGCACGGTCCCGGTCTTGTCCTCGGCGACGACGCAGACCCGGGTGTTGTAGGTGCTGGTGGCCGGCGGGTCGAGCGTCAGCGTGTAGTCGACGCCGGCCGAGGAGTGGAAAATCGAGTTGGTGTCGAGGGTCACCTTGGGGGTGCTGGCGCCGACGACGTAGCTCTGGCAGTCCTCGCTCGTAGAGGCGATGGTTATGGGCGAACCGGCGTTCACGCCGAAGCCGGTCGTGCCGGAGGCGGAGGCGACCGCCGCCAGGCCGGGCAGGGCGACGAGCCCGGCGCCTGCGGCCACCAGGGAGGCTCCGAATCTTCTGATGGCATTTCGAGGTCGCATAACGCTTAGGACTGTGACAGAAGCGACGGCGGAAATGGGGGATTCCGGCGTTTGTTGACAGTCCGTTGGCGGCTTCTTGCTAAAGGTGCTGCAGGGGGCGTGCCGAAGATCCGATGCAGGCCGGGAAAGGCCTGGTCAGCGTCCGTGCCGGCGCGAACGCGCCGGCAGGCGCGCATCGGCGAATCGGGTGGCGAAACACGAACGCGGCTCAAGGCCTGGGCGCGGACCGCCGATGATCGGCGTCGCTCGGCGAAGGGTCCGCGGGGACCCGCTGACCCTTCGCCTGACTACCCGGCGCCCGCCGGCCCCGTCGCCCGCCTGCGCCTGTCGATTGCCGGCCCCGTCGCTTGCCGGCCCCAAAGGAGGTGGCCCCCGCCGGGCCCGTCCCGACCCATCGGACCCGGACGGCTGCCCCCTGTCCGGCGGGGACCACCACGTGGAGGTGGCTGCCGGAAGGGCCCTCCCCCGAGCGCCCCACCGGCTGCCACCGCTCGTTTACAGCCGCCTGTCCCGAACCTTCCGGCGACTGCTGCGAGAGGGTCGATCTCTGCCCTCGGCCGCTCTCACGAACCCCATTGTCCTGCGCCGATCACAATCCCCCGGCACGCCCAAGACAACATGCCCCCAACCCTCGCCCGCCAGGGGCCACAGCTTCCTCCGGCAAGTTCGTTGTGCGGTTGGCGGCGACCGTGGGGAAGAATTGACCTGCCGGCCTGTACGGCGACGGCCAGACCGAACAGACGAGGACGTGTAATGGACCAAGCAAGGCTGTTGGCGCAGCGGACTCCCGGCAGCGAGGGAGGGCTCGCACAGGGCCCGTCCCGGAGAGCGGCCTGGTTCGACGAGAGCCGCGGGGTGCAGGGGCGGAACGTTCGGCGGCTGGCGATAGTCGGCGTGGTCCTGCTGGCATTCCTCAACTCAGCCGACGTCGTGACCACCCGTCTCCTTCTCACCCACGCCGCCGCCGGTGCCGTCGAGGCCAACCCGGTGGCCAAGGCCCTGCTCGCCAGCGGGTCGCTGTTGTGGGTGAAGCTGGCGATCATCGCAGCGCTCGGCATCGCCGCCCTCCGGGACCGGCCCAAGCTCGGATTGCTCGTCGGCATCTGGTTCACAGCCGGTCTCTACGGCGCTGCGGTGCTTTCCAACATCCTTCTGCTGCGGATGGTGTGACGCCCCGGGCTCAGCTTCGGCGCTCGAAGAGCAGTCCCGGCGCGTCGTGCATCACGACCTTCCAGCGCGGGTCGTGCAGCAGGTACTCACTGAGGGCGCTCGAACTGGGCCACAACACGAAGCGCACGGACCACCTGTCGAACACCGTGTCCGGGTTGACCGTGAGCGACTCCACCTTGGTGTAGGTCGTCAGAACGCCGGTTCCGAAGTACATGTCGGTGCGGCCGTCTACGAAGACCGGCACGCCGAGGTGGATCAGGTAGGAGTTCCACAGATAGGTGGAGAACACGCGCCCTCGCTGATGGCTCACCCACGCGGCGGCGCGGACCGGGATGGCGTCCGCCCCGTGCGTCTGGGGGGCCCCGGCGGCGGGATGCGAGCCGACGAGGAGGGACCCGGCCAGGACGGCGGCGAGGGGAATCGTTGCGAGCTTCGGCCGCAGGCTTCCCCGGGCGAAGGCGGGCCACGGTGCTGCCAGGCCGGCGAACGCGATGCCCAGGTACGGTACGAATCGGATGGCGTGGAGGCTGGCCACGAGGATGCCGAGCCAGAGCACCAGGTCGAACAGCTCCAGCCTCACGCTGGTGAGTGCGAGAGCCCCCAGCAGCAGCAGGGCGGGACCGAGGATGATGACAAGCAAGGGGATCGAGTGGAAGTTGGGCGACTGCCACTCCTCGATAATCGACGACAGGCGGCCCGATGCGGTCACCTTCAAGGCGTATGTGAGGAGAGATGGGCCGTGAGGGTTGAGTAACGACGCCGCTACAGTCGCGGCGAGAGCGCCGGCGGTGGCGCGCAGCGGCAGTACTTGGGACACGCAGACCCTGCCAAAGCTTCGCGGCGACTCCGCCGATCCCGAGGCGCGGAACACGAGGGCCAGAACGCATTCCATGGCCAGCAGCACGATTCCGAGCAGGAAGCTGCCGTGGACGTTGGCCCAGACGAGCATCAGGGGCGGTATTGCGGCCAGCCAGCCAGTCCTGCGGCGAGCGAGGGTGAGGATCAGCAGCTCGGCCGAGAAGAACATGTAGCTGAGCACCTGGGGCCGGACGTCAACACCGAGCGCTAGAGCCCCTGCGGCGGGGACAGTGACCACCGCGAGCCACAGCGGCGAGGCGCCCAGCCGCACCCAGCGGGCGAACCCCACGACCATGGCCCCGACCGAGGGCACTATCGCCACCCACCAGAAGGCGACGGGGCCGACGTGGGCGACCAGCCAGGCGAGCATCACCTCGAAGCCCCACTCCTCCGCCAGCCAGGGACGCCCGGGGACGGTGTAGGAGAAGACGTCATGCCGTATGACCGCGTGGTGCCCGAGCATCCACTGGCCCGCCGCGAGATGCCAGTAGACGTCCCCTTCGAGGGCCAGCCCGAGCCCGAGGTGGACGAGCATGGCGCACGCCCCGATCGGGACAATCCAAGCGGGATGGACTGCCAAACGCGGGCGGCGCCGCCGGCGAGGCGAGGACTCCTTGACGGGCAGGATGTCTAGGCGGGTGTCGGGCGCCGTTTGCACGGGTCTTGACTACGCCGCCGGCAGGAGCATGTCAATGAGCCGAATGACTTGTTTTGCCCAAAACACGGACAACCGGCGCTCGTTAAAGACGGCGGCCTCGCCGGCGCCGGTCCCAGCTGGGCAGGGTCGCCCGACTCCGCCCTTTCCTCGCCCGGCGCAACAGCCAGGCCACCAGTCCGGCGACGAGCAGGGCCTCAGCCCCGAGGGAGGCCTCCCCGGCGGTCCGCCAGGCCGGGGCGTCGGTCGGGACCGGTTTCGCACCGGGTCCGACGAGGGGTGCCACGTCGTCGAGGTCGGCGGTCACGTACCGAGTTGTCACCTTGCTGGAGACGTCGCCTACCCGGCCGGTCCGGCTGTAGTCGACGAATAGGAGCTCGCCGTTGTTGCTCGCCACGAACGCCTGGCCCCTGCCGGTCACCGACACCTGGTCGAGCTGGGTGCCCGGTTCGGCCAGCTCGGAGACCACGGTGGACGGGTCTGCCGCGTCGAGCTGGAGGATCGTGTCGCCCCCGACCACGAGGAAGCAGTTGGTGAAGGGATCGTAGGCCGCGCCGTGGGCGCCCACGACGCCGGTTTCCAGCCTCGTGGTCGTCCCGGTGGCGAGATCCACGAGCCCGATGTCCCCCACGCCGTCAGGCGGGGAGCTCGTGTACAGAACCTTTCCGTCGGGAGCGAACGCCAGGGCTGTCACCGCAGTATCCGAGCCGTGCAGCGTGACCGGCCTTCCCGGTGCCAGGGGGTCGAGGGGAACCTTGGCGAGGCGGCCCGGCTCACCCGAGGTCCAAGCCGCTCTTCCGCTCGGGTCGACGCTGACGTGGAAGGCGCCGGGCACGCCCGAAGGGATGCTCTGCAGCTGCCCGCCGGGAAGGGAGACGGATATCACGTCCCCTGTGCCCTGGCCGCCGAGCAGCAGACGTCCGTCAGGAGCGAAGGCGAGACCGTCCGCCCCAGGTGTCCTGGCCACGAGGCGGGGGCGCCCCAGGCTCAGAGACCCTGAGCGGTACCGGTAGCGCACCTCGCTCACCGTGGGCGGGGAGAACGTGGTGAAGTAGACCGTGCCCGAGGAGGCCAGACTGCGGGCCGGCACGACGCTCGACGGACCGCTGCCCTTGTTCAGGCCCACTGCCGCCCCACCGGCTAGAAGCACTGCCAGGGCCGGGAGGACCACGACCCGGCGCCTGGAACGTCGCCTGGCGGCTGCTTGCACGGAGGGAGATTGAAGCAGCCACAGGCGCTGGCGCCCAGCCGCTTGGCTGTATCCTCCCAATCGGCTATCCTTCCCGGCGAAGGGCAGCTTTCCCGGCACGTCCGGGTCCAGACCGGCAGGGCACCGGAGGAGGGGCTTGGCTCAGTACACGATCCCTTGGCGCCGAAACGGGTTGCGGCGCGCCCCCTCGTGGCGCGCAGGGTCGATCCCCGCGCCGCGCCGGCCGGCGGTCGAGGCAGGAACCGACCTCACCCAGATCGCCATCGCGGTGCGCTGGGGCGCCACGTGCCTGGTCGCCGCCGGAGTCGTCGCCAGCCATCCGCGCGCTTCAGAGCACGCCACCCGCTCCCTCGCGCTGCTCGGGCTGCTCGGCCTGTACTCGGTCGCCCGCACCGTGATGCCCGTCAGGGCCACGAGCGGTCGCTCCCGTCTCGCAGCCGAGATGTCACTCGAAGCGACATTTTTCCTGGCCCTCGCAGCCGCCAGCGGAGGCTGGGCGTCGCCCTACCTGCTGGCCGTGGGAACCGCCCTCCTGCTCTCCGGGCTCCTCGGCGGCGCCTTGCCTGCTGTGGTGGGCACCGCGACAGTGATGGTCGCCGGCGCGGCGGCCGGCGCGTTCGGCGCTTCGGGATTCGACGCTCTCGACGGCATTGCCCGCTCGAGCGAGCTCGCCATGATGGCAGCCGTAGGCGCATATGTTGGGATGGTCTTCTCGTCGCGCGTCGGCCAGCACGCCAGAGAGGTCGCCCGGCTCCAGTCGGCGGACAAGGTGAACGGCCTGCTCCTCGAACTGCACGCCCGCGCCGCCGACCAGCCCGGCGGCTTCTCGCTTCGGGCCGCGGTGGCCACGTCGGTCGCCCGGCTCCAGGAGCTCCTGCACCCCGACGCCACACTGCTCCTGCTCAGGGACCCCACCTCCGAAGGCGAGCGCACGACCTGGCAGGCCGCGGTCGCCGACGGCGTCCACCTGCCGCCTACCGTGGCCGGCACGGACCTCCCCGGTGTTCTGGCCAGCTGCGCGACGTTGCGCGGACCCCAGCTGCGGGCCGTCTTGGGTGTTGGCGAGGGTCTCTCCCCGGCTTCCCGGTCGGGGCTCTACATCCCGCTGTGGGCACGCTCCACGCTGGTCGGGCTCCTCGCTGTAGAGCGAGCCGGCGGCAAGGCGCCGTTCCAGGCGGAGGACGCTGCTGCGGTCGAAGAGGTGGCCGAGCACGCGGGCCTGGCGATCGACAACGCCCGGTGGTTCACTCGTCTCCGGCACCTCGGCGCTGCGGAGGAGCGGGACCGTATCGCCAGGGAGATGCACGACCGTCTCGGGCAGTCGCTGGCGGCGATCGGCCTCTCGCTGGACCGGCTCGCGGAGCGGGCAGGGTCGTTCTGTCCTGGGCTGCTCGCCGACGGGGCGAGGAAGGAGGAGGCAGCCGCCTTCGAGGAGATCAGCGGGGAGCTGCGATCCTTCGCCGAGGAGGTGCGATCGGCGACCGCACAGGTCCGGGAGAAGCTCACCGATCTCCGCAGCCGCCCTACCGCGTCGAGGGGGCTGGTCGAGCTGCTCGACGACGTTTGCGACCGTGTGGGCCGCCGGTCCGGCTTGACAGTCCTCTTCCGCCACGACTGCGCTAAGAGGCTGCCGGCACTCATAGAGCAGGAAATGTGGCGCATAGCACAGGAGGCTCTCGCCAATGTGGAGCGCCACGCGAGGGCGAGATGCGTCGAGGTGAGCCTCCGGGCGCGCGGCTCCGCGGTCACCATGGAGGTGATGGACGACGGGGTGGGGATGGCGTCGAGCGCGCCGATACGCCGGGACGCCTTCGGTCTCATCGGCATGAGGGAGCGCGCCGAGCTGATAGGAGCCTCCCTCACATTCGACAGCCAACCCGGTGTCGGAACGGCGATCCGCCTGCGGGTCCCGGTGGCGCAACGGTGACCACCGTCCTGCTCGTCGACGACCACACGGTCCTTCGCGAGGGGCTCCGGCGGTCGCTCGAAGCATCGGGCATCCGGGTGGCCGGCGAGTCCGGAGAGGGGCGACAGGCGGTGGAGGCGGCCGCAGCCACCCAACCGGACGTCGTGCTCATGGACGTCGCCCTGCCCGACCAAGACGGCATCGACACGACCCGCCAGGTGCTCGAGCGCTGCCCCGACACGCAGGTCGTGATGCTGACCATGTTCGCCGACGGAGCGACCCTCCAGGCTGCGATCAGGGCGGGAGCCGTCGGCTACCTGGTCAAGGACTGCACCACTGCTGAGATAGTGGGGCTGGTCGAGGCGGTCGCCGCCCGCGAAACGGCGATGTCGGCCCAGGTGGCCGAGTCGCTGCTCAGGGTGGAGAGCCGGCTGGGCGAACCGCTGCTCAGCCCCAGAGAGGTCGAGGTTCTCCAAGCGCTCGCGACCGGCGCGTCGACGTCCGAAGTGGCTGCCCGACTGTTCATTTCGGTCAAAACGGTTAAGAATCACCTCGCCAACATCTACGAGAAGATGGACGCTCGCGACCGCACTCAGGCGGTGCTCCAGGCGCTGAGGCTCGGGGTAATTAGGCTGCGCTGAAGGCGGCCGAACCCAGAATTTGGTCCCAACGACCCATCGACCGATCGACGTCGATGGCCGATGATCTGCAGCATGTGGCAGAAGATCCAGTTGTTGCTGACAGCGGGGTGGCGGGGCGCCGAGGGACGCGACTCTGGGGCCAGTATCTACGAGTACGCCATCCTGTTGGTTCTCGTAGTGGTGGTGGCGCTCGAAGCATTGGCCGCTTTCGGCCACGGTGTAGCCCACCTGCTCAACAACAGCGACACCGCAATCAACAACGTCTGAACAAGCCGGTATCAACACGCCGTGGGGGCAAGCTCATTGGGTCAAAAGTCCTATCGACAAGGCGCTGGATATCGTGGACACTGTGGCCGAAGCCCGCTGAACGGGGGCAGGCCGATCACGGGGATCGGTTTTTGACGAAAGGAAAGGCACAAAGGAATGATGACGCAACTGGCCCTATGGCAGACCACGGCTCTGCTGTGGCTGAAGAGCCGCTTCTCGGACGAGTCTGGGGCGAGCCTGGTCGAGTACGCGTTGCTGCTGGCGCTGATCGCGGTCGTGGCCATCGGGGCGCTGATCTTCCTCGGACACAGCGCGTCGAACACCCTGAATAACGTCGCCAACAACATCAACAACGCCTGAGCAGGAAGCTTTCGAGCAGAAGCACAAGGGCCCCGCAACGGCGCGGGGCCCTTGTTTCGTCGACGTGAGGACCCATCGATGACACCGAAGATCCGGATAGTCCTGGGAACCGGGATAGTGCTCGTCCTCGGCCTCCTCATGCTGCACTGGGCCTCGGGTGACGTACAGCTTTACGAGCACTACGGCGCGGCACTTCGCCGGGGGCGGCTCACGCACGGCCTCCCCAAGGAGTACCCGGCGTTGGCGGGGGCACTGTTCGTTCTGCCCCTCTACCTCGGGCTCCCTTACCAGGTTGCCTTCGGCGTCTTGTGCCTGGCTTGTCTCCTCGGCCTCCTCGCCGCAGCATGTCGCCTGCTGTGGGAGTCCGAACGGGCCTTGTGGTTCTTCCTCGCCTCGCTGTGCCTGGGAGCAACCTGGGCGGTCTTCCGCCGATACGACGTCTTCCCGGCACTGACCGTCGTGGTGGCGGTGGGAGCAGCGAGGTCCGGTCGGTGGAGGACGGCATGGGCCGCGACCATCGGGGGAACGCTGCTGAAGATCTTCCCGGCTTTCCTGCTGCCCGGGTTCTTCCTGATCGAATGGAGGCGAACGGGATCGCCGCCGTGGCGGCGTGCCGCGGCGTCGGCCGCAGTTGTGCTCGCCGTGGGGGCCGCGCAGCAGGCGATCGCCCCGGGCACCGTCCTCAACCCGCTGCTCTACGAGCTGCACCGCGGGTTCGAATTCTCGAGCGTCCCGGGAAGCCTCGCAATGCTCTTCGACCCGGGGCGCGTCACCTGGCAATACGGCTACGGATCCTGGCAGGTGGTCGGCGGACCGGCCGGGCTTATCGCCGTGGCCCTCCTCGTCGGCGGTCTGCTCGGCCTCGCCTGGATCTGGCGGCTGTCGTGGAGGGGTCGGCTGGAGGTCGTCGAGGTGAGCCTCGGTGCGCTGAGCGTGGTGGTGCTCATCGGGAAGGCCTTCCCCCCGCAGTACATCCTCTGGGTGGCGCCCCTCTGGGCTGCAACGGCATGGGACACCACCCGGGCGGCCAGGGCGATCTGGTTGCTGACATGCGCCCTGACCACGGCGACCTACCCGCTCGCCTTCGCTCTGGCACCAGGTTCAGGCGACCTTGTGGTCCCGTCGCTTCTCGCAGCTGCCAGGAACCTGGCGCTGCTGGCAGCGACCATCGTATGGCTGGCGGACCGGCTTCGCCGGGCACCCTCAGAACCCGATGTACCGGGCATAGCGGGCGGATCGGTCGCCAGCCAGGGGGAATTGCGTCCGCGAAGTGTTGTCCAACCGATGTTGGGGCGGTGATCCGGTGATGCTAGGTTCGGCTCCAAGGCAGTCGTCCCGCCGAACCGGTAACGACGACGGCGGGCAAAGCCAGAGGATGGACGTGTTGAGCCAGAAGGGGCAGCGATGATAGCGACCAAACGAGCTTTGATAGCCGGGGCGGCCGCCCTACTCGGCCTGATCGCCGCCCTCGCCGTGTACGTGTACCTGCACGACGTACAGCAGCGCGCCTACCACAACGCCAAGATGACCACCGTGTACGTGGTCAAGACGGCTATTCCGCAGGGAACCTCTGCATCGGCCGCCATCGCGTCGGGGCTCGTCGAAAGGTCCCAGATCCCCCTGAAGTTCCGGCCGGCGAACGCGGTCACCGACCTCGCGTCCATTCGAGGTGAAACAGCGGCATCCACGCTGCCAGCGGGACAAATCCTCGTGAGCGGACTCTTCATCACGCCGACCCTGGCCGAGAGCCCCGCCATCCAGGCGATCCCCAAGGGCGATGTCGCGATCACGATCTCGGTGGACCAGGTGCACGAGGTCGCAGGCCTCGTCCAGCCCGGCGACCAGGTCGACCTGATGGTCATGCTCTCCAACGACACTGAACAGTTCCTCTACCAGAACGTGGCGGTGCTGGCGGTCGGCAGCACCGTGGCCCCCCAGCCGGGACAGGCCACCACGGCCAGCTCCCAGAACACCTCGAGCAGTCTCGTGACCTTCGCGGTCCCCCCGCAGGCTGCCGAGCGGATCGCCTACGCCGCCAGCGGCGGCGGAGGCGTGCAGGGACCGATCTACATGGCACTTGTGCCGTCAGGCAACCACGCCTCGCAGGTGCCAGCGATCACCCCAGCTAGCCTGCTTCCGGCGGGCCCGACGCCGTGAGCCTGTCCAGCAAGGCCGCCCTGTCCCAGGCCGCGGCGAGAACGGTCCTGCCTGCGGTGGCCGTCGTCGAAGAGGACGCCGTGGTCCTCACCCAACTGGTGAGGTTCCTGGTGTCGGACTTCGACGTGAGCCCCTTCTGCACCCTGGACGAGGTCCTGGATGCCGGGCTGGTCGGCGGTCCCGGGGTCGTTCTCGTCCTCGGGCCTTCCGAAGGCCAGGAAGAGGTCCTCGACAGGGTCGGCGCCCTCGCCAGAGCCGAGCGGGGAGTGGCGTCGGTCCTCGTAGTCGACGAAGCCGACGCCGCTCTGATGCGACTGGCGCTGCGATCCGGGATCGACGACGCTGTGTCGTTCGAGCAGGCGGGGTCGGACCTCGTGGCTGCAGTCGAGGAGCTCAGGCGGGTGGTCGCCAACGAGGTCGCCGCCAGGTCTGCGCCGCCCGACGCCACCGCAGCCGAGGGGCCCCGGCGGGGGCGGATCATCACGGTGTTCTCCCCCAAGGGAGGCGTGGGGAAGTCGGTTGTCTCGGTCAACCTCGCCGCGTCACTCGCGCGGCGGGAAGGCAGCCGCGTGGTGCTGGTCGACGCCGACCTGCAATTCGGCGACATCGCGGTGATGCTCCGACTGGCCCCGGTGCACAACATCGTCGAAGCCGCTCAAGCCGGAGGAAGACTCGACAGCTCCTTCCTCGAGAGCCTCCTCGTGCGCCACGAGTCCAGTGGGGTCTCCGTGCTGGCCTCGCCAACCGACCCTTCGAGCGGGGAGAAGGTCACCGCCGGCTCGATCACGGCCATCCTCGACGTGCTGCGGGGCATCGCGACCGACATCGTCGTCGACACGCCCCCGCTGCTCGACGACGTCGTGTTGCAGCTCCTCGCTGAGAGCGACGAGATCGTCTTCCTCGTGGGGATGGACGTGCCGTCGCTCAAGAACGCCCGCCTCGGCATCCAGGCCTTCGAAGTGCTGCAGCTGCCGCTCGAAAGGGTCCTCGTCGTCCTCAACAGGGCCAACTCGAAGGTGTACCTGTCCTCGCGGGACGTGGAGAAGACCTTGCAGATGAAGGTGGACGCGGCGCTTCCCTCCGACGCGCTCGTCCCCCAGTCGGTCAACAAGGGGGTACCGGCAGTCATGGAGTTCGACCGGTCCAAGTTCGCCGCCAGCGTCCACGACCTCGCCCGCCTCGTGATCGAGCGGTCCGCCCAGGAGGCCGAGGGATGAGCCTCTACCAGCGGCTCCGGGACACGCAGACCGAACCCGCCGCCGCCGACGACCGGCTGGAGATCCTTCGCAGGCGCGCCCACCAGTGGGTCGTGAGCGAGCTCGGCAACACCCTCTACGACGGGGACGTCGACGACGCCGACCTGCGGAGCCGCGTCCCGCAGCTGATCCAAGCCGCGCTGAGGCGCGAGTCGGCGGCCTTGTCAGCGTCGGAGAAGGTGCAGCTCGTCGAGGAGCTGACCAACGACGTCCTCGGCCACGGCCCGATCCAGCCGTACCTGAGCGACCCGGCTGTGAGCGAGGTGATGGTCAACGGCCCGAGGCAGATCTACGTCGAACGCGACGGGAAGTTGTCCCTGGCGGCCGGAGCGTTCATCGACGAGGCTCACCTGCGGAGAGTCATCGAGAGGATCGTGGCGGCCGTGGGACGGCGCATCGACGAGAGCTCGCCGATGGTCGACGCCCGTCTTCCCGACGGATCCCGGGTCAACGCCGTGTACCCGCCGCTGTGCATCGGCGGACCGTTCCTCACCATCCGCAAGTTCCCCCAGGATCCTTTCGGCATCGAGGACCTGATCGGCTTCGGCACCCTCACCCCCGCGGCGAGGGAGCTCATCGAAGCCTGCGTGCTCGGCCGACTCAACGTCCTGGTCTCGGGGGGCACCAGCACTGGGAAGACCACGCTGCTCAACGTCCTGTCGTCGTTCATCCCGGAGGACGAGAGGATCATCACCATCGAGGACGCCAAGGAGCTGCAGCTCCACCAGGAGCACGTCCTCAGCCTCGAGTCCCGTCCGGCCAACACGGAGGGGCGAGGGGAGGTGACCATCCGGGACCTCGTGAGGAACTCCCTGCGGATGCGCCCGGACCGGATCATCGTCGGTGAGGTCCGCTCCGGTGAGGCGCTGGACATGCTCCAGGCGATGAACACCGGCCACGAGGGTTCGCTGACTACCGTGCACGCCAACAGCCCCAGGGACGCCTTGGCCCGGCTGGAGACGATGACCTTGATGGCGGGATTCGAGCTCCCCGTGCGCGCCATCAGGGAGCAGATGGCCTCCGCGCTCGACGTCATAGTCCACCTGAGCCGCCTGCGCGACGGAACCCGGCGGGTCACCCACGTGACCGAGGTGGAGAGGATGGAAGGCGACGTGATCGTCCTCCAGGACCTGTTCCTCTTCGACTACGGCATGGGTGTCGACGAGCAGGGGGCTTGGCGCGGGCTGCTCAAGGCCACAGGCCTGCGCCCAAAGTTCGCCGAGCGTCTCTCCGACAGGGGAATCCAGCTCGGGCAGCACCTCTTCGAGTCGGAGGGGTTCGTGCGGGCACCGGTCGGGAGGCGCTGACACATGGCCCCCCAGGTCGCATCCCTCTCCGGCGGCTGGCACCAGACCTGGCACGACGTGACCGGCTGGTTCGGCTCGCTGGGGGCCCACATCGGCCCCCTGGGAGTGGCCGCCTTCGTCCTCGCCGCAGTGGGGCTCCTCGGCTACGCGCTGATCACCCTGGCCAGCCGGTCCGGCCACGACCTCGAGGAGGCTCTGCGCCCCTACCAGCTGAAGCAGGCAGACCCGACCCCAGCCGAGGAGCCCTCGCCCCGCCCCACCTTCCGTGCCGCGCTGAAGCGCCTGGCGGAGGCGCTCAATCAGCTGGCCGAGCGGCGAGGGTTCCGCCGCTACCTCGCCGAGCGACTGGTACGCGCCGGCGTCCCAATGGGCGTCGGCGAAGCGCTGGTAGTCCTCCTCGGGATTTTCGTCCTGCTGGGGATCGTCGGTCTCGTCCTGGCAGGGCCGGTCGGCCTGCTGATCGGCCTCGTCCTGGCCGTGGTCGTGCCTCTGGGGGCTCTGCAGTTCCTCGTCGACCGCCGGACGGCGGCCTTCGAAGCCCAGCTGCCCGACGTGTTGAAGCTGCTGTCTGGAGCTCTCCGGGCAGGTTTCTCCCTCCTGCAAGGCCTCGACGCCGTGGCGAACCAGGTGAAGGATCCCATGCGGGGGGAGCTGCGACAGGCGATGATGGCAACCCGGCTCGGCTCGGCCGTCGAGGACGCGATGGACGCGACAGCGACCCGTATCGGCAGCCGGGATTTCCAATGGGCGGTCATGGCGATCCGGATACAGCGCGAGGTGGGCGGCAACCTGGCGGAGATCCTCGACACGGTCGCCGACACCATGATCCAGCGCCAACGGCTTCGACGAGAGGTTCGGACCCTGACGGCGGAGGGCCGGCTGAGCGCCTGGATCCTCGGCGTCCTGCCGTTCGCCATCGGCGGTTTCGTGTACTTGGTCAACCGCGCCTACATCAGCACCTTGTTCCACTCGCTGGGGGGGGAGATGACGCTGATGGGAGGACTCGTGCTGGAGCTCCTGGGGATCTGGTGGCTGTCCAAGACGATCAGGATCGAGGTGTGAGACGGTGCTGGAACTGGTCGTCGGCTGCATAGCAGCGGGCATGGCGGTAGCCCTGCTCGTCGCCGTCGCCTCGCTGCGGACCGCGGACCGCGCGGCTGTGAGGGCGACGCTGGAGAGGGCCTCCACGACGGTCACCGCCGTGGGCTCTGCCTCCGTCGACAGGCGGACCGGGCCTTCCTTCGGCGAGCGCGTCCTCCTACCCCTGGCCGGGCGCGTCCTCCGGAAGGTCGTGCTGCTCACCCCGCCGGGGTACGCCAAGAGCGCGCGGCGCCGGCTGGTGCTCGCCGGGCGGCCCCACAGCAGCGATTTCGACCGCTTCATGGCCGCACGGGTCGCGTCGATCCTGCTGATACCGCTCGTCCTCGCCCTGGCCGTGCTGCTCCCGGTGTCCCGCTTCGGGGCGGTGATGCTGTTCCTCTTGATCAGCGTCTTCCTGCTGCTCGGGCCGGACGCGTGGCTGAACCGCAAGGTGGCGGACCGCCAGGAGAAGATCCGGCTGCAGCTCCCCGACGTGATCGACCTGCTGACCATCTCCGTGGAGGCGGGGCTGGGATTCGAGCAGGCGCTCAGCCGTACCGTCGTGGCGGTGCCTGGTGCGCTGAGCGAGGAGTTCCTCCGGGTGCTGGCAGAGACCCGCGTGGGCGCCTCCCGCCGGCAGGCGTTCGAGGCGATGGACGAGCGAACCGACGTCGTCGAGCTCCGCTCGTTCCTCCAGGCGATCGTGCAGGCGGAGACCTTCGGCGTGTCGATCGCCCAGATCCTGCGCGTCCAGTCCGGGGAGATGCGAATAGCGCGGCGCCAGAGGGCGCAGGAAAAGGCGCAGAAAGCGCCGGTGAAGATGCTCTTCCCGCTGGTCTTCTGCATACTCCCCGCCCTGTTCGTGGTGATCGTGGGACCGGCGGTGCTCCAGATCTACCACACCCTCATCCAGTCGAAGATCCTGTGATGCGGCGGGCCCTGCACCTGACCAGGCGGCGGAGCCGGGAGGAAGGAGCCAGCCTCGTCGAGTTTGCTCTCATTCTGCCCGTCTTCGCCTTGCTGCTGTTCGGCTTCATCGACTTCGGGCTCATCTTCGGCGGGTTCATCACCCTGCGCTCCGACGTGAACGCCGGGGCGAGGGACGCTTCGGTCGACTACGTAAGCCCCGCTTGCCAGTCGGCGTCGAACCCGATGCTCTGCCAAATCGAGGACCAGATCGGAAGCCTCACGGGCGTCAACGCGTCAAAGCTACAAGTGGCGATCACCAACGACGGGACGAGCGACACTGTGCCCACGGTCAACGAGCCTGTCAAAGTCTGTGCCGTCGTACCGATCGTCTCGGAGACGGGCATCACAGCTCCGTTCGTGAACGGAGACGCACTGCACGTGACCAGCGTGATCAGGGTCGAGCAGACGGCGCCCATAACCTGGTCGTTCGGCACGTCGCCGGGATGGAGCGCGACGTGCTGAGCAGAAGGGCCACCCGCAAATGGCGACCTCGCCGAATGGGGGACGCCGAGGCCGGAACGGTCCTCGTGCTCTGGACCGTAGCCCTCGTCAGCTTGATGGTGCTCGCGGGAATGGCGATCGACCTCGGCAACATCGCCCAGACCAAGCAGCACACGAGCGACGCCGCCCGGAACGCGGTGCTCTCGTCGATCGTCGACCTGGCCATCCCCAGCAGCTCCAGCCCTCCCACCGCTCAACAAAGGGAAGAAACCGCCGTGGAGGATGCGGAGCAGTACATGACGAACAACTACACCGGCATAACAACGTCAGACTTCGACAACTGCCCCGACCCCGGGACCTTCCCTCCCGGGGTCGTGCCCTCCAACGACGTCGTGCCCGCCCTGTCGGACGGGGTGAGCTGCATCGGCTTCTTCGACTTCAACTCCAACGCCCCGATCGACGGCTACGTGGGGATGGCCGTGGCGACACCGCCGAGGACGGTCTCCTACACCTTCGGGCGGGCCGCCGGTCTGAGCAGCCAGCAGGTGGGCTCGATCGCCTACTCGGTGCTGGACCAGGCGAGCAGCAGCTACCTCCTGCCGTTCGGTCTGCTGGTGGGCACCACTCCCGGCCTGTGGTGCATCAAGGACAACGGTGGCAACCAGAACAATGGTGGCGGCCAGGGCAATGGTGGCGGCCAGGGCAATGGTGGCGGCAAGGGCAATGGAGGGCAGGCAGGCGGCAACGACCCTTGCACGGGTTTCACGACGGGCAGCGGACAGTTCGGCACGCTGCACGGGCCCAGGTACCGGATCTTCCCCGGATTCGACAACGGGGTTGGCCAGAACGGTTTCCTCCAGACGAACGTGGACCTCGGAATAGACCACCTTCTCAACGTGTACAGCGGTAGCGGGCCGATGATCTGCGACTTCGAGGGCACCGCCAACAACTGCGACGAGTACAACTCCCAGACACCGACGCCCGGGTATGACTCTGCCAACGCTGCGGTGCCGTCGACCGGCATGACCATGAACGATCTGACCCCCCCGCTCTTCACCGGAGGATTCACGGTGGGCACGTGCACCCTGGCCGTGCCGCGCCTGGCGCACCCCGACGGCTTCACTGCGAGCAGCACGTGCTCCGCCGACAACCCGGCGAACGGACAAGCGACCAAGCCGTGGCTCGAGAACGGCTTTGGCAGCAGCTACGACCTCAACGGCGTCAGCATCGAGAACTACCTCACTAGCTACGGACTGTCGTTGCAGGGGCCTGGACCTGGCGGAACCACCCAGTGCTCCACACTGGCCCCGCCCCTGAACCCGCCAATCGACGCCCAGCTTCCTGTGACGGGCGGCTACGCGTGGGAGAGTTTCGACACCTGCCTCAGCGGTGCGCTGCAGAAGCTGAGCTCGGGCGGCGGCCCGCCTAATGGTGACTACGTCTTCACCTCGAACATCCTCGCCACGCCCCGGTTCGGGGAGGTACCGACCCTGGCGGGCCTCGGAGACGGCAAGACCGGCGAGGCGATCGAAGGCTTCATGGACGTGTACCTCGATCTCGCCGTCCCACAAGGCAGCAGCGATAACAAGGTCGGCGCCCTGCTCTCCTGGGTGTTCCCCAACTCGTGGGTGACGACGAGCCCCAACTCGGGGTCGGGCCTGAGCGGCTACGACGGCGGGCCGTACACCGTCAACCTCTGCAGCTACACCACCGGGAGCGGCGCCCCCGGCAACTGCAACTGACCGACGTTGGCTACGAGGCCCGCTGGTGCTCACCGATATCCAGTCGATCAAGGCAGGTAGCGACGCAGCGCCGAGCAGCGTTCGCCCCGCCGGTGGGTATCCAACGCCCACGCCGGTTCTGCTGGCGCGCGTCGGGCTGGGATTGCAGCTCGCCTGGCTGATCGGCTTCTCCGTCGTGGAGTTCCTCCACGACGACCTTGGCTACGACTTCGCCATCTTCTTCCAGGCCGGTTGGAAGATCTCCCACGGCCAGCTGGACCCCTACAGCTCGATCAAAGGGTTCCCTTACTGGCAGAACCACGGCGAGGCGATGATGTGGCTCCTCGCCCCCCTGACGCGAATCCCCCCGTACGGGCTGTGGCTGCTCGTCGCGCAGGACCTCGCCGCGGTGGCCCTCGGCTGGGTGCTCGTCGACTGGGTCGCCCACCTGGCCAGGACGGACCGGTGGATATCGGCGCTTCCCCGGGGTGTGGCCGTGTCGGTGGCGGCGCTCGCCATCCTGGCCAATCCGTGGGTCTACCTCGCCGACGCATGGGACTTCCACCTGCAGGTCTTCGCCGTGCTCGCCCTCCTGCTCGCGGCGAGGAACTTCGTCGATGGCCGCTTGCGGCCGTGCACGCCAACCTCGGCTCGGACCTCGCCGGCGGCTACGGGTATCTCGCCGGTCCAGGCACTCATTCTCTACCGTCCATCGTTTGGGGGGCCATCACCCACCCCGCCCGGCTCGTGCAGCAGATCAGCGGCAAGGATCTCTTCGTCCTCTTGACCGTCATGCCGGGAGCCGCCCTCGGGCTGCTCAGCCCGTTCGGGGTGGTACCGCTGATAACCCTCTTCGTCGACAACGCCCATTCCGGTATCCGCTTCGCTAAACCGAACCTCTTCCAGTCGTGGCCGGTGTGGCCCCTCGGCGTCGTCGGGTCCGTCTGGGTGCTCGGGCGGCTGAGACGGATCGGCTCGACCGGGATGATCTGGAAGGTCTTCCTCTGTGCGACACTGCTCTCCTCCGCCCTGGTTGCGGTCTTCGGCTTCTCCTACTACCCGGCCTACCTGAACGTGCCGGCCGACTCGGCTGCCCGAATCGGCGCCGACCTGAGGGAGATACCGCAGCAGGCTGAGGTCGTCGTCTGCGAAGGGATCGCCGGGTGGTTCGGGGACCGGCCGAACGTGACGGTCATCATGAGCAATCCAGTCCGCGTGCCGCTGCCCGGCGGCGAGGTCTACTTCGTCCTCTCTCCGCACGTCGGAGGCGAGCCGACCGCCGACACGGAGAGCGTGCTCGACGTGGTCAGGTCGGAGCTCCACGCCTCAGTGGTTAGCCACCGCCACGGGGTGTGGGTGCTGCGCTGGACTCCGCCTCCAGGGCAGAGGTCGTTCGTGCTCCGAGCGCACGTCCCGGACTTCTCGTTGACCTAGTCCTCCCGTAGCGCCCTCATCGCGGGGGTGCGGGAAGGTACAGGTACTCGAGGTCAGGTGGGGGAGTCCAACGGAAGAGGAAAACGCCGGCGCTGCTGCGTACCAGGGTCGCGTGCGGGAGGTGCGATACGACAGCGATCGCCTCCTCGTTGGCGGGGGTGTCCTCCGCACCAACCGATGGTGCGAGCACAAAGTAGACCGTCGGCCTCGTCAACGGAACCTGGGACGGGAAGTCCAAGAGGTCGTAGACGTCTTCCAACGACCCAAACCGACCCGATATGCCGTCGGACACGACGACTTCGGCGTGCGGAGGGATGGACGCGATGATCTTGCGCACTGCCGCTGCAGAGGCCGCCGTGGTTCTCAGCCACAGGGCCGGGTAAGCCGGGAGCAGCGTGACCGCCGATGTCACCGAGCATGCGAGGGTGATGGCCACCACGAGCCGACCGAGCATTCCCCCGCGGTCGCGGGTGCACAGCCACGCGGCGAGCCATACCGTCCCGACGATCATGAGCGGCCACATCGGCAGAGGCTGGTGGATGTAGGGCAGGGCGAAGTTGCTGTTGTGATTGGCGGCGTCTACCAGGAACGTCAGTAGGGGCACGATCCCCCAGGGACTCAGGAATCCGGCGATCCCGACGGGCCGGAGGGTCAAGATCAGGTCGCCTTCGATGCTGCTCAGGTGGCGGCCCAGCCTCGAAGCGTGCGCCAGGACACCCAAAGCTATCGAGGCAACTCCAGCACCTGGCTTTCCCCCTGCCAAATAGGCATACGCCGAAAGCGGTGCGCCGAGGTTGGCGTGGATTGCCGAGAGCAGGACCGTCCATGCCAGGCCGGCGCACGCCAGGGCCGCCGAGCGCACCATCCTCGAGCGGTCGCGCCGGGCGATCAGCATCCCGCTCACGCCCAGTCCGAACACGTAGGAGCCGGCGACCGCCCCCGCCAGAAGGGTGACTGCGCTGTAAACGGCTGTCCGGCGCCACCGGCCTCGCCACATGTTCTTCGCTGCCAGCACGAGGGCCAGGACGGCGAACGCCTGGAGATGGAAATCGAACCCAGCAGAGCTGTACACCCACGGGTTGGCCAACCACAGCACTCCGGCGGCGGCGATCGTGAGAGCCGGCGGGAGCCGCCGCGGCCAGCTCTTCGACGCGGTCATGGCGGCGATCCAGTCGACCGTCACCCAGCCGATCGCGACCGTCGCCACGTCCTGGGCGATGAGCAGCCACAACCCTTCGGGGGGGAGCGCCGCGAGCGGAGCGAGCGGCCACATCAAGAAACCGCCGTGGTCCCGCCAGAAGGGGATGTTCTCGACCGTGCTGAAAGGGCTCAGGTCGCCGTGGTCGATCTTCAACCCGGCCTGGAAGAAGATGGCGAAGTCGTAGGTGAGGTCGTACCGGGCGAACTCGACAGCCGAGAAGGCGACAAGCCATACGCCCTGCAGGCACAGCGCCACCCGGACGGCGAGGAGCGCCCGGCGGGAGAGCCGGGCTTCTCTCCTGCTCATACCGGGGTCATCCCGGTCACCGCGCGGACCCAGGTCGGCGTCTAGAAGCCGCACTTCGACAGGGTGCACCAGCAGGGTGGAGCCGCCCCCTCCCCAGGATCAACGGATGCCCAACTCGCAGCGTCTACCCTTTGTCCCCGAGATGCCGGACCCCAAGCAAGCCCGCATCCTGATCGTCGACGACGACCCGGAGCTACGATCGTTGCTGCTGCTCGTCCTGGAGGGCGAGGGCTACCCGGTCGCCCTCGCCTCCGACATCCCCGGGGCGATGGCCGAGCTGCAGGACGGCGGGGTCGACCTCGTGGTGCTCGACGTGTCCCTCGGCGTCGAGGACGGCCGCATCCTGCTCGGGCGGATCCGCGAGTCGGGCGACCTGCCGGTCATCCTCATCAGCGGCATGGGGGAGACCGCCGACCGGGTCCTCGGGCTGCGCCTCGGCGCGGACGACTTCCTGCCGAAGCCGTTCTCGCCCGTCGAGCTGGTGGCCAGGGTGGAGACGGTGCTGCGCCGGGCGGGGGGGGCGCGCCGCCGGGAGGCGGCCGACGCCGGCGACG
>Ga0070737_10002322_pt1 | contig 23310 bp, 18 predicted proteins | sample Coa_R1_10_FD_66438 | JGI IMG/M metagenome (GOLD analysis project Ga0070737, IMG submission 66438) | Surface soil microbial communities from Centralia Pennsylvania, which are recovering from an underground coalmine fire - Coalmine... | ecosystem: Environmental > Terrestrial > Soil > Unclassified...
TGGCACCGTCACCGGCCCCCGCTTGGTCGTCGCCGCCCACCTGATCGGCTCGACCGGCAGCCACGCCGACGTGAGCAGCCTCTACTCCCCAAGATGGCACCTCCCCATCGCCGACCCCGCCGACGGTCCCGACGCCATTCGAAGCCGGGTTCGCCGCGAGCACAAGTACAACAGCTACACGTTCGTCTCGTCTGCCGGGACATCGGGCAGCGCGGGTGTACCGCCGGAACCTCCGGTCATGGAAAGAGCCCATGGCGTAGCCGTCCACGAGCCCTCGGGTGCCCTCGCCGGAAGCCGCAGCCAGTCCTGCCAGGTACAGAAGCGGGACGAAGTGGTCGGGATCGGTGCCGCATGCGGAAAGTCCCGATGTCCCTGCAGGTCCACCAGCTGGCCGGGAGTGGTCGTCATCGCCGGTGCTGCCGCTTCATCGAAGCGACCGGCCCGGTCGAACCCTGCGTCCGGCGTTTGCCAGTCGATGCGGCCAGGATGTGCATGACGTCGCCGCTGGCGACGATGAGCACTCCACGGGCACTCAATGGGGCGAGCTGGCGCCGAGATCGACGTGGTAGCCGAAGGGCGTAGCCCGCGCCTAGCCGTGACCGTTCCTGCCGCCGTTGTGTCGCCGCGCACCTTGCGCGGATAATGGGGTCGTGCACCCGGAGCGGCACCGCCAGGACAGCGCTGGTGAAGGCGGGCCGCCGAGAGCCGCCTGGTGGGCTTGGCTCGCCCACTCGTTCTGGTACGCCTCGTCCACCCGTCCCCGCTCTGTGCCGGGCTCTGCCCCAGACCTGCGCGGCTTCGCCGGATCAGGGGTGCGCGCCTCGGATGCCGAGCGCTCTGAGGTCGCCGACCTTCTCTCCCGGCACTTCGGAGAGGGCCGGCTCGACGGGGCAGAGCTCGACGAGCGGCTCGGGCGCGCGATGTCGGCCCGCACCCGCGGCGACCTCGCTCTCCTGGTGGCCGATCTGCCCGCCCTCGACCTGCCGGCAGCCGAGCCTCCCGTTGCGCCTGGCAGGCGCCTCATCACGAGCCAGCTGGTCGGTGCGCTCCTCGTCGTCGTCGCCGCGACCGGCCTGTTGCTCGCTGTTGCCTCGAGCTCGCTCGGGGGGTTCGGCGTGATCATGGTCGTGTTTGCTGCCGTCGCCGGGCGCCGGCACCGGCGTGAGCGGGCTTTCCAACGGTGGCACGATGACCTCCACAGCCACGGTGTGGCGCACTGGCACGGCCCGAGCGGCCCTGTCGTCGAGCCCCGGCCCCCCTGGCAAGGGCCGCCTCCCTTCACGTCCTGAGGCGAGCCACGACCTCCGGGAGGGCCCGGGGTCGCGGCTCGTGGCAGCGCCGTAGGTCGGCGCGCGCACCCTCTCGGTACGATCGGCTCTGGTGCCCCCCTTCAGGGTCGTGAGCGACTTCAGCCCCGCCGGCGACCAGCCGGCGGCCATCGCCGCGCTCTCAGAAGGGGTGCTGCGGGGGGACCGCTTCCAGACCCTTCTCGGCATCACCGGGAGCGGCAAGAGCGCGACGATCGCCTGGACGATCGAGAAGGTCCAGCGCCCGACGCTCCTGCTCGCGCCGAACAAGTCGCTCGCGGCGCAGCTGGCCGGAGAGCTGCGCGGGTTCTTCCCGGAGAACCGGGTCGAGTACTTCGTCTCCTACTACGACTACTACCAGCCGGAGGCTTACCTTCCTGCCTCCGACACCTACATCGAGAAGGACTCCTCGATCAACGACGAGATCGACCGGCTCCGCCACTCGACGACGGCCAGCCTCCTCACCCGGCGGGACGTGATCGTCGTCGCCTCCGTGTCGTGCATCTACGGCCTCGGCTCACCCGAGGAGTACCGCGACCGCATCCTCGTGCTGCACCCGGGGGAGATCCACGACCAGCGCTCGGTCCTGCGCCGTCTCGTCGAGCTCCAGTACGAGCGAAACGACCAGAACCTCGTCCGGGGCCGCTTCCGGGTGCGCGGCGACACCATCGAGGTCCACCCGGCCTACGAGGAGTACGCGGTGCGGATCGAGCTGTTCGGGGACGAGGTGGAGCGCGTGACCCGCTTCGACGTCCTCACCGGCGAGATCCTCGGCGAGCTCGAGGAGCTGGTCGTCTTCCCGGCCACCCACTACGTGGCCGGCGACGAGCGGATGCGGAAGGCCATCCTCTCGATCGAACAGGAGCTGCGCGAGCGGCTCCAGGTGCTCGAACGGGAGGGGAAGCTGCTCGAGGCCCAGCGGCTTCGGATGCGGACCGAGCACGACCTCGAGATGCTGGCAGAGGTGGGGAGCTGCAGCGGGGTCGAGAACTACAGCCGCCACCTCGACGGGCGGGGCCCCGGCGATCCTCCCTTCACCCTCCTCGACTACTTCCCCGAGGACTGGCTCCTCGTCATCGACGAGAGCCACGTGACGGTGCCCCAGCTCCACGGCCAGTACGAAGGCGACCGCTCCCGCAAGGAGGTGCTCGTCGAGCACGGCTTCCGGCTGCCGTCGGCCCTCGACAACCGCCCCTTGCGCTACGAGGAGCTCGAGGCCCGGCTCAACCAGGTCATCTTCATGTCGGCGACGCCTGCCGACTACGAGCTCGAGGTCTCGAGCCACGTCGTCGAGCAGATCGTGCGCCCGACCGGCCTCGTCGATCCCGAGGTCGTCGTGAAGCCGACCAAGGGCCAGATCGACGACCTGATCGAGGAGATCCGAAGGACGGTCGCGAGCAACGAGCGGGTGCTCGTCACGACGCTCACGAAGAAGATGGCCGAGGACCTCGCCGACTACCTGCTCGAGTCGGGCCTCCGGGTGCGCTACCTGCACTCGAACATCGACACGATCGAGCGCATCGAGATCGTGCGGGACCTCCGCCTCGGCGAGTTCGACGTGCTCGTCGGCATCAACCTGCTCCGGGAGGGGCTCGACCTCCCCGAAGTCTCGCTCGTCGCGATCCTCGACGCCGACAAGGAGGGCTTCCTGCGCTCCACCACCTCCCTCATCCAGACGATGGGGCGCGCCGCGCGCAACGTCTCGGGGAGGGTGGTGCTGTACGCGGACGTCATCACCGACTCCATGCGAAGAGCGATCGCCGAGACCGAGCGGCGCCGCCTCGTCCAGCAGCGCTACAACGCCGAGCACGGCATCGACCCGCAGACGATCCACAAGGCGGTCACCGACCTCGTGGCCCAGTTCAGGGCCGCCTCTGGCGTGCCGGCCGCCGGGGACGGCTCGCCGCTGCCGTCCCGGGCCGGCTCGGACCGATCGAGGCGGGCCGGTCGGCGGGCGACCGAGCGGATCGCGGCGACGATCGGGGCCCCTGGCGCGGGCGGGGAGCTTCCGGCCGAGGAGCTCGGCCGTCTCATCTCGACCCTCGAGGAGGAGATGCAGGCGGCCGCCGCCGAGCTTCGCTTCGAGTACGCTGCCCGCCTTCGCGACGAGATCCGTTCGCTGAAAAGAGAGCTCCGGGAGGTCGGCTGAGCGTGGCGAACTCCCTCGTGATCCGGGGAGCTCGCGAGCACAACCTGAGGGACATCTCCCTCGAGCTGCCGCGGGACAAGCTGATCGTGTTCACCGGGCTGTCCGGCTCGGGGAAGTCCTCCCTCGCGTTCGACACCATCTATGCCGAGGGGCAGCGGCGCTATGTCGAGTCGCTCTCCTCCTACGCCCGGCAGTTCCTCGGGCAGATGGACAAGCCGGACGTGGACTTCATCGAGGGGCTCTCCCCGGCCATCTCGATCGACCAGAAGTCGGCCTCCCGCAACCCGCGCTCGACCGTGGGCACCGTCACAGAGATCTACGACTACCTGCGGCTGCTCTTCGCCCGCATCGGGGAGCCCCACTGCCCGAGCTGCGGTCGCGTGGTGAGCCGCCAGAGCCCGCAGCAGATCGTGGACCGGGTCCTGCAGCTCGAGGAGGGGACCCGCTTCCAGGTGCTCGCTCCGGTGGTGCGAGGCCGGAAGGGGGAGTACTCGTCGCTCCTCGACGACCTCGCCCGCCAGGGCTACGCCCGGGCCCGAGTCGACGGGGAGGTGGTCGAGCTCTCCGAGCGCAAGTCGGTCGACCTCGCCCGCTACGAGCAGCACACGATCGAGGTGATCGTCGACCGGCTGATCCGCCGCGAGGGCATCGAGCGGCGTCTCACTGACTCGATCGAGACGGCGCTCCGCCTCGCCGAGGGGGTGGCGGCGATCCTCGTCGGTCGGGGCGAGGGGGAGGAGGAGGCGATGACCTTCTCCCAGCACTTCGCCTGCATGCACTGCGGGATCTCCCTCGAGGAGCTCTCACCTCGGAGCTTCTCGTTCAACTCCCCCTACGGCGCCTGCCCCGGCTGCAACGGGCTCGGCACGCGCTTCGAGGTCGATCCCGAGCTCGTCGTGCCGGACGGCGACCGCTCCATCGCCTCAGGGGCGATCGCCCCGTGGACGGGGGCGCGCACGGAGTATTTCTCCCGGGTGCTGTTCGCCGTGGCTGACGAGCTCAAGATCGACCCGCGCAGGCCCTGGTCCCAGCTGACCAAGGCCCAGAAGAAGGTCTTCTTGTACGGCACGGGGAGCACGAAGATCCACATCCAGTACCGCAACCGGTACGGGACGCTTCGCAGCTACCACACGACCTTCGAGGGAGTCGTGCCCTGGCTCCAGCGCCGGCACTCCGAGGCCGAGTCGGACTTCCAGCGCGAGCAGATCGAGGGCTACATGCGCGAGGTGCCCTGCCCGAGCTGCGAGGGAACCCGCCTCAAGCCCGAGTCGCTCGCCGTCACGGTCGGCGGCAACAACATCGCCCAGCTCTCGAGGCTGTCGATCAGGGCCGCCCACGAGCTGCTCGGCGGGCTCCGCCTCAGCGCAAGGGAGGAGATGATCGCGGCGCGCGTGCTGAAGGAGATCCGGGCGCGCCTGCAGTTCCTCGTCGACGTCGGCCTCGACTATCTCAGCCTCGATCGGTCGGCGGCGACGCTCGCGGGAGGGGAGGCGCAGCGGATCCGCCTCGCAAGCCAGATCGGGTCCGGCCTGGTCGGGGTCCTCTACGTCCTCGACGAGCCCTCGATCGGCCTGCACCAGCGGGACAACCGGCGCCTCATCGAGACCCTCGAGCGGCTGCGAGACCTTGGCAACACCGTGCTCGTGGTGGAGCATGACGAGGAGACCATCCGGGTGGCCGACCACGTCGTCGACATCGGTCCCGGTGCCGGCGAGCACGGCGGAGCCGTCGTGTTCTCCGGGCCAGTGAAGGGACTGCTTCGCGCCCGCGGGTCGATCACCGGGCAGTACCTCTCCGGCAAGCGCAAGATCGCGGTGCCGCCGATGCGTCGCGAGCCGAGGGGCGACTGGGTCACGATCCGCGGCGCCCGGGAGCACAACCTGAAGAACATCGACGTCGAGATCCCTCTCGGCTGCTTCGTGGCGGTCACCGGCGTCTCGGGGTCGGGGAAGTCGACCCTCATCAACGACATCCTTCACCGTGCGCTCATGCAGCGGATCTACAAGTCGAGGGTCGTGCCCGGTCGCCACAAGACGATCGAGGGGGCCGAGTCGCTCGACAAGGTCATCGACATCGACCAGTCCCCGATCGGCCGCACGCCGCGATCGAACCCTGCCACCTACACGGGGGTCTTCGACCACATCCGCAAGCTGTTCAGCCAGACCTCGGAGGCGAGGCTCCGGGGCTACCAGCCCGGGCGCTTCTCGTTCAACGTCTCGGGCGGCCGCTGCGAGGCGTGCTCCGGCGACGGCACGATCAAGATCGAGATGCACTTCCTCCCGGACGTCTACGTGCCCTGCGAGGTCTGCAAGGGGGCCCGTTACAACCGGGACACGCTCGAGGTCACCTGGCGCGGCAAGAACATCGCCGAGATCCTCGACCTCTCCTGCGAGGAGGGGCTCGAGTACTTCTCGGCCCAGCCCGTCATCGCCCGGCACCTGCAGACCCTCGTCGACGTCGGCCTCGGCTACGTCCGCCTCGGCCAGCCAGCCCCGACGCTCTCGGGGGGCGAGGCCCAGCGCGTGAAGCTTGCCTCCGAGCTGTCCAAGCGCTCCACCGGCAGCACGCTCTACATCCTCGACGAGCCGACGACCGGGCTGCACTTCGAGGACGTGCGCAAGCTGCTCGGGGTGCTGCAGCGCCTGGTCGACAACGGCAACACCGTCGTCGTCATCGAGCACAACCTCGACGTCATCAAGTCCGCGGACTGGATCATCGACCTCGGCCCTGAAGGCGGCGACGGAGGCGGCAGGATCGTCGCCGAAGGCACGCCGGAGCAGGTGGCAAAGACGGCGGAGAGCTACACGGGTCGGTTCCTCGAGCCCCTGCTCGGCCGGTGACGACCACCCGGCCGGAAGCCCCGGCCGCACCGTGGCTGGCCGGGGAGCCGGCCGGAGCGCGAGGCTCCCAGGCGTGAGTGGACCCCACCGGCTCGCCCGCCTCGACCACGTCCAGCTAGCGATGCCGCCCGGGGAGGAGGCAGCTGCCGAGGCGTTCTACCGCGACCTCCTCGGCTTCGAGGTGCTCCCGAAGCCGCCCGTGCTCGCGGCGAGGGGAGGGCGGTGGTTCGGAGCGGGGGAGAACGGCACCGAGGTCCAGGTGCACCTCGGGGTGGAGGAGGACTTCCGCCCGGCGCGCAAGGCGCACCCGGCCATCGTGGTCGAGCAGCTGGACTCCCTCGTGCGGCTCCTCGAGCAGGCCGGCTCGCCGGTGCGCTTCGACGGTGACCATCCAGGGGTCCGGCGCTGCTACGTCGACGACCCCTTCGGGAACAGGATCGAGCTCATCGACCACGCGGCTGGCTGAGCGGCGAGGGCGAGGGCAGTGGCCCTTCGCGGGGATCGAGGCCGGCGCTGCAGCGTCAGAACGGGGCGAGCTCGACCTCGCCCGGCGAGCCGCGGCGGCCGGCGACCCAGGCGAGCACCGCCGCCCGCTGCCTCGGGTCGGCGATTCGCGCCGGAACTCGCGCGAGCTCCTCGGGGAGCACGAGGGCGACGAACTCCTCTGGCCAGTCCTCGGGCTCGTAGCCGAGCCCGAGGTCGACGTGATGGAGCTCGACCTCCCGCAGGCGCCGGAGCGGGAGCCGGGCGATCAGGGGCGCCGGAAGGCCCTCAGGGGCGAGTCCGCGGCCGCTCCACGCGAGCGGGGTCGCCGCCGCGAAGGCGTCGTCGAGACGGCGTGAGGCCGAGCGGACGTCGGCCACGATCGCGGTCGCGTTGCGTCGGGCGCCGGCTTCGATCTCCTCGTTCCGCTGGTCGGTACCACCCGGGTACTGCGGCGCGCTCGCGCCGCCGGCCGCAGCCTCGAGCATGCGGACGAAGGAGTCGGCGTTGCGGGCGAGGTGGGTGAGGACGTGCCCGATGCTCCAGCCGGCGAGGCGGCTCGGTCGCCGCACGGTCTCGTCGTCGACGACAGCGAGGCGGGCGTCGAGGCGGGCGTGTGACGCCTCGCAGGCGGCGAGGAGATCGGGCGAGGGCGGAGCAGGATCGGTCACCGCCTGAGCCTCGCGCACGGTCCGAGGGTGCGCCTCCGATCGGTCCTCAGGCGATGGCGAGCATCCGCTCGAGGGCGACCCGGGCGTCGGCGGCGATCTCCTCGGGGACGGTGACCTGGTTGCGCACGACCCCCTCGAGGAGGCCGTCGAGCACCCAGGCGAGGTGGGGGAGGTCGATCCGGAACATCGTGGAGCAGGGGCAGACGAGCGGGTCGAGGGAGAGGACCGTCTTGTCGGGATGCTCGCGAGCGAGTCGGTCGACGAGGTGGATCTCCGTCCCGACGGCGATCACGGAGCCGGCCGGCGCCTCGGCGACCGCCCGGATGATGAAGTCGGTCGAGCCGACCTGGTCGGCGGCCTGGACGACCTCGTGGGCGCACTCGGGGTGGGCGATCACGATGCCGGTCGGGTGCTCGGCGCGGAAGGCGTCCACGTGGGCGACGGAAAAGCGCTGGTGCACCGAGCAGTGGCCCTTCCAGAGGAGCAGGGTCGCGTCCTTGGCCTGGCGCTCGTCGAGCCCGCCGAGCCGATGGCGGGGGTCGACCACGGCCATCTCGTCGAGGCCGTAGCCGAGCTGGACGCCCGTGTTGCGCCCGAGGTGCTGGTCCGGGAAGAAGAGGACCTTGTCCCCGCCTCCGCCCGGGACGGGCGCGGCGCCGTCGAGCCCGAGCGCCCAGCGCAGGATCGCCCGCGCGTTGGAGGAGGTGCAGACGGCGCCGCCGTGCCGGCCGACGAACGCCTTCAGCGCGGCGGAGGAGTTCATGTACGTGACCGGCACGACCCGCTCGACGTCGATCACGGCGGCGAGCTCGGACCAGATCTCGGCCACCTGCTCCTCGTCGGCCATGTCGGCCATCGAGCAGCCCGCGTTCAGATCCGGCAGGATGACACGCTGGTGGGCGCTCGTGAGGATGTCCGCGGACTCCGCCATGAAGTGGACGCCGCAGAAGACGACGTACTCGGCAGAGTGCTGAGCGGCGGCGAAGCGGGAGAGCCCGAAGGAGTCGCCCCGCGCGTCGGCGAACTGGATGACCTCCTCGCGCTGGTAGTGGTGGCCGAGCACGACGAGCCGGTCGCCAAGCTGCTCCTTGGCGGCGCGGACGCGACCGGCGAGCTCGTCGGCTCCGGCGCGGGTGTACTCATCCGGTAGCCGTGTCTGTAGGCGGATCATCGGACCCCCTGATATGCGCCTCGCTCACGGCCGGCGGGGACAGCCTGGTCGCCCATCCGCGGGTGTGTCGGCCACGAGGCGGGATCGTCCGCCGGGGTACCAGGCCGGCGTAGCCTCCACTGTAGTGCTCGAACGTCCCACCGGCATCCCGGACGCCCCCGGCTCGTACCAGTTCAAGGACGCGGACGGGCGGGTGATCTACGTGGGCAAGGCGCGCTCGCTGCGCAGCCGCCTGTCGAGCTACTTCGCCGACCCGCGGACCCTGCATCCCCGGACGGCCCAGATGGTCGAGCGCGCGGCCTCCGTCGAGTGGATCGTCGTCCAGAGCGACGTCGAGGCGCTCATGCTCGAGTACAGCCTCATCAAGGCGCACCGGCCGCGCTTCAACGTCCGGCTCGTGGACGACAAGAGCTACCCCTACCTCGCCGTCACGGTCGGTGAGAGGTGGCCGAGGGCGGTCGTCATGAGGGGGGCCAAGCGCAAGGACACCCGGTACTTCGGCCCGTACGCCCACGCCTACGCGATCCGTGAGACGCTCGACCTGCTCCTGCGCTCCTTCCCCATCCGCACCTGCACCGACGCGAAGATGCACCGGCACGAGCTGCTCGGGCGGCCCTGCCTGCTGTTCCACATCGAGCGGTGCTGCGCCCCCTGCGTCGGGAGCGTGGACGAGGCGCGGTACCGGGAGCTCGTCGGGGACCTGATGGGCTTCCTCGAGGGCGACACGCGGCCGGTCGTGAGCCGGCTCGAGGCCGAGATGCGTGAGGCCGCCGCCGAGCTCGAGTTCGAGCGGGCGGCCCGCCTGCGAGACCGGCTCGCCTCGGTCCGCCTCGCCATCGAGCGCCAGCAGATGGTGACCGATGCGGCCGAGGACCTCGATGCCATCGGCTACGAGGAGGACGAGCTCGTTGCGGCGGTGCAGATCCTGCACGTCCGGCGGGGGCGGGTCGTCGGCCGCCACGGCCTGCTGTTCGAGAAGGTCGAGCCGCTCACCGAGGCTCAGCTCGTGGCGCGGGTCCTCGAGCAGCACTACGCCGAGACGCCGCTCGGCGTCCCCCGGACGATCCTCGTGCCCCTCGAGCCCGAGGACCGCCCCACCTACGAGGCGTGGCTCGCGACGCTGCGCGACGGCCGGGTCGAGGTCCGGGTGCCGCAGCGGGGGCGAAAGCGCGAGCTGCTCACGACGGCTCGCCAGAACGCGGCGGAGCAGCTGAACCGCCACCGGCTCCGCCGCTCTTCGGACCTCACGAGCCGCGCGGTCGCGCTGGAGGAGCTCCAGGGTGCGCTCGGCCTGGCCGAGGCTCCTCTCCGGATCGAGTGCTACGACATGAGCCACCTCCAGGGGACGGACTACGTCGGCTCGATGGTCGTGCTGGAGGACGGCCTCCCGAAGCGCTCCGACTACCGCCGCTTCAAGGTCTCCGCCGTGCAGGGCAACGACGACTACGGGGCGATGCACGAGGTCCTGACCCGCCGCCTCCGGCACCTTGCTGCCGCATCCGCCGGGTCAGCAGAGGCGCCGCAAGATTGGGCGGCACCGGCGCGCGGGAGCGGGGTCCTCGCTCCGCCGCCCGCGGAAAAGGGGGGAGAGGAGGAGCTTTCGGAGATCGGGCGCCGGCGCCGGAGCTCCCGCTTTGCCTACCCGCCCCAGCTGCTGCTGATCGACGGGGGAAAGGGCCAGCTCAACGTCGCGGTGAAGGTCCTCGAGGAGCTCGGTCTCACGGGCAGGATCGCGGTTGCCTCGCTCGCGAAGCGCCTCGAGGAGGTGTACGTCCCGAGCCGCCCCGACCCGGTCGTGATCCCCCGTGACAGCGAAGCGATCTACCTGCTGCAGCAGGCCCGCGACGAGGCGCACCGGTTCGCCATCGGCTTCCACCGGGAGCTGCGGGGAAAGCGGATGACCCGCTCGGCGCTCGACGGCGTGCCGGGCCTCGGGCCGACGAGGCGGAAGCGGCTCCTGCGGGAGCTCGGCAGCCTGAAGGCGGTCCAGGCCGCCAGCCTGGAGGAGCTGAAGGGGCTCGCCTGGTTGCCCGACGCCGTTGCCGAGGCGGTCTACGAGCACCTCCACTCGAGCCGCCGGCCGGGCCGGGGAGCCGGCCGGGGGGACGGGGACGAGCGGCTCGGCAGGGGCCGGGCGGTCTCGTGACACCGGAGGCGAGCCGCGCCCCCTCGGGCACCGAGCAGCCCCTTGCCGCGAAGGGCTGGGACGAGCTGTCGGAGTGGTGGCTGGCGACGTTCTCGAACGGCGCCGACATCGAGTACGAGCGCCAGATCCTTCCCCTCGCGATGGAGCACCTCGCCGGTTGTGAACAGGTCCTCGACGTCGGCACCGGCGAGGGCCAGCTGGCCCGGCGCGTCGCCCGGTCCAAGCAGGCCGCGCTCGTCGCCGGCGTCGATCCCTCGGCCGCCCAGCTCGCGAATGCCGCCTCCCAGGGGGGCGGCCCTGCCTTCGTCCGGGCACGCGGCGAGCAGCTCCCCTTCGCCGACGGCGCCTTCGACGGGATCGTCTGCTGCCTCGTGATCGAGCACGCGGACGACCCCGACGCAGTCCTCGCGGAGATGGCGCGGCTGCTGGCGCCGGGCGGGCGGCTGCTCCTGCTCGTGAACCACCCGGTCGTGCAGGGCCCGGGTAGCGGTTTGGTCGACGACACCGTGCTCGGCGAGCGGTACTGGCGCATCGGCCCCTACCTCACCCGCCAGACCGTCGTCGAGGAGGTGGACGCCGGAGTCCCGCTCCGCTTCGCCCACCGGCCCCTCTCCGGGTACGTCAACCCGCTGTGCGAGCACGGTCTCGTGCTCACCCGGCTCGAGGAGCCGCCCCCGCCGATCGAGTTCCTCACCGACTCGCTCGACCTCGGCCTCGAGCGGGCGATGCCCCGGCTCTGCCTGATGCGCTTCGAACGGCTGCGGCCGGCGCGGCGACCCCGCTCAGCCCGGCGGCGAGGTGGGAGAATGGCCTGATGGCGGAGTACCTGTTCCTCATCGGCATGTCCGGCGCCGGACGCTCGACGGCGGCCGCCGTGCTCGAGGACCGGGGCTGGTTCGTGATCGACAACCTGCCTCCGGCGCTGCTCGGCAAGGTGGCCGAGCTCGCGAGCCAGCCCGGTTCGGAGTACGAGCGGCTCTGCCTCGTCGCGGGCCGGGGCGGCTACGAGGGCATCTCGGAGCTCCGGCCGGCGATCGCCACGTTGCGCGCGTCCGGCGCCCGGGTCCGCGTGCTCTACCTCGAGGCGCCCGACGAGGTGCTCGTCCGCCGTTACGAGGGCACGCGCCGCAAGCACCCGATCGACACCGAGACCGGCGTGCTCGAGGCCGTGCGCCACGAACGGGAGCTCCTCGCCGATCTCCGGGCCGAGGCCGACATCGTGCTCGACACGGGCGAGCTCAACGTGCACGAGCTGCGTGAGCGGCTCGTCGAGCTCGTCGACCGCTCCGGGGCGGGGAACGGGATGGAGACGAGCGTCGTCTCGTTCGGCTACAAGCACGGCCTCCCCCTCGACGTCGACCTCGTGTTCGACTGCCGGTTCCTCCCGAACCCGCACTGGGTACCCGAGCTCCGCCCGCTCACGGGCCTCGACGACAAGGTGAGGGAGTACGTCATGGCAGCTCCCGAGACGAGCGAGCTGCTCAAGCGGCTCGAGAGCCTCTTCGAGCTCGTCCTTCCCGCCTACGCGCGGGAGGGGAAGTCCTACCTGTCGGTAGGGATCGGTTGCACCGGGGGCCGGCACCGGTCGGTCGTCCTCGCCGAGGAGGTCGCCGAGATGATGCGCCGCCACGGGCTCGACCCGTCCGTCCACCATCGGGACATCGGCCGTTGAGCCGAGGCCCGAGCCCGGAGGGCAACGGCGCCGGCCACCGACCGGTGCGCGTCGTGGCGGTCGGCGGCGGGCACGGCGCGGCCCAGTCGCTGCGAGCCGCTCGCCGGTACGCCACCGAGGTCACGGGCATCATCTCGGTCGCCGACGACGGCGGGTCGAGTGGTCGCCTGCGCGAGCTGCTCGGGATCCCGGCTCCCGGTGACCTGCGCCGCTGCATCGGCGCGCTCCTGCCGGACGAGTCGCCCCTCGGCGCGGCCCTCGAGCACCGGTTCGAGCACGGCGAGCTCGCCGGCCACGCCTTCGGGAACCTGCTCATCGCCGCCCTCGCCGCCACGACCGGCGACTTCGCCGCCGGGGTGGCCGAGACCGCCCGCCTTGCGGGCGCGGTCGGCCGTGTCTTCCCCGCTACGACCACCCCGGTCGTGCTCACGGGCAGGGGAGAGGGTGGGGAGCTGTCGGGCCAGGTCGCGATCACCCGGCGGGGAGGGGTCTCGCGGGTGGACATCGTGCCGGCCGACGCGAGGCCGCCCGCCGGCGCCGTCGAGGCGCTCCTCGAGGCCGACCAGATCGTGATCGGCCCCGGCTCGCTCTACACGAGCCTGCTCGCCGCCACGGCCGTGAGGAGCCTCCGCGAGGCGATCCGCGAGAGCCCTGCCCAGGTGGTCTACGTGGCCAACCTGCGAGAGCAGCGGCCCGAGACCGCCGGGGCCGACGTCGCCGACCATGTGCGGGCGCTGCTCGATCACGGCCTCCGGCTTGATGCCGTGCTGGCCGACCCGTCCGCGCTCGCCCTCGGTGATCTGCCTGCCGCCCTTCGCGTCGAGCTGGCGCCGGTCGCGGACCCTGCCCTCGCGGCCCACGACCCCGAGCTCCTCGCGGCGGCACTGTCCTCCCTGCTGCGGAGCGGAATAGCGTGTGTGGACACGGAGAGGGCCTGACCGTGATCCACGTCCAATCGAGGCCGCGGTTCCCGTCCACGGCAGCAGATCCGAGCAGGGACCACCGATCCGGCTGGTCGACGAGCGCACTCAAAGGGGAGGCATGACCATACGTGTCGCGGTGAACGGTTTCGGGCGCATCGGGAGGAACTTCGCCCGTGTCCTCCTCGAGCGCTCGGGCGACCTTCCCGGCGAGATCGAGCTCGTGGCGGTGAACGAGCTTGCGCCGCGGGAGGCGAGCGCCCATTTGCTCCGCTACGACTCGACGCACGGCCGGCTCGGCGTCGCGGTGGAGCTGACCGAGACAGGGCTCCGTATCGGCGAGCGGGAGGTCATGCTCCTCGCGGAGACGGACCCGAAGGCGCTTCCGTGGGGGGAGCTCGGAGTCGACGTGGTCGTCGAGTCGACGGGACGCTTCACGAGCCGGGCGGCTGCCATGTCCCACGTAGAGGCCGGAGCTCGGCGGGTCGTGATCTCGGCCCCCTCGCGCGACGCCGACGCCACCTTCGTCGTCGGCGTCAACGACGGCGAGTTCGATCCCAGCGCGCACGTGGTCGTCTCGAATGCCTCGTGCACGACGAACTGCATCGTGCCGATGGTGAAGGTGCTCGAGGATGCCTTCGGTCTCCGCCAAGGCCTCATGACGACCGTGCACGCCTATACGAACGACCAGGAGCTGCTCGACCTCGGCCGGGACAACCTGCGGCGGGCGCGGGCTGCCGCCGTGAACGTCGTGCCGTCCACGACCGGGGCCGCCCGCGCGACGAGCCTCGTGCTCACGGAGATGGCCGGACGCCTGGACGGCACCTCGCTGCGCGTGCCGGTGGCGGACGGCTCGATCACGGACCTCACCGCCGTCGTCGGCCGGCAGGTGGGTGTGGCGGAGGTGAACGAGGCCTTCCGGCGCGCCTGCGAGGAGGGGCCGCTCTCGAGGGTGCTCGCGTACAACGAGGAGCAGATCGTCTCGAGCGACATCGTGGGATCCCCAGCCTCCTGCACCTTCGACGCCACGCTCACGATGGCGATCCCGATCGATGAGGCGTCGACGCTCGTGAAGGTGATGGGGTGGTACGACAACGAGTGGGGCTACTCGCACCGCCTCGCCGACCTCGTCGCCATCGTCGGACGGGCGTGACCGCCGGCACCTCTGGGGCTGCCTCGCGGTCGGGAGGCCCTGCCGCCGGCCTCCCGCTGCTCGAGGACCTCGGCGAGGTCGCGGGGCGGTCCGTCCTTCTCCGGCTCGACCTCAACGTGCCGCTCACCGAGGGACCTGGCGGCGCCCGGGTCGTCGCCGACGACTTCCGGATCCGCGCAGCCCTGCCGACGCTGCGCTTCCTCCTCGACGGCGGCGCCAAGGTCACCGTCGTGACCCACCTCGGCCGCCCGAAGGGCCGGCCTGACGAGCGGTTCTCGGTCGCTCCGGTGGAGGCGCGCCTCGCCGAGCTCGGGGCTGCGGTGGAGGTGAGAGAGAACCTCCGCTTCTCGCCGGCCGAGGAGGAGGGCTCCGACGAGCTCGTCGCCGAGCTCGTCGCCGGTCAGGACCTGTTCGTCAACGACGCCTTCGGGGTGATGCACCGTGCGCACGCCTCGGTGGTCGGGCCGCCCCGCTACCTGCCGTCAGCCGCCGGTCGCCTGGTGGAGCGGGAGGTCGCTGCCCTCTCGCCGCTCATCGAGAGCCCGCCCCGCCCGTACGTGGTCGTGCTCGGCGGCTCGAAGGTCTCCGACAAGCTCGGGCTGCTGAGGACCCTCGCCGCTCGGGCCGACCGCGTCCTCGTCGGGGGTGGGATGGCGTTCACCTTCCTCGCCGCGCTCGGCCACGAGGTCGGCGACTCGATCCTCGACCCGGACCATCTCGACGAGTGCCGGGCTCTCCTGACCGGCTCGTCCGTCGTGACGCTGCCGGTGGACGTGGTCGCGGCCGCGCCCGGCGTCGCCCTCGAGCCGCGCCACGCCCGGGGGAGCGACGCCGCCGTGCCTCCGCCGGCAGGCCTCACCCGGGTGGTGGGCCAGGACGTGCCGGAGGGCTGGAGGGGCCTCGACATTGGGCCGGCGACCGCAGAGCTGTTCCGCGAGGCGATCGCCGGTGCCGGTGCCGTGATGTGGAACGGACCGATGGGCGTGTTCGAGGACCCCCGCTTTGCGCTCGGCACCCGCGAGGTGGCCACGGCGGTCGCAACTGCGCGTGCCTACACCGTCGTCGGCGGCGGCGACAGCGCTGCGGCCCTTGACCGCTTTGGCCTCGCCGACGGCGTGGACCACGTCTCTACCGGCGGGGGCGCCTCCCTCGAGCTGCTCGAGCACGGCGACCTGCCTGGGCTCGCCGCCCTCCGGGAGGCTCCGCGCGTGCAGGGGCGCATGCCAGGGGAGGGGTGAGGTGGCCGGGCGGGAAGTGCTGGTCAGCGGCAATTGGAAGATGAACCACTCGCACTTTGAGGCGATCCAGTTCGTCCAGGCTCTCGCCGCCCTGCTTCGGGCGGCGCCGCTTCGGCCCGGGCGGGCACTCTCGCTCCATCCCCCCTTCACGGCGCTGCGATCCGTGCAGACCGCGCTCGAGTCGGACGGCGTGCCGGTTGCCCTCGGGGCGCAGAACTGCCACGAGGCCGCAAAGGGTGCGTTCACGGGCGAGGTGAGCGCCGAGATGCTGGCGAAGCTCAACGTCTCGCTCGTGATCGTCGGCCACTCCGAGCGGCGCCAGCTGTTCGGCGAGACCGACGAGACCGTGAGGGCAAAGGTCGACGCCGTGCTCTCCCAGTCGATGACGCCGATCCTCTGCGTCGGGGAGACCCTCGAGGAGCGGGAGGCGGGGGAGGCCTTCGCCAAGGTGACGTCCCAGCTCGACGCCGCATTGAAGGGGAGGCCGGCGGAGGTCGTTGGCGGACTCGTGGTGGCCTACGAGCCGATCTGGGCGATCGGCACCGGGCAGACGGCCTCGGTCGGGGACGCCGAGGAGATGGCGGCCCACGTCCGAGGCGCCGTCGCCAACCTCGCAGGGCAGGACGCGGCCGCCTCCCTCCGGGTGCAGTACGGCGGCTCGGTGACTCCGGCCAACGCCGGGGAGCTCCTGCGGTGCGCCGACGTCGACGGGCTCCTCGTCGGTGGGGCGAGCCTTCAGCCCGAGAGCCTTCTCGAGATCGCGAGGGCGCGCTGAGCTCCTCGTGCGCGCGGCCCACGCCGCCCGAAGCGGCGGTGGTAGCCTCATTCCCCGCCGAGGGAGAGCGCGTGCCCCCTCGGGTTATGTGTCGAGGAGGTTCCTTCCCGTGCTGACCGATGCCCTCGTCGTGGTGGACGTCATCGTGTCGTTCGGGCTCATCATCTTGATCCTCCTGCACAGCGGACGGGGCGGAGGCCTCTCGGACATGTTCGGCGCCTCGACCGGCGTTTCGGCGGCCGGCTCCACGGTGGCCGAGCGCAACCTCGACCGCCTCACGATCCTGTTCGTCCTCATCTTCGCGTTCGTCACGCTCGCACTTGCCATCCGGTGGAGCTGAGCGCCGGGCATCCGGAGCACCCGCTCTCCCGCAGCACTCCCGAGCCAGCCCGGCTCACGCTCGCTCCATCTGGGCCCTGGCACCTCGGTCGGACTCCCGTGGGGGCCCCGGCCAACGTCCTTGCGTGCCGCCCTCGTCGGCCGCGCCGGCTCGCCGCCGTGCTGCTCGCCGCATCGGCCGTCCTCGCCGGTTGCACCGCCCCGGACCTAGAGGCTCCGTTGGTGCCGAGCCAGCCGACGGTGCCGGGCGGGTACCTGCTCGACACGGAGGGCACGGTCACCGTCGGCGTGCCGAGCCTGCCGACCAACTTCAATCCGTCCACCCCGGCCGGCGACAACAGGGTCACGCAGATGGTGATGGAGCAGGTCTGGCCGCAGCCCTTCGTGACCGACCCGGGCTTCAACACCGAGACCTCGAGCCTGCTCGACCGCGCCGAGGTCGTCGGCATCGATCCCTTTCAGGTGGTCTACGTGATCGATCCGGCGGCGGTGTGGTCGGACGGAGTGCCGATCACGGCCGCCGACTTCGCCTACACCTGGCGCCAGCACCTGCTGCACTCCGCCGGCCTGCCGAACTCCGGCCTCATCGCCGGGTACCGCGACATCACGTCGGTGGTGGGCTCGCAGGGCGGCACGACCGTCACGGTGACCTTTCGGGAGCCGTTCGCGGAGTGGCAGGCGCTCTTCGCCGACCTCGTGCCAGCCCAGGTGGGAGAGCGATACGGGTGGTCGCGGGCCTTCGAGGGTTTCTCGCCCTCCCGTGTGATCTCCGGTGGTCCGTTCGAGATCACCTCGTACGTGCCCGGCCGGTCGCTCGTGCTGTCGCGGAACCCCCGCTACTGGGGGACGCCTGCGCACGTGGCCCACATCCGGTTCCTCGTCGAGAAGACGCCGCAGGACCTGCTCGCCGCCCTTTATGACGGCGAGGTGTCGATCGCCGAGCTGCCGGCGGACCAGTACCCGCCTGGCACCTTCGGCAACGGCCGGATCGGCGCGCCCACGGTGCTCGGCGGCCCGAGCGGGGCGACGGGCTCTTCCGGCGGGGACAAGGGCGGCGACCTCCTCCCATACCGCCCGGCGCCGAGCTCGCTGGCGTGGTCGGCGTTCGAGGGCAGCGAGATCTGGCAGCTGTGCTTCAACCTCGCCGATCCGGTCACGGGGCAGCTCGCGCTGCGGCGGGGGATCCTCTACGCGCTCGACCGGAGCGAGATCGTCGCCGACTCCGAAGACCTGATCGACCCCCGCGTCGGCGTCTCGTTGTCGCGCTTCACCTTGAGCGGGGAGACGGCGAACCCGAGCTCGCCCGGGACGTCGCCCATCGTAGAGCGCGACCCCGTCCTCGCGAAGCCGGACGTGGCGCTCGCCTACCTGCGCCAAGCGGGGTACGCCCCGGGTGCGGGCGGCCTCGTGCGCGAAGGCGGCACCGGCGCACCACTCGTGGTCCAGCTGCTCGAGCCCTCGCGCGACTGGGCGGTCGACGAGGCCGGGCTCGTCATCCAGGCTCAGCTGCGGGCGATCGGCGTCACCGTGGACCTCGTCCGACGGCCCCTCGACCGGATGCTCACGGTCTCGCTCCCCGAAGGGCGCTTCCAGCTCGCCCTGGCGCCGTTCGCCGTCTCGACGGCCGTGACCGCGGTGGCGCCCGAGTACAGCGCGCCCGTGCTGCCGGGTGTGGTCGCTCCTGCCTCGGGGTCGACCGCCGGCGGTCTCGCTGGCGACGGCGCCTCCGGCGCGCCTCGGGGCGGAGTTGGCGCCACTGTGAGCTCGCTCGACTGGACCACGGCCTCGCCTCCTGGGAGCGAGCCCGGAGCAATTGCGGCAGGCGCCGTCACCCGTGACGTCCTCGGCCTCGACGACCCGATCCTCGACCGGCGCCTGTCGGCGGAGCTGACCGAGCTCAACCCGCCCCTCGCGGTTGCGGACCTGCAGAGAGCCGACTCCCGGATGTGGAACGAGGCCTACACAGTGCCGCTGTTCCAGCCGGGTGAGTACCTGGTGCGAAGCGGGCGAGTCGACAACGTGTCCGAGAGCCCCACCTGGGCGGGGATCATGTGGGACGCCCAGGACTGGGCCATCTTGAAACACGCTCCCGCCTCGGACGCCCAGACGGCCACCTCCGGCACCGGCTCGCACGCGACCGGGGCGAGCGGCTGAGCCGGCTCGGAGCCTGTCGGGCGCCGGACCCTGGCCGGGGCGTGATTGAGGTGTGCCTGACTTTCCCGCGGAAGTCCGGCTGAAAGTGACCCAAGTCACTGACCACCCGGCTTACCGGTGTTGGTGGTGTCCCGGCGACGGTGGGCGAGTCGCTCCCCGAGCGCTGGCTCGAGACCCCGCCAACGGGCCTCGCGGATTGCGTCCCTGCGCCCTTTGTGCTCGTCGTCCGGAGTGACGTAGCGGATACCGGCGCGGAGGTGTACGGCGTTGTGCTCGGTGCGCACGACTGACAGGAGCTCGACCTCCCCGCGATCAACGGGCAAGGGGGTCGCAGCGCGCCCCCGATCGGTGTTGCGGCGAGGGGGCCGAGCCCTGCCAGCACCGAACCTACGCGGCTCGGGCGGAGTCAGATGGATGCCGGACACGGTGAGCAGGATCGGACACCATGGGTCGTCGGCCGCCCGTTCGAGTCTCCTCTAACGAGACCAGGGTGTCGATCCACTTGCGGCTCACCATGTCGATGATGGCGAGAGCGGAGCGGCGGGCTCTCGTGAAGTGCGTCACGTCCCAACCCCAGATGCGGTTCGGTGCCCAGACGAGCCAGTCGGGCCAGGGCCGGCGCCCGACGGGCTCACGTGGGCCTCGTTCGGGCAGCACGAGGCCGTGAGCAGCAAGGACGCGTCGCACCGTCGAGGGCGACACCCACACCGTCTCGGTGTATGAGCCGCGGTGGGCGAGCTTTCGATGCGATCGGTCGACCTCCCCCCAGCGCTCTGCGAGCTCCAAGATGGCTCGCTCTTCTGATGGCATGATCCCGTGGGCGGGGTTGCCGCCCGGCGCCTTGTCGATGAGGGTGCCGGTCGTGCGCTGGCGCTCGCGCCAGCGGTGCACACGGTCGTCGGAGACGCCCCACAGTGATGCGACCCAGGCCCTCGAGAAGCCGTCGGCGGCAGCATCGTCGACCTGCTTCAGCACCAGCTCTTTCACCTCGGCGGGGGCTCGTGCCGGGAGCGGACCTACGAGCCCCAGCCGGCTTTTCCCCGGACAACCGCCAGCTCGATGGCCTGGGCCTTGATCGCCTCGGTCAGCTGGGCGATCTCCGAACGTGCCGCCTCGAGTGCCCAGTCGCGCTCCTTCGCGGGCCGGCCAGGCTTGGCAGCAAGCGCAGCGAGCGCCGCGTCCTTCACAGTGCGGCGGATGCCGATCACCGTCGACACGTCGACCATCCACTTGCGCGCCGCATCGGCCTGGGTGATCTCGCCAGAGGTGATCTGCAAGAAGATCTCCCACTTGGTCTCGGCGCTCAAGACCTTCGGTCGACGACGAGTCGACCCGCTCTCCTCGGCCACTGCATGCTCCTCTCTGTTCGGCCGAGGAGCCTGTCAGTGTTGGTTCATTTCGCGGTGGACCCTCCGCGCCGAAGTCAGACGCTGAACAGCACCGAGCCGGTGGTCCGACGTTGCGTATGCTGCGTTCGTGCCGTCTGCGCTCTCCAGACGAGCAGTGCTCGTTAGCGCCGGAATCTTGCTGACAGGGGCTGCGCTCGCCGGCTGTAGTGCCGGAACCTCCTCTCTCCCGGTCACTTCCACGTATGGCACGTTGATCGTCACTGTTGCCGCCGTGAAGGGCGGACACGTTGGCCAGGTCGAGGTCACCGGGCCCCGTGGATTCACCCGCACCTTGGCAGCTACGACCAGACTCTCAGCGCTCCAACCCGGTACCTATCAGGTGAGCGCCCGGCCAGCGCACGTCGCCGGGGCGGCATGGTGGTCGGCCCTGCCGCTGCAGGAGGCACTCGTGAGCGCAGGCCGCACCACGCGCATCGATGACACCTACACCGTCGAGGTGCCCGCGACGACCCGCACAATCCCCACTGCGGCGCTCCGCCACCAGGCGCCGCTCGTGCACCCGACACAAACGGAGATCGTCGTCTTGGACGCCCACGCCTCCGCCGGCTTGCGGGTAGGAGACATCATCGCCACAGGCATCGGCCCTTACACCCCCTACGGGCTCCTGCGTCGGGTGGTCTCGATCACCCGACATGGCGCCTCCGTCCTCGTCGACACAGTGCAGGCCACGCTCCGAGAGGCCCTCCCCTCAGGCTCGATCGACATCGAGCTGGGCTCTGCCGCCCCGTCGTCGGGCTCCAGCACTGCGCTCAAGGTGAACGGGGACGACATCCCCGTCGAGCTCGCCTCCTCCAACACGCCGCAGCTTCAGGGACTTTGGAGCTTCAACAGCCATGTCGCATGCGGGTCGGTCGGGCAGTTGAGCCTCGACGATGGATTCAGCTTCCATCCGGTGGTCAAGCTGAATGACTACTGGTCGCCCTTCTCAGGAGTGTCAGGGACCTTCGCAGTCGGCTTCGACGAATCGGCGCATCTCATGCTCGATACCAGTTTCGGGGTCACGTGCCGCTGGTCGGACAGTTCAGCGCCGGTTCCACTCTCCGGACCGATCGATGTCCAAGTCGGCCCTATACCGGTCGTCGTCCTCCCAGAGTGGTTCATTTCCACCTCGGTAAGCGGCACTTTGAGCCAGGATGCGGTGGTGGGCTTCTCGCAGGCGTCATCTGCACTACTTGGCCTCAGTTACTACAGAGGGACCGTTCTCCCGATCCGGCAATTCCACAACAGATTCTCGCCCGCCAAACCGCAGGGGACGCAGCTCAGCGTGACGGCAGCCATCGGGCCTCGCTTCGAGCTGTCCATTTATGGCGTTGCCGGCCCCTATCTCTCGATCCAGCTCTTCGGGAAGGGGACGATCACGGAAGCGAGCAGCGGACAGGGCGGTCCAACTGCATCGATCATTGCCGGCGTGGAGGCCGGAGTCGGATTCAAACTCAACGTGCTGCCCATCAACTGGAGCATTCCCAACCTCTTGAACATCTACCGCACTATCTACTCAGGACCGGCAGGAAAGCCCTCTACTGGCAGCCGCTCCTCACAAGGGGCAGCCGGAGCACTGGCCGCCTATCTGAAGAGCGGCCCGCACCCCTCCGTTGCTTCCGAACCTGCGACGACCTCAGCCGGCACCTTCGCTCTAGTGCTGTACCCCAACAGCGCCTGCCTCGCCTGCAAGCTGGCGGCGACAGTTCTCCGGTACCAGGCGGAGAAGTGGCATCCGGTCGCGCAGCTCGAGCTGCCTCTTCAAAACGGCGATGACGTCGAGCCAAACTCCGCCACGCCAGTCGATGCCACTGGCGCGGCTACGCCGGACTTCCTCGCAGGGTGGCAAACGGGCGTCAACTTCGGCCTAGTGGGTGTCATCGTCAGCGACGTAACCGGTCGATGGGCCGTCGTTCAGATTGCTCCTCATCAGCCTGGCATTTACTCTGGCAGCACACTCGATGCCCCTGTGATCCAAAGGGGGAGAGTCATCTCGCTGTTGTTCTCCTGCAACCCGAACTGTGTTGCTGCTCAGCAGCACCGCCTGGTGTGGCATTACGAGATCGCACGAGGCGGCCTCGTGCTCTTGAGCGACAAGCCGTGCGGGAGGGTGGGTCAAGTCAGCTGTCCTTGACCCATGTCTGACTTTGGTAGAGAGATTTCCGTTTGATCACGCAACATTGTGGGGTTGGCCTTGGCACGGTTCAGTAGGATGTCCCTGATGGCCGGAGTGATCGGATACTCTCTCGGCGCTTGCGCGAGCATTTGAGAGCATTTGAGAAGGCTCTTTCGCTCGGTCGCACAGCCGATGGGAGCAGACTCTTGATCATCCGGTATCCGTCAGGTCAAGAGGGTCTCGGATTGACCAAGTGCGGCTCTTAGCCCTCGGCCACCTCCGTCCCGTGTGATCGGAACCGGTGAGAAGGCGGCGCTCACGCCGTTCGGGCCCGTAGTTCGGTCACCAGGAACCATATAGGACCTGACGGCAGTGGACCTCGTCCCGGCGGGTGCCGATGGTCGACCTCGTCGACGCTCAAGACCTTGGGTCGACGACGTCTCGACCCGCTCTCCCCGGCCACTGCATGCTCCCCTCTGGTCGGCTGAGGAGCCCGTCAGTGTTGCTTTCATTTCGCGGTGCACCCGCCTCGCCGGACTCAGACGCAGAACAGGATGAAGAGCCGCGGGTCGGGGCGCTACAGTGTTCGGGCCCCGGGATGAGACCCGTGGACCGCTTCGTCGGAGTGGCGGAATAGGCAGACGCGCTAGGTTGAGGGCCTAGTCCTCGCAAGAGGGTGGGGGTTCAAGTCCCCCCTCCGACACCAGGCGTTGCGCCACGCGGCGCCAGGCGTGCCCGCAGGGTGCGGTCCTTGGCCTCCCAGGTAAGCGGCGGGCCTAGTGCCTCGT
>Ga0070737_10002325_pt1 | contig 23290 bp, 16 predicted proteins | sample Coa_R1_10_FD_66438 | JGI IMG/M metagenome (GOLD analysis project Ga0070737, IMG submission 66438) | Surface soil microbial communities from Centralia Pennsylvania, which are recovering from an underground coalmine fire - Coalmine... | ecosystem: Environmental > Terrestrial > Soil > Unclassified...
GGGCCGCCGGCCTGCTACGATGGCCCCGTCAGCTTCGGCTGGCCGCTTGCCGCCTCGCGCGGCGGCGGTTCCGTTGCTTCCCGCCGCCGGCCCGACGCGACCGGCCGGTACCAGAAGAAGGTCACGCCAACACGCATGCCCGACAAAGCGGCGACGATCGCCGAGCACCGGCTTCACGAGACGGACACCGGCTCACCGGAGGTCCAGGTGGCGCTCCTCACCGAGCGGATCAACCACCTCACCGAGCACCTGAAGGTCCACCGCGGTGACCACCACACCCGCCGGGGGCTCATGAAGATGATCGGACGTCGCCGCCGCCTCCTCGACTACGTGAAGGCGAACGACGTCGACCGGTACCGGGCTCTCATCGCCCGGCTCGGCATCCGGCGCTAGCCAGGGCGGCAACGGCTCGGGCGGCCTGGTCGCCCGTGACATAGGGGCGCCGGGGCCGCGAGGCCCGTCGCGGCGCCTGTAAGAGAACACGGCGCCAGCAGGTTGTCAGCTGCCAGTCGCCGGGCCCCCGGGCACGCGCCCTGGAGCTCGACGACTGGGAACTGGCCGGTGCGGGCGCCCCGAACGCAAGGAGTGTCATGGCTGAGGCCATCACCGTGTCGGCGCCCGTGAGCGGCACCGACAAGACCCTGTCCTTCGAGACCGGCAAGCTGGCCGGCCAGGCGGACGGGGCAGTGCTCGCCCGACTCGGCGACACGATCGTCCTCGTGACGGCGACTGCGGCCCGCAAGGTGCGGGAGGGCACGGACTTCTTCCCCCTCACGGTCGACATCGAGGAGCGGATGTACGCGGCGGGCAAGATCCCCGGCTCGTTCTTCCGCCGCGAGGGGAGGGCGACCGACCAGGCGATCCTCATCGACCGTCTCATCGACCGGCCGCTCCGGCCCTCGTTCCCCGAGGGCTTTCGCAACGAGGTGCACATCGTCGGCACCGTGTTCGGCGCCGATCTCGAGAACCCCCACGACGTGCTCGCCATCAACGGCGCCTCGGCGGCCCTCCTGATCTCTGGGATCCCCTTCGACGGTCCCATCGGAGCCGTGCGGATCGCCTACTCGACGGAGGGGACGTGGCTCCCCCACCCGACCTACCAGGAGGGGGACGAGTCCACCTTCGAGCTCGTCGTGGCGGGCCGCGCCCTTGGGGAGGAACCGGACGCCGAGGTCGCCATCATGATGGTGGAGGCCGGCGGCACCGAGAAGGCGTGGCAGTTCTACGAGCAGGGGGCCCCGAAGGTCACCGAGGAGGTCATCGCCGGGGGGCTCGAGCAGGCGAAGGCCTGGATCCGGGAGTCCATCGCGCTCCAGCGCCAGCTCGTCGCGAAGGTCGGACCGATCGAGACGATCCCCTTCGAGCTGTTCGTCGACTACGGCGAGGACGTGCTCGAGCGCGTGATCGCGGTCGGGGAGGAGCTGATCGCGAAGGCGAACGCCGTGCCGGGAAAGGCGGAGCGCAACGGGGCGCTCGACGCCGCCACCGAGCAGATCGTCGAGGAGCTCGCCGAGGAGCTCGGGGACCGCGAGCGGGAGGTGAGGGCGGCCATCCGGGCCCTCACGAAGAAGATCGTCCGGCGACGCATCGTCGAGGAGGGCGTCCGCATCGACGGGCGGGGACCGACCGACATCCGTCCTCTCTCGGCCGAGGTCGGCCTCATCCCGACCGCGCACGGCTCCGGCTTGTTCCAGCGGGGTGACACCCAGGTGCTGAACGTCACCACCCTCGGGATGCCCCGCATGAACCAGCTCCTCGACACGATCGGGATCGACGAGACCAAGCGGTACATGCACCACTACAACTTCCCGCCGTTCTCGACCGGGGAGACCGGCTTCATGCGCGGCCCGAAGCGGCGGGAGATCGGCCACGGTCTCCTCGCCGAGCGGGCCCTCCTGCCGGTCATCCCCCCCGAGGACGAGTTCCCCTACACGCTCCGCCTCGTGTCCGAGGTGCTCTCCTCCAACGGCTCGACCTCGATGGCCTCGGTCTGCGGCTCGACCCTCTCGCTCATGGACGCCGGGGTCCCGATCAAGGCCCCGGTGGCCGGCATCGCGATGGGACTCGTCTACGCCGAGGGGAAGTACACGACCCTCACCGACATCCTCGGCGCCGAGGACGCCTTCGGCGACATGGACTTCAAGGTCGCCGGCACGGCTGAGTTCGTGACAGCCCTCCAGCTCGACACGAAGATCGACGGCCTGCCCGCCGACGTGCTCGGTCGTGCCCTCACCCAGGCCCGCGAGGCGCGCCTGCAGATCCTCGAGGTCATGCGGGGCGCCATCGCCGAGCCTCGGGCGGAGGTCGGCCCGCACGTCCCGAAGATCGTGAGCTTCGAGGTGCCGCTCGACAAGATCGGCGAGATCATCGGCCCGAAGGGCAAGGTGATCAACACGATGCAGCAGGAGACCGGCGCCGACATCGCCGTCGACGACGACGGCGTCGTCGGCACGGTGACGATCGGGGCAAAGGACCGGGCCGCCGTCGACGAGGCCCGCCGGAGGATCAACCTCATCCTCGACCCGCCGACCGCCGAGGTCGGTGCGACCTATGCCGGCAAGGTCGTGAACATCACGAAGTTCGGGGCCTTCGTCAACATCCTCCCGGGCCGCGACGGCCTCGTCCACATCTCCCGCCTCGGGCAGGGAAAGCGGGTCGAACGGGTCGAGGACGTCCTCGAGCTCGGCCAGGAGGTCGAGGTGCGCGTGGACGACATCGACCCTCAGGGCAAGATCTCCCTCTCGCTCGCCGGAGTCGACGGCGCCCCCGCAGGCGGAGCGGCTCCTGCGGCTCCCGGGCGGGACGCCGACGTGAGGATAGGAGTTCGCCGCGCCTCGTTCGAGGACGAGTTCGACGCCGAGGTCGCTGCGACCTACGGCGATCTCGGCCCTCGGGACGGCGGCGAGCCGCGATCGGCTCCGGGCAACGGCGGCCGTCGCCCCGGCCGGCGCGAGGGTGGCGATAGCGGTCCCCGCCGCCGCCCCCGGGGCAACCGCTGAGCGGCATCCGGGTCTCCGAGCTCTCCTCTGGGATCCGGCTCGTCACCGAGTCGATGCCCGAGGTGGCGTCGGCCTGTGTCGGCGTCTGGGTCGGCACCGGCTCGCGTGACGAGGCGGAGGAGGAGTCCGGCATCTCCCACTTCCTCGAGCACCTGCTGTTCAAGGGGACGCCGGACCGCTCGGCACGGGAGATCGCCGAGGTGGTCGACGAGGTCGGGGGCGACATGAACGCCTACACGACCAAGGAGTACACGACCTTCTACGTGCGCCTCCTCTCCGAGCACCTCTGCCTCGGCCTCGACATCCTCTGCGACATCCTCCAGGACCCGGCCCTGAGACCCGCCGAGGTGGACGCGGAGCGGCAGGTGATCCTCGAGGAGGTGCTGATGCACCTCGACGAGCCGGCCGACCTCGTCCAGGAGGACTTCGCCGAGGCGCTCTTCCCGGGCCACCCCCTCGGGCGGGAGGTCCTCGGCCTCCCCGAGGTGGTGAGTGCGGTGGGGGTCGCCGAGATCCGGCGCTTTTTCGACACCCACTACCGGCCCGGGAACATGGTGGTGGCAGCGGCCGGCTCGATCGACCACGACGACGTGGCGGCCGCGATCGAGGCCCGCTTCTTCCGGCACGGCGGTGCCCCGCCGACGCGGCGCCCGCCCGGCGGCTCGGTCCTCGGATCGCGCGTGCGGCGCGACGACACCGAGCAGGCCCATCTCGTCTACGGCACGAGGGCGCCCGACCGCCACGACCCGGAGCGGTTCGCCCTCGTCGTGCTGAACCACGTGCTCGGCGGAGGGCTCTCGAGCCGGCTGTTCCAGAAGGTGCGCGAGGAGCGGGGGCTCGCCTACTCGATCGGGTCTGACCGGATCGCGTACGACGACGCAGGCGCGCTCGCCGTCTCGGTCGGGACGGCGCCCGGCCACGCCCGCGAGGTGCTCGGTCTCATCGAGGAGGAGCTCGAGGCCCTCGTCAGACGGGGCGTCACCGAGCGCGAGCTCGCGGTGGCGCAACGCCACCTCTGCGCCGACCTGCTGCTCTCCCTCGAGGACTCCGGCGCCCGCATGTCGCGGATCGGCTCGAGCCTGCTGCTCCACGGCCAGGTGCTCACGGTCGAGGAGATGCTCGAGCGGATCGGCGGTGTGACGCTCGACGCGGTCCACGAGGTGGCAAGGCGCGTGCTGGCTGCCGACCGCGTCCTTGCCGTCGTCGGGCCCTTCGACGAGGACGCCTTCGCCGCCTGAGGCCCTTGGCCCGGCGCTCTCGCCTCCGAGGCTCACGGGCCGAGCTCTCTGCTCACCTCGCTGAGCAGGTCCTCGGGAGAATCCCGACGGGAGCGATGCAATTGCTGGAAAGCTGCGCCGCAGTGTGACAGAGTGGTTACGGAGCACCGCCGGCCGAAGGTCCGCACGAGACCTCGCAGCGAGCCTGCTGGCCCGATCCAAGGGGAGAAAGATGCGACAGAGAAGTCGTCTAGCGCTGATCGGTTCGTTCCTCGCCGTCGCCTCGCTCGTGCTCGCCGCCTGCGGCAGCAGCCCGAGCGGCAAGTCCAGCGGCACGGGTGGAGCGACGACGCCGACCGGAAACGCCGGCTCGGCCATCGGCGAGCACAACAAGCTCCCGGCCCTCGGGAGCGGCAAGCCCGTCTACGGCGGGACGCTCACGATCGTGGGCTCGGGTGACATCGACAAGCTCGACACCTGCTGCGCCTACTACACCGTGACCTACGAGATCCTCCGGGCGCTCAGCCGCCAGCTCGTCTCGTACAAGACGACGGCGACCGACCCGAACCCGACGACCCCCGTCCCCGACCTCGCCAGCTCGTACTCGGTGAGCCCGAACGGCCTCACCTACACCTTCCACCTCCGCAGCGGGATCTACTGGGACGAGCCGACCGGCAAGCTCCCCGTCACCGCACAGGACGAGGTCCTCGGCCTGAAGCGGCTGTGCAACCCGGTGTCGCCGGCGCCGCCGCTCGCCTACTGGGAGAACAACATCGCCGGCATGCAGTCGTACTGCTCGGGCTTCCAGGCCATCAAGGTGCCGACGTCGCCCTCGGCCCAGGTGAAGGCGCTGAAGAACTACATCGACTCGCACAACATCAGCGGCGTGAGCGCGCCGAACTCGACGACGGTCGTCATCAAGCTGATGAAGCCGAACAGCAGCTTCATCAACATCATGGCGATGCCGATGAGCTCCCCGGTCCCGCCGACGATCCTCCAGTGGGTCCCCGGCTCGATCCAAGAGGAGCAGCACTTCATCTCCGACGGGCCCTACACGCTCGCCTCCTTCGGTCCAGGCGGCTACAACCCCGGAGTCTCGTTCCACCTCGTGCGCAACCCGTACTGGTCGCAGGCGACCGACCCGCTCCGCCACCAGTACTTCAACGCCATCACGGTGACCGAGGGCGAGAACCCGACCACGGTGCAGCAGCAGCTCGAGACCGGCAGCGCCGACCTCGAGTGGGACACGACGGTGCCGGCCGCGAGCGTCGAGCAGCTGTCGTCCTCGCCCCAGTACCTCGCCGTCTTCGCCGGCGGGATCGAGTACCTCGTCTTCAACATGAAGAGCACGGCGGACGGAGGCGCTCTCCAGAAGCCGGCAGTGCGGATCGCGCTCCAGTACTGCATGGACAAGCGCCACATGATCCAGGTGAGCGGTGGCCCCGGCGTGAACGCGGCGGCGAACCAGATCCTCGCCCCGCAGATCACGGGCTTCAAGCAGTACAACACCTACGCCACGCCCGGGAACGCCGGAGAGCCGTCCAAGTGCAAGTCCATGCTGGCCAAGGCCGGCTACCCGCACGGGCTCACGCTCACGCTTGTCTACGCGAACAACCCGCCGATGCCGGCGCAGGCCGCCGCCCTCCAGTCGGACTTCGCCAAGGCCGGCGTGACGATCAAGTTCAACGAGCAGCCCTCGCAGGGTGAGTACTTCAACTACCTCGAGACGCCGTCGAACAAGGCGCACTGGGACATGGCCTTCGGCCTGTGGGTCCCGGACTGGATGGGCAACAGCGCGGACTCGTTCTTCAGCCCGCTGCTCGACGGCCGGCTCTACACGACCGGCTCGACGAACTACGGGGACTACAACGACCCGGTGGTCAACGCGGGGATCGACAAGGCGCTGCACGCCGTCTCGCTGAGCCAGGCGGCGAGCGACTGGGCGGCGCTCGACAAGTACGCCATGACGAAGAACCCGCCGTGGATCCCGATGCTCTACCAGGCGCTTCCCCAGTTCATCGGGAAGAACGTCGTCCACGCGATGTACAACGGCGACCTCGGCTACGTTGACATCACCAACCTCTGGGTGAAGAAGTAGGCCCAGAGAGCACCGGGCCGACGTCGGAGCCCTACCACGACCGCACGACCTGAGCATCCGGCAGCGTTGCCGGTCCGGCGACATCGTTGAAGGAGACGTGAACGGTGGCGTTGCTGGATGTCCAGGACCTGCGGGTGTCCTTTGCGACCGACGACGGCGTCGTCGAGGCCGTGCAGGGCCTCTCCTTCGCCGTCGACGAGGGCAAGACGCTCGGGATCGTGGGCGAGTCGGGCTCGGGCAAGTCCGTCGCCACGCAAGCGATCATGGGGCTCAGCCCGGCCGCGAGAGTGAGCGGCCGGGCTGAGTTCGAAGGCGAGGACCTCCTCGAGATGGACGAGGAGGCGCTCCGCAACATCAGGGGCCGCCGGGTCTCGATGGTCTTCCAGGACCCGCTCACGAGCCTTCATCCGCTCTACCGCGTGGGGCGCCAGATCTCCGAGGCCATCCTCGCCCACGAGGAGGTCTCCAAGCAGGAGGCGCACGAGCGCGCCGTCCACCTGCTCGAGGTGGTCGGCATCCCCCAGCCCGACCGCAGGGCGCTCGACTACCCCCACCAGTTCTCGGGCGGCATGCGCCAGCGGGTGATGATCGCCATGGCCCTCGCCCTCAACCCGTCGCTGCTCATCGCGGACGAGCCGACGACGGCCCTCGACGTCACCGTCCAGGCCCAGATCCTCGAGCTGCTGGCCAAGCTCCAGGTGGAGTTCAACACCGCCATCATCCTCATCACCCACGACCTCGGGGTCGTGGCGGACTTCGCTGACGACGTCGTCGTCATGTACTCGGGCCGGGCGATGGAGCAGGCGTCCGTCGGGGCGATGTTCGCTGAGCCCCATCACCCCTACACCCAGGGACTGCTCGGCTCCATCCCCATCTATGCCTCGAGGGCTGAGCGCCTCCAGCCGATCAAGGGCAACCCACCCTCGGCGCTGCGGCCCGCCACGACCTGCCCGTTCGCCCCCCGGTGCCCTCACGTGCACCACGAGTGCCTCGTCGCCCCGCCTCCGCTCAAGCCGGTCGGCGCCCTGCCGGGCCACCGGTCGGCCTGCCTGCTTCCCTCCGACCGGGTCGGCGCCCCGGAGGTGGTGGCGAAGAAGCCCGCGGCGGCGACCGGAGCACCGGGAGCCGCGGCGGCGACCGAGCGGTCGGGCGAGGTGGTGCTCGCCCTCGAGGACGTCTACAAGCACTTCCCGGTCCGTGAGCACAACCTCACGGGCGGAGCCGGCAAGGTCATGCTGAGGGCGGTCGACGGCGTCAGCCTCGAGGTCCACCGGGGCGAGACGCTCGGCCTCGTCGGCGAGAGCGGCTCGGGGAAGTCGACTCTCGCCCGCGTGATGACGGCCCTCATCCCGGCGACGTCGGGGAAGGTGACCTTCCTCGGCAAGGACATCACGAAGCTCACACGGCGCGACATGCGACCGTTGCGCCGCCAGGTCCAGATGGTCTTCCAAGATCCCTACGGCTCGCTCAACCCCCGCCGCCGCGTGGGCTCGATCCTGGCCGACCCCTTTGCCGTCCACCGCGCGCTGCCGAGGCGGGAGCGCAAGGCGGTCGTCCAGGAGCTCATGGCGCTCGTCGGGCTGAGCCCCGAGCACTACAACCGGTTCCCGGCGGAGTTCTCGGGCGGCCAGCGCCAGCGCATCGGGATCGCCCGGGCGCTCGCGCTCAACCCCGAGCTCGTCGTCTGCGACGAGCCGGTGTCGGCCCTCGACGTGTCGATCCAGGCACAGATCGTGAACCTGCTCGAGGACCTGCAGGACAAGCTCGAGCTCACGTTCGTCTTCATCGCCCACGACCTGTCGGTGGTCCGCCACGTGAGCGATCGCGTGGCGGTCATGTACCTCGGGCGCATCGTCGAGATCGGCCCCGTCGAGGACATCTACGGAAAGGCGCGCCATCCCTACACGGCCTCGCTGCTCTCGGCCGTGCCGCTGCCGGAGGTGAGCCTCGTCGGCCAGCGCCGCGAGCGGGTGACGCTGACCGGCGGCATTCCCTCGCCGGTCAACCCCCCGTCGGGCTGCCGCTTCCATCCTCGCTGCCCGAAGGCACAGGAGATCTGCAGCAGGGAGGACCCGGTGCTGCGACCGATCGAGGGCGAGAGCTCCGGCCGGCTGGCCGCCTGCCACTTCCCGGTGGACGCAGGCGACCTGCTCGCCGTGGCCGCCTGGGAGGACCGGGCTGCGCTCGGCGAGGCCGCCGGCGGCGGCGCCGGGCCCGCTGCGAGCGAGGAGGACGGCAGGGACGCCGTCCCGCTCGAGGCGACGAGGTTGAGCGGAGTGGAGCCGCAATGAGTGTGACGACGGAGCTGTTGACGCCGAGCGATCCCGAGTCCTCCCTCGAGGCCGCCGAGGCCGCGACCCATGTGGAGGGGCTCACCCCGATGCGGCTCGCCTGGCGCCGCCTGCGGCATGACCGCGTCAGCATGATCGCCCTCGGCTTCGTCGTGCTCATCACCCTCGTCGCCATCTTCGCCCCGTTGCTGACCGATCTCATCGGCCATCCGCCCAACACGCAGTACTCGAACGGGCTGACCCTCTACGGTCACCCGATCCCTCCGAGCGGCCAGTTCCTGCTCGGCACCGACGACCTCGGTCGAGACCTGCTCTCGCGGATCATCTGGGGAGCGCGGGTCTCCCTCGAGGTCGGGATCGGGGCCACGGCGATGGCGCTCGTGCTCGGTCTCGCCTTCGGCCTCATCTCGGGCTACTTCGGCGGGCCCATCGACGCCCTCATCGCCCGCTTCATGGACATCATGCTCGCCTTCCCGATCCTGCTGTTCGCCCTCGCCCTCGTCGCCCGCTTCGGCGCCAGCCTCACCCTGATCCTGCTCGTCGTGGCCTTCTTCCAGTGGCCCCTCATCGCCCGGCTCGTGCGCGGTCAGGTGATCAGCTTGAGAGAGCGGGAGTTCACCGAAGCCGCCCGCGCCGTCGGCGCGAGCGACTTCCGGATCATGTTCGTCGAGATCCTCCCCAACCTCGTCGCCCTCGCCGTCGTGTACGCCACCTTGCTGATCCCGGTCAACATCGTGCTCGAGGCGACGCTCTCCTACCTCGGCCTCGGGATCCAGCCGCCGACCGCCTCGTGGGGCAACATCATCGCCGAGGCACAGAACGGCGACCTCTACACGATCGCGTGGTGGATGCTCGTCTTCCCGAGCGTCGCGCTGTTCCTCACGACCCTCGCCTTCAACCTCCTCGGGGACGGGCTGCGAGACGCTCTCGATCCCCGGCAGGGCCGCTCGCACGTCACGGGAGGTGGCAGCAGTTGATCTTCGGCCTCATCGCCCGGCGCATCGTCTACCTGGCCATCGTGATCGTCGTCATCACGCTCGCCACCTACTTCATCTTCTTCGCCGGCAACGCCCAGAACCTCGCCGCCCGCTTCGCCGGGCACGCCGCCACCCCTCAGGCGATCCACGACGCGGCCATCCGCCTCGGGCTCAACCACGGCTTTTGGTGGCAGTACTGGCACTACCTCGTCGGGCTCGCCCACTTCAACTTCGGCAACGACTTCCAAAACGCGGAGCCCGTGCGCTCCGAGCTTGCCCGGGCCTTCCCGGTCACGGCCTCGCTCGTCGTGGGTGCGGTCTTCTTCTGGCTGCTGATCGGGCTCCCGATCGGCATCATGTCGGCGGTGCACCCGCGCACGAAGCGGGACCGGGCCGGCACGATCTTCGCCCTCACGTTCCTCTCGATGCCGACGTTCGTGCTCGGCGTGCTCGCGCTCCTCGTCTTCTACTACTACCTCAGCCTGGCCGGGGTGCACTTCTTCCCGGCGGCCGGCTACGTGCCCCTCACGGCCGACCCGGCCGGTTGGGCGCAGCACCTCATCCTTCCCTGGCTCACGCTCGCGCTCGTCCAGGCAGCGGTGTACACCCGGCTCATCCGAAGCTCACTGCTCGACACCCTCGGGGAGGACTACATCCGGACGGCCCGGGCAAAGGGCCTCTCGCGGCGGTCGGTCATCTACCGCCACGGGCTTCGCGCCGCCCTCACCCCGGTGGTGACCCAGCTCGGGATCGACGTCGGCACGCTGCTTGCCGGTGCCATCGTCACCGAGCGCGTCTTCTCGCTCACCGGCCTCGGCGAGCTCTCGATCAACGCGCTGTTCAACGGGGACCTGCCCGTCGTGGCGGCCGTCGTGCTGCTCGCTGCGGTCTTCATCGTCGTCATGAACACCATCGTCGACATCGCCTACGCGGCGCTCGACCCGAGGGTGCGGCTCAGCTGATCCGCCGGGCGGCCCGGCGGAGCGGCGGTGCCGCCGGTAGCCTTCGGCGATGATCAGAGTGGCCGTGTTCGGCGCCGGGGGCCGCATGGGGGCGACCACCTGCGCCGCGGTCACCGGCTCGGGCGACCTCGAGCTCGTCGCCGCCGTCGACCCGCACGGAGCCGGGCGGCCACTTGCCGAGGTGGCGGCGGCCGGAGGGGCGAGCGTGAGCGGCCGCGCCGCCCTCATCGAGGTGGCCGGTCATCCCGACGAGATCGCCGGAGCGGGAGCGGACGTCGCCGTCGACTTCACCGTCGCCACAGCGGCACGCGCCAACCTCCGCTGGTGCGCGGAGCACTCGGTCCACGCCGTCTGCGGCACGACCGGCCTCGCTGCGGCCGACCTCGCCGAGCTCGAGGAGCTCTTCGCGGGCAGCGGGGCGAACTGCGTGGTCGCCGCCAACTTCTCGGTCGGCGCCACCCTCATGATCCGCTGCGCCGAGCTGTGCGCCCCCTACCTCGACGGGGTCGAGATCGTGGAGCTCCACCACGACCGCAAGCGGGATGCACCCTCGGGCACCTCGCTCGAGACGGCACGGCGGATCGAGGCCGCCCGAGCCGCCTCCGGAGCGGCGGCCTGGCGGGAGGAGCCGAGCGAGACGGCCGTGCTCGCCGGCACCCGGGGTGGCACGACGGCGGGAGGCGTCCAGATCCACTCCGTGCGCCTTCCGGGCCTCGTGGCCCACCAGGAGGTCATCTTCGGCTCGCTCGGGGAGACCCTCACCTTGCGCCACGACTCGACCGACCGCAGCTCGTTCATGCCCGGCGTGCTCCTCGCCGTGCGCCGGGTGGCGGGCATGCCCGGGGTGACGGTCGGGCTCGAGCCCCTGCTCGGCCTCACCACATAGCCCGGTCCACATCGCCCGGTCCACATGGACCGGGCGATGGCGCCCGGGCGCTCCCAGCCCGGTCGAGGCGGGACGGCTACGGTGACGGCGATGCCGCCACGGAGAAGGCCGACCGGTACGAGCAGCTTCGGCGTCGGCCGCCGCGAGGGACACGACGCCTCCGCCTACTACGGCCGAGCGCTCGTGCGAGTCGAGGAGTCGACCGACCGCCACACCGCCGAGCCCGAGGTCGCGAACGAGGTGTTCGAGCACTCGGCCGAGCAGATGAGCGAGCTGCCCGACGACAGCATCGCGCTCATGGTGACCTCTCCTCCCTACCACGTCGGGAAGGACTACGACTCCGACGCCTCCTTCGAGGAGTACCTCTCGCTCCTCGACAGGGTCTTCCAGGAGACCTACCGCGTGCTGCAGCCCGGCGGCCGGGCGGTGGTCAACGTCGCCAACCTCGGCCGGCGTCCCTACGTCCCCCTCTCCCACGAGGTCACGGCCCGGATGCTGCGGATCGGCTTTCTCATGCGCGCCGAGATCATCTGGCAAAAGGCGAAGGGTGCCGGCGGCAACTGCGCCTGGGGGAGCTGGCGGTCTCCTGCCAACCCCGTCGTACGCGACGTCCACGAGTACTGCCTCTGCTTCTCGAAGGGCCGCTTCGACCGGGTGGTGAAGGGGGAGCGCGACATCCCGGCCGAGGAGTTCCTCGCCTCGACACTGTCGGTCTGGGAGATCCCGCCGGAGTCGGCGCGGCGGGTGGGGCATCCGGCGCCGTTCCCCGTCGAGCTCCCGAAGCGGTTCATCCGGCTTTACACCTACCGGGACGAGTGGGTGCTCGACCCCTTCATGGGCAGCGGCTCCACCGCGGTCGCCGCCGTGCTGACCGGGCGGAGATGGGTCGGCTACGACGTCGATCCGGCGTACTGCGAGACGACTCGGCAGCGGGCCGCCGCGGCCGGCGCCACGCTCCCGATCGAGTGGTGACCCGCCCGGAGGGCGACCTCGCCGGCCCGGGGCCGTGCGGGCCTCCCGAGCCTCGAGCCGAGCCGGAGGCCGGCCCCGACGTGCGGACACGGCTGCTCGAGGCGGCCTACCGGTGCATCGCCGAGCGCGGCATCGGGGCGACCTCGCTCGAGGAGGTGGCCCGGGGGGCAGGGGTCTCCCGGGCCACCTTGTACCGCTACTTCCCGGGCGGGCGCGACGAGCTCGTCGCCGCCGTCGTCACCAACGAGACCCTCCGGTTCTTCCAGAGACTGGCCGAGGCGGTCGAGGGAGCCCGGGACGTGGAGAGCCTCCTCGTCGACGGCATCCACTTCGCCCACCTCGCCATCGAGGGCCACGCCCTCTTGCAGCGTCTCCTCGGCACCGAGCCCGAGCGGCTGCTGCCGCACCTGTCGCTCGAGGCCGCCTGGGTGCTCGGCCTCATCACGGCCTTCTTCGAGGACCGCCTCTCGGGCTACGAGCTTGCCGAGGGCGTCGCCGTGCCCGAGGCTGCCGAGTACGTGGCGCGCCTCACCCTCTCGTTCATCGAGGCGCCGGGCGGCTGGGACCTCGCCGACAGGGAGCAGGTGCGCGAGCTCGTCCGCAGCGAGCTCCTCGCCGGCCTCCAGCGCCGCCCCCAACGCTGAGAGTGGTTGGTTCTGCCCGCTCTCGGTGCAATTCGCTTGACGCTGAGACAAAAGCGCGCATATTGTCTCAGGCGTGGGCACCGCCCTCGCGGACCGTGGGCTCGGGCATCTGTTGACGGCCGACGTCCACCAACCCGTGCCCGGGCCTGGAGCCGCCTCCACCGGCGTTCCCCCCTCGCCGCAGGCCAGCGGCTCCAGGGCCCGGGTCATCGACGGAGCCCGCCGCTGCGTGGGCCGCTTCGGCGTCTCGAAGACGACCGTCGACGACATCGCCCGGGAAGCCGGCCTCAGCCGGGCCACGGTGTACCGGGCCTTCCCGGGGGGGCGCGACGAGGTGCTGTCGGCGCTCGTGCGCTTCGAGGTCGACGAGTTCTTCGTCCGCCTCGGTGAGCACCTCGACCGGGCCGAGAACTTGGAGGACCTGCTCACGGCCGTGCTGAGCGTGAGCGGCGAGCTGCTGGCGGCGAACCCGGCGCTGCGCTTCGTGCTCGAGTACGAGCCCGAGGCCGTGCTGCCCTTCGTCTCGTTCCACGCCTTCGATCGGGTCCTCGCCGTCGCCGGCGACCGCCTCCTGCCGTACCTGCGCGCCGAGCTCGGCGAGACCGAGGCGCGGCGCGTGGCCGAGTGGGTGGTGCGCCTGCTCTTCTCCTACCTGGCCTGCCCGGCCGGGGTCGTCGAGGACGGGGCCCGGCGGGCCGCCTCGGGCGCGCCGCCCCTCGTGCCGGCGAAGATCGCCCTCCACCCTGCACCGATCGGCGAGGAGCGCGCCCGGCGCCTCGTCCGTCAGTTCGTCCTCCCGGGCATCCGCGTTCGCTCGGCCGCCGAGCGGTCGAGCTGCACCGAACCGACCACCGACTAAGGGGAGTAGTCAACATGTCACTTGACTTCGACGAGGCATCCCGGCTTGCCGAGCAGATCGGGCGGAGCGACGTCGACGACATCGCCGCCATCCTGGCCGTGTCGAACACCGATCTCGACGAGGCGCTGCACGCCGTGCGCTCGGAGTACGACACCATCTTCACCTGGGACTACGACAAGGGCTCCCGGCCGAAGCTGAACCGCCTCTACGAGAAGGCCAAGACCTCGATGTGGAACGCGGAGACGGACCTTCCCTGGGACACCGAGGTCGACCAGGAGAAGCTCGTCGCCGAGCAGCAGCTGATGCTCGGCCCGCCCCTGCACGAGCTCGTCGATCTGTCGGGCACGCCACTCGCGCACTGGGGCGAGAAGGAGTGGATCCAGCTCGGCATCGAGGGGCAGAACTGGACCCTCTCGCAGTTCATGCACGGAGAGCAGGGTGCCCTCGTGTGCACGGCGAAGGTGGTCGAGTCGGTGCCCTGGATCGACGCCAAGTACTACGGCGCCACCCAGGTGATGGACGAGGCTCGCCACGTCGAGGTGTTCGCGAAGTACCTCGACGAGAAGCTCTCGAGCCACTACCCGATCAACGCCCACCTGCGACTGCTGCTCGACGACATCATCGCCGACTCCCGCTGGGACATGACGTTCCTCGGCATGCAGATCATGGTGGAGGGCCTCGCCCTCGCTGCCTTCGGCTTCATGCACGCGCTCACCCAGGAGCCGCTGCTCAAGCAGCTCCTCCGCTACGTGATGGCCGACGAGGCCCGCCACGTCGCCTTCGGCGTCCTCGCCCTCCAGGACTTTTACACCGAGCTGTCCGGGTCCGAGATCCGCGAGCGCCAGGAGTTCGCCTACGAGGCGGCGGTGCGCATGCGCGACCGCTTCCTCCAGCAGGAGGTCTGGGACCGGATGGGGGTCTCGCCGAAAGACGTCCTCCCGCTCACGATGGCGGCTCCGGACCGCACGGCCTTCCAGGTGATGCTGTTCTCGAAGATCGTGCCGAACCTGAAGAAGCTCGGCCTCCTCGACGCGGGGGACGGCTGGCTGCGCCAGAAGTTCACCGAGCTCGGTGCCATCCAGTTCGAGAACTGGGCCGACACCGAGGAGGAGTACGCCGCTTTCCAGCTCGCCAAGGGAGAGCTCACCACCGCCTGAGCACGCCGCCTTACCGGGGGGCAGACGAGGGCGGCTGCTCTCGCCCGCCTGAGCCGCGCCTCGTCGTGCACCGAGGTGTCGGCTGGTCTCGGGCCGAGTGCTGGTAGCGTCGACCGGTGGTGAACAGGGGTCGTTTCGGTCGCCTCGTGACGGCGATGGTCACGCCCTTTGGCGACGCCGGTGACCTCGATCTCGAGGCGGCGGCCACGCTCGCCCGCCATCTCGAGCGGACCGGGAGCGAGGCGCTCGTCGTCGGTGGCACGACGGGCGAGTCGCCGGTGATGGGCGACGACGAGAAGGTGGAGCTCTTCGAGACGGTCGCGAAGTCGGTCGCCATCCCGGTCATCGCGGGTGCCACCACGAACGACACCCTCCACTCGGTCGAGCTCACGAGGCGGGCCGAGGCGGCCGGTGCCGCAGCCGTCCTCGCCGTCACCCCGTACTACAACCGGCCCTCGCAGACCGGACTCCACCGCCACTTCGCGGCGATCGCGAGCTCCACCAGCCTCCCGGTGCTGCTCTACGACATCCCGGTGCGCACCGGCCGCAAGATCGCGAACGAGACGATGGTCCGCCTCGCGAGGGAGCATGCCAACGTCGTCGGCGTGAAAGACGCGACGGCCGACCCCGCCACGACGGCCCGCCTTATTGCCGAGGCTCCGCCGGGTTTCGAGGTCTACAGCGGCGACGACGCCCTCACGCTGCCGTTGTGCGCGATCGGCGCCGTCGGGGTGGTGAGCGTGGCCGCCCACTGGCTCGGCCCCGAGCTTGCGAGGATGATGGACTCCTTCTTCGCCGGGGAGGTCGCCGAAGCGGCGCGGCTCAATCGGGAGCTCGTCCACGCCGTCGCCTTCCAGTCGAGCGACGAGGCCCCGAACCCGATGCCCGCAAAGGCGGTGCTGCGGGCGATGGGTCTCCCGGTCGGCCAGTGCCGGCTGCCGCACGGCGCGGCGCCGGGCTGGCTCGACGAGCGTGCGAGCGAGCTCCTCGCCGACCTCGAGTCCTGGCGCTCGGCCGAGCACGCCACGCGCTCTGAGAACCCACGTGCCGCCACGGCCTGACGGCACCCGGCTGCGGGCCCCGGCCGGAGCGACTTGCTGCCGAGGGACACGGAGCCGTTGCCGTGGGTGAACCGGTCCGGATCTCGTTCCTCGGCGGCCTCGGGGAGATCGGGCGCAACTGCGCCGTGCTCGAGCAGGGGGGCCGGCTCGTCGTGCTCGACTGCGGCGTGCTCTTCCCGAACGCCGAGATGCCCGGCGTCGACCTCGTGCTGCCGGACTTCGGCTTTTTCCGCGAGCGGGCCGGCGACGTGGACGGCATCGTGCTCAGCCACGGCCACGAGGACCACGTCGGCGCGATCGCCTATCTGTGCCGGGAGGTGTCCGCCCCTGTCTACGGGTCGGCGTTCACCCTCGGCATCGCCCGGCACCGGCTCGAGGAGGCGGGCCTCGGCTCGTCGACCGAGCTCGTGGCGGTGGCCGACGGCGAGCGCCGGCCGATCGGCCCCTTTGAGGTCGAGTTCATCCCCGTCACGCACTCGGTCCCGAACGGCTTCGCCACGGCCTTCCACACGGCCCAGGGCGTCGTCCTGCACACCGGCGACTTCAAGCTCGACCTCACGCCGGTCGACGGTCGCCGCACCGACCTCGCCCGCATCGGGGAGATCGCGTCGACGAGCGGCATCCGGCTCCTTCTCTCCGACTCCACCAACGCCGAGGAGCCCGGCTACACCGGCAGCGAGCGCTCCGTCGGCGAGTCGCTCCGGCGGATCTTCGACACACGACCGGACCGCCGGATCATCGTCGCCTGCTTCGCGAGCCATGTCCACCGCATCCAGCAGCTGACGGCGGCCGCGATCGCCTGCGGCCGGAAGGTGGCGCTCCTCGGCCGTTCGATGGTGAAGAACGTCACCCTCGCCCGCGAGCAGGGCCTCCTCCACATCCCGGACCAGGCAATCGTCGAGATCGAGGCGATCGAGGGCCTCGAGCCGGGCGAGCTGTGCATCCTGTCGACCGGCTCCCAGGGCGAGCCGATGTCGGCGCTCGCCCTCATGGCGAGCGGGGAGAGCCGCTGGCTCCAGGTCGCCGACGGCGACGTCGTCGTGCTGAGCTCGCACGCCATCCCGGGGAACGAGTGGGCCGTGGCAAAGGTCATGGACGGGCTCGCCCGGCGCGGCGCCGAGGTCATCCATGCCGCCGTCGAGCACGTCCACGAGAGCGGCCATGCCCGCCAGGGCGAGCTCGCCACGATGCTCTCGATCGCCCGGCCGGCGAGCTTCGTGCCGGTGCACGGCGAGTACCGCCACCTGCTTCGGCACTCCCGCCTTGCGATCGAGATGGGCGTGGCGGCCCGGAACGTGCTCGTCTGCGAAGACGGCGACGTCGTCGCGCTCACCGACGAGGGGATCGACTTCGACGGCGAGGTCTCGGGCGACTACGTCTTCGTCGACGGCATCACGGGCGACGTCGGGCTCGGAGTCCTACGCGACCGGCGCGTCCTCGCCGAGGAGGGCGTCGTCGTCGCCGTCGTGACGCTCGACCGGCGCACGGGCGAGCTCGTCGGAAAGCCGGAGGTCGTGAGCAGGGGGTTCCTCGACGAGACGAGCCACGAGGACCTCGCCGCAGAGGCCCGCGAGGCGATCGAGAAGGCGGTGGAGATCGCCTCGGGCGAGGGGACGACCGACTCCGACGGCCTGCGCCGCGTGATCCGCAGGACGATCGGGCGGCTCGTGAACGAGAGGACCCGCCGCCGCCCCATGATCGTGCCCGTCGTGGTCGAGACCTGACCCGGCCCGGCCGTTGCCGGCCGGAAGAGCACCGGCGGGTCCTGGGGCTGGTGTTAGCGTTGTTGACACTGTGGCAGTGACGAGACCAGCTGCCGGCTCGAAGCCAACCCGTCCGGCTGCAGGCTCCACGAAGGCGGCGACGGCTCGCGGACCGGGCGCCGGCGCTGCCACGCGGTCCGGCGCCGGTCGCGCCGGCACCCGCCGAGCGACCTCCCGTCCCGGCGCCGGTTCGCGGGCGAGCTCGCGAGGCTCGAGCGCCTCCCGGCGGAGCGCGTCTCGGCGGCGCGAGCCTGCTCTCACTGGCGCCCTCAGGTCCGTCGCCGCCGCGCTCGGGGCGCAGCCCGACGACGCCTGGGGCCTCCTCATGGCGGTCGCCGGGCTCCTTGTCTGCCTCGGCGTCACGTTCCACCTGCTCGGCCCGGCCGGCGCGCTGATCTCCCGCTACGGCGCCCGCGGTCTTGGCTGGGGTGCGCAGGTGGTCGGGTTCGGCCTCCTCGTCGGCGGCATCTGGCTCGTGGCGGAGCGGGCCCTCTGGGGCGCTCTCGGGACGCTCGCCTCGGTGGCCATGCTGGCCGTCGTGTCGTCGGGCCTTGCCGACCTCGCGGCGGGCAACCCGGGCCTCGGGGCCTCCTCGGCCGAGCTCGGCGGGGCCGGCGGAGTGGTCGGCTCCGCCGTCGCCGGCGGGCTCGCGAGGGGGATCGGCTCCGCCGGCTCGGGTGTGCTCCTCGGCGCGGTCGCCTTCGCCAGCTGCTGCTGGCTCCTCGGCGGTCGGGTCACCGCCGTCCTCCGCAGTGCCGGGGCGGGTGCCGCCCACCTCGTCCGGTGGGCGGCCGCCTCGGCCCGAACGGCCCTGACGGGCCCGCCGGCCAGAAGCGGCGGCGGGCCGGCCGTCGCGGCCGGACCCGCGCCGGCGCCCGCCTACCGCGAGCCTTCCTCCGAGGCGGGGAGCGCCTACGAGGAGCCTCCGGCCCGGGACACCGCCCTTGCTGCGGGAGAGGAGGATGCTGGCTCCGCACTCTCGCCGCCCGCGGGCGGCACCGGCGGGGCCGAGGTCGATCGGTCGATCTCGGCCGGCGGGTTGGTAGCGCCCGGCGCCGCAAGCCCCGAGGCCGCCCCGCCCGAGCAGCTCTCGCTGCCCGTCGTCGGGCCGTCGGGGCAGTGGCGGCTGCCCGCGCTGAAGCTGCTCAAGCGCTCGAAGGACCAGGCGCTCGACCGCCGTGAGATCGAGGCCCGGGGCCGGGTGCTCGAGCAGTCGCTCGCCGCTCACGGCGTCGAGACGCACCTGGTCGGGTTCACCGTCGGGCCCACCGTGACCCGGTTCGAGCTCGAGCTCGGGGCCGGCGTGAAGGTGGCGCGGGTGACGAACCTCGCAAAGGACATCGCCTACGCGATGGCCTCGCCCGACGTGAGGATCCTCGCCCCGATCCCCGGCCGCTCCGCCATCGGGGTCGAGGTCCCGAACCACCAGCGCCGCCTCGTCACGCTCGGCGACGTCCTCTCGAGCACCGAAGCGCGGCGGGCCACGCACCCGCTCGAGGTCGCCCTCGGCCGGGACATCGCCGGCCGCCCGGTGATGGTCAACCTTGCCGAGATGCCCCACATCCTCATCGCCGGGGCCACCGGGGCGGGCAAGTCCTCCTGCATCAATTCGGTGATCACCTCGGTCCTCATGCGGGCGACTCCCGACGAGGTCCGCCTCATCCTCGTCGACCCGAAGCGGGTCGAGCTCGGGCAGTACAACGGGCTGCCCCACCTGCTCACCCAGGTGGTGGTCAATCCGAAGCGGGCCGCGAACGCGCTCGCCTGGGCCGTGACGGAGATGGAGCGCCGCTACGACCTCCTCGCCGAGGTCGGCATGAGGGACATCACCGGCTACAACCAGGCCGTCGAGCGGGGAGAGCTGGACGACCCGCTCGCCGCCGCGTACGACGACGACCCTCTCGACGGCGCAGCGCCGGCGGGCGAGGAGGCGGACATCCCGCCGGCCGCACCCGAGGGGGTGCCGCTCGGCCCTTCGGCGGCCGACCGGGTAGCCGAGAGCCGTCTGCGCAGCGCCCGGCCGTCTGGCGCCGAGGAGCGCCGCCACTCGCGACTGCCCTATGTCCTTGTCGTGGTCGACGAGCTGAACGACCTCATGATGGTGGCGGCACGCGACGTCGAGGAGTCGATCTGCCGGATCGCCCAGATGGCGAGAGCCGTCGGCATCCACCTCGTCATCGCCACCCAGCGGCCCTCGGTCGACGTCATCACCGGGGTGATCAAGGCGAACGTGCCCTCGCGCCTTGCCTTCTCGGTCTCCTCCCTCGCCGACAGCCGGGTCATCCTCGACCAGCCGGGAGCCGAGCGGCTGATCGGGCGGGGAGACCTTCTCCTCCTGACCGCCTCCTCGAGCGTCCCCCGCCGCCTGCAGGGACCGTGGGTGAGCGAGGAGGAGGTGCGCGCCGTAGTCGCCCACTGGAAGCGCCAGAGCGGCCCGCGCTACCTCGAGGGCATCGAGGGCGAGGAGAGCGGAGGGGCGGGCGGGCCCGCCGGCGGGGACGAGGACGACGACGAGCTCCTCGCCCAGGCCATGGAGCTCGTCGTCCGCTCACAGCTCGGCTCGACCTCCATGCTCCAGCGCAAGCTGAGGGTGGGCTTCGCCCGCGCCGGGCGCCTCATGGACCTCCTCGAGCGGCGGGGGGTCGTCGGGCCTTCGGAGGGCTCGAAGGCGCGCGCCGTGCTGATGACCCCTGAGGAGCTCGACCAGCTGCAGGGTTGAGCCGCCCGGAAGGTCCCCGGTCCCGTTCGAGCCGGAAATCTGATATGAGAGACCCCGCTATGGCGCCGCGACGACCGCCTGCACAGCCGGTAGCGCTGTCCCCTTCGGCCCGTGCCGCGAAGGGAGCCGGGACAGCAGGGCTGGCGGCGTTGGGGGAGCGAGCACGCCTCCTCGCCGCGGCGAGGGCCCGGGCGCGCCGCCGCCTCGCCGGGTCGGTGACGATCGCGCTGTTCGTCACGGCCGGGGTCGCAACGTGGGCGGCCTCCTCGGGCGGGCGGCAGGTGGTCGACTCGCGCACGGCCACGCGAGCGCAGCTCGAGTACGCGCTCCCTCGCCTCGCTCCCTCGGTCCCGCTTGCGGACCTGTCGAGCGGCGTGGTCCCGCCGATGCCGTTCCCGGCCAAGGGGGAGGGCGCCGTCGCCGTGATGGGGAGCGGGGTCGTCGCGGAGAGCCCCCACGAGGCTGAGGTGCCGATCGCGAGCGTGACGAAGATGATGACGGCCTACCTCGTGCTCAAGGCCCATCCCCTCCGGGGTGCCGAGCAGGGCCCCAGCTTGCGCGTCACCGCCGCCGAGCACGCCGCGTGGATCTACGCCTCCGAGCACGACGATTCGAACGTCGAGCTCGTGACGGGCGAGCGCCTCACCGAGCGCCAGTTGCTCGAGGCGCTCCTCATCCCGTCGGCCGACAACGTCGCCACCATCCTCGCCCGCTGGGTGGGCGGCACCGGCGCGCGCTTCGTGGCCGAGATGAACGCGACGGCCGCCTCGCTCGGCATGGCCCACACGCACTACGCCGACCCGAGCGGGCTCGACCCCCGGACCCGCTCCACCGCGGCTGACCAAGCCCTCCTTGCGACGGTCGTGATGGCCAATCCCGTGCTCCGCTCGATCGTGGCGAGCACCGACCTGCCGTTCCCCGTCATGGGGCACATCTGGAACTACAACCCCGTGCTCGGCGTCGACGGCGTCGTCGGCGTGAAGTCGGGGTTCACCGACCAGGCGGGCGGCTGCCTCGTGGCGGCGGCCTGGGAGGAGGTGGCCGGGCGGAGGAGCCTGGTCGTGGAGGTCTCCCTCGGGCAGCCGTTCGGCCTCGGCGAGGCCGGGCAGGCCGACCTCGCCCTCCTCGCCGCCGCACGCCGCCGCCTCGAGCTGCTCGCCCCCTTCGGCACCGGGCGCACCATCGCGGTGGTGCGCGTCCCCTGGTTGCACCGGTCGGTGGCAGCCTCGGTCGCGGCGCCGGTGACCCTCGTCGGCTGGCCAGGCCTCGGCCTGTCGGCGCATCTCGTGGCGGCGACGGTGACCGAGTCCGAGATCCGCCACGGATGGGGGCGGGGCGCCGTGGTCGGGGAGCTCGTGGTCGCCTCCCGGTACGGACCCGTCGCCGCCTATCCCGTCCGATTGGACGGCGCCATCGCTCCGCCCCCGGCCGGCTCGATCGTGCTGCGCGCGCCCGTCTCGCTCGGAGTCGGGCCCTGACCCGGCCCGGGACGCCGGGCCGGTGGCCCGCGATGCGGAGATGAGGGCGCGCGCTCCCGCCTCCGCGGCGAACCTCGGCCCCGGCTACGACGCGCTCGGGCTCGCGCTCTCCCTCTACTGCGAGGTCACCGTCGAGGCGGCGGCCCGCTTCGAGCTGACGAGCGATGGCGAGGGGTCGGAGCTGCCGAGGGACAGCACCCATCTCGCCGCGGCCGTCGTCCGGGAGGTGCTCGGCCACGACGACGTCGCCGTCCACGTGCGCTCGGAGATCCCGGTCGCCCGCGGCCTCGGTTCCTCCGCCGCGCTTGCCCTCGCGGCGGCGGCGGCGGCCGGGGCCGGCGACCCGTTGACCGTCGCCGCCCTCATTGACGGCCATGCCGAGAACGCGGCCGCTTCCCACGCCGGCGGGCTGGTCGCGGCCACCATGATCGGCGGCCTCCCGGTCGCGCGGCGCCTCCGCCTCGACCCGGAGTGGCGGATCGTCGTCGTCGTGCCCGACCGGGAGCTGCCGACGAAGGCTGCCCGCGCCGTGCTCCCGGACATGGTCCCGCTCGAGGCGGCAGCGCAGAACCTCGGGCGGATGGGCCTGCTCGTGGCCGGGCTGGCGGACCACACCGAGCTCGTCCCCGAGGCGGCGGAGGACCGTCTCCACCAGGACGCCCGCACGCAGCTGTTCCCGGAGGCGCCCGAGATTCTCCGACGGCTGCTCGAGGCCGGCGCCGCCATGGCGACCTGGTCGGGCGCCGGGCCGTCGATGCTCGCCCTCTGCGACGGGGAGCGGGCCGCGAGCGCAGCGCGTGACGCCGGGGAGGCGTGCCTCTCCGAGCTCGGTCTCGGCGGCCGCTGCCTCAGGCTCCGACCCGACCTGGCCGGGTTGGTGCTCGCACCCGGATAGGGGGGAGCGGGCGGGGCTGTTGCGGCGGCGGCCCGGGACGCTCTCGTTGTTGACTCGCGTATCAGTAAGGTGGGCGGGGCAGCAGCGCGACCAAGGGGGTCCTCGAGTGCGACTGTTCAGCTTCCATCTGATGCCGTATCCCGGCCTCCCGCCGGACTACGACGGCCCGGCCTGGATCACCTGTCCGAACCGACTGTTCGACCCGGCGATCGGCACCGCGATCTACAACCGCTACCTCGACGAGCTCATCCTCGCCGACGAGCTCGGCTTCGACGGGGTGTGCGTGAACGAGCATCACCAGAACGCCTACGG
>Ga0070737_10002326_pt1 | contig 23258 bp, 21 predicted proteins | sample Coa_R1_10_FD_66438 | JGI IMG/M metagenome (GOLD analysis project Ga0070737, IMG submission 66438) | Surface soil microbial communities from Centralia Pennsylvania, which are recovering from an underground coalmine fire - Coalmine... | ecosystem: Environmental > Terrestrial > Soil > Unclassified...
GCTAGAATCGACCCACGCGTGGCCCAGGCCACCACGCGGGGCTATAGCTCAGTTGGGAGAGCGCCTGGATCGCACCCAGGAGGTCGCCGGTTCGAGTCCGGCTAGCTCCACTCCGAGAACCCCTGCTACGGCGGGGGTTCTTGTGTTCGAGCGGAGTGTCGGTTCGCTGCGGATCACTTCGTTTCGCCGGTTTTGGGCCGGTCTTTGGCCCGATCTCAGCCGGATTCGCCCCGACTCAGCCGGAATTCCGGCCTGCGCGGGGACGCCTGCGCGCCGACTCCTCCGGCGGCTCTGAGGTCAGCTCGGGCGCGTCCGGCTTGGTCTCGGCACGGCCCAGAAGGAGGTGATCGAACGCCCGTCCGATGTCGTCGCGGTCACGCCGCTTGAGAACACGCGCGTAGATCTCGAGCGTCACCTTCGAGTCGTCATGGCCGACCTGCGCCATGACGTACGGGATCTCGGCTCCGGCCGCAAACATCATCGAGATGTACGTCCGCCGGAGCGTATGCGCCGTCACCCGCTTGGGCAGCGGCGGCAGGCGGCGATCCGCCCGGCGTTCGTTGGCGCGGCGGACGGCCGGCCTCAGCACCCGGGCGTTGATGTTGTCCTTGGTCCGCCGGTTGCCCGTCCTCGTGGGGAAGAACGGGCTCTCGGGGGCGGGATCGGAGGAACATGGTTGGTTAAGGCCCGCGGCCCCGATCTTCTCCCCCGCCCGAGGTCCGGCGGCTGCGATTCACACCAGCTGCTCGGCTACGGCGAGTCCCAATCGCTTGATCGCGATACGCGACCGCCGCTTGAGTGCCCCGAGGTCGTACGTGCCGGTGTCGAGCATCACGGCGAGCTGGTCGTCGTGGGGGATCGTGACGGACCGGTGTAGGTGCTCTGCGCGGAAGCGTTCCTCGATGACGCGCACGTCTGCCGAACGAAGCAGAGACTTGTTGATGACAACGGTCGTGCGGTCGTGCTGCAGGAGGGAGAGCGCGTCGAGCACTATGCTCGCGGTCACCCACTCCGGAGTGGTCACGAGCACGGCCTGATCAGCACGTTCGATAGCGAACCGGGCCAATGGCCCGGCGACGCCGGTGCCGAGATCGAGCAGCACAACCTCGTAGAAGCACGAGAGGAACGCCACGAGTTCGCCGTAGCGGTCGGGTCCAAGCGTCGCCGTGAGCTCGGCGTCGCGCGGAGCGCCGAGGACGTGGAGCCCGCTTGGCAGCCGGGAGATGTAGGGGCCAAGCTCCGCCGCGGTCTTCAGCCGGTCGGCGTCGTCGAGCAGCTCCGCCAGCGAGCGTTCCGAGCGGCGGTCGTCGGGCGCCAGCCGAGCGAGCGTCCCGGAGTCGGGGTTCGCGTCGACCGCGATGACGCGGAGCTTCAGGTGGGTGGCGAGGATGTTTCCGACGAGGAAGGTGCTCGTCGTCTTGCCGACCCCGCCCTTCGGGCTGATCAGCGCGACGACGTTCGGGCGCGTCACGCCGGGCTGCGTCCGGATGCGCTGCTCGAGCTCGGCCTCGTCGCGCTCCGCCTGAGTGACGAGCAGGCGGTCGAAGCGCCGCCGGAACCTGCCGCCTGCGCCGTTGGACGCCGGCTGCCCGTCGATCAGGGTCCCGGGTAGAGCTGTCGCCGCTTCAGCGTGGGCGCCGACTGTTCCGTCATCGCAGCACCAGCCTCGTGCCGACCATGAGCAGGTTCGGGTCGCCGGTGCCGATGCGCTCCTTGTTGAGCTGCCAGAGGTGGTGCACCTCCCGCGCAATGGCCGCCGGGGACGCGTCGCGGCCTAGCAGGTCGCTGGCGATCGACCACAGCGACTCGCCGGGCTCCACGACGTGCGTGCGGTCGCCGCGCTGGGCCCGCCGCTCCGCGGGCACGCTCGGCGTCCTCGTCGAAGTGGATACAGCTTCTGTCGCCGGTGCGACCGGCGTCGACGGACTCGGCGCTGGGGCCGGCGCGGGAACGGCGTGCGGGCGGACGGGATGCGCTCTGCGAGTGCGTTCAGCTCGAGCGCGGGAGCGCGTGTCGTGCTCGCGAACGCGAGGTGCTGCGGCGCGGGTAGGCGTCGCTGTCTCCGACGGTGCCGTCGCGGGCGGGGGCGAATTTGGAGCCGTCGGCGGTACGGGCGTCGTCGCGGGCGGCGGCTGCTCGCTTCCGGTGGTCGGCGCCGGTTGAGCAGGCGCCAGTGTGTCGCTCGTGGTCGGCGCTTGCTGTTGTTCCCCAGCCGCGGGCGCGGACCCGTCGCCGCCGTCGACGACCGGCGCATCGGAGTCGGTCGAGGGCTCCTGCTCGACCAGGGCAGTGTCGTCGTCCCCTGGAGGTTGCGGCGCCTGGACCTGAGGTACGAGAGGCGCGTCCGCAGGTAGATCGGTGGAGTCTCCGCCCGGGTCGAAGTCAGGGCTCAAGGCGGGGTCGTTCCCGCCCGCCTGCCCAGGCACAGCCGAGCCGACCTGTTCCTGGTCGCCTTCCGCGGCGAACGCCACCGCGGGCGCGGAAGACGAGAACGCGAGAACGCCCGCGGCGAGCGCGGCCTGTGCGCGCACGCCAACGAGGCGATTCGGCGGCAGGACGCCGATCAGCCGCTCTTGGCGGCAGATCGGACAGTCGGCGTGGAATGGCAGTTGGCCGTGGCTTTCCGGCTTGCGCAGATGCGCGCTCAGCGAGCGCATTCCTCCTCCTTCCGCTTCAACTCCACCCCGTCATGCACCCTTCACGCTCAATTCAGCGGGTCCGTCACACACCGGAACGACTTCGCTCCCGCCGCCGTGTCCGGCGTCAGGCCAACGCTCCCGACCTGGTCCGTGATGTAGAGGACGTCGAGCCGACCAGGGTCACTCGTCGACGGGTAGACGTTCGACGTCAGCTCGCCGCCGGGCGCCAGCTGTACGGCGCCCAGCGCTGCGCGCAACTCCCCGTGTGTCGGCAGTCGGCGCCCGGGACCGGACGGCGTCCCGACCTGCGCGCATTCCAACACCGCGCTGCCGTACGACGCCGCTGGGCGCGCCGCCCGTTCCACGCAGACGTCGGCGACCGGGAACGTGTCGCTCGGGCAGCGGATCTTGAGCTCAGCGGCCGTGACGCCGTTGAGTCGATCCGCGTTTGCCGCGCGTCGAACCTTGCCGAGACGCGACTCCCTTATCTGGACGCCGGTGAGCGTGTTGTGGCGGAGCTTCTTGCCCGTGATCGAGCGGTCCTTGATGTTGCGCCCGCTGATCGTGAACGCGGCGTACGAGCTCCCGCCGAGCGCGATGAAGACGGCGAGCGTGGCCATCACGTTCGCGTAGGTCAGGTGGCGTCGGAGCGTCCTCAGCATCCGGTCTCCCTTCGCTTGCTGGCTGGCGACCCAAGACGGGGGCAGAGCGAAGGAGTTTGCAGAGCGCCCCGTACTCCGGCGGTCTGCGACCTTGCCCCGTGACCTGTTGAGCGCCGAGCCGTCATAGGCCCCTCACCCGGACCTGGACCGATCGCGACGCTCCCGGCGCGAACGGATATCCCGCCTCGGCCGGCAACAGCACGCGGAAGCGGAACCGCTGGACACCGCGCGTCCGCTTGAAGCGATACTGGATCCGCCAGCGGCCGGCCGCATCCGTGCGCACGGTGCGGAACGTCTGCCAGCGACCCGACAGACGGACCTGCAACTCCACGAGCTTGCCGCCGGGCGGGACGGGGAGGCTCTGCACCCGCCCGGTGAACGCGACGGACTGGCCGTTCAGCACGCGGTGTCGACTCACGCGCAGCGAGCTAATGGCCGGGACGACCAGCCGCACGTCGCCTTGCGTCGGAAGCGTGAGCGCCGTACCGGCGTAGACGAACCGGATGGTGCGGGTCGAGCTGCCGGTCGCGGTGTAGGTGTAGTTCCCTGCGGCGTCCGGCTGCAGAACTGCGACGAGCTGCTCGGGAGCGGACTCGACCTGGGAGAGCACGCGGATCTCAGCGCCGGCGATGCCTTGCCCATCGCGGTTCGCCAGCCGCCCGACGATCTGGACTCGCCGACCGAACGGGACGTGCGCTCGGGGCCTCAGCACCGTGACGTGTCGACGCACGCGATGACGCTTGCCGTGGCGGCGGATGGTGCGGATGACGGTGCGCTTGCGGGCGACGCCCACGTTCATCGCGGCCGGGATCCGGAGGGGCAGCGTCAGCGTCACCGGCTGACCGTCGAGCCGCTGCGTCGTGGATGCCTCGTTGTTGGCCTGGTCGTGCGCCGTCGCGCGGAGCTCGTAGTTCCCGGCCGGCATCGCGGCGTCGTCGATTCGGGCGACGAGCCGGCTGCCGTCCTTGTGCGTCTCGAGTGTCTGCCAGACGCCGGACCCCGCCTGGCTGATCTCGATCGAGCCGTCGGCCAATCCGGAGACCTTGTCGGTGACCTGCACCGACACCAGGGTCGGGTCGCCGGCAGGCGACTGCTCGAAGCCGAGCTGCGGCGGCTCGGGGTCGTAGCGAAGGGTGGCCGGCACGGACGCCGCGTCTTGCGTCTGGTTGCCTGCGGCATCGCGGCGCCACAGCGACACTGTCCACTCGCCCGGCGCCGGCACCTGGACGCCAAAGCTCGAGATGTCGGCGCCATCCCGCACTCCGTCGCCGCAACTGCCCCCGCCGGCCGGGCACAGCTTGTAGCTGGCTCCTGCGATCGGGGCGCGGTCACCCTCCGGCGGGTTCTGCCAGGCGACCACGAAGTCGTTCTGGTTGCGCCATCCCTCGCCGCCCTGGACCGCCACATCGACTCGGCCAGGGGGCGTGTTGTCGATGCGCGCCGTCACGGGCGCCGAGCTCCCGACGTTGCCAGCGGTGTCCTGCGGCTGAAAGACAAGCTGCTGCGTGCCTTCCGGGAAGCTCTTCGTGTCCACGTCGATGTGGCCAGCCCCGTTGGGGCAGGGAACGCCGTCGGCGAACGCGCCGCCGGGCGTGGCGAGTAGGCACGAGCGCTGGTCGACGCCGCCGCGTTGGCCGCCGACGAGCGCCTGCGCGAGCCGGATTCCGACGTTGTCGCTGGCGTCGTAGTTGAGCGGCTGCGTGCCACTGACCCAATCTCCGCGGGCGAGAGCGGTGTCGGCGGCGATGCTCGCAGCCGGTGGCTGCTCGTCGACGATGCCGACCTCGGCCTGGTACGTGCGGATGTAGTTGGAGCCGCGCGCGGAACAGGACTTCCGGCCGCCGCCGCCCATGCAGATGACGCGCTGGACGATGCGCGTCGTGCCGGAGACGTTGAAGGTACGTGACCGGTAGCCCGCCGCTTGGGCGCGCGTTGCGCGCGGGCAGTGCTCGTTGGCGCGGACGTTCTTGATCGAGATCGGCTTGACGTCGGGTGCGTAGGCGTAGAGCTGGAGCGCGTAGCGGCAGTCGCGGCGTCGGGCTGTTCCCGCCCAACGGAAGGTGGTGAAGCGCGTGCCGGGCGGTGCGCTGATGGTCGCCATTGCGACCGATCCGCGCGGGATCGCGACACGGCTGATGCTGTTGGCTGTCACGAGACCGCGCAGCCCCGGCCCCTCGGGATTGCACGCGCGCCGGATCTTCATCCCGCGCGTGGCGAAGTCGTCGAAGGCGCTGGTGCTGAAGTTCATCCGGTCGGCTTGGCACGTTGCGACGCGGAACTCGCCGGCACGGGCGCCGGCCGGCTGCGCGAGCAGCAGAACGGTCAGGAGCCCGATGAGCGGGTAGGTCCTCGTCGTCGCCGTTCTGTGCATCGCTTGCCTCCTCTCGAACGTGTGGGTCATGGGCCGTCGAACTCGCCAGGCCCGCCCGCGGGCGCGGGCGCCGGCTTCTTCGGCGTTGACATTTGCGACGTGCCGGCGGTCGAGGCGCTCTGCGCGGTCACCGGCTCGTACTCGTCCTGCGGCGACGGCGCCGGCTGAGACTGCGTCGTCGTCTGCGGAGTGGCCTGGGCCGCCGGCTGCGGCGACGGCGTTGGCGTCGGGGCAGGCGTCGTAACGGTCGGGACGGGAGCGGGTGGCACCGGCGCCTGTGCCGCGGTCGCCTTCTTCTTGGGCTTCGCCTTGGCGGGCTTCTCATGGTGGGCGGGCGCGACGACGTCGCTGAGGCCTGCGATCGGGTCGACGCCTTTCTGCACGCAGTACGTCGCCCCGCCGCCGACGGCGAGGCAGCCGGCGATCGCGGCGGCCGCCGCGCCCGGGCGGACTCCCGCGAGTGGCGTGGGATCGACGACGCGGTAATACGTGGACGCGGCGTGCTGCTTCGCCTGCGCGGCGCCGTCCGCAACGTGCTCGCGCGCACCCAACACAGACTCTCTGACGTGTCGGTGAACGGCTGAGACGGCATCGGCCGCACCGTGGACAGCGCGCTCCACCAACCCGGGATGTGCCTGCTCCACCGCAGGGACCGGCAGGATCGCCGCAACCTTCTCCCGCCAGAGGTCAAGGCGCTCGTACAGCGCGCCACAGCGTGGGCACGTCGCGAGGTGCACCTGTGCTTGGCGGGCTTCCCGACGGCTCGCGAGCCCGAAGGCGAAACGCGCGATGAGAGGCTCGCCTGCCTCGCACCCGGATCCGGCGAGCCTGACGAGCTCGTCCCGGCCGACGGTCATGACCCGCTCGAGCGTCCGCTTCACGCTGCGCGGCGTCATGCCGAGGTGCTGCGCGATCTCGGGCTTCTTGCGCCCATGGCTGTGAAGCGCGGCGACCGCCCGCTGCGGCTCCGAGAGCCGCTCGAGCACCGCCTGCGTCACGCGCTCGATCTCGGCCTGGTCCTCGCGATCGATCACGTGCTGCTCGGGGGTCGGTTCACTCGCCGAACGGTCCAGCGCCGAAACGTCGACGAGCATCTCGAGCTGGGCGCGGCGCGATTCGCGTTTGCGCAAGTAGCCGAGCTCCCGGCTCGTCGTCGTGCGGAGCCAGGTGTAGACCTCTCCCTCCGACTGGCCTCGGCACGAGCGGTTCGCGAGAGCGCACGCCTCCTGGAACGCCTCGTCGACCTCATCGCGCGTCGCGCCCGGATGCCATGAGGCGACCTGAGAGCGCAGCTTCCCACCGAGGTCGCCGCCGGCGATCTGCTCGATGAGCGCCCTGGTCCTCTCCCGGCCGGGCGGATGTCCCGTGAACGCCGCCACTGCCCCTAAAGAGGTCGGGGGCGCAGAAGTGGCCCCCTCGCGTCAACGGGATCTCGAGCGAGCTGACCCGCGCGCTGGGCGGACGACCCCCTGGCGCCGTGCGGGCGCGAGATGTAGAGCCCCGCGCTACTCACGGCGTGACGAATCGGGCGTTGGCGGAATAGGCGCCGCGGCACCGGACGCGGGGCGGGAGAAGCGATGCGAGCAGACGGCGAAGAACGCGGCCTCGTGGGCCGCAGCCGTGGTGGTCGGGCGCGGCCCTAGCCGCACCACCACCTGCATTCAGACCTCCGGGCCTGTGGTTCCTGTCGCTCTGGCAGCCTCACCTCTCCTACTGCCATCGATACCCGAGACGCCCCGCGCTCAAGCCTCCGCACCGGTAGTCCACGAGACGGACCAATTCGTTGACCGCGCTCGCATACATCAAGACATGCCTACACGCCGTGTGAGCCCTCATCGAAGGAGTGATCGAGGGCCTCGGGGTCGAATCGGAGGTCCTGGCGCGGCGCCTCGACGCGGATCGGCGGCGCGCCCCCGTCACGCTCAGAATCCAGTTCAGCGGTGAGCTCGACGGGGCCATCGATACCTAGGTTCACTGCTCCCACCCGTGATAGGCGAAGAAGCCGAGCTCGGGCTGGTCGAGCGAACCGATAAGGACGCCGCGGTCGAGGAACCGGTTGAACTCCTCGCACGCGGTCTCTGGCACGAGGCCGCAGCTGTGACAAGCGGCGAGATTGCAGGAATCGGGACCCTGCCCGCTGCTGCTCCCGATCTCCATACAGACCGGATCCGACGCGCACCAGCTTGCGCCGCGCAATGCCGCAGCAAGAACGTCTTCGAGGTAGCCGGGCTTGCCCATCCGGACGAGGCCGCCCATCGTGCCCTCGGCGTCGCCGGCCGCTGTGTAGATGAGCACCGCTGCTTCCTCGTGACCTTCCTCGGTCGACACGTACAGGCGCTCGCGTAGCGCCGCGGAGCTGTAGCCGCACTCGAACGTGAGCTGGTTCATGAGCACGTGGGCCAGCGTGTGCACGAGCAGGAAGCGCGCGGTGATGTCCCTCGGGCGCAGATGCCGTCGCGCCGCCGCGGCTTCGTATAGGCGCCGCAGCACATCGACACGCTCAATGACTGTGGGTTCGCTCTCCCACTTGCTTACCTTCACGGGATCGAGCTGAAGGAAGAGCCCTTCACCGAACACGAGGTAGGCAGGCAGCCAGCTCATGTCTCGGACGGGCGGCGTAGCCCAAAGCTGATTCGTGCGCCGCTCGCGGTCAGCGGGCTGCTCTGGGAGGACGCGGTTGAAGCCGGCGAGCACTCTGGTTTCCCGGAGGCGCTCGACGAGGTTGATAGCCGAAAACACGCTGGCCGCGGCCCCGGTGTACTCGCCGACCGGTACTGGAACCACTGTGAGCTCAGCACTGTCTGTGGCCGTTTGCAGCACCTGCGACTCCGCCCGGCGGAACTGCTCCTCGGTTTCCTCCTCGTCCCCGTCGTCCTCAGGCAGCTCCTTGCTTTCGTCTACCACGGCGTAGGCAGCTGCCGCGGCGTGCTCCAGTTCCGAGTCGGAGTACGCCCTTAGTGCCTTGTTGTAGCCGCGCCGGAGTTTCGCTGGTTCGATGGCGCGCCCAGCGTCGAAGTACTGCGTGATGCGATCGATGAGATCGGGCTCTTCGAGCAGCAGCGCGAGAAGCTCGGCCGGCACGCTGCCTGAACTCCGGGGCAGGTAGATCGCGCTCCGCACGAGGGCGAAGTAGAGGTTCGAGGCCGACCGCAGGCTTCCGCGCAGCGGCCGGTTACACCCGTGCGCCTCGTCTGTTCCGTGCTGTGGGAATTTGCCGCGGCAGAGATAGTCGGTCCCCGGTTCGAGGTTGCGGCTCAGATGGCTCCAGGTCCCATCTGGCGACGCCTCAACGATCTGCGACAGGCTTCGCGTCTTGCCGCAGCTGCACTTGATGATCTGGTTCGCAAGGGTCGCGCCACCCGTTGCGTAGAGCTTGAGCTCCCCGCGGCACGGCGGCCCGGCGGACTTGTGGACCCACTCACGCCACGGGAAGTCCTGGAGATGCCCGGCATCGCACATCGCGACGAACGGGACTTGCGCAAGAAACGATCCGCGCCTCCCCTCGCTCTGGCACGCCTGGCAACGCTGCCGCCCGAAGGCCGTGAGCGGCAAGTGGGTGAGTCGCTTGCACCACGGGCAGAAGTGCCACTGCGGGAATCGGAGAAACGGAACCGTGAGCCCGGCGTTGGGAACCTGCCGGCCGCGGCGCGGCCGGCGATAGTCAGGCGGCAGGCGGAAGTGATTGACCCCTAGGCGCCGCTGCAGCCGCCACTCCTCGATGCGGAACTCCTCGTCATCGACGAACCGGCTGTCGCGTTCGTCGCCGTCAGTGCCGAACCAGTGGTCCAGGCCGGCCGCCACCATCGACGTGCCGTCCGGAGCTACCAAGAGTGACCCCGGACCGAAAGGGCTCACCATGTGAGCACGGCGAACGGGAGCCTGAGACATTACGCAGCCTCCTCCTCGTCCTTGATGTACGCACGCGAGATCTCAGCTCGGCATTCGGCGTCGACATTTCTCAGCGATGTCGGAACTGCCCAGGAGAGATGCTGGGCTTCTTTGTCGGCGTAGTCCCCGGCGTAGCGGAGAAGTGCGTAGTCCTCCGAATCGAAATCCGGCAGCCAGTCGGTGTAGTCCCAGCGCTTCCATTGCCTGACCCGCCGCTGGAAGGTCTTCTCGAAACGCCCAAGCTCTTCGGGATCAACCTGTTCCACGCGTGCCCGGAGCAGGTCGTAGGCGGAGGCGACGAGATCCTCGGGAACTGGCCGAGGGCTGGCCCCCTCCTCGGCGAGCTGCCGGACATAAGCAACCAGGACAGCGTGTAGCGCTCGGTCGAGCACCGGCGGGGCGAACGGCGTCACGCTCGTCGGCTCGACCTGCGCGTAAAGACGTTCGTGGTACGCCCGGAACTTCTCGAAGTGCGATCGGTCCCGCGGCTTCGACGCCCCGTAGATCGTGACAACCAGACCCGGTCTTTCCCTCCAGTTGCGCCCGATGCGGCCTGTCGCCTGGATGTACTGGGCGGTTGTCTTCGGCTGGCCGACGACCGTCATCAGCGAGAGCCGGTCGATGTCGACTCCGACTTCAACGATGTTCGAGGCGAGGCAGACGTCGACCGGCGACGTGGCGCCGTCCTTCGTGACCTTGACCTCGAGCTTCTCGATGGCCTTCGGTACCTCGTCGTTGCGAAGGCGGCCGGTGAGCTCCTCGACCTTCCATAGCCGTCGCACGTCTTCGAGCTTCCGGCCATGCCGCTTCTGCAGCACGCGGAGATAGTCCGGGATATCCGACTGGAGCAGCGATAGCGACGTCCCGAGCTCTCGCAAGCTGTTGAAGAACACGAGCAGCGTCCACCATGGGTCCTGTTCGTCGGCCGGCAGGTCGCGGGCCGACTGCGCGAGTGTCGCGAAGGTGCGGACCTGCGCGGTCTGAATCGACCCTAGGCCGGGCCCGTGAACACCCACGTAGATCCGGCCCGGCATAAGCGTCCCGTCTGGGTGTCGCGCGTACCGCGCGAAGTATGAATTGCCGGCGTCCAGGCCGCGCGGCGGGAAGAGCGCTGTCACCTTGCGACAGTAGAGATCCCGGACCTGCTGCTCATACCGCCGGATCGTGGCGGTCGAGCCGACGATCTTCGGCCGAGCAGGCTGGTCCCCTCGCCGGTCCGTGCACAGCTCTTCGATCAGCGTTTCGTACAGCCCGACCATCGAGCCAAGCGGTCCGGAGATGAGATGAAGCTCGTCCTGGATGATCAGGTTGGGCGGGCTCGTCGTCCGGCTCCCGTCAGCGCCGATCCCGAACAGCGCCCGCGCCTCGGGCCGGAACGCGAGCATCGCGAACTTGTCGACGGTCCCGATTACCAGGGATGGCTGGTACTCGTACACGTCTTCGTCGATGACATAGATCGGAAGCGCAGAGTGGAAATCGCAGGTGCTGTCCGGGCAGCGCAGGACCACCGTGTCCTCGCGGGCCTCATAACCGGCCACCTTGGGCTCCGGTCCCCGTCGCCGGCCGCGGCCTTTGCCAGATGCCTCAATTGGGCCCATCTGCGCCGAGCACCACGGGCAGCGCAGTAGAACGAACGGGTTCTCGGCCGCGTCGCCCTCCTTCTTCAGCTGCTTGAGCGCGGGGAGTGCATCCTTCCGGTGGTTTGGGGTGACGGAACCTCCCAGCCACACGCCAATGGAGATCTCAGCCGTGCCAAGGTCTTTCTCGCGGCGGGCTCGCAAGTGCTCCATAGCGCAGATCAGTGCCGACGCCCGCTGGAACTGCTGCGCGGTGAGAAGACGCAGCGTGTACCGCATGAGCACGTCGACGCCCGCGTCTGACGGGTCCACAAGCCGCCGGTAGAAGATGGAGAACGCAGTCAGGCCTAGGTAGGCCTCTGTCTTCCCACCGCCGGTCGGGAAGAAGATGAGCTCGACCGTGTCGCGAGCGTCGTCGTACTTGTTCGCGGTGGACCTGAGCGCGGCCAGCACGAAGGCGATCTGGAACGGTCGCCATGACCCTCTTCCCTTCGTTCGAGGCGTGAAGGTGCCCTCGACTTGGATCCGCAGCGTCTCCTTGTTGAATGTCGTCGCGCGCGGTGCATGGCCACTCCGCTGCTGCTGGAGCAGCATCGCGTGGTTGGCGAGCCTGAACGCCTCTGCGGCCTTCTCGTCAGCGGCGAGGAAGCTGATGCCGTCCTGCATGCGGTCACGAGCGATTTCGCAAAGCCGCATGTGCTCGGCCGCCGTTTTCCGGTGGTCGGGATCGCCGAGCCCAGGGATGCGCGCCTTCTGCTCCTCGATCCACGCGCTGTAGCCGTCAACGATGGACTGCAGTGATGCGGACCCATCGTTCCCATCGTCGAGGCCGGCGAGCGGGCGCATCGGGACGAGGATCGGGTTTCGTTCCGCGTCAAGGATGTCCGGTGTCGTGCTCGGCACTTCCACCGACGGCAGCGACGCGGTCTTGACACGAGACGCAGCTTGCGCGCCCTCCTCGGAGTCCCAGTCCGCCGCGCAACCATGGCCCACGGCGAACGCCGGAACATCTCGGAAGAGGAGTGCCAGCGAGGCAAGTTCATCGTCGTTCACCGCTCGCTCTGGTTCTTCGTAGGGATGAATGACGGCGTCCTCCCCTCCGTGCATCTCGCAATCCATGGATGCTTGGAAGACGGCACTGCTGTCGGGGACCCCGCTTTGCGACGAGCGGTTCACCGCGCTGACGGTCAGCAGGCTTGTTCCATTGGCAGCGGGCCGCGTGACGGCCGTGATCTCGATGGCCAGTCCCTCGGGCGCCTCGCCGTCGACGCGAGCTGGCTTGATGACCCCCCGTCGAGCCAGTAGGTCAGGCCCCGGAAAGACCGCCATTAGCTCGAACGGGCGCCGCAGCCACCATGTCCGCTTGGCGTCGCGCTCCTTGATGCTGATCTCCTTCGGGACGTACTGCGCCCCGCGGAAGACGACGCGTAGTTCGCAGCCGTCCGGAACGCCAGCGAGGAAGCTAAGCCCGAAGCTGCTCGGGCGCATGCTGTTCGCGGTAGACAGGGGAAGGTCTTCGTCTTCCGCTCCGTCGCCGGAACGCGAGCGGCGCGCGGTGCTTGCTCCGACGTCCGCCTGCTCCTCGCCGGCGCCTTCCTCGGCGAGTTGCTCAAGGACTTGCTCCTCGGTCTCCGTGGTCGGTGGCTCCGCCTCGACAGCGACACCGATCGGATAGAGCACCCCGATGCCGTACCGCTTGAACGGCCGGTCGCCGGTGAGGATTTCTTCACCGGAGCCCATCTGCCGGTAGGGCCCAGCCGCGGCATCGAACGTCTCGAACGCGAGCTGCGGCGCGCAGTCGATCTCTCTTCCGAGCGGGCTGGGGCCGACGAGCTCCCGCCGCAGGTCGGACAGGAGGACGCGCCGAGCGCTGAGCATGTCAGTCATCAGACTCTCCTCCCGGGTCGAACCGGTCGACTAGATCGAGCATCTCGTCCGCGAGCACGTCTTCCGCGATGACATAGAGCCGCTGGGTCGGCCGTGTCGTTGCGGTGTAGAAGATGGACCGGGCGCGATCACCTTGGAGCTGGTCGACGTCAGTCAGAATCACCACCGGCGCCTCCAGGCCCTTGAAGGCCTGCACGGTCGTGTAACCCACGTAGCCGCCTCGTCCCGAGAGCTCGTACGGGCGGACGCGCTCCCGCCACGGTGATACAGACAGTCTGCTCGCAGCACCCTCGCGCTTGAAGGACAAGATCACAATGTCGCGTCCCTCGAAGCCGCTCTCGTAGAGCTCACCCAACAATTTGCCCAAGATCGTCAGCTGCTCGCGGTCGTCGCCGTAGTAACGGGTGCGCGGCGGTGGACCACTATCGGGCCGACGGATGCGGCTGTACGCAGGATCGAGCGCGGCGAGCATCGAAACCCAGCGGGCAACGCGCGGGGTGTTGCGGCAGTTGACACGGAGCCCCAAGACCGGCGCAGCGGCACGGGCTTCCAGAAATCCTTCGAGGCTCACGTCAGCGGCGTCGAACAGCGCCTGGCGCTCGAAGTCGCCGAACATCGTCCAAGTTCCCGATGCAAGTCCGCCCTCGCTAACCAGGTCCAAAAAGTCGAGGTACGGGTCCCGCAGGATGTCCTGCGCCTCGTCGATCACAAGGGTGTCGAACAGAGGCGGGTCATCGCGGTCCAGCAGTCGCTCGATCGCTAGCTCCGGCAGCTGGGTTTCGAAGTAGCCGGCGGGCACTTCGCGCGGGACCTCGGTGCCAGCGGCTTGCAGCATGAGCCGGTGGATCGTCGCCGCGGTCACCGAGTCCCCGAGCGTGGCGGCCTCCCGTTCGAGCCACTGGCCCAGAAGCCGGTTGAAGCAGATAAGCCCGACGCGCTTCCCTGCAGCAGCCGCTCGCCGAGCCGCCTCGAGCGCCAGAATCGTCTTGCCGGTTCCTGCAGGCCCCTCGAAGACGACCCGCTCGTACCGAGCCATCCCGTCGAGCGCGACGTACTGCTCCTCTGTGTAGGCACGCAGCTCTTCCTCTTGCTCAGAGCGTCGCTGCGCCGCGGGCTGAATCACCTCGAAGCGAGGTCGCAGCGCTGAGGCGATCGCCTGGCATTCCTCCTTGGTCGGGACCCCGTCGAGCGCCTTGAATGGCAGCTCACTCCGCGCATGCTCAAGCACGTTGGTGACGAGAGCCGAGATCGGCTTGCCATGAAGGTCCCGGCTGTCGATGACCTCCCAGCTGTTCCACTCCACCGCGGGCACGCGAAACTCGCAGTGCGTGAACAGCACGGCCGACCAGGCAACGATCGCGTCGGCCTCTGCGCGGCGCCGCTCGCGGAGTACGCCAAGGAGCGAGCGCATGTTGTCTTCGGCCTGCTTGAAAGGGCTCCGCGTCACAGGCGGGTCTCCGCCGAGCCGCCAGCGCCCGTCAGCGTCTCTTGCCACCCGCCGGTGCGCCTTGATTTCGATGCACAGCATCCCGAGCCCAGGGGCGAGCACCACGAAGTCCGCCTCGCCCTGGACCTGGGTGCGGTGACGGGGCAGGTTGAACGAATGCAGGACGATCCAATCGGCGGTGTCCGGGTCATCGCGAAGCCGGCGGAAGACGTCATGCTCGCCGGGACTACGCGTATCCGCGCCGATGACGGCCGGGATCATCCGAGCCATAGGTCCTCGCTCACCCGGAAAGGCTTGCGGAGCCTACTCCGCGGGACGTCGGCAAGGTCCGGCGCGCGGCCCACGATCCGCGCAACCCGCAAAGCTCCTTCGCCTTCGATGCTCTCGACGTCGTAATCGTACCAGCCGCGCTGCAGCAACGCCGCGCTGTCTGCCTTGCGGATTTCCTCGACGAGCAGCTTCCGCACCTCGTTGCCTGCTTGCAGGTGCGCAACGAAGATCGTGCTCATCGCCTGCCAGAGCTCGTCGGCAGGCTCGCCGATCATCTCGCAGATCGCCGCGAAGTCCCGCGGGTCGTTCGGCCGGATGCTGTCAGGCGATGCCCATCGCCTGACGTTGTCTTCTCGTGCGCGCGGTGCTCCTAGGCGTGTAAGCCGGCGGCAGACGGCTCTCGCTCCGCGCTCCTCTAGCTCGGTGGCGAGCTTCTCCTTCCAGCGCGCTTGTACCGCTCGCAGGTCCGCCGCGCGGTTGCCAAGCAGCGAGTCAGCCAGTTCTCGGATGTAGTCGCCTTCTCCCTCGGTGCGGACGATGAGGAACGTCCCCTCCGACAAGCTGGAGACTGGGACCTGCCGCACATTGATCTCGTCTTCGAGCTCAGCGATGTACGCCTGCGCTCCGTCCTTGACGTCGAGATAGACGCCGTCGCCCGAAACGAGGATGAACAGCTGCGCCGGAACAGGCTCGCCATGCCCGGCGCCGACAGTCCGGCGGGCGGCGCGGGTGACCGCACCCCACTCGATGCGGGGAACCCACTCCGATGCATCGACCTCGGGAGCCAGAGGAAGCCGGGCACGTGACGTGCTGCGGGCCGGCGGCTTGGCGATCGCCGAGCGGACCGTGGTCGGCGACCCAACCAAGAGGCCGGGTTCCGGGTCGCGGTCGCGAAGCCAGCCAAAGTACGCGAACGTCAGGTACTCAGCACGGGGGGCTCGGACAATCGCCGGCGGGAACCAGGAACTGGGGCCGATTGCAATAGCCCTGGGTGTGCGCGTTCTGAGCAGTTGCGGCGCCGTAAGGACGCGGCTTTCCCCAAACGCCGCCGCTACGGAGTCAGCCAGGCGGCCGTCAGCAAGGAGGAGGACCACCCCGGTCAAGGAGCCATCCGCTGCCTCGCGGACCGCATCCCCTAGGGGATCGTCGCCGCAGGCCCAGAGGTGCTCAAGGATGTCGGCCAGCCCCTCAGCCTGCTCGGCGAGCGCGGGAGCAGTGTGCCGGCACTGCCGAAGCCTCGGAGCGACGACGCCAGCGACGCCTCGAACGTCGTGGGCGGGATGATTCACCGGCAGCGGCGTGGTCGCCAGTAGCCACCTGAGCCGCTTGAGCGGACGCGTGATGCCCGCCCAGAAATCCTCGTGCTGATCCTCGCCGAGTGCTGCGAGAAGAGCGCCGACCGCTGCCGAGAACTGCTCAACGACCGGATGCTCAACAAGAAACCGGTCGCCCTCCCATGTCTCGGCGATGTCATAAAGCTCAGAGACGCTTCCCAGGCTCGTCATGCGTGCCTCTCGAAGCTGACGGCTTCTATCGCGGGGGGCAGCTTGAGCTTGCCGAGCAAGGCGCTGTCGGCCTTGCGCTCAGCGAACGCCATCGACAGCTCGTCTGCGGCCTCCTCGGCGCTGGGAAGCGAGCGGTCGATGATGACGAGCTGTCGTGCCCGCGGCCACACATGCCGCCACCGCACGTAGGCACGCCCTCCGTCGAACACGACCACGTGGGGCTGCATCTCGCGTACGTCGGTACCTGGCCCGCTGGCGGACGGCACGATGATGCTGCGGTAGTAGCGCTTGGCTCCTAGGAGCTCCCGCGCTCTAACGATCTCTTGAAGAGTCCCGCCGCTGGCATCGACAGGGTCGCCGCTGGCGAAGAGCGTTCCTGAGGTCAGGTCCTCTTTCAGGAGGTTCAGCGTCCCGACGATCAGGCAGTCCGCTCGCGCGGTCGTCATGAAGGTGAGCGCGCGGGACTCCCCGATCATCGCCCGGAGCAAGGGCGACGCCGTGAGCTTCTTGGCTCGGAGCATTCCCGTAGAGGCGGTCTCGCCGGTCAGGCGGATGCTGAGTGCCATGTGCAGCGGAAGCCGCCGCGTCACCTTCTGCTTGGTCTCGAATGTGAGCATCTCGATGCCGTCGACTTCGCAGATGCCGAGCCAGCGCCCGTCGTAGATCTGGTCTTTCGCGTGATACTTGATGGGCGTTCCCGGGGGTGTCTCCCTGAGCGTTGCCAGGTGCAAGTCGAGATCATCCGGCGCCATAGGCCGGAGAGCGTCGCATTCGATCGTCACGCCGGCCGCTGCGAAAGCGGCCGCGTAGCCGCGGGCCGGGACCGACAGGCCAACGGTGACCGATGGGCTGCTGGCACGGGCAAGTTGCCGCCCGCACCTGGCCATGAACCGGGCCCACCCGGGGACCTTCGCTCTGGGCTCAGCCCGGCGTTCCGTGGCGTACCACAGGTCCGCGACTTGAACTTGCGGCGGGGACGACACCTCCACGATGGTCGGCAAGCCTAGGTTCTTTCTGACAGGCTGAGCAAGCGAAGGACCAGCTTGTAGTCAACCAGGGAACGCGCCCGATAGGGCGGCATGGGTCTAGCGTCGGCAGAAACCACCTACCAGCAGGCGATCGCGCACTTCACGAGAAGCCGGTACGCCGCCGAGAAGCTCGCCTGGTGGCGAGCTCTCCCCGGCAAGGAGCCGGTAGCCCGGTTCGCCGAGGAACTGACCTCGCAGGCGATCTACGCGCTGACGCCAAGCGACATCGAGCCGGGAGGTCGCTGACTGGTACCCGAACTTCCCGCTCGTGCACTCGCTGTACTTCGCGACCGAGACGCTCGGGCGGCCACCGCTCTGGGACGAGCTCGTTCAGATGTGGCGAGCCGACGGCCCGATCAAGGACATGCTCGGGCTCCCCGCCCGGCGGGTCGTCAATGAAGCCGCCGCCGCAGGTCACTCGCAGTCCGACGCTCAGGAAGCGATGTGGTGGCGGCTCGGCAACGCCTACTACTCGAGCCTGCGCGAGCTTTACGTACTCGCCGTTCTGCGCGAAGCCGGCTTCCCGGTGGAGTACCACGTGATCGCAGACGCCCTGTTCCGCGTCGACTTCTGGCTCGGTGACATCGTCATCTCGCTGTTCGTCGCGAACGCGCAGTATCGCGACGGGGAAGGAGCCGGGCGCAAGCCGTCGGCCAGGGACATCGTCGGAGACTGCCCTGCGTTTTCCTTCGTCGACATGCCGAGGCTCACGCGCCACGAATATGGGACCGTGCACCTGCCTTCAAAGGCGGAGATTCAGCGATTCGCCGCTGAGTACCTCGGCGGCTGACAGTGCGGCCAACAGCCCGCAGTACGCCTGGCCGTGCGCGCCGCGGCTTCGGGTCGTGCTCGGCCGGTACGGCCAACACCGGTCCGCTGCGCCACCATTTGCCGCATGCGAGAACCGGCCCGCGATGGATGGCGATCAACCCGGACCTCTGCGCGACGGACCAGACTTTCCTGCATCACGCGGCAAAATGCGATGATCTGTCCGCGGCAGGCCATAGCCTTCAGGCGCAGCGATGCCAGCGAAACCTGCTGCGAAGAGCCGTCTGACCGAAGTGGTAATGGGAGCCGACGGCCGCCCTGGCTACACGTCGGTCGAGATCTGCGCGGGAGCGGGTGGGCAGGCGCTTGGTGTTGAACAAGCGGGCTTCCGCCACCTCGCCCTCGTCGAGAACGACCCTTGGTGCTGCCAGACACTGAGGTCTCGCCGCACGTGGCGGTCGAGCGTCCGTGAGATCGACCTGCACGAGTGGACCGCCAAGAAGTTCAAGGGTCAGGTGGACCTCTTCGCGGGTGGCGTGCCCTGCCCGCCCTTCTCGCGCGCGGGCCGCCAGCTCGGCGCCGACGACGAGCGTGACCTGTTCCCCAAGGCCCTTGAGCTGATCGGCGAATGCCAGCCGCGCGCGGTCATGCTGGAGAACGTTCGCGGGCTGCTGAGCGCCGAGTTCGAGGATTACCGGCGCGCGAACATCGAGCGGCCCTTGCGGAACATGGGCTACGAGGTGGAGTGGAAGCTGCTCAACGCCTCCGACTTCGGTGTCCCGCAGCTTCGTCCCCGCGCCATCTTCGTGGCGCTCCTCCAGGACGAGATGCCGTACTTCCAATGGCCCAAGCCGGATCCTGGCTCGGCGCCCACCGTCGGCGAGGCGCTGCGGCGCGAGATGGGCAGCCGCGGCTGGCCCGGCGCGGCCGCCTGGGCGGCACGTGCCAACGACATCGCGCCCACGCTCGTCGGTGGCTCCAAGAAGCACGGCGGCCCGGACCTGGGGCCGACGCAGGCCAAGAAGCGCTGGCGCGAGCTGGGCGTCAACGGGCTGGGTGTCGCCGACGAGCCGCCGCCGCCGAGCTGGAACGGGGAGCCGCCGATGCTCACCGTGCGGATGGCGGCGATGCTGCAGGGCTTCCCGAAGGACTGGCCGTTCGCAGGGCGCAAGACCAACGCCTACCGCCAGGTTGGCAACGCGTTCCCGCCGCCGGTCGCTCACGCCGTCGCGTCTTGCATCGCGCGGGCACTGCGGGCCGCCGACGCGCAGAACGTACCGTCACGCCGCGAGGTCGAAGGGCAGGTCGGTGAGGTCCTTGAGGCGGCCAGCGTCGCGTAGCGCGTAGATAACGGGCAGCGCCTTCTCGGCCGCCTCCTCGAAGCCGCCCGTACCGGCGGCCAACCGCTCCAGCCCCTCGACGAGCGGGTGAAGTGCGACGTGGTAGAGCGCGTCCAGCTCGCCAGTGCCACGCGCCAGCGACTCCAGGCGTGACGGGAGTGGCTCGCCGGTCACGGCGACCATATGGGGCATCGAGCCACGGCGCTGCCGGATCATCTGCAGCGCCTCGGTTCGGACGTTCTGCGCCCGGTCGCTGCGGAACGTCCACTTCAGCGAGACGTTGGCGTGGCATAGCGGATACGCCTTGCGCCGGGCGCCCGCGCCCTGAAGCCGCCGCAGCGCGGCCAGCTCGCCGGTCCTAGCGGTTGGATCGAACGCGGGCGGCTCGCCGACGGGATTGAGGGCCGCGTCGTCCAGCGCCGGGCGCAGCACGAGGAGGTCGGGGCGCACCTGGTACTCGCCGCTGAGGGCGACCAGGGTCTCGGTGCGCTCCTCGTCGGCCTCCGCCTGGCTGACAGGGCCGCGGCGCTTCGGATCCACGTTCAGCCGGTCCGGCGTGCGGTGCAGGCGGCGCAGCACTTCGAGGTGCCGGTACTGGGCCGTGGTGCTGATGAGACCGCCCTCCTGGAACTTCCACTCGACGGGGCGGATGCGCTGCATCGGCCCGTTGAGCGTCGCTTCGAGGAAGTCCCTGATGGCCGGGACGAGCGCGCTGCCGATCTCGTTCGCGCCGGTTCGGGCGGAGGTCGTGTAGGCGATCCCTTCGCTGCCCAGCCAGGCGAGTAGCTCGTCCGCGATGGCGATGCTGAAGTCGTTGTCGCTGTCGGCGATGGAAGGGACGGTGCGCGTCACTCCCGTCGTCGCGTTGGTGATGTCACGGGTGCCCAGGACGGTCTGGGCGAGCGTTTCGATACAGGTTCGCCACGCGTCTTCAATGAGTGCCATCGGGCCGGGTCTTCTGTTGCCAGCGGGCGAGTCCTGCCGCCTGGGCGCGGCCCTGCACAAAGAAGGTTCATCGCCTGCCGCCGGGAAGACGGCGGCGTGCCGGAGGTCGATCCCCTACCGCGGCCCGACAGCCCTGAGCTGGACAAGTTTGGTCTCGGCTCCTCGCAGCGCGCGATCTACCGGCTGCTCTACGAGAACCGGGACAGGCCGATGACGATGCTGGAGATCCGCGAGCGGCTCGAAGCGCAGCTCGGACCGCAGGAGCAGCTCGACCGCCGGCGCCGCGACCTCAACCCGTACTTCGTGATCGAGCGGGTCCGCAGCGGAGGCGAGACCCGCTACCGCCTGGTGGGGCGCAAGCCGATCCACGAGTCTGAGGACCTCGGGATCTCCGAGCGCGTCCGGGCGCAGGTGCTCCGGTTTGGGCGGTGCGAACAGTGCGGCCGCACACCGCGGGACCACGGCGTCGTTCTGCAGGTGGACCACAAGATGCCGCAGCGCTGGGGTGGCGGGAATGAGATCGAAAATCTCCAGGCGCTCTGCGAGGAGTGCAACCGAGGCAAGAAGGACTACTACCGCACACTCGACAGGTGGGGACCGGCGATCCGGGAAGCAGGCGCCCACCAGGAAGTGCATCGGCGCCTCGTGACCATGCTGGAGCTCGTGCACCCGGAGGACATCCGCAGCGATGTGCTGGAGATGGTCGCCCACCAGCAGCAGTATCAGGAGGACTGGCACAAGAGGTTGCGCGAGCTGCGTGAGCTTGGCTGGGACTACTCCTGGCGCAAGCAGGCGGACCACACGGGCCGCGTCTGGGTCTACTACCGGCTCACAAAGCGCGGGATCACGCCACCGGAGGGTCAGTTCCGAGCGGCCATCACCAGAGCGGAGAACGAGAAGAAGCTCCGCCGCTCACGGCCGTAGCGCAAGCGCCGAGGCGACGGAGTCGACGACGCGCTCAAGGTCCTCCTCAACCTCGAAGTCCCAGAACCGCAACACGGTCCATCCCTCTAGGGAGAGCGTCTCGTTGGCGATGCGGTCGCGCTCCTGCGTCCGGGCGATCTTCGCGTCCCAGTAGTCGCCCGACTTTCCCGGCGTGAAGAAGTCCGGGTGGCCGTGCCAGAACCGGCCGTCCACGAACACCGCCACACGGCGGCGCGTGAACGCTATGTCGGGCTTACCTGGAACGGTCTTCGGATGACAGCGCCATCCCCGGATCCCCGCGGCGTACAGAGCTTGCCGCAGCGCCAGTTCCGGTTTGGTGTCCTTCGACCGGATGCGCGCCATCACCCGACTTCGGGTCTCTTTCGACAGGAAGTCCGCCACGGCTCCGAGGCTAGATCACCGGGCCGCGGGAGGGCCACACGCCGAGAGCGACAGGCCGGCGAGCAACGCGACCACGAACGCGTGGCCACGGGACGCCGAGCGAGAGCGTCGAGCGTTGAACGGTTCATCGCCATCGGCTGCTGTTCAACGCGCGGTGTAGCCGCCGTCGGCGGGCAGCGCGACTCCGACCACGAGGCTGGCGGCGGCGGTGCACAGCCACAAGCCGGGGGCGGCGATGTCATCGCCGCGTCCGAGGCGGCCGATCGGCTGGCTCGTGACGGCGTCTTTGACCGGTGCGCTCGCCGGACTGAGATCGGGCCAAAGCCACTTTCCTTTGGCCCGATCCCAGCCGAAATGGGCGCAAAGCGGCCGAAGACCGAGGCCTCCGACCAAGGTGCCACGGCCGCGAAAGGCCCGCAAACGAGCCCGATTCAGGGCTCCGGGCCGCCTGGATCGCACCCAGGAGGTCGCCGGTTCGAGTCCGGCTAGCTCCATCTTCAAAGGCTCTGCACCTCCGCAGGTTTCGCGGTATGCGGGTGCTCGGTTGACCGCAGGTCGTTCGTCTCCTCGCGGTCGCGCAGGCCACGACGGGATCATCGGCCCCTCACGCCCGCCCTGAGGCAACGCCAGCGTGTCTGGCAACATTGGCTACGGGATGCGCAGTGATGAAGCACGCTGAGATTCCCGGAGGTGGAGGGGACGATGAGCGAGCATAATTCGGTGCCGGTCTGCGTGGATTGCTGGCGGGGTCGTTTCGCCGGGGAAGGGCTGATGGGGGCGGCGGTCGTCGGCTAACCCAACGACCAATGCGCGATCTGTGGCCAGTCCACGTTTGCCGGTCTCTACCTGCTACGTGGGGCGCGCCGTGGCGCCAAGACCGCTCTCTGCGTGCGCCCTGGCGCGAGATGCGCCACATAGTTAGGGTCGATGACAACGTTCAGTAGGGCGCGCAGCCCGCTCGCGCGCCTGGCGGACTCTGTCTCGCAACAAGCTAGGGCGCGGCGCCTGCAGTTGCTGCGCTCCGTGCTCACTTCGGACACCACTATCGTCGATATTGCCTGCGGTGAAGCTGGCCTGATCTCCATCGCGCCTGACCTTGACGTGGTGGGCGTTGACATTCAAGAGCGCCCCGGCTATCCCGGTCGCTTCGTCCAGGCCGACGCCACCGACCGACTCCCGTTCTCCGATGGGGCGTTTGACCTGGCCTACTCCAACAGTGTCATTGAGCACCTGCCACCCGACCGCTGGACGCGCTTTGCTTCCGAGCTGAAGCGTGTTGCCCGAGGCTGGTTCGTCCAGACTCCCGCATTCGAGTTCCCGCTGGAGCCTCATGCGTTCCTGCCCTTCGCTCACTGGCTGCCGATGGCTGTGCGGCGCCCCTACTGGCGTCTGGGCGCTGGCAGCGATGTGGAGAAGATCCAGCTCTTGCGGCGGCGAGAGATCGAGGCGCTCTTCGGTCCCGCCATCCCCGAGCGTGCTGGGCCCCTAGGAGCGTGGGTCGCTATCGGCTCGCGTCGCGGGTGACGGGCGAAGATTCGTGCTGGCGGCGGCGGTGATCCCGGTGGTCCTCGGCGGGTGGAGGGTGGCTGGCCGGGATGGGTAGGT